>Ga0299906_10002167_pt1 | contig 16432 bp, 15 predicted proteins | sample RVTome_14_FD_200259 | JGI IMG/M metagenome (GOLD analysis project Ga0299906, IMG submission 200259) | Soil microbial communities from uranium-contaminated site in the Upper Colorado River Basin, Wyoming, United States - RVT145D125 (version 2) ...
AGCGGACGATGCGGCGCAGGGCCCGGGCGAGGGCCTTAGGGTAGTCGTCGCCGTCGAGTTGTTCGGACAGGGGGATGTTCAGGTTGTAGCCGGTCCCGGCGCCGGTCCCCTTTTCGTCCTCGAAGCCACTGAAATAGGGGTAGGCGAAACGGGGATGGCCATGGATGGAGACGGTCAGCACGTCGCTGCGCTCGTAGAAGATGTCCTGGGTGCCGTTGCCGTGGTGGAAGTCGATGTCGAGTATCGCCACCTTGCCGAAGGTTGAGAGATAGTGGGCCGCCACCGCGGCGTTGCCGAAGTAGCAGAAGCCGCCGAAGACCCGCCGTTCGGCATGGTGGCCGGGGGGGCGCACCAGGGCATAGGCCAGCATATGCCCTTCGAGAATGTGCCGGGCGGCGGTCAGGGCGCAGTCGACCGCGCGCTTGGCCGCTGGCCAGACGTTGCGGGTGAGGGGGGTGAAGGTGTCGATGCAGAAGTAGCCGGCGCGGACCGCCCGCTCCTTCGGCGGCCGGGCGGCGTTGCGGATCGGAAAGACGTATGGATAAACGGCCTCGTCGGGATTGAGCCGGGCGCAGACCGCCTTCAGGTAGTCGACGAATTGCTGCTCGTGGACGGCGCGGATATGCTTTTCCGAGAAGGTCCTGACGGCGACCGGTATGAACAGCCCGGTCCGGTCGATTTCCCGCCGGATCGACTCGATGCGCACCGGGGATTCGACGTAGCCGCGCTCCCTCACGTGGTGAATGTCGTGCTTGTCATTGACGACCAGAACGATCTGTCGGTCGTGCCGCATGCTTTTTCGGACCGGCAGCGGGGCTTCCGGCTTGATGTAGCGGTACTCCCGCAGTCGGACCGGGTCGTCACGGAAGGAGTCGACGACCCTGTCGATGTAGGCGCGGGGGCAGAGGTGGCCGTACTTGCGTTCGAGGATGGTGCGCACAATGCCGCGGGCCCGATCGCAGGGCAGCTGGAGGTTCTGGCCCAGGTCGTCAAAGACCAGATACGGCGGGTTGTCGCCCCCGGGCTTGACCGGAGTTTCATAGGCGGTGCCGGCGATGGGCCGGGCGCCGTACTTCTCGTAAAACCTCAGCCGGGCCTTGTTCTCCTTGAGGATTTCCGGGTCTTTGCAGAGGGTGGGGTCGTCGGGGAGGCATTCGAAGAAAAGGCCGATGGTGCCCAGCTCCAGGGCCTCCTCGCGCAGCCTCTCGTAAAGGGCGCCGCCGATGCCGCGGCCGGTCATCTTTTCTGCCGCCGAGATGTACTCCAGATAGGCGAAGCCCAGTTCCGGCTCTTGCAGCAGCAGGGCGAACCCCTTGACCCGGCCGCGCTGGTCGTCGGCAACGTAAAGGATGGAGCGGAAACGGAATTTTAGCGGGTTGCGCAGTTGCTCGGGAAGCTTGGCGATCTCCTTCTCGGTGAGACCAGGAAACTGGATCCGGAGGATTTCCTGAACGCGGGCTATCGCTGCCTGGTTGATCGGCAGGACATAATCATATATGCGGCGGATGCGGAACATGCTTTATTATAGCGGGAAAGCGAGGGCTTACGAGTCCCGAGTCCCGAGTCCCGGGTCCAAGGTCCAAAGTCCAAAGTCCAAGGTCCAAGGTCATCGACCAGGGACTTTGGACCCGGGACCCGCGACAGTTGTTATCCCCGAGCCTTCGGCAGCAACTCTTCCAGCAGGTTGAAGAGTTCCTCCAGATCGGCCATGCTCATGTCGGCCATGTGGGGGATGCGGAAAGTTGTGTTCTTGATCTTGCCGTAGCCGTTGTCGATGGCGTAGCCGCGGGCGCCGGCCAGTTTCTTCAGCTGCTCCAGATCGGTGCGGTCGTCGTTGCGGCCGCAGGTGAGGGTCTGCGAGCGGGCTCCCTCGGCGGCGAAGTGGGTGAAGCCCTGGGCGAGAACCCAGGCGCGGGTCGCTTCGGCCATCTGCCGGTGGCGGGCGTAGCGGTTTTCCAGCCCCTCGGCGAACATTTTGGCGAGCTGATGATCGAGGGCGTAGATCAGGCTGATACAAGGAGTGCTGGGAGTGTTGTCCTTGAGGTCGTTCGCCTCGAACTCCTCGAAGTCGAAGTAATAGCCTCGGTTTGGCGTGCTGCGGGCTTTTTCCAGGGCGCGGCGGGAGACGGCGAAGACCGCCAGCCCCGGCGGCAGGCCGAAGGCCTTCTGCACGCCGGCCAGGCAGACGTCGGTGCCGAGGGCGGTGACGTCGAGGGGGACGGCGCTCATCGAGGAGACGGTGTCGACGATGAAGGAGACGTCGGGATACTTTTTCATCACTTCGGCGATCTCTTCGAGCGGCGACATGACGCCGGTGGATGTTTCGTTGTGGACCACCGTCAGGGCGTCGTATTTGCCGGTGGCGAGGACCTTGTCGACCATTTCGGCGGTGATCGGCTGGCCCCACTCGGCGCTGAAGGAATCGGCCTCGAGGCCGCAGCGGCGGGTGACGTCGTGCCACTTGCCGCTGAAGGCGCCGTTGCCGAAGTTGGCGCAGCGTTTCTGCACCAGGTTGCGCACCGCTCCCTCCATCACCCCGAAGGCGCTGGAGGTGGAGAGGAAGACCGGTTCGGTGGTATTGAGCAGCTTCTTCAGGCCGGTGGTGACCCGGCGGTGGATTTCTGCATATTCCTTCATGCGATGGCCGATCATTGGCGAGGCCATCGCCTCCAGCACGTCGCGGCTGACCTCGACCGGGCCGGGAATGTAGAGTTTCTTGTACATGGCGTTCTCTCTGCTCCTTGCGGTGGAAAAGACCGTAGGGGCGACGCATGCGTCGCCCCTACGTAATCGCGCAAACCTTACCGATTCGGCGCCTCTCTGTCAAGGGATTCCCGCGTTGACAGGCGGCGTCGCCGCAGGTACGATGCAGGACGACGGTAGACAGCCACACCATTATGGAGTTGCTCATGCGCTTTACCGACGAACAGATCCGCCGCCTCGCCGGCGCCCTGTTGACCGACCTGCTGGTGCGGGGCGGGGCGCGGCTGAAGGCCGAGCGCGGCCTGATACAGGGGCGCATCGAGGCGATCATCCGGCGCAACCAGGCCGAGGAGGAGGATCTCGACCGCGAGGCGCAGAAACTGCTGGCGGCACACCTGCGCGGGGCGCCCGCCGGTATCGACCAGCAGAGGCTGCTGGCGATGATCAAGAAAAAGCTGGCGGAAGACAAGGGGATGCCGTTATGAAGCTTTCCGAACAGCGCATCTCGCACCTGGCCCACCTGATCGTCGACGGACTGTGGCGCGACGACCTGCTCGACTACCGGGACGAAGTGGAGGCCCTGCGCACCGCCAAGGAGTCTCTCACCCGCCTGCTGTCGGTCGATGACGAGGTCGATACCCGGGTACGGGAGCAGCTGCGGCGGCAGCAGAAAGTCGTCGGCAGCCGCGAATGGCAGATTCTCTACGACAAGTATTTCCGGCTGGAGATGGATAAGCGCAAATGGTGAGCTGATGCGCCTGCACCGCCGGAAGATTCGGTAGGGGCGTGATTGATCACGCCCCGGGCACAATGAATTGTGCCCCTACGCGACAATTACCCTTCTGTTTTCCCCCATTCCCGGCAGAATCGAAATTTTTTCGCTAATCCCCCTTGACTTTCCTGGCGGGCTGACTATATTTAGGCCTGCTGTTAGCACTCTCGTCAAGGGAGTGCTAACAACACCTCTGACAAGGGGCCCGGTTCGTTGCCGTGAAATCGGATCTGGCGCCTTGTTTTTGTTTTCAAAGGACTTTGACAGGGAGTTTCTCCCGACACATTCCGTTCCATCACGAAAGGAGAGCTGAACCATGAACATCAGACCGCTGCATGATCGCATCATCGTCGAAAGGGTCGAGGAAGAGACCAAGACCGCCGGAGGCCTCATCATCCCCGACACCGCCAAGGAGAAACCCCAACAGGGCAAGGTCATCGCCGTCGGCAAGGGGAAGGTGACCGAGGACGGCAAGATGCTGGGGATGGACGTCAAGGTAGGCGACCGGATCCTCTTCGGCAAGTACGCCGGCACCGAGATCAAGATCGAAGGCAAAGAGTATCTGATGATGCGCGAGGACGACGTCCTCGGCGTGATCGAAAAGTAATCCGTTCATTAACCTGACAAGGAGGACATAGCACCATGGCAGCCAAAGAAATCAAATTCGGGCAGGATGCCCGCAACAAAATCCTCAAAGGGGTCAATGCCCTGGCCGACGCGGTCAAGGTGACCCTCGGTCCCAAGGGCCGCAACGTCATCCTCGATAAATCCTTCGGCGCTCCCCTGATCACCAAGGACGGCGTGACCGTCGCCAAGGAGATCGAACTGGAGGACAAGTTCGAGAACATGGGCGCCCAGCTGGTCAAGGAAGTCGCTTCCAAGACCTCCGATATCGCCGGTGACGGCACCACCACCGCTACCGTTCTGGCCCAGGCGATCTACCGCGAAGGGATCAAGCTGGTGACCGCCGGCCACAACCCGATGGAGATCAAGCGGGGCGTTGACAAGGCCGTGGAGGCCGCCGTCGCCGCGCTGAAGGAACTCTCCAAGCCGATCAAGGACCACAAGGAAATCGCCCAGGTCGGAACCATCTCCGCCAACTCGGATGCCACCATCGGCGACATCCTGGCCAAGGCGATGGAAAAGGTCGGCAAGGAAGGGGTCATCACCGTCGAGGAAGCCAAGGCGATGGAAACCACTCTGGAGACCGTCGAGGGGATGCAGTTCGACCGCGGCTACCTCTCCCCCTACTTCGTGACCGACGCCGAGCGGATGGAAACCGTCATCGAGGACGCCCTGATTCTCATCCACGACAAGAAGATCAGCAACATGCGCGACCTGCTGCCGGTTCTCGAGCCGGTGGCCAAGCAGGGCCGTCCCCTGCTGATCATCGCCGAGGATGTCGAAGGCGAGGCGCTGGCCACACTGGTGGTCAACAAGCTGCGCGGCACCCTGAACGTGGCCGCCGTCAAGGCCCCCGGCTTCGGTGACCGGCGCAAGGCGATGCTCGAAGACATCGCCGTCCTCACCGGCGGCAAGGTGATCTCCGAGGAGATCGGCTTCAAGCTGGAGAACGCCACCCTCGACATGCTCGGCCGCGCCAAGCGCATCGTCATCGACAAGGACAACACCACCATCATCGACGGCGCCGGCGCCGAAGCCGACATCCAGGGTCGGGTCAAGCAGATTCGCGCCCAAGTCGAGGAAACCAAGAGCGACTACGACCGCGAAAAGCTTCAGGAGCGTCTGGCCAAACTGGTCGGCGGCGTCGCCGTGGTCAAGGTCGGGGCTGCCACCGAGACCGAGATGAAGGAGAAGAAGGCTCGCGTCGAGGACGCCCTGCACGCCACCCGCGCGGCCGTCGAGGAGGGGATCGTCCCTGGCGGCGGTGTTGCCCTGGTGCGCTGTATCTCCGCCCTGGATAAACTGAAGCTCGGCGGCGAGCAGCAGTTCGGCGTCAACATCGTCAAGCGCGCTCTCGAGGAGCCGCTGCGGCAGATCGCCAACAACGCCGGCCACGAAGGCTCCATCGTGGTCGACAAGGTCATCAACAATACCGGTTCCTTCGGCTTCGATGCCGCCGCCGACACTTACGGCGACATGCTGGCCGCCGGTATCATCGACCCGACCAAGGTCACCCGCAGCGCCCTGCAGAACGCCGCCTCCGTGGCCGGCCTGATGCTGACCACCGAGGCCTGCGTCGCCGAAGCGCCGAGGAAGGAAGAGGGCATGCCGGCTATGCCCGGCGGCATGGGCGGCATGGGTGGCATGGGCGGCATGATGTAAGCCGAACTGCCCGTTCCGGCAACAAACGCAAAGAGCCCTCCGGCCGTTCGCCGGGGGGCTCTTTGCGTTTGCGCCGTAAGGCATGCCGCCGGTCAGTCGATGCGCAGATCCTGGCAGGCCTCCCGGGGCCGGGGGGCCACGGCCTGCAGGCGTTGCACGTTGCCCTGCAACAGGAGGATTTCGACCTGCGCCTCGTCTTGCCCCTTGCCATAGGCGGCGACGACGGCGGCGGCCAACTCCAGATCGGTGGCCTCGGGTCGGCCGCTGACCAGACCCAGGGGACCAGTGAAGGAGGCGGAGCGCAGCAAAATGTCGGTCGGCCTGGCGATCCCCTTGATTTTTTCATTGCTCCCCTGGTCGCGTCCGAGGGTCAGCCGGGCGTTGGGCGAGAGGCGGAACTGCCGGCCGAGCTTGAGCAGTTCCACGTCGGTGACGGTAGCCTCCGGCTGGTGTGCGAAGAGGTCCCGCAACCGTCCCGAGAAGGACTTTTCGGTCAGCAGACAGCCGCCGCCGGAAGGGGGATAGTCGATCAGCCCCCAGGCTTCGGCAAACTCGGCCTGGCGGCGGCGGGAGCGGCCCTGGATGTCGAGCAGACGGCTGCGGTCGACCAGCCCCGCGTTCTCCATCGGCGTCTCCGGCAGCAGCCGGGCGCTCATGGGGCGCAGGATGCGTCCAGCCATCCCCGAGTGTTTGGCCACCGCCTGCAGGGCGCTCAGGTTCTGGCTCATGGGCCGCTGTCCCAGCACCTCGCCGGAAAAGAGAAAATCGAACCCCTGTTTCGCCATGATCTCGCCGGCGATGCGGAACATCATGGCGTGGCAGTCGATGCAGGGATTCAAGTTCTTGCCGTAGCCGTAATGGGGATTTTTTACCATCTCCAGGTGAACCTCGCCGATCGGTTTGACGATCAGGGGGATGTCCATCTTCCGAGCCGCTTTTTCGGCCTTGGCGGAACCGAAAAAGGGGGTGACGAAAGCGATGCAGGTCACTTCCACTTCCTGCCGTTTCAGCGCCAGCGCCGCCAGGCTGCTGTCGAGGCCGCCGGAGAGAAGTCCCAGTGCTTTGCTCATGATGTGCCTCCGAAAAACTTTACTATCTGGCTGTTAAAGGGGTTAGAAAATAACACAAAAAAGCCCGCCGGCTCAAGTTGAAACAAAAGACGGCGTGACGGGTTGCTCCGCCGGGGCGAGAAATGCTATAGTGGCCATAAATTCTCGATCCCTTCGCTGTTTACAGCCGTGGAGGCCCCTTGAAAGACAATTTCGGTCGCACCATCGATTACCTGCGCCTCTCGGTGACGGATCGTTGCAATCTGCGCTGCCGGTACTGCATGCCCGAGGAAGGGGTACCTTCCATCCCCCATGATGCGATTCTTTCCTACGAGGAGTTGCTGCGCGTCGCAGCCGCCGCTGTTCGTCTCGGGGTACGGAAAATCAGGGTCACCGGCGGTGAGCCGCTGGTGCGCCGGGGGATCGTCGACTTCGTGCGGCAACTGGCCGCTCTGCCGGGGCACCCTGAAATCGCCCTGACCACTAACGGACTGCGTCTGGCCGAACTGGCCGAAGAGCTCAAGGCGGCGGGGCTTTCACGAGTCAACGTCAGTCTCGATACGCTCCGGGAGGAGCGTTTCGAGAGCATTACCCGGCGGCAGGGTCTGGCCCGTGTGCTGGAAGGTCTGCAGGCGGCCGAGAGAGTCGGCCTTGACCCGATCAAGGTCAATATGGTGCCGATTCAGGGGGTGAACGAAGACGAAATCGTCGATTTTGCCCGCTTGACCCTGCGCCATCCCTGGGAAATCCGCTTCATCGAGTACATGCCGGTGAGCGACAATCTGGGCTTTGCCCCGGAGCAGCGCTTTTCCGCGCCGGCCATCATGGAGGAGCTGTCCCGGCTCGGCATCCTGCTGCCCATCTCCCGCTCGGGTCCGGCGGGCCCGGCTCGCCTGTTCCGCTATTCTGAGGCACTGGGGCGGTTGGGAGTCATTCCCGCGGTTTCCAGCCATTTCTGTGGCGAATGCAATCGCTTGCGCGTCACCGCCGATGGCCGGATACGGCCCTGCCTCTTCTCCGACCAGGAAATTGACCTGAAGGAAGCCCTGCGCATCGCCAATAGCGATCAGGCTCTGGAGGCTGTTCTCGCTGCCGCCACTGGCGCCAAACCCGAAAAGCACCGTATCGGCGACGCGGATTTCCAGCCTGGCGAGCGCAACATGCACGGAATTGGCGGTTGATCCTGCCGGCAGTTCGCTTTTTGCTTTGCCCCTCCCCGCAAATCCCCCAAGGCCTCCGCTACCGCAAAAACCGCTTTCCTCCTCAGGGGTTTGACCAGAAGCCAAAACCGTTTCCGGTCCTCCGGTTTCTTGCAGTGTCGCAGGGGGAAAGAGGTTGTTCGGGGTGAAAAAATGTGATATCTAATAGATTAATTTTAGTGTAATTTTTCCGTAACCATTCGATCTCAATGATTACCTGTGGGTCACCCGTTCGGCCATTCCACAAGGCGGCAGCAACGGATTGCCACTACACTGAAGAGGTTTTGCGGTATGCAGAATGCTTGTCCCTACGGTTTCGGCAAGACGGTCGCACTCGATTACGAACGCGCGCTGGACAAGCTGTTGGGCCTCTTCCGCGCTCGGGGCTTCAGTATTCTTTTTCAGGTCGACATGCAGGAGGCCCTCCGGCAGGACACCGGCGCAGGCTTCCGCCGCTACATGATTATCGGCGCCTGTCCTCCGGCCTTCACCCGCCGGGCCTTCAATGCCGACAGCAATATCGGCCTGCTGCTTCCCTGCAATGTCGTCGTTTATGAGGAGGAAGGGGGCCGGAGCACGGTCATGGCGATGGATCCCGCCTATCTGATGGACATGGTGCGGGTTCCCGCGGCGATCGAGGTCGCCATCGAGATCAAGGAAGAATTCGAGGCGCTCGTCGAGATGATGTAACCTGGACGGGCGTGGTGCAAGAGGGATGAAAAAGGGGGAGCGGTTGCGGGCCGCTCCCCCTTTTATTATGCCGGGTTGCCGGATCAGGGTTTGATGTGACAGCGGCTGCAGTTGCCCGCCGGGGCAAAGGCCCGCTTGCCATTGTGGCAGACGCCGCAGAGCCGGCCGGCGTAGATCTCCTCCATGGTGATCTTGATGGTTCCCTGTTTCATCTTGGGAAACATCTCGTCGTTGTGGCATTCCTTGCAGACAGCCCCGGCGTCCTTGTGCACCTTGCCGTCGAACATGACCTTGCCCATGGGGCCGCCCTTGAACTCGAGGACCGTGCCGGGCGATACCGCCAGCGCCGTTCCGGTGGAAAGCAACAGTGCCATCAGGCCGGGGAGGAAGGATTTGCGCATCGTTTGTTCTCCTGTGGGGGGTGGTGATGGGGAAAAGATCGTACAGGGCACAAGTATGCCGCAAAACCCGGCAAAGGCAACCGGAAGGGTGCTTTTGTCCCCTCTCCCTAACCCTCTCCCACAAGGGGAGAGGGAATTTAAAGCTCCCCTCCCTGCGATGGGAGGGGAGGGGGAGGGTGCAAGACGCTGGTTAAAAGCAAAAAAAGACGCCCCGCCGGATTTCAGGCGGGGCGTCTCTGGTTTCAGGCCGTCAGGCAGCCCCCGGACTCAGCGGGGGCAGACGTCGGCAGCCTTCTTTGCACCGGGTGACGGGACGGAGCATGTAGATGGTGGTCCACATAAGCAGCACTCCTTTCCGGGGAAAACCCCTTCTCGTTGATTGCTCGATTATACGGGCATTGGCCGGCCGAACACAAGGGGGCAGCCGAATTTTATTCCGGCACCTCCGGCAGCGCCTCGGCCAGCAGTTCCAGGATGTGCACCGCCCGGGCGCTGCCACCGGCATGGTTGATGGAGTCCTGCAGCTGCATGATGCAGCCCGGACAGTCGGTGGCGACGAGTTCGGCGCCGGATTCGCTGATGCTGGCCGCCTTCTTGGCGCCGATCTGCTTGCTGGTTTCGTAATGGTAGACCGAGTAGGTGCCGCCGAGCCCGCAGCAGGTGCCGGCCCCTTCCATCTCGACGAACTCGACCTGCGGCAGCGCCTTGAGGATCGCCCGCGGCTCTTTGGTGATTCCCTGGGTGCGCAGGTGGCAGGGGTCGTGGTAGGTGACCCGCGTGCGCCTGGCCGTTTTCGGCAGCGCCGCCAGCTTCTCAGGCAGGCCCTGTTCGACGAGGAAGACGAAGATGTCCCGGGTCTTCGCCCCGAGCTGCCGGTATTCCTCCCCCAGATCCCCGTAGATTTTGCCGATACCGGCGTTGCAGGAAGCGCAGGCGGTGACGACGTAATCGACCTGGTGACGGGTGAGGGCGGCGAGGTTCTGCGCCGCCAGCTGCTCGACCGTCTCGGCCGCCCCGGCGCTCACCGCCGGCAGGCCGCAGCAGGCCTGGTCCTTCGGGATGATGACGGTGACGCCGAGAAATTTCAGCGCCTGCAGGAAGGCCTCGCCGACCGCCGGGTACATGTAGTTGATGCCGCAGCCGGTAAAGAAGGCGACGGTCGGTTGCCCCGCCTGGCCGGGGATCACCTCGGGCACGCGCTCGCGGAAGGGACGGGCGGTGAACGGCGGCAGGGTGCGATCCAGCTCCAGATAGGGAGCGGGGAAGCGCAGGCGCAGACCGCTATCCTTCGGCAGCTTTTTGAACAGCAGCGAGGAGAGCGCCCCGCCGGTCTTGGCCAGGATGTTCATCAGCTTCGGCCGGCCGAGCACGGCGGCGACCCCCTTGCCGAAGCTGGAGAGCCCCTTCTGCTCGGCGATGCGCCTCCGCACCGCGGCGACGATCTCGTCGGTCGGCACCTTGTTGGGGCACTGGGCGCCGCAGCTGCCGCAGAGCAGGCACTGGCTCATGTCCTCGAGCACCTTCGCTTCGAGGTCGACTTCGCCTTCGAGCAGCGACTGGGCCAGGGCCACCTTGCCCCGGGCGACCCGGCCTTCGTGTTTCTCGGCGCCGAAGACCGGACAGTGGGCGCGGCAGGCGCCGCACTTGACGCACTGCTCGATTTCTTCGCGGAACTCTTCGAGTTGTTTCAGTTTGCTCATGGCAATTTGGGAATCCAGAAGTCAGAATTCAGAATTCAGGAGAAAACCAGCCGAACCTTCTGGATTCTCACTCCTGGATTCTGAATTCGCCCCTTAAGTTATTGATCCAGAAAAATCTTCCCGGGATTGAGAATGTTGTTCGGGTCGAGGGCGCGCTTGATGGCCTTCATGTAGGCGGCGGCCTGCTCGCTGATCTCCAGCGGGATGTAGGGGGCCTTGGCGATGCCGACGCCGTGCTCGCCGCTCATGGTGCCGCCGAGTGCGAGGGCGCCCTTGAAGACCTCCTCGATCGCCTGCTCCGCCTTCTCCAGTTCGCCCGGCACCTTCTTGTCGATCATGATGTTGACGTGGATGTTGCCGTCGCCGGCGTGGCCGAAGTTGACGATCGGGATGCCGTGACGCTCGGCGATGGCGTCGATCTTACGGATCATCTCCGGCACCTTCGAGCGCGGCACGCAGATGTCCTCGTTGAACTTGTCGGGGTTGACCTTGCGCAGCGAGGCCGAGACGGAGCGGCGGATCTGCCAGAGTGCCTCACTCTCGGCCGGCGTCTCGGCGATGCGGGTCTCGACCACGCCGAGGGGGCGGATGATCTCGACGATTTTTTTCGCCTGCTTGTCTAGGAACTCCCGGTCGCCGTCGACCTCGATGATCAGCACGGCACGGGCGCTCTCGGGCACCTGCAGGCCGGTCGCCTGGCGGACGCAGTCGAGGGTGCGGCCGTCCATGAATTCGAGGGTGGTGGGGATGATCTTGCCGCGAATGATCGCCGAGACCGCCTGCGCCGCGCCGTCGATGGAATCGAAGAGCACCAGCATGGTCTTTTTCGCCTCGGGGAGCGGCAGCAGCTTGATGACGATCTTGGTGATGATCCCCAGAGTCCCCTCCGAGCCGCACATCAGCTTGGTCAGGTCGTAGCCGACGACCCCCTTCATGGTCGGACCGCCGGTGGTGATGACGTCCCCTAGCGGGGTCACCACTTCCAGGCCGAGGATGTAGTCCTTGGTGACGCCGTACTTGACGCAGCGTGGGCCGCCGGCGCACTCGGCGACGTTGCCGCCGAGGGTGCTGAACTTCAGCGAAGCGGGGTCGGGGGGGTAGAAGAGACCGACCTTCTCCACCGCCAGTTGGAACTGCTCGGTGACGACGCCCGGCTCGACGGTGGCGATCAGGTTCTCCTCGTCGATCTCCAGGATGCGGTCCATCCGCTCGGTGGTCAGGACAATCCCCGGCTTTGTCGGCAGCGAACCACCGGTGAAGCCGCTGCCGGCGCCGCGCGGGAAGACTGGGATCCTCTCGGCGTTGGCCAGCTGCATGATGCGGGCGATCTCGGCGGTAGTGCCCGGATGGACCACCACGGCGGGGAGGAACTTCTGCTGAGTGGCGTCGTAGCTGTAGCAGATCAGGTCGGCCTTCTCGGTGGAAACGTTCTTGACGCCGACGATTTCCTGCAAGTTTTTGATGATTCGTGGATCAAGCATAAAATTTTCCTTTAAAAACATAATATTGCACCACAGAGATCACAGAGGAAATCCCTTCTATTGTTTTCTCCGGTTTTCTCTGTGTCCTCTGTGGTAAAAGCTTTAAGTTTTTTCTGCCTTTACGATTGGCAAAACCGTCCCGCCGTCGGGGATGACCACCGTGTGCGGGTTCGGCGGCAGCTTCTCGTACGCCATCCGCAGCGCTGCATCGAGATCGACGGCCTTCTCCATTCCCATCTGCCGAGTTTCCGCTTCCCCCAGTTCGCTGACCAGGATCACCCGGAAGCGCTTCGCCTTCATCAGGGTCGAGTAGGCGGTCTGGCCGTTGATCTCGTAACGATCGCGCAAGGCCGCTTCGAAGGCGTCCGGGTCCCGGTGGCGGAACCAGTCGAAGAAGGTGGCGTTGCCGAACCCGTCCGGGCAGGCGGCGAGCAGGATGATGGTGCCGCCTTCGCGCAGGGCGCCGACGCCGTAGTCGAGGGCCTTGTGCGCCTGGATGAAGTTGATGTCCTTCGGCTGGCCGCCGCAGGAGACCACCGCCAGATCGGCCGGTTCGGAGAGGCCCACCGCGTAGAGCTTGCGGACCAGGTCGCAGGCGGCCAGGTGCGCCTGCTCCATGTCGCCGGCGAAGACCGCCAGCATCTCCTTGTGCGGCGACAGGACGGTGTTGAGCAGGAAATCCGGCTCGACCATGCGCGCCGCCGCCAGGATCGCCGCATGTACCGGGTTTCCTTCCAGCATGCCGGTTGCCGCCCGGGGATGCCTGCCGCCGACCTCCGGCGGGTTGAGGACCCGGAAGTGGCTCGCCATGCAGGTCTCGCGCGCCGCCACCCCGGGGACCAGCCCCTTGCGGCCGCCGCCGAAACCGGCGAAGTAGTGGAAGCCGACGGTGCCGGTAACGATCACCCGGTCGGCTTCCATGACCCGGCGATTGACGGCAACTGTCATGCCGTCGGCGGTGGCGCCGATGGTCACCAGTTCGGCCGGGTTGTCGCAGTCGTGGTCGACGACCCGGATGCGGCCGAAGAGGGGACCGAGGATCTTGCGGTGTTCGTTTTCCGTCTGCTTCCGGTGGATGCCTAGGCCGACGAGGATCTCGATGTCGCCGTCCGGAATGCCGCAGGCGTTGAGCTGCTCGATCAGTACCGGCAGGTAGAATTCGCTGCCGGTGTAGCGGGTGATGTCAGAGGTGACGACGACGACCTTCTCCCCCGGCCGGACGATCTCATCCAGGGTCGGAGAGCCGATCGGCGCCCTGAGAGCATCACGCACCAGCGCCGCCGGATCGGCGGGGGAGGGCGGGACCGTCGCAGTCAGGACGCGGGCTCCGTCGAGACAGCAGGCATAGGTGCGGCTGCCGTATTTCAGCTCCAACTCGGCCATTGCTGACCTCCCGGGTAATTTGACCATGATACGGATTTTGCCCCAAAAGTGCAACCGTTCAGGCGCCTGGGGACCGTGGACCGTGGTCCAAGGACCAGGGCCTCGGAACCTTTTATCCTGGAAAAAGCAGTTTCGCGCAAAGCTCGCAAAGAACGCAAAGGAAAATCAGGTAGTTATTTGATTCTGGCTTTTTACCTGATTGGTTCAAATCCATATCCTCATAAGTATCTGAATTTCTTTGCGAGCTTGGCGCCTTTGCGCGAGTAAATACCGTTTTCTTGGTTATTTCGGCCGTTCCAGCCAGACCCCCGCCAGCAATAGGATGAGTGCAAGACCGAGCCCCGGGTAAAGTGGGGGAATGGGGGGCCAGCCGGCGAGCCCGGCCGCCACCGTCCCGGCAGGCGCGAGAAAGATGGCCAGGGCGCCGGCCCGGGCGGGAGCGCGGCCGCGCAGAAAGACGGCGGCCAGCAGCGGCAGACAGAGGGTGGCGCCGCGCAGTCCCATCGACAGGAAGCTCCACTGCAGGATGGTCGAGCCGAGGTTGAACAGGAGCAGGGCGAGCGCCGACAGCAGCACGCCGAGGGACACCAGGCGCAGCCGCCGCAGTTCGGTGCCGCCGCGGCCGAAGCGGGCCAGCACGTCGAGCTGCAGGGTGGTGCCGGCGCCGAGGGTGAGGCCGGAAGCGGTGACGATGGCGGCGATCAGCAGGGCGGCGAAGGCGATACCGGCCAGGGCCGGTGGAAAGTGCTGGGTCAGAAAAGCCGGCAGGGCCTGGACGCTGTCGAGTTCCGGCCGGGAGAGGCGCATGGCGAGCCCGACGGCGATGCCGCAGAGCCCCAGCGGCGGAATCAGCAGGGCGCTGAGCAGTGCTCCCTGCCGGGCGGCCCGCCGGTCGCGGGCGGCGAAGATCGCCTGCAGGTAGGTCTGGGTGGAGACCACGCCGACCAGCATGGAGAGCAGGTCGCCCAGGCCGGCGCCGACGCCGTAGCCGAAAAGGCTGAACCAGGGGAAGGCGGGGAGGGCGCCGGTCAGAGCGCCCCAGCCGCCGGACAGGCCAAGGGCCCGGGAGCCGGCGAACAGCATGACGCCGTAGAGCAGGATGAGTTTGGCCAGGCCGAGCGGTCCGGCTCCGCGCATGCCGCCGCCGAGGGTGATCAGGGCGATCAGGCTGGCGGCGGCCAGGGCGGCAGGGGCCGGCGACCAGCCGAACAGGGCGGTCAGCAGGGCGCCGGCGGCCAGCAGCTGGGCGACGATGTGGATGAACATGCCGACGGCCGAAAAGAGGCTGGCGGCGACCCGCGCCCGTTCCCCGTAGTAGCGGGCGATGAACTCGGGGATGGTCGTCACCTCCCCCTCCCGCAGGGGGCCGGCAAGGAAAAGGCCGAGCAGCAGGCAGGCGAGGCCGGCGCCGAGGGTGAACCACCAGGCGGAGATTCCGAAGCGGAAGGCGAGCTGGGCGGTGCCGAGGGTCGAGGCGCCGCCGACCAGGGTGCCCATGATCGCACCGGCGACGTGCCAGGGCCCTGTCGCGCGGCCGGCCAGGGTGAAATCGGCGGCGCTGCGCAGCTGCGGCCGCCAGGCGATCAGGGCGAGCCCGGCGAGGGTGGCGGCGAAGGCGAGCAGAAAGGATGGAGACAACGGTTGCATGGGCATTCCCGGGCTCCGGGCATCCGTCGCCGGCAGACGTTCGAGGCGCTGTTTTCATACCACCGGCCCCGGGGATTGTCCATCTCTTTCTCCAAGGCAATTTTCAAAAAATGTGATTCAGTGGTTGACATCCTTGCCGGCTTAACGTATTGTTCACCTCCGTTGTCGCGGGGTGGAGCAGTCTGGTAGCTCGTCGGGCTCATAACCCGAAGGTCGAAGGTTCAAATCCTTCCCCCGCAACCAAAATCATTAAAAGGATCGGCAGAGATGCCGGTCCTTTTTTGTTGTCTACATCCCCCGCTTTTTCCTTTTACTAGTACCACTCTGAGAGAGGTCAACAAAGCGGCCTGCTTGAACTGGACCTGTCTTGATTTCCGGCACTCCTTCGGTTCTCAGCTTGCTATGAAGGGAGAAAGTTTGTATAAAATATCAAAATTAATGGGCAACTCGCCGGCGATTTGCAGTAGGCACTATGCCGCACTTGTGCCCGAGGAAATGGTGGAAGTGGTTGAGTTTTGATGAATGGTTTTCCCTCCCAGCGAACTTTGACGGAATTACAGATTGAAGTTAGAAAATTGGAGGCATCTTGGTATCCCCACGACTAGTCGCAAAAATCGAATCTGAAGAACCAACCCTTCGGTTGGCGGTCCTTATTGACGCTGACAACGCTCAGGCCGCCGTCATTGAAGGTCTGCTTGCGGAAATCGCAAGATTTGGGGAAGCAACTGTCAGACGCATATACGGTGATTTCACGTCCCCAGCGAGTTCCTCTTGGAAGAAGGTGTTGCAGCGATATGCAATCAAGCCGGTTCAACAGTTTGCGTATTCGACTGGAAAAAATTCCACAGACAGTACGCTAATAATTGATGCAATGGACTTGCTCTACACTCGCAAATTTGATGGCTTTTGCCTGATTACCAGCGACAGTGATTTTACTGGCCTTGCGATGCGTTTGCGTGAGGAGGGACTCACCGTTCTCGGGTTTGGCGAAAAGTGTGATTTTTCAAGACCATTCCCCCACCTGAGCGCCTGATTTTTCAGGAGCATTCACCCACCTCTTTTTCAAGAGCATTCCCCCACCCCTAAGATCATCGGCACGGCGCTCCTTCTAACCTGTATCC
>Ga0299906_10002169_pt1 | contig 16426 bp, 12 predicted proteins | sample RVTome_14_FD_200259 | JGI IMG/M metagenome (GOLD analysis project Ga0299906, IMG submission 200259) | Soil microbial communities from uranium-contaminated site in the Upper Colorado River Basin, Wyoming, United States - RVT145D125 (version 2) ...
TTGATGGTCGCGGCGATCACCTTGGGATAGACCACCAACCCGGAGGCGACGTTGAGCACAAGTTTCAACATCCCGTCTGTGGCGAGAAACGCCTCGGGCACCGTCACGCGCTTGTTGGCCGAGTCGTCCAGCGTCCGCTCCAGCCATTGCTCGGCCGCGTTCTGATAGCCCGAGCCCGCCAGCGTCAGCACCAGTCGGGCCAACCCCGTCGCCCGCTCGCACCGCATCGGGTTGCGCTTGTACGCCATCGCCGACGAGCCGATCTGCGATTTCTCGAACGGCTCTTCGATCTCCTTGCGGTTGGCCAGCAGCCGGATGTCGTTGGCGAACTTGTGCACGCTCGCCGCGATCCCGCCCAACACCGACAGCGCCTGACCGTCGACCTTACGCGAATAGGTCTGCCCGGTCACCGGGTCGACCGTCTCGAAGCCCAACCGTTTCGCGACCAGCCGTTCGAGGCGATCGACCTTGCGATGGTCCCCGTCGAACAGCGTAAGGAAACTCGCCTGCGTCCCCGTCGCCCCTTTGAGCCCGCGAAAGCGCAACGTGTCCAATCGGTATTCGACGTCTTCGAGATCGCGCACGAAGTCATAGCACCACAGCGTCGCCCGCTTGCCCACCGTGGTCAGTTGCGCCGGCTGATAGTGGGTGAAGCCCAGCGCCGGCAAGGCCCGATGTTTTTTCGCGAAGTTACCGAGGGCGTCGATGACGTTCACCAGCCAGTCACGGATCAGCCCCAGCGCATCGCGCAGAATCAGGAGGTCGGTGTTGTCGACCACGTAGGCGCTGGTGGCGCCGAGGTGAATGATCGGCCGGGCCGCCGGCGCCGCGTCGGCGAAGGCGTGGACGTGCGCCATCACGTCGTGCCGAAGCTTCTTCTCGTAGCGGGCCGCGGCGACGAAGTCGATGTCGTCGACCACGGCCCGCATCGCCGCGATCTGCCGCTTGCTCACTTTGAGCCCCAGCTCATGCTCCGCCTCGGCCAGCGCGACCCACAACCGCCGCCACGTCGAAAACTTGTGTTGCGGTGAAAACAACGCCGCCATCTCCCGTGACGCATTTCGCGCCACGAGCGGGTGTTCATAAACCTGCTTGCCGTCGTCCTGACCCTTGCGTCGTTTCGCCATGGAACTCCTGTCCTTGCCGGTTGCACCATCGGGCCGGCCAGTCTACGAGTGCGGCACGTCGATCGTCAAAGCGAAGATCTGTACCCGCATGGGCACCTGCGGAAGCACGAATCCGAGCCCCAAGACAGCGCGGGGGTTCTACGCAATGTGCCCATCTCACGTCCAAGAACCCGCTCGCTTGCGCTCGCGGCTCGGATCCACGGTAATCTTGCCCCCCGCAACCCCACGACTTATCCGGTCCTATAATGAATTGACCCATTCGCCGAATCGGCCGATGATTAAGGTACGGTCCGGTGGAGCCGGCTCGACCGGCGGTCGGGAATTCGGGGAACTTCAACTCCACAACGGCGTCCAAGGCTATGCGGGAATCGTTCATGCCGGCTTCGTCAGCGTCCATCTCGTTTCAGGACGCCGATCTGGTCGAGCAGGTCCGCGACGGCGACACCGCCGCCTTCGGGCACTTGGTCGCCAAATACCAGGATCGTGTCTACAACACGGTCCTGAGGATCAACGGCAACGCCGACGACGCCCGTGACCTGACGCAGGACGCGTTCCTGCGGGCCCTCGAGTCGCTGGATTCGTTCAGCGGGCGGGCGGGTTTTTATACCTGGCTGTTCCGGATCGCCGTGAACCTGACGATCTCGTATGGCCGGATGATGCAACGGAGAAAGACCGTCTCTCTCGAACCCCGGACTGGCTCGCTCGGGGCGGGCGAATGGGCGGTCAACCGCCAGGGCGCCGGCCTGGTCGGAGAATTACACTCCGACGAGGAGAACCCCCAGGCCGCCGCGTCGCGCACCGAGGTCAACATCCTGGTCGTCGAAGCCCTGAACGAGCTCGAGGACGAGCACCGCACCGTGCTGGTCCTCAAGGACATCGAGTCGATGGACTACGCTCAGATCGCCGAAATCCTGGACGTGCCGCTGGGGACCGTCAAATCCCGCGTGCACCGGGCCCGCATGGCCTTGCGGGACAAGCTTCGCCCGTTGGTGGTCCAGACGTGAACGGAACCTGTTGATGGCCCGTGACGACACCGACAACCTGAACGACCTGCTGTCGGCCTACATCGACGACGCGCTCGATACCGACGCCAGCGCCCGGGTCGAAGCGCATCTCGCCGCCAACCCCAAGGCCCGGGCGCTCTACGACGAGCTGCGCTCGACCCGCGACCTGCTGATCGGCCTGCCGCGCGACAGCGCTCCGAACGATCTGATCGACACCGTCACCGCCCAGCTCGAACGCCGCGCGCTGCTGGACACCGACGACGAAACCGCCGCGCCGTTTTCGCCGGGCCGATCGAGTTTCGGCCGGCTGCTCGCCACCGCCGCCATGCTCGCCGTCTTCGTCACCGCCGGCTTCGTCATCTACCAGAACACCCAAATCGATCAGCCCGCCGCCGACTCGTTGGCCCTGATGACCGAAAGCGACGAGAGCGTTACTCTCTCACCGGCGAAACCGACCGCGGCCCTCGAAACTGCATCGTCTCCGGCCGGCCCCAGTGCCGATCCTCCCAGTGCCGATCCTCCCAGTGCCGATGCCCTCGGGGAGATCATCGTCGCCGCGGTCGCCAAGGAGGAAGTCGCGAAACCGAACGACCAGGCCGAACGTGATGAAGATGCCATCGCCTTGACCGTCACTGAATCCAAACAGGGTGGCCGAGCCCGCGGAATGGCCGGGCGAGAAATGCTCAAACCTGACGCATTGGCCGCCAACACACCAAGCCAAAGATCCTTGATGCGCGCAGAGAATGAGAAAGAGTCTGAACGTTTAGCACTACGGCCCGAAGCACGAACGCCAGTACCGATGAAGCAGGCGAATGCTTCGTTTTACCGGTATGACAACGAGCCGGCCGACGACGCGCACATCACCCTCGAGGTCGAAGCCACGACGGTGGCGGCGCTCGCCGATCTCCAGAATCGACTGCGGGCGTATGAAACGCAGCACGCGAATGTAACCATGTTGCCCACGGTGTCGACCGCAACGCAACCGACTTCAACGGTCGCCTATACCACCTACACGATCCCGCTCACGGCCGATCGACTGCCGATCGTGTTGACCGAGCTCGGATTGGAGCACCGACCGGGCCTGCGCGTCCGGCCCGCCGTCGATCGTCCGGCCCGCATGTTGGCCGAACTGTCCGTCACGACGAACACGGCAATAGGCGATGAGCACGAAGAACGCGATGTACACGAACGGCGCGATGAACGCCGTCGCTATGTCGCCGATGATGATGCATTCGTACCGGACGCGACGCTGTCGGCCGACCTCCTCGACGACGCGTCAGCCTCGCCGCCTCCCGCCGCCATGGCGATCGGCGCGCCGGTCGCGTTCGGCGGCGTCGAGGCCGACCCTGTCGCGTCGAATGTTGGCGAAACCACGGAGTCTCTGTTTGAAAACGAAGGGCTTCCCTATGAACAAGCCGGTGAGATGAACGCCGACTTGTACTATCTACACGCGCGCGGCGAGGATGCCGAGTCGGCCACCGAGTCGTCCGACTTCGACACCACGGTACAACGCCGACGAGCCGGCAAACATCAAGCCGATGGCGGACAATCCGTGAAAACGGATGCATTCAATCCTGTTTCAGAGGCCACGCGCCAGATACGGAGAACCACGACCCCGCCCGCCGACCCGACAGACGGGACGCGAGAAAAGCCGATCACCCTCGTGCTCAAGGTGTACGGCCCGGCACGACCGGAGTCGGGCAAATCTGCGACCACCGCTGCCGCTTCACGACCAGCCACGTCAAAACCGGCGGCCTCACCACCGGCCGAGGTCGACGGGTAACAAACGCCCTCTATCGGCCGCAATGTTGATCGATTCTCTGCTTACCGCCAAAGGTAAACGGAGGAGCGGATAGGCAACATACCAGTTCACGGGCGATATACGTCGCCGAGTGCCATTGAACGTGCCCGTCGGCGAAGAGCCAATTCACGCCATTGGTATTCGGATCTTCTCCCCCGAAATGACGCATGAAATGCCCGCGTCGCCCGCCCGCCGTAATCAAGCTCTCCCAACGAAAACAATTCCGGATCGCTCGATCGTACCCGTCGGTCAAGACGGGGTAGCAATAGGGCTTGTGAATCTCCGCCAGCTTCACCGGTGGATTGCTTAACTGCGCGCCATTGGAGAGGGTCCACGGTCGGCGTTGATTGGCTTCACAAGATCCTCCGCAGCTGACCGGTTCGATGTGGAACTCCGTCCTGCCTTCGGCGGCTCGGGCATCCGTACCCGCCTTCATGAGGAGAGGATCCGTGTACCCATAAACCGGCAGCCCAAGCAGTTTGTCGATTCGTCCCGGGTCCGCGTAGATGTAGAAGTAAAAGGGCGCCTCCTCGGCAGGACATCGCAGTAATCCTTGCTTCGATCCCGCTCGGGTGCGCTTGATCTCGACGTACGGACGAATCTGAGCCGGCCACCAACCGCCGGGGAAAGTATAGTTAAAGTCATGTGTCGTTGCGTGCTGAGCACTCAATTGTGGCAGGTGGCCCGCCCCGTTGCTCGCGTCCTCGGCGTAGTAGAACATGCCCAGCCAGATCGTTCTCAGGTTCGCCTGGCATTTGTGAAGCTGCCCAAGCTGCCGCGCTTTCGCGAGGCTCGGCAGCATCAGCGACGCCGTCACGGAAACAATGCCGATGACCACCATCAACTCGACCAGTGTAAAGCCGCGCCGAGCGTGGTATCGGTTCGGATCGTGTTTCATGGCTACGGTCTCCGAAATCACCAGAGCTCGGTGCCGTCACCGCCCGCAGTGCGAATCGATGAGTGCCTTTTCGTTGTCGCGTGCAATGCCGAAATCCGCAAGACAACAGACCAGTCGGCTCGATGTGTAGGCGGCCGAGTGCCACTGGACGTGCCCGTCGGCAAAGAGCCAATTCACGCCGTTGTTCCTAGGATCTTCTCCCCCGAAATGCCGCATGAAAAAATCTCGCCGCTGTCCCGCCCCGACAAGCAGCGCCCAGCGAAAACAATTCGGGTTGTCGCTACCATCAAGCCCGTCGGTCAAAACCCCGAGACAATACGGTTTGACAATGTTCACCAGCTTGGGCGGTGTTTCGTAAAGCGGCACGAGTTTGCCTAGGCGATCTCGGTACCAAACATCCGTTCCCTTCGCGTCACACGAGCCCCCGTAACTGATCGGCTCGATGTGCAACTCCGTCCTGCCCTCACGGGCTCTTTGATCAAGGATCCGCTTCTGGAGTATCGGGTCTTCCGGTGCATAGAGACGTGCGCCGATGATCCACTCCAGGCCATCTCCGGCATTAACGTAGTAATACTCGGGCCCATTGTCCGCCGGGCATCGGAGAATACCTTGCTTGGATCCCGCGCGCGTGCGTTTGATCTCGACGTACGGCTGAATCTGGTGCGCCCACCATGAGCCGGGATAGAGTTGCTGAGTGCCGGGTTCACCGTCCGAGTTGCTCATTTGCGTGAGGTAGCCGTTCCCGTTGCTCTCGTCTTCGGCGTAGTAGAAAATGCCGTGCCAGATCGTTTTCAGGTTCGCCTGGCATTTGTGAAGCTGCCCAAGCTGCCGCGCCTTCGCGAGGCTGGGCAGCAGGAGCGACACCGTCATGGAAATGATCCCAATGACCACCATCAGCTCGACCAGCGTAAAGCCGGGTTCACCTTGCGGCCGGTAGCAAGTTCGTAGCATCACCCTGACTCCTGCGGTTCGGGGGGAGAATCTACAGACGCTCTGCATCTAAATACCTGACCGCGGCAAATACCTGACACGCTATTTTGCAATTTTTTCAAACCGTGCCCCTGCCGCCGCCTCAGCCAGTTCGCGCGGGAGCGCATCACGAAGTCCCCGCGGGTGTCATTGGAACTCGGAACCGCTGATTGGCCGGTGACTTACAAAACACGCACGGCTGCGGTAGGGTATGCGGCCGTTCCTGGGCGTCGTGCGCCGAGGTGACGAGACGGTTCGAGGAGCATCATGGCAGCGATCAAGCGACCCTTCATTTTGATCATTCGGGACGGCTGGGGGCACAATCCCTATCCGGAATGGAACCATGCCAATGCGGTTCACCTGGCGCGGACGCCGGTGGCGGATCGGCTGTTGGCCGAGTTTCCCAACGTGCTCATCCACACCTCGGGCGAGGACGTCGGCTTGCCGGACGACACCATGGGCAACAGTGAGGTCGGGCACCAGAACCTGGGAGCCGGGCGAATCGTGTACCAGGAGTCGGTGCGGATCACCAAGGCCGTGCGCGAGGAAACGTTCTTCGCCAATGAGCAACTGCTGGCCGCGGTCCGGCACGCCAGGGTAAACGGCGCCAAGCTCCACCTCTTCGGCATCGCCTCGGACGTCGGCGTGCACGGGCTGATGACCCATTGTTATGCCTGCGTCGAATTGGCCGCACGGGAGGGGCTGAAGGACGTTTACGTGCACGCGTTTACCGACGGTCGGGATTCACCGCCCACCGCCGGCGAGGGTTACTTGACCGAGATCGAAGCGAAGCTGGCCGAGATCGGCGTGGGCCGGCTGGCTACGGTCTGCGGACGCTATTTCGCCATGGACCGCGACAACCGCTGGGACCGGGTCGAGAAGGCGTACCGATTACTTACCCGCGGCGAGGGCGCCGCCGCGCCGTCGGGACCGGCGGCGTGCAAGCGCTACTACGCCAACCCGACCGACGGGTCGCACACCGGCGACGAGTTCATCCTGCCCACGGTCGTCACCGACGACGGGCAGCCGCGCGGACGCGTCGAATCGGGCGATGCCGTGGTCTTCTACAACTATCGCGGCGACCGGCCGCGGGAACTCATCAAGGCGTTTCAACTCGACGACTTCGACGGCTTTGACCGTGGCGACAAGCTCGACCTCTACTTCGTCACCATGACCGAGTACCAGAAGGGCTTGCCCGTCCGCGTCGCCTTCCCCAAGCCGCCCAAGATGGCCAACATCACCGGCGAATACCTTGCCGCCAAGGGACTCAAGCAGTTCCGCTGTGCCGAGACCGAGAAGTATCCGCACGTGACGTTCTTCTTCAACGACTATCGCGAGGAACCGTTCGACGGCGAGGACCGGCAGATCATTCCCTCACCCAAGGTCGCGACGTACGACGTGCAGCCGGAAATGTCGGCCTACGAAGTTACCGAGGAGATGGAGCGTCGCATCGCCTCCGAACAGTACGACGTCGTCGTGCTCAACTACGCCAACGGGGACATGGTCGGTCATACCGGCAAGCTCGATGCGGCGATCAAGGCGTGTGCGGTGGTCGATGAAGGTGTCGGGCGGGTGCTCGACGCGGTCCAAAAGCGCGGCGGAACCGCCATCGTCACCGCCGACCACGGCAACGCCGAGCAGATGATCCACCCGGAAAGCGGCGGGCCCCACACCGCCCACACGACTTACGATGTCGACCTCATCGTGGTCGACGATCGACTCAAGGGAAAGTCATTGCGCCCGGGCGGCCGGCTCGCCGACGTCATGCCCACCGGCCTGGAGATGATCGGCCTCGATCCGCCGGCCGAAATGGAAGGGCGATCGTTGCTACACCTGTAAGACGGTTGTCCTGGCCGCGCGGAGGGTAATGTCGAATGACGAAACCCGAATGACGAATCGCGAGGCGCTCCCGCCGCATTTCGTCATTGGTCATTCGACATTCTTTCGTCATTCGTCATTAGGCATTCGTCATTCAGCGTCTTCACTGGTATTCGTCGTGGCAGGCGATGCAGTTCGCGTCGACGGCTTTGATCGTCATCTTGATCGCCGCCGCGTCCTTCTTACCCGCCTCGTCCACCAGTCGCCGGCCCAGCTTGCGCATCTCCATGGACCAGCCCTGCCAGTCTTTCTTTTCCGCGTTTTCCTCGGCGAGCAGAAGCAGGTTCCCTGACTCGGCGAGTAACCAGCCGCGATGGGTGATCTCGGCATAGGCCTTGTCATCGAGCGAACCGGCATCGGTCAGTTCTACGACGCGGTCGTAACAAGCCTGGTTGACTTCCATGTACTCCTCGAGCGGAGCGACGGGTTTCAAGACGCTCGACGGCGTGGGTTTGATCTCGCCGCTCTTGACCAGCTTGCCGATCGCCTCGGACCCGGTGACGACGGCCTTGAGCTGCTCCGGCACGCCGGCGTATTCCTTCTTCTTGGCCGCCATGCCCAGGGCGGTCGCCGCCTTGGCCACCGCGCCCGCCTGTTTGGGCAAGTCGCCCGATTTGTCCTTTTGCAAAGTGAGCAGGTTGGCCGTCTCGGCGACGATCCACGCGTGATTGCGGATCGTGCTCCAGGTGCGACGCTTCTCGGGTTCCTTGGCCGCCAGCTTCTGCAATTCCGCCACGTGCTCGCTCTGGAGCTTCACCAAATCGGCCGCCGGCGCGATGGGCTCATACGTGCCGCCCGAGGGCGTCGCCGCCAGTGTTAACCCGATACCCAGCCCTGTCGCCGCAATTGCCGCCATCACGGCCAACGCCAAAACACAAGTCGAAATCCGCTTCATTGGACCTAAATCTCCGCTCTTCTCGTGAGAGTCGCACTCACTGGGTGAAATCCTACCAAGCCCCACAATACTTAAATCCGGGGCGGAGTGAAAGTTTCGGTCTTGATGACGACCCGTAGAGCGTGCGTGACACATTTGGCGGCCCGGAAAAACCGAAGTTCCCGTGTGCCACTGCTGTGTCAGCAGTGGATAATAGGGCAATGACGCTTGGAGGGAGCACTGCTGACACAGCAGTGGCACACCCAGCCCCGCCTAAACTATCACGGACCCACCCGTAGAGCGTTCGTGCCGCCGAATCGTGCGTATGTGACGTGCTTGGTTATTGAGCCGCCGATCTTGCTCGGCGATTTCCGTGCGACGTGAACGCCGAGCAAGCTCGGCGGCTAAATGTCGCGGATCGAGAGACGCGCGTACCCGATCAGGCAAACAGCAGTTGCTGGACGATTTCGACGATGGCCTGAATGTGGCGTGACATGAGCCAGAGAGGCACGATCATCAGACTCGCGCCGAGCAGCATGAGGCAGCCACCCGCAGTCGACGGCAACAGAGATTGGCGATTCACCTGCCGTTGCAGTCCCCGACGCAGCCGATCGAATTGCTCCTCGGTGACCGGCGAACCTGACGACACCACCTGAAACGACATGTTCCGCAGCAGCGCGAAGCTGGCCACTTCGATCCGTATCCCGGCCTGGGGGACTTCGAGCCGGTGGCCCGAGCGCCGCGCGGACCAGCCCATCTCGGCCACCGCCTGTTCGAGCATCCGCCAGCCGTCCTCACCGCTGACGTTGTAAAGGACCCATCCGCTCGTCGAGCCGGGCAGCAGACGCCAGAACCCGCCCGCCGCCAACATCACCCCGGCGGCCAGACCCCACCACTGCCCGTAGGCCACGAGATACGGAATCGGCCAGACCAGAAGCGGAACGAACACCAGCGTAAGCAGTTGAAAGTCGGCGCGGGCGTTGACGAGCACGGGGCGGGCTTGACTGTTGGCCAGACCCAGGGCGAGGAAGTACACCGCCACCGGAGCGATGTACAACACCGCTTTGAGCAGAAACACAACCTGGTCCGACGCGTCCATTCGCTCGCGGCTCCCGTCTCGGCCGCCTTGCCCCCTACCGCCTTGCCCCCTATACCTGAGACGTCGATCTACGTCGGTGAAGCCGACACCAACTCGGCTTCGGTGCGACGATCGATGTGCTCACTCTTTTCCGCCACCTTCCGGTATCCCAGGTACTGGATAATCTCGAACACTTCCGTCCACGATGGGAACGGCTTGCTGTTCAGCCTCTTATATTCGTCGATTGCCATGACGAATTCCAGCACCTCGTCGGTGATTTCACCCTCTTCCGCGGCCCGACGGTCGTCACCCCGTCGCCGGCCCGGTCCGCGTCGTCGCTCGAGCCCCGAGCGACGCTCGGCCTCCGATGGATCCTGCTCCTCCTGTCGCCGATCATCGGTGCGACGATCCGGTCCGATATACTCTTCTTCACCCACCGTCATCGGGCCCCTCCTCGGCCCGTTTCGGTGGGCCGGCTACAAATCGTCGTCGTCGTCGTCCTCTTCGTCATCGTCGTCGTCGAAGAAGTCGTCCTCGTCATCGTCATCGTCATCGAGAAGATCGTCGTCGTCATCCGTATCGTCGTAGTCGTCGTCATCCTCGAAGTCGTCGTCCGGTTTCGCGGCACAGAAGGGCTGTACCCGTTCCCACGCCTCTCGCTCGGCCCAATCCGTCGCATGCGACACGTTGCCGGCCGGCATCAAGCTCACTGCCCCCAACACATCATCGGTCATGGCAACCATCTCCTTGCAATCGGGGCTGACAGATGCCCCGTCACTCCATAGCCGGTGCGAACCAGGGTCCGGTACAGCACCGCCCCCCAGACGTCCCACCGGCGATTCACACCTTTCTACTCGGGCAGTAACCGCACCTCCCATCCCGTTTCGGACCTGCTCTCGACCACCCGCCAAGGATCGCCCCAAATCAGCCTCGTCGCCTCGAGCACGTCACCCAATCGGCCCTGGGCCGCATAACGCGCCGACGAGACGTTTCCAGACCCATGCCCGGTAATCGTCACGCCGGATCGTTCCCCCAGGGAAGTCAGCCACGCCGCCCGTGTCCGCAGCGCCGGCGTCACGTTGACCATCCGCTCCAGACAGGTGCTCGGACCGGTCGTGCCCTGCACCGGATCGTCCGACATGGTGACCACGTCGACCCGCGGCGACGCGTCACTGACATCCTCCGTCGGACGATCATCGCGCTCGACCAACCACACCACGCCGCGATGGCACTGGACCTGAGCTCCCAACAACCGAGCCAGGCGCGTCAACGCCGCGTCCAGGGTCAGGTCGTCATCAGGAAACGACACGAGCTCCTGGCGCAGGCGCAATATATCGCTTGGCCGAATGTCGATTCGATAGGCTTCGCCGATGCGCCGCAGCGCGGTGGTGAGCGTCACGTCCTGCAGAACGAGTCGCGCCGACCGAGCAAGACGCCGACGCCAGTTGTCCTCCGACCCGTCCCGTCGCTTCACCGCCGCCCGCAGTTGCTCCGTCGCGAGCGCGCTCCATCCTTCCGGCAGGGTCTCCGGGGACACGAGCACGGCCGTGTCGGCCACGACCACCACGTCCAGCCCCAGCGCATAGGCCAGCGCGGACAGAGCCTCGTAGCCGGTCACATACTGAACCGCGAACGACAACCGACGTGCCCGGACGGCTTGGGCCACCGACGCGTCGAATACGCAGGCGACACTCGTCTGTTCGGCAATGGCGTCCAGAACGATTTCGGCACGCACGCGCGCATCGTCGGTGAGGCGAATCATCTCGGCAAGCTGCCGCGTCACGGTCGGCGCGGCCCGGCCGAGCGTGGCCGACGATACCACGATCGACACGGACACGAGAATGGTCCAAGCACAAGTCACGTTCATGGTCCGCACCCCATTGCGAAGGTGTCGCGGTCCCACCCCGGTACTAAGCAATATGGTAAACACAAAGGCGAACTGTCAAGGGCTCTTCGGTCCCATCCCGTCCCCAATTTCACCTCTGAGCCGGAGCATTCATGCCGCGCGGTCGCTCAATATCGAATGGCCGAGGCAATCAGGCCGCTCCCTCGGCCACGCCCCACACAGGACCGGACCCGTGTGAACAAATCGGCCGCGATCGGCCGAAGATAGTCCCGTGCGTCACGTGATCGACCAACATCAGAGTACGTCTGCGCCGGCCCGGTCCCGCCGGACCCGATCCCCGGCCGGATCAACCCACCGGGTGCGTCCGCTCGCAGCCGGATTGCTGATCCTCCTGGCCGGGTGCTATGTCGACAACGACAATGACGGGCTCCCCGACCAGGAGGAGCAAGTCCTGGGCACCAGCCCCGAGTTGACCGATTCGGACGACGACGGATTGACTGATTTCGATGAAGTCGCCAACTACGAAACCGACCCCGTGCTCGCCGACACCGACGGCGACGGACTGTCCGACGGAGCGGAGATTGAACTCGGAACCGATCCCCTGCTGGCCGACACCGATGGTGACGGGTTGAGCGACGCGGACGAAATCGCCGGCGGTTTCGACCCTACGGTCACCGACACGGACGAAGACGGTATCGACGACAAGACCGAGTCCGACCTCGGGCTCAGCGGTGACGCCGCCGACGGCGACGGCGACGGTTTGGACGACCTCGAGGAAATCAACCAAACGTTGACCGATCCGTCCGACCCCGACACCGACGACGACGGACTCAACGACGGAGACGAAATCAACGAGCACCAGACCGACCCGTTTGACGCCGACTCGGATGACGACGGGCTCCTCGACGGCGAAGAGGTCGAACTTCAAGCCGATCCGCTCGAGCGCGACACGGACGGTGACGGACTCGACGACGGGCGCGAAGTCAGTCTCGGCACCGACCCGACGCGGACCGACAGCGACGAGGACGGCCTGAACGACCTCGTTGAAATCGTCGGTCACGGCACCAATCCGGCCCTGGCCGACACCGACGGCGACGCGCTCGACGACGGCGACGAAATCGCCTTCGGCAGCAATCCGCTCGACGCCGACTCCGACGACGACACGCTATCCGACGGTGATGAAGCGCAGGTGCACAAGACCGACCCGAACAAGAAAGACACCGACGGCGACAGTGTCGACGACAACGTCGAAATCACCGCCGGCACCAACCCCAACGACGCCAACAGCAACTGAACGACACCTTCCCCCCGCGGAGCCGGCGTCACTTACGCCTCGAGCCGCTCACCCTGTTCGTCAAATTACCCCATGGCATAGCGAACGAATGCAGAGGCATGCCGCAAGAGCATGACGCCGCTCTTGTCCCATAAGGCGCGACCCGGCCCGTCCGTACCGTCGCCGGCTCGATCGACCGCCGGGTTTCTGCCGATTCGACGACGACGAGATGCCGACGAATGAGGTAGCCGTCCGGGGTGTCGTTCGATTATTCGGACGCGACGCCGGAGCATCCGTTCCGGGTCGGGAGCCGGTTCGGGGAGCATGTTTATCAATGAAGTGGAAGGTCCTGCTGGTTGACGATGATCCCATGATGCTGCGCTTGTTGCGACATCAGCTTGTCTCAGCCGGATATGAGGTCACCGTCGTCGACAACGCCGCCGAAGCACTCTCGGTCGTTCGCGCCGAGGCTCCGCCCATCATCATCACGGATTGGATGATGCCCGGGATGGACGGACTCGACCTGTGTCGGGCGCTGCGATCCGACGAGTGCGTCAGCTTCGTCTACATCATTCTGCTCACCGCCCACAACGATGCCGATCGACTGGTCGAGGCGTTCGACGCCGGAGTCGACGACTATCTCGCCAAACCCGTCAATCGAAAGGAACTCATCGCCCGACTCCGCGCCGCCCAGCGCATCGCCAAGCTCCAGGAGGACCTCGATCGCAACGCCCGAGAACTCCAGCTCTTCAATGCCAAGATGGCCGTCACCAGCCGGCAACTCCAAAGTGCCAACATCAAGCTTAGGCAGATGGCCACCACCGACGAGTTGACCGGATTGTTCAACCGTCGCGAAGCCATGGCCCGCCTGACCGAACACTGGTCGGTGGCCACCCGACACCGCGAGCCCCTGTCGTGCATTGTTCTCGATATCGATCATTTCAAGCGATTCAACGACACTCACGGTCACGCCGTCGGCGACCTGGTACTCAAGGAAGTCTCAGCCGTGTTACGGAGTGCGGCACGTACCGGCGAAGCCGTCTGTCGCGTCGGGGGTGAGGAGTTCCTGATTCTCTGCCCGAAATCCTCCGTCGACATGGCGGCCCGGGGCGGCGAGCGGTTCCGTGCCGTCGTCGAATCCCAAGCAATCCAGTGCGGACCCATCAAACTGTCGGTCACCATCAGTGTCGGGATCGCGGAACGCAGCGAACAAATGGGGGCGCCCGACGATCTACTCAAAGCCGCTGACGACGCGCTTTATGCCGCCAAAGCAGCCGGCCGCAACACCATCCGGTGTTACGGTCACGAGAAGACTTCGCCGGCCCCGAACCGAACCGAACCGCCCACCCTCTGTGTTCCCGAACCTGTGCTGTCGGTGACGACCGGCGGTAACACCGCGTGCGAACATGTGTTGGTCGTCGATGCGGACCACCTTCGCCGACAAGTTTGTCGGCAAGCGCTCGAACCGGCGGGATATCACGTTACCGAAACCGATGACGCCACCGGGGCCCTAACGAGGATCCAGTCCGATCCACCCGACCAGGTGTTGCTCCACGCCGACCTGCCCCAGGCCGGCGCCCACAAGATCACCCGCCAACTGAAAGCCGATATCCTGACCCGGTCCATCCCCGTGATACTGCTCGTCGACGCCGCCGAGCAGGATTCAATCATCGAATGGCTCGAAGCTGGAATCGACGACTATGTCATCCTGCCCATGGAACCGCATCGGCTGGTGCTGCGTATGCGATTCGCGGCCTGGCAACGTGAAAGCCACCGTGCCCTGCTGGACATCAATGAGGATCGCGGCGAGCAAGCCCGCGCCATGGCGGTGTTACTCGACTTCTCCCATCAGGTCGCGGTCGACAACAATCTCGATCGCCTGCTCGACAGCACGATCAAGGCCGTCGCCGAACTCACCTGCAGCCGCCGGATCTCGATCATGCTCGCCGACGCCGAACGGCAGGTGCTCAACATCGCCCGCGCCGTCGGCATCGATGAAACCTTCGCGTCCAAGGTACGTGTCCCGGTCGGCATGTCGACCTCCGGTACGGTGTTCCAAACCTGCCAATCCGTGATCATCAACAGTGAAGAGGAAGCCGGCGAATACAAATTGGACATCGATTGCCCCGTCTTCGCCAGTGTGCCTATGATCTCGACCGCACTGACCACCTCCGAGCACGTGGTCGGCGTGCTCAACATCACCGAACGGCAAGGGGCGCGTCCTTTCACACCGTGGGACATCGAGTGCATCCACCTCATCGCCAACATGGCCGCCTCGGCGATTCACGCGATCTGCACCCGAACCACCTTCGACCACGCGCGGGATTCCATCGTCGTCGCCCTCGCCCGACTCGCCGAACACCGCGATCCGGATACCGGCAGGCATCTCGATCGCGTTACCCGGTTCGCGGTGATGATCGCCGAGGAACTCCGCACCTTCCCGTCGCACCGCGACGTGATCGACGACGACTTTCTCAAAAGCATGGAGCTGGCCGTTCCTCTGCATGACATTGGCAAAGTCGCGATCCCCGTCCACATCCTGCTCAAGCCCGGCCGGCTGAGCCTCGACGAAATGGACGCCATGCGGACCCACGCGGAGATCGGCGCGAAGACCATCGAGTCGGCGATCGAACGCGCGACCGAGACCCTGTTCCTCCGCATGGCCAAAGACATCGCCTTGGGCCATCACGAATGGTACGACGGAACCGGCTATCCGCGCGGCGTCCGCGGCGAGGACAATCCGCTCTCCGCCCGAATCACCGCCTTGGCGGACGTGTACGACGCCATCACCAGCAAACGTGTCTACAAGGAAGCGATGTCGCACGAACAAGCGGTTACGCTGATCGTCGACGCCCGCGGGTCGCAGTTCGATCCGGATGTGGTCGCGGCATTCATCAATCGGCAGGACGACTTCCAACAGCTCGCCGACCAACTGGCCGATACGCCGGAAGAGCTCGCCGACAAGACGCCGGCACGCGAACACGTCGAAGCCGCGCTCGCCGGTGTCCCCAACGCTTAATCAACCCTGAAAACGCGAACGACGATCAGGAGTCGATCGGCATCCCGCACGCCTGCAGTACCGCGCGCTGCACGATGAGATCGTGCTGCGTCGTGTAGTCCGGCGCCTTCTCGCCGCGAATGCACCGAGCCAGGTCGATGAAGTCGGCCACGTACCGGTTGTAGTCCGGCACCTCGACCGGCTGATAGCCCTCGCGATACCCGGCCCGCGGCGCGTCGAGCGCCATCCGAACCTCCGGCGACTCGAGCGGTCTTAAATCATACACCCCGTGCGAGCCGCACAGGACAAACTGCCGACGGGCGAAACCCGACACCTCCATCGCCGACGACTCGATCGTCGCATAAGCCCGGTCGAACTCGAACACCGCCAGTGTATTGTCGGCCAGCCCGTCGTCGATGGCCGCATCGTGTCGAAGGAACGGCGTAATCTTCTTCGGTGTGCCCATCATCACCACCAGGATGTCGATCAGATGGCAGCCCAGCTCGAACATCAATCCGCCCGAGAACCGACCGAGCGGCTGGCGACGAGCCGCCGTGATCACCTTGCTCATCACCCCCGTACACTGATAGGCATCACCCAGCACACCGTCGGCGAGCAGCTTCCGCAGCAAATTGAAGCCCGGGTTGTATCGGAACATGTAGCCCATTTGGAGGACGAGA
>Ga0299906_10002170_pt1 | contig 16408 bp, 14 predicted proteins | sample RVTome_14_FD_200259 | JGI IMG/M metagenome (GOLD analysis project Ga0299906, IMG submission 200259) | Soil microbial communities from uranium-contaminated site in the Upper Colorado River Basin, Wyoming, United States - RVT145D125 (version 2) ...
TGCATGTAGCACGTGTTCGCGCCCATCGCGAGCAGGCGCTGCATGAGCTCGTCCGGCTCGTCCCCGTGCAGAAAGAGGTGGGTGTCGACGGACCCGGCCTCGCCCGTCATCGCCGCGCCGTTCGGCGCGAGCGCGAACGGGCTGAGCTGCACCAGGAGAGCATGCTCGCGACGCGCGCGCCCGCGCGGGTCGCCGGAGCCGTCGATGGTATCGGTCGTCTGGATCAAGCGCGGGGGTGGGCCGAAGGCCACTATATGCCATATGATGCCCGCGCCCCACGCCGACATGAACGATCCGACCCCCCTCAAGCGCCTGCTCGCGCGCGTGCGCGTCAAGCCGGCGCACCGCGCCGCCGTGCCGGAAGCCCGGCGCCTGCGCAAGGGCGAGAAGGCGCCGACGGGCCCGCGCCGCCTCAAGCGCGAGGCACGCGAGCAGCAGATCGTGAGCGAGGCGATCCGGTACTTCGCGGAGGTCGGGTTCGGCGGCGACACCCGCGCGCTCGCGAAGCGGCTCGGGGTCACGCAGCCGCTGCTGTTCCGCTACTTCCCGACCAAGCACGCGCTGATCGAGCGCGTCTACCAGGAAGTGTTCGTGAGCCGCTGGAACCCGGAGTGGGAGCGGATCCTCGCCGACCGCGCCCGGCCGCTCCGCGCGCGCCTGGTCGACTTCTACCGCGACTACGCGCGGGTCGTGCTCACCCCGGAGTGGGTGCGGATCTTTCTCTTCTCCGGGCTGACGGGCCAGGATCTGAACCAGCGCTATCTCAAGTTCATTCGCGACCGGGTCTACCACCGCCTCGGCGAGGAGCTGCGCGCGCACTGCGGCCTCCCGGACCCGCGCCGCCGGCCGCTCGACGAGGTCGAGCTGGAGCTCGCGCGCCTGCTGAACGAGAAGATCTTCTATCTCGGCGTGCGCAAGTGGGTCTACAACGTCGCGGTCCCGGCCGACACCGACGCGGTGATCGACGCGCTGGTCACCGCCTTTCTGAACGGCGTCCCGCGCGCGCTGCGGGAGCTGCACGCGCGGCGGCGCGGCTAGCGCAGCAGCAGATCGGCCGTCTTCTCCGCCACCATGATGGTGGGAATGTTGGTGTTGCCCCGAACGAGAGCGGGCATCACCGATGCATCGACCACGCTGAGACGATCGACGCCGCGCACGCGGCACTCCGGATCGAGGACCGCATCGGGGTCGCTCTCGCCGCCCATCCGGCAAGTCCCGGAGGGGTGATACATCCCGAACGTCCGCGCGCCCACGGTCGCGGACAGCCAGTCCTCGTCGAGCATTCGCGTCTCGTCCGGCTCGCCCGGGGCGACCAGCCGCCGCATGACGAGTCCGCGCAACCACCCCGGACCGTCCAGGCTCGCCGCGAGCAGCGTGGCGGCGGCCTGATTCAGCGTACCGGGGCGGTTCAGCCGGCGCGCCGCGGCCGCGTCGCCGGAAGAGAACGCCCGATGCCGCAACGCGCGCACCGCCGGGTCCATCACCAGCGAGACCCCGAGACGGAAGCCGGACACCATGCGGCTGCGGTCGCGCGGGTCGCTCAGCAATTCGAACCGGATCTCCGGCGGGACGCGCGGATCGGGTGAAGCGAGCTTCACGGTACCGCGCGAGAACGGCCGATAGACCGACACGCCGAGCGCGGCGAGGCTGCGCCCCAGGCCGTGCCACGACGATTGGCTCAGCACCATGATCATCATGTCGGCGCGCAGCGCCGGGTCCGTGCCGGAGCTGAAGCGCAGGCAGGTGAGGATCGGCAGCCGCACGAGCGGCGATTGCCGCGCTTCCTCCCGGAGGTGCGCGGCCACATAGACGACCGGATGGTTCTGCAGATTGCGGCCGACGCCGCTCGCGGCCGCCACGACCGGAATGCCGAGCCGACGCAGCTCGTCGGCGGGACCGATGCCCGAGCGCAGCAGCACCGCCGGCGAGTGAATGCCGCCCGCCGAGACGATGACGTTGGCCGCCTCGAACGTCCGCCGCTCGCCGCGCGAAACCGCCGCGACGCCCAGGCACCGCCGGCCTTCGAACAGCAGGCGCTCGACGAAGGTCTCGCACTCGATGCGCAGATTCGGGCGCGCCCGCGTCGGCGCGTCCAGATAGGCCGACGCCGACGAGACGCGCCCCGACGGCGTGGCGCTCAACGGCAGCGCGCAGTACCCGTCGCCGAACTCGGCGTTGAGATCGGCAAGCACCGGGTACCCGCGCGCCGTGGCCGCAGCGCCGATCGCGCGGCAGAACGGCGGCCAGTCGGCGGCGCGCTGACGCCGGATCGCGACCGGGCCGTCCGCGCCGTGCATGGGACCGGAGAAATCCCGATCCGATTCGAGCCGGCGGAAGTACGGGAGCACGTCGTCCCACGCCCAGCCGCGCGCGCCCGCCGCGGCCCAGCCGTCGTAGTCGTCCGGGAGCCCGCGCAGGGCGAGCATGCCCATCACGCTCGAACCGCCGCCCATCACCCGCGCCTGCTGGAAGAAGGGCCGCGCGCCGGCGCGGCCGACCGGGCCGAGCCCGGCCGTCAGGTCGGGCCAGAAGTAGTCGGGGTTCGAGTACGAGCGCGGATAGAGATCCTGGATGTCGTCGGGCACCGCGCCCGGCGGCGTGTCCTTGCCCGCCTCGATCAGCAGGACGCGCCGCCCGCCCGCCGAGAGCCGGTTCGCCAGCGCGCAACCGGCCGAGCCGGCGCCGACGATCAGGAACTCCCAGTGGACCGACGTCGGCATCGCGCGCGGCCGGCGCCGCGAGCCCGCCCGGTGGCGCGAGCGCTACGTGCTCGCGACCTTCACCGGCCGCTTCGTCGCCGCCGATTCCACGATCGCCTCGAACGCCGCGGTGACGTGGCGGATGTCGTCGTGCGAGATCGGGAACGGCTGCTTGTCCTGGATCGCTTTCGCGAACGCTTCCAGCTCCGCCCGCACCGGGTCGAAGTCCTTGGTGACGATGAGCTCGGCCTCGGCCGGCTTGAACTGCCCGGTCATCGGGGCGGTCGCGACCGGCATGAACTGGAAGGTGTCGAAGTTCGGTCGCAGCACCTCGCCGTACCCGTTCGAGCCGAAGACCGCGATCCGGTAGCTCACCGCCGTCGACAGCGAGCAGAAGAAGTTCGCCGGCATGCCGTTCTTCATCGTCATCTGGACGCTCGCCGCGTCGTCGATGTGCGGCGCCACGCGCCGGGCGGTGACGCAGTAGACCTCCGCGACCGGTCCGAAGAAGTCGACGAAGGTGTCGAGCACGTGCACGCCGAGCCCGGTCATCGGCCCGGCGGGCGCCTGGACCGGGTCGGCGCGCCAGAAGTCCTTCGGCAGGCTGGGCCCCGCGGGCGCGTTCGCCTCGCCGGTGGCGGCGATGATCGTGCCGAGGCGCCCGTCCTTCACCCGCGCGCGGAGCTCCGCCACGCTCGGCGGGAAGCGGCGCTGATAGCCGACGCCGAGGACGACGCCGGCGCGCTTCGCCGCCGCGAGCGCCGCGTCGGCGGCCTTCAGGTCGAGCGCGAACGGCTTCTCGACGAAGACGTGCTTGCCCGCGGCCGCGGTCGTCTGGACCTGCTCGCTCCGGTCGAGGTGCTGCGCGGCGTAGACCACCGCATCGATCTTGGGGTCGCGCAGGATCGCGTCGAGGCGGTCCTGGAAGGCGATCCCCTTCTCGCGGCAGAAGTCCTCGACCTTGGCGCGCGTGCGCGTGTGCGCCGCAACGAAGCGGACGAGGTCGCTCTTTCCCTGGACTGAGTTGACGAGCGTCTTCCCCCACCAGCCCAGCCCCACGATTGCGGCATTGACCATCGGCGCAGCCCCCCTAGAGGTTCGAAGCGATCCGGCCGCACAGAATATCGGTGCCGGGATCGCTGTCAACCGGTATCGCAGCCTGCTAAGATTTCCGCAACCACGAGGAGGAGAAGAGGATGAAGCTCTACGGCTTCTGGCGCTCGCTTGCGAGCCTGCGGGTGCGGATCGCGCTCAACCTCAAGGGGGTCAAGTTCGAGGAGGCCCCGGTCGATCTGCTGAAGGGCCAGCAGTTCGCCGACACCTACAAGGCGCTCAACCCGCAGAGCGTGCTGCCGGCCCTGATCCTCGACGACGGCGGGCCGCCGCTCTTCCAGTCGCTCGCGATCCTCGAGTACCTCGACGAGACCCACCCGCAGCCGCCGCTGCTGCCGAAGGACGCGCGCGGGCGCGCCCGCGTGCGCGGGCTCGCGCTCATCTCGGCCGCCGACGGGCATCCGCTGGTCGTGCCGCGCATCCGCAACTTCCTCGAGAAGGAGCTCGCCGTCGACGAGGCGGGCCGCAACAAGTGGCTGAGCCACTGGACGCTCAAGGCGCTCGAGGCGTACGAAAGCCACCTCGCCGCCGGGCGCGAGACCGGGCGCTTCTGCCACGGCGATCAGCCGACGATCGCCGACATCTGCCTCGCCGGACAGGTGTTCGGCGGGAAGTTCTTCAACTGCGACCTCTCGGGGCTGCCGACCGTCAACCGCATCTTCGCCGAGTGCATGAAGATCGAGGCGTTCGACCGGGCGCAGCCGCTCAAGCAGCCCGGCGCACCGAGCCAGGCGTCGCACTGACCACAGGAGTCCCGCATGGCAACCGTTGAAATCGTCGACCGCTCGAGCATGCTCGCCGGACTCCACCGCGAGCTCGTCCTCGACCCGCGCCAGACCGCGATCGTGACCATCGACATGCATCGCGGCCACCTCGACATGGACGTGGCGACGATGCCGGCGAAGCCCGAGGACGCGAAGCGCGTGATCGCGAACGCGCGCGTCGCGCTCGACTTCGCCCGCGGCCAGGGGATCCCGGTCGTCCACGTCGTGCTCGTCAATCGCCGCATCCCGGGCCTGGGGTTCGAAGGCATGGTCTCGCCGTTCTGGAAGGCGATGCACGCGCAGGCCGAGCACGACCGGCTGGTCCCGGGCCGCAAGAGCATCGTGCGCGAGCACAACGTCGAGGGCTCGCCCGGGACCCAGATCGTCCCCGAGCTGTACGCGAGCGGCGACTACGTCATCAACAACAAGAAGCGGCTCGACTGCTTCTACGGCACCGATCTCCGCCTGCTGCTCGACACGCTGGGCGTCAGGAACGCGGTGTTCATGGGCATCAACACCAACACCTGCGTCCTCAACACCTCGTTCACGGCGTTCAACTTCGACTACCGCGTGGTGGTGCTGTCCGACTGCGTCGCCAGCATGTACGGCGACGACCTGCACGTCCTCGGGCTGCAGAACGTCGCGCGCTGCATCGGCTGGGTGCTCACCAACGAGCAGCTCTTCGAGAAGCTCCGCGCGTCCGCCCCGGCCGGCGCGCAGAAGCGTCCGGCCGACGCGCTGGCGAAGTAGGCGCGCGGCAGGCCGCGGGTCGGCCGATGCGCACCGCGCTCGTCTCGATCCCGACCGACACGCTGCCGCTCGAGGGCGCGTTGCACGAGCCCGAAGGCGGCGCGGCCGCGGGCGCGGCGCTGCTCTTCCACGGCAACACCATGAACTTCTACGTGGGGGCGCCGCGCTTCCTGCCGCCGGCGCTCGGCCGCCTCGGGCTCGCGTGTCTCGCGTTCAACCGCCGCGGCCACGACATCCTGAGCACGCGCGACAGCCGGACGGCCGAAGGCGCGGCGTTCCAGCTCACGCGCGAGGCGATCGCCGACAACCGCATCGCGGCCGCGTGGCTCGCGGCGCGCGGCTTTCCGCGCCCGGTCGTCGTGGGGCACTCGAACGGCGGCATGCTCGCGGTGCGGCACGTGGCCGATCATCCGCAGACCCCGGCGCTCGTCCTGCTGTCGGCGCACTGCGGCGGCAGGGACCTCGTGCGGCGCGCGAGCAGGGCCGGCCTGCTCGCGGGCGACCGGCTGGAGGCGCTCACCGCACAGGCGCGCGCGCTCGTGGCGGGGGGGCGCGGCACAGCGCTGATGCTGTTGCCGGGCTGGTGGCATGTCGCCAGCGCCGAGAGCTTCCTCGATCTCCTCACCGAGCTGCCCGACATCCTCGAGCTCGCGCCGCGGATCGCGTGCCCGACGCTGTTCCTGCGCGGCGACGAGGAGCCTGCGGACCTCTACCCGGCGGAGAAATTCCAGCGCCGCGCCGCCGGCGCCTGCACGGTGGAGATCGTGCCGCGCTGCGATCATTTCTACGTCGGGCGCGAGGACGCGGTCGCGGGAATCGTGTCGTCGTGGCTGGCGCGGGCGCTCGGGCTTCCGGGCGGCCGGAGCTAGCCCTGGCGCATTGTTCCCATGCTCCCGCGTGACGGTCCTGTAACAATCGCATCGGCCGAGTGGCCGGAACGGGGAAATCCGGGCTAGACTCCCCGCCCCATGGCGACGCTGCTCGAAGTCCGCAACCTGAAGACCACGTTCCTGACGTCCGGGGGCGTCGTGCGCGCCGTCGACGGCGTCTCGTGGGACGTCGAGGAAGGCGAGACCGTCGCGCTCGTCGGGGAGTCGGGCTGCGGCAAGTCGGTCTCGGCGCTGAGCGTCATGCAGCTCGTCGCCCCGCCCGCCGGCCGGATCGAGGGCGGCGAGATCATCTACAAGGGGCGCGACCTCCTCAAGCTGACCGAGGGGGAGATGCGCGATGTCCGCGGCAAGGAGATCGCGATGGTCTTCCAGGAGCCGATGACCTCGCTCAACCCGGTGCTCACGATCGGGCGGCAGCTCACCGAGGGGCTCGAGATCCACATGAAGATGACGCCCGAGCAGTCCCGCGCGCGCGCGGTCGAGCTGCTCGGGATGGTGGGCATCCCCGACCCGGAGCGCCGCCTCGCGCAGTACCCGCACCAGTTCAGCGGCGGGATGCGCCAGCGCATGATGATCGCCATGGCGCTCGCGTGCAATCCGTCGCTCATCCTCGCCGACGAGCCGACGACCGCGCTCGACGTCACCATCCAGGCGCAGATCCTCGATCTGATGCAGGACCTCGCGCGGCGGCTCGGCGTCGCGATGCTCATCATCACGCACAACCTCGGCGTCGTGGCGCGCTACGCCAACCGCGTGAACGTGATGTACGCGGGGCGCATCATCGAGCGGGCGACCGCGGCCGAGCTGTACGCGGACCCGCGGCACCCGTACACGCTCGGGCTGCTGCGCTCGGTGCCGCGCCTCGACGAGCCGCGGCGCGCGCGCCTCGCGCCGATCGAGGGTCAGCCGCCGGACCTCACCCGCCTGCCGCCCGGCTGCGCGTTCGCGCCGCGGTGTGCCTATCGCGTCGAGCGGTGCGTCGAGGCCCCGCCGCTCGAGCCGTTCGGCGCCGCTGGCCACATGGCCGCGTGCTGGGAGGCTGCTCACCTGGTGAAGGAAGTCGCCGCATGAGCCCGCCGGGCCGCCCCAAGGGCGAGATCCCGAGCGCGGGGCGCGCGAGGGTCGTCCAATGAGCCAGGCCGCGGCGGCGCTTCGCGCCGCCCCTCCTGATCCGCAGGGCGCGGGGGACGTGCTGCTCGAAGTGAGCGGGCTCGTCAAGCATTTCGAGGTCGGCGGCGGGTTCCTGGGTCGCACCGCGGGCGTCGTGCGCGCGATCGAGGGGGTCAGCTTCCAGATCCGCCGCGGCGAGACGCTCGGGCTCGTCGGCGAGTCGGGCTGCGGCAAGACCACCACCGGCCGCTGCATCCTGCTGCTCGAGCGCCCCACCAGCGGCCGCATCCTGTTCGAAGGCACGGACCTGACCGGGCTGTCCGACGAGGAGCTGCGCAGCGTGCGGCGCCGGATCCAGGTGATCTTCCAGGACCCGTACTCCTCGCTCAATCCGCGGATGACGGTGGGCCAGATCCTCGCCGAGCCGCTCAAGGTGCACGGCATCGTGCCCGACCCGGCGGCGCGTGCGGCGCGCGTTTGCGAGCTGCTCACGCAGGTGGGGCTCCACTCGCAGCACGCGGATCGCTACCCGCACCAGCTCTCCGGCGGCCAGCGGCAGCGCGTCGGCATCGCCCGGGCCCTGGCGATGGAGCCGGCGCTCATCGTCTGCGACGAGCCGGTCTCGGCGCTCGACGTCTCGATCCAGGCGCAGATCATCAATCTGCTCGAGGAGCTCCAGACCCGGCTCGGCCTGACCTACCTCTTCATCGCGCACGATCTGTCGGTGGTGCGACACATCTCGGACCGCGTCGCGGTGATGTACCTGGGGAAGATCGTCGAGCTCGCCGACCGCCGGTCGCTGTACGAGGATCCCCTACATCCGTACACCCGCGCCCTGCTCTCGGCGGTGCCGATCCCGGACCCGCAGCTCGAGGCGCGCCGTGAGCGAATGGTGCTGCGCGGCGAAGTCCCGAGCCCGCTCAACCCCCCTTCGGGCTGCGTGTTCCACCCGCGCTGCCCGATCGCGGTCGATCGCTGCGCTGCGGAAATCCCGCCGCTCCGGGAAATCAAGCCGGGCCACTGGGCGGCCTGTCATCTCGCTTGACACGGAATAACAATGGCCCTTAACTAGTTAACCCGCTGCAAACCCCCGACAGAAGGGGTGTGCCGCGCCCACGACCATTCGAGGAGGTGTTTCATGAGACGACTCGCGCGTTTGCTGGCGCTCGCCGCCGGTGCAGTGCTCGCTTTCCCGGCCACGGCGCAAGCTCCCCGCAGCGGCGGCGAGCTGGTGTTTCCGGTACCTTCGGAGCCGCCTTCGTACGACGGGCATCGCGAGGAGACCTTCGGGCTCATCCATCCGCTCGCACCGTTCTACAACACGCTGCTCCGGGTCGATCCCAACGATCCCGGCGGGACCAAGCCGGTGCCGTCGATCGCCGAGAGCTGGACGGTGTCCCCGGACGGCCTGACCTACACGTTCAAGATCCGCTCGGGCGTGAAGTTCCACGACGGGAGCGCGATGACCTCGAAGGACGTGAAGGCGACGTACGACAAGATCATCTTTCCGCCGGCGGGCGTGGGCTCCACCCGCAAGGGTGCGTACGCGGTCGTCGCCGCGGTCGAGGCGCCGGATCCGGTGACCGTGGTCTTCAAGCTCAAGTGGCCGAGCGCCTCGTTCCTCGCGGGGCTCGCCTCGCCCTGGAACTTCATCTACAAGGCCGACATCCTCGCCAAGGACATGCACTGGTACGAGAAGAACATCATGGGCACCGGCCCGTTCACCTTCGTCGAGCACGTCAAGGGCTCGCACGTGGTGGGCAAGAAGTTCCCGGGTTACTGGGACAAGGGCAAGCCCTATCTGGACGGCTACCGCGCGATCTTCATGCGGGATTCGGCGGCGCAGGTGGCGGCGGTCCGCGGCGAGCGGGCGCACATCCAGTTCCGCAGCTTCACCCCGAAAGACCGCGACAACCTCAAGGCCGCGCTCGGCGACAAGATCACCGTCCAGGAGTCGCCCTGGGACTGCATCCTGATGGTCGGGATCAACCACCAGAAGAAACCGTTCGATGACAAGCGCGTGCGCCGGGCGCTGACGCTCGCCCTCGACCGCCACACCGGCTCGAAAGCGCTGTCGCAGATCGCGATCGTGAAATCGGTGGCCGGGGTGCAGGTGCCCGGCACGCCGTTCGCGACCCCGCCCGAGGAGCTGAACAAGCTCGCCGGCTACTGGACCGATGCGGCGAAGTCGCGCGCCGAAGCGAAGCGCCTGCTCAAGGAGGCGGGCCTGCCCGAGGGCTTCTCGTTCACGTTCTCGAACCGCGGCATTCCGATGCCTTACGAGCCGCTCGCCGTGTGGATGATCGACCAGTGGCGCCAGGTCGGCCTCGACGTCAAGCACAACGTGATCGAGTCGCGCGCCTACTTCGGCGTCATCCGCAAGGGCGATGCGGAAGTGTTCATGGACTTCCAGTGCGGCTACATCGTCGAGCCCGATCTCGACATGTACAAGTTCCTCTCGACCGAGCGCAACCCGGCCAACTACGGCCGCTACGAGGACCCGGTGCTGGACGACCTGTACGACAAGCAGAGCCGGGCGACCAACCCCGAGGAGCGCAAGAAGCTCATCCGCCAGTTCGAGAAGCGGCTGCTCGACGAGGAAGCCCATTACCTGATGACGCTGCAGTGGCACCGCATCATCCCGCACTCCTCCAAGGTCAAGGGGTGGACGATCACCCCGAGCCACTATCTCAACAACACGCTGGACAACGTCTGGCTGACCGAGTGACGGCCCTTGCGCCGGCGGCGCGGCCTGCGCGCCGCCGGCGTGATCGCTCGCGATGGCGTACTACATCCTGAAGCGGCTGCTGGCGATCATCCCGACGCTGCTGGGCGTCGCGGTGCTGATCTTCCTGCTGCTGCGCGTCGTTCCCGGCGACGTCGTCGAGGCCCGGTACATGGGCGAGGGGGGTCAGTTCCAGTCGCAGGACCTGATGCAGATCGAGCGCAAGAAGCTCGGCCTCGACCAGCCGCTGTGGAAGCAGTTCACCGGCTGGATGTGGGGAATCCTCCACCTCGACTTCGGGCTGTCGATGTGGACCGGGGCGCCGATCACCGAGGAGATCCAGCTGCGCTTCGCGCTGTCGCTGCAGCTCGCCCTCATGGCGAGCACGGTCGCGGTGCTGCTCGCGATCCCGCTCGGCATCCTCGCGGCGCTCAAGCAGGACACCTGGGTGGACTACGCCGTGCGCGTGTTCTCGATCGCGGGGCTGGCGATGCCGTCGTTCTGGCTCGGCATCCTGATGATCCTGAGCATGCTGATCTTCTTCAAGTGGCTGCCGCCGATGGTGTTCACGCCGCTCTGGGTGAACCCCTGGGAGAACCTGGCGCAGCTCATCTGGCCGGCGCTCGCGGTGGGCTACCGCTACTCCGCGGTGGGCACGCGGATGATGCGCTCGACGATGCTCGAGGTGCTGCGCGAGGACTACATCCGCACCGCGCGCGCCAAGGGGCTGTGGCTGAAGCTGATCCTCACGCGACACGCGCTGAAGAACGCGATCCTGCCGGTGCTCACGATCATGAGCCTGGAGTTCGCGTTCCTGCTGGGCGGCCTGGTGGTGACCGAGCAGGTGTTCAACCTGAACGGCCTGGGAATGCTGTTCGTCGAGGGGATCGCGCGCCGCGACTACACGCTCATCCAGGCGCTCGTGATGCTGGTCGCGAGCGCGTTCCTGTTCGTCAACTTCTTCGTCGACATCGCCTACGCCTGGCTCGACCCGCGCATCCGCTACCGCTAGCGATGGCCGTCACCCCGCACACCGTCGACGAGCTGACCCGCGCCGCAGAGCCGCGCTCGGGGTGGATCGCCGCGGTCGCGAAATTCGCGCGCGAGCGGCCGCTCGGCGCCATCGGCGGCGTGATCATTCTCGTGATGGTGGTGGTGGCGGCGACCGCCGGTTTTCTTGCGCCCGAGGATCCGCTCGCGACCGACTACGCCGCGATGCTGAGCGCGCCCGGCCCCGGCCACTGGCTCGGCACCGACGCCTTCGGCCGCGACGTGCTCTCGCGCATGATCTACGGATCGCGCACCGCGTTGATGGTGGGGCTGGGCGCCTCGCTCATCGGGGCGACGTTCGGGGGAGTGATCGGGGTCGCAAGCGCCTACTTCGGCGGCCGGGCGGACCTCCTCGTGCAGCGCGTCATGGACGTCTTCTTCGCGTTCCCGGTCATCATCCTGGCGCTCGCGGTGGTGTCGATCCTCGGCACCGGGGTCGGGAACGTCATTCTGGCGATCGCCGTCCCGATGGTGCCGCGCTGTGCGCGCGTCGTGCGCGCGAGCGCGCTCTCGGTGCGCGAGATGCCTTACGTGGACGCGGCGCGCGCGGCCGGCTACGGCCACCGGCGCATCATCCTGCGCCACATGCTGCCCAACGTCATGGCGCCGCTCCTCATCATGGCGACCGCATTCCTCGGCGAGGCGATCCTGCTCGAGGCGTCGCTGTCGTTTCTCGGCCTGGGCGTGACCGAGCCGACCGCGGCCTGGGGCCTGATGCTGCGCGGCGCCGCGGTCGAGTTCGCCGAGTCCGCGCCCTGGATGGCGGTCTTCCCGGGGCTCGCGATCAGCCTCGCGGTGTTCGGCTTCAACCTCTTCGGCGACTCGCTGCGCGACGCGCTCGATCCGCGGCTGCGGACGCAGTAGGTTTGAAACCCCGGGCGGCGGGCCCGAGCCCGTTGCGGACGAAGGCGGCCCGGTGGGCCCGGCGCCTATTCGGGCAGGCCAGCCGCCCGCAGCCGCCCGTGTAGCGCTTCAGGTCCCCGGGCCGGCGAAGCGGGTACCGCTCCGCGAGCGCGGAGATCCGGAAGCTCGGATCGAGCGCGAGGAGATTCCGGGCTGCCGCTCTCGCGTCGAACAGGCGCGGCTCGATCGTCGCCACGATGCCGGACGCGATGCGATCCTGGAATTCGAACGGGTCGTCGCCGCCGCCGTCGTATCTCTCGGCCCAGATCGTCCGCTCCTGGCCGACGTCGACGAGGTTCGCGCAGACCCTGAGCTCGTGCACCCGCCTCCGCACTGCCACCTGCCACCGACCCTTCGCCCTCCGACCAAATTACCACAGAAATACCACGAAAAGACCACGACATAGCGGATGGCAGGTGCTCGAATCCGGCCGAGCCGAAGGCTCGGCACCCCGGGTTGACTGCCCGTCCCGAGGCGGCTATTTGAATAGGAGACGACTATGACGTTGCAATATGGGGACCGTTCCGCCGGATGATCCCGCAGTGCCGGCGGCCGCTGCGCGCCGACCGGTCGGCGACCGGTCACGTCGCGACGGCGAGCCCGGGCCCTGTGGGCGATGCCGACGATGCCGATCCGGGCCGGGTCTCCGGTCGTGACCCGCCTGAGCGTCTCTCACCCGCGATCGGGTGCGCCTTGACCGGGACCGGCGCGCCATGACACCGACGCCCATCCGGGTGGTGATCGTCGAGGACTCGGTGACCGACTTCGAGCTCACGGTCGTCGCCCTCCGGGCGGGCGGCTTCGAGGTGTTTCCGGAACGCGTGGACGGCCGGGAGGACATGCGGCGCGTGCTGCGCGCCCCGCCGCTGCAGGTCGTGCTGTCGGACTTCTCCCTGCCCGGTTTCGACGGCATGGAGGCGCTGCGCCTCGCCCGGGAGCTCGTGCCGGACGTGCCGTTCATCTTCGTGTCGGGAACGATCGGCGAGGAGCGGGCGATCGAGGCCATCCGTCAGGGCGCGACGGACTACGTCCTGAAGGACAACATGCAGCGGCTCCCCACGGTGGTCAGGCGGGCCCTGGCCGACGCAGCCGAGCGCGTGCGGGTCCGCGCGACGGACGCGGAGCGGGCGCGCCTGGTGGAGATCCTGGAGGCGACGAGCGACCTGGTGAGCATGTCCGACCCGGACGGGAGGGTGATCTACCTGAACGCGGCCGGGCGCGCTCTGACCGGCGTCGCGGAGTCCGGGCTGGCCGGACGCTCCAACCGGGACTTTCACCCGTCCTGGGCCCAGGAGCTGATCCGGCGAGAGGGCGAGCCCACCGCCACGCGCGCCGGCGCGTGGCAGGGGGAAACGGCGATCGTGCGCGCCGACGGCGCCGAGATCCCGGTGTCCCAGGTCCTCATCGCCCACCGCGGCGACGACGGCCGGGTGCGGTTCCTCTCGACGATCGCGCGCGATATCCGGGATCGCAAGACCTACGAGGCGCGCCTCGAGTATCTCGCGAACCATGACGCGCTCACCGGACTGCCGAATCGCCGCCTCCTCGCCGACCGCACGGCGCAGGCGATCGTGCATGCCCGCCGCGCGCTGCGGCCCACCGCGCTGCTGGTCCTGAATCTGGACCGCTTCAAGCTCGTCATCGACAGCGCCGGCGTCGCGGCCGGCGATGCGCTGCTGCGCATGGTCGCCGACCGGCTGCGCGGCATCGTGCGCGAAGGCGACACGGTGGCGCGGCTCGGCGCGGACGCCTTCGCGATCCTCGCGGCGGACCTCGCGCGCGCCGACGACGCGCTCACCGTCGCGCGGAAGATCCAGGAGGGCATGCGCTCGCCGTTGGCGCTCGAAGGGCGCGAGCTGCACGTCACGGTCAGCATCGGCGCCGCCGTCTATCCGCGCGACGGCGAGGAGTTCGAGCTCCTGCTGCGCAACGCCGATTCGGCGATGCACCGGGTCAAGGCCGAGGGGCGCAACGCCTTCCAGTTCTACGCCGCGGCGATGACCCACCAGGCCGCGGACCGCCTGGAGCTCGAGAACGGGCTGCGCCTCGCGCTCGCCCGACGGGAGCTGGAGGTCCACTTCCAGCCGCAGGTCGCGCTCGCGGACCGGCGGGTGGTCGGCGTCGAGGCGCTCATGCGCTGGCCGCACAAGGAGCGGGGCTGGATCTCGCCCGCCCGGTTCATCCCGGTCGCCGAGGACTCCGATCTCATCCACCCGCTCGGCGAGTTCGCGCTCGCCGAGGGCTGCCGCCAGATCAAGGCCTGGGATAGCGCGGGCGTGGCGTCGCTCCGGGTGGCGGTCAACGTGTCGGCGCGGCAGTTTCGAAGCGCCGGATTCGTGCAGGCCGTCGATCGCGCCGTGCGCGCGGCCGGGCTCGAGCCCGGCCGCGTCGAGCTGGAGCTCACCGAAGGCGTGCTGGTCGAGAGCCAGGATCAGGCGACCGACATCCTGGGACAGCTGAAGGCGATCGGCCTCAGGATCGCGGTCGACGACTTCGGCGTGGGCTACTCGAGCCTGAGCTATCTCTCGCGACTGCCCATCGACTGCCTGAAGATCGACCGATCGTTCGTGCAGCGGGTGGCCGAGCACGGACGGGACGCGGCGATCGCGCAGGCGATCATCTCGCTCGGGCATGCCCTCGGGCTGCGCGTGGTCGCGGAAGGGGTGGAGACCGCCGAGCAGCTGGAGTTCCTCCTCTTGCACGGCTGCGACGACGGCCAGGGGTATCTGTTCTCCAAGCCGCTCCACGCCGATGCGATCACGCCGCTCGTCGCGTCCGGGGTGGTGCGGGCGGGGGCGAAGCCGTGAGTGCCGCAGCGCGCCTGGCCGCGGGCCGTGGGCTGCCCGCATAGCGCGCCGGACGGATCGGGCCGCCGACGGCGGCGCCGGCCATGGCGCTGACGCTGCTGTGCCGCGCGCGCGCCCGGCTGTGCGCGCTGCCGCTCGAGCACGTCGAGGAGACGATGCGCCCGCTCCCGATCGAGGCGCTGCCCGAGGCGCCGCCCTTCGTCCTCGGCCTGTCCGTGATTCGCGGCGCGCCCGTGCCCGTGGTCGACGCCGGCGCGCTGCTCGGCGACGGCGCCGGATCTCGTCCGGGTCGTGTCGATCCGGGCCGTCGACGTCAATCCCGCGATGCTGGAGCACGCCCGGCGCGCCCGCTACTCCGCGTGGTCGTTGCGCGACACGCCGGCGGACGTGCTGGCCCGCTGGTTCGCGGCCCGGGGGCGCGAATTCCTGCTCGACCCGGCGGTCCGCGAGACGGTCGCGTTCGAGGAGCGCAACCTCGTCGACGAGCACCCCGATCTCTGGCCGCCGAACGCCTTCGACGTCGTGTTCTGCCGGAACGTCCTGATGTACTTCACGCCCGGGAACGCGCAGGCGCTCGTCGGGCGGATCGCGCGCGCCCTCGTCCCCGGCGGCTACCTGTTTCTCGGCCACGCCGAGACCCTGCGCGGGCTGTCCCAGGACTTCCACTTGCGGCACACGCACGACAGCTTCTACTACCAGCTCAAGACGACCGCCGAGCGCGGGGCGGCCCCGGAGGCGGCGACGGCCGAGCCGAGCCTCCGGCCTTCGCTCCCGCCGCTGCCGGTGCTCGTCGGCTCATGCGCGCCGCGCTCGAGAACCTGCTGGGCAACGCCTGGAAATTCACGGCCAAGTCCCCCGCGGCGCGGGTCGAGTTTCGCAGCCGGGCGCAGCAGGGGGAGGTCGTGTACGCCGTGCGCGACAACGGCGCGGGCTTCGACATGCAGTACGCGAGCCGGCTGTTCGGGGTCTTCCAGCGGCTGCACAGCGAAGCCGAGTTTCCGGGCACCGGCGTCGGGCTCGCCACCGTGCAGCGGATCATCGAGCGCCACGGCGGCCGGGTCTGGGCCGAGGCCGAGCCGGGCCGTGGGGCGACCTTCCATTTCACGCTGAGCGCGGCGAACCGGGGCTTCAAGCCTTAGTTAGGCGGGGCCGCCAGGTCCGGGAGCGCGCCGCGGTCGTCGGGCGCCGGCTCCATCCGGCTGAGGCTCACTTCCTGAGCCAGCGCGTCCGGCACACTGCCGGACGCGATGATCCCCAAGCTCCGCCGGCGAAGCGCGCTCCGGGATGCGGAAACGCTGCAGCTCGTCGCGGACGAGCGTCGCGAGCATCCGACCAGGGCCGAGCGCACCTTGGCGGCGATTCTGAACGCGCTGAACGACGGCGCGCTCGACGGGCGATTCCGGCGCGAGTGGGTCTGCGGCGGGCGCTGGATCGTCGACTTCTACTTCCCCGAGGTTCGGCTAGGCATCGAGGTCGACGGCGGTTATCACCGATCGACGACCCAGAAGGGCTGGGACCTGTTCAAGGAAGGCGGGCTGGAATCGGCGGGCGTAACGCTATTGCGTCTCACCAACGAGGAAGTCTTCGGCGATCGGGA
>Ga0299906_10002171_pt1 | contig 16401 bp, 9 predicted proteins | sample RVTome_14_FD_200259 | JGI IMG/M metagenome (GOLD analysis project Ga0299906, IMG submission 200259) | Soil microbial communities from uranium-contaminated site in the Upper Colorado River Basin, Wyoming, United States - RVT145D125 (version 2) ...
TGCGGTTTGCTTGGATACCCTGATTTTTTTGTCCTGCAGCTTCACGTGTCTACCCTCGACCCTTCGATACGATTCCAACCCGACTGGTCGGATACCGCTCGGAGCAATCCGGTTTCAATTTTCTGAGCAGTGCGGCGACTTTTACAACAACCCGACTCGAACATCCGAATAAGCGATGCAGCTCCGCTGGGTTGGGCCCATCTGACGCAAGGTGAACTCGTCCGACTAGGTTGGTGCCGGCTGCTTGTTGTTCTGGGGGGCAACCAATTATTGACCCGACATTGTGGATCTTTCGCTTCCGAAATGCCAGAACAATTCGCTGGTTTTTCCAAAGGAATGTCGTCCCCAATCCAGCAAAACAGCAATCTTCGAGAATTCATCGAAACATGTAGTTAAAACACCCCATAATCTGTTCTATCGGCCATTTCGCACGCAATCAGGAGCGCGAACCGCGGCTCAGCGGTCGGCAAATCCCGATCCTCGGGGGCAAACCGGGTCCCCTTGGGTCAGGTTCTCATACCCCTTGGTGGCACAGAGGCGCGTGTGGTGACGAAAACGCTCTTTCGCATCCCCCGGGGGCACTGTGGGCGACCCTGTCGCCGGCATCGACCGCAGCGAAAGGGACGGCAGCGCGCTCAGAAGGGCCAGAAGATCGGGATCAGCGCGATTGCGATTGCCGCGCAGAGCGCATCGAGGGGGAGGCCCACGCGCACGAAATCGGTGAACCGATAGCCGCCGGGGCCGTAGACGATCAGGTGGGTCTGGTAGGCGACGGGCGATGCAAACGCGCAGCAGCCCGCAATCGCCACCGCCATCACGAAGCCACGCGGTTGTGCGCCCACGAGGTTGGCGGTTTCGACCGCAATCGGGAACATCAGCGCGACCGCCGCGTTGTGGTGGAGGCTTTCGGCCATCAACAGCGTCGTGAAATAGATGACCGCCAGCGCGGCCAGCGGGCCCATCGACCCGGCCAGCTCTGCGATCACGCCCGCGACGGCAGCTGCAGCGCCGGTTTTTTGCATCGCGAGTGCGATTCCGAAGCTCGCCCCGATCACGATCAGGATCGACCACTCGACGCTTCGGCGCGCCGCGCTGCCGCTGATCGCGCGCGTCATGATCATCAGTCCCGCCGCGAGAAATGCGGCGATCGCGATCGGATAGACGCCCAGGCTGGCCGCCAGCACCATCAACAAGAGGATGACGATTGCGACGCCGGCGCGGTCGTAGCGCGGGGTCTCGGTTCCGTCGATCTCGCTGACCAGGTAGAAGTCGCGGCTGTTGCGGTGGGCGCGCAGGAATCCCGGGGCTCCCTGGAGCAGGAGCGTATCGCCCGCCTCGAGCACGATCTCGCCGATCTTTCCGACGACGCGCTCGGCGTTGCGGTGCACGGCGATCACTGCGGCGTCGTAGACGGTGCGGAAGTTGGCGTCGCGGATACTCTGGTGGATCAGCGGAGACGACGCCGAGACGACCGCTTCGACGAGTCGATGTTCGGGGCGGATGGGCGCCGGACCCTCGTCGTCCGTGACCGGGACGAGGCCGCGGAACCGCTGCAGTTCGACGATCGTCGACACGACGCCCGCGAAGACCAGCCGATCGCCGGTTCGGATCACCTCTTCGGGGCCGACTGGCGTGATGATGCGTCCGGCGCGGCCGATCTCGACCAGGAACAGCCCCGGCAGGTGCCGCAGGCCGGCGTCCTCGATGGTCTGGTCGATCAGCGAGCACTGTTCTTCGACGATCATCGACGCCGTGTACTCGCGGCGTCGGTCGCCGAGGATTTCGCTGGGTTCGCTGCGGTTGGGCAGCAGGTGGGGAGCGGCGTAGAGCAGGTAGGCGAGCCCGGCGATGGCAACCGGAATCCCGATCGGCGCCAGCTCGAAAAAGCCCATCTCTCCCATCCCGGACTGGCCCAGCAGGCCCGAGACGGTGAGGACCGTGCTCGTGCCAATCACGGTGATCGGGCTGCCCAGGATCGCCGAGTAGCTGAGCGGGATCAGGAAACGGCTTGGCGAGAGGCCGCGGCGCCTCGCCCAGTCGATCACGGTCGGCGTCATCATCGCGACGATCGGCGCGTTGTTGAGAAAGGCCGACAGCAGTGCGACCGGCGGGCAGATCCGCGCGCGCCCGCTCCATTCGGTGCGGGCCCGGTCCATCAGACGGCCGATCGTCGCCTCGAGCGCGCCCGTTTCGCGAAGTGCGGCCGATGCGATGAACAGCGCGCCGACTGCCGCGAGGGCGGGGTTCGCGAAGCCCTCGAAGGTCTCGCGCGGTGTGAGCACCCCGAAGGCCGCAAGGGAGAAAAGGCCGGCCATCATGACGAGGTCCGGTCCAGCGAGTTCCTTCACCATCGCGAAGAGGGTGAGGACCACCACTGCCAGTGTCAGCCAGCCCTGCCACTCCATTGGCGCGGCACGATACACCAACATTCGCGACACTGTCGCCGCCATGGCGTCCGAACCCACGAACAGCAGCCGCGTCGCGCCCTTTACCGAGAAGGGTTTCTATCTGAGCGAACTGCGCGATCGCACCATCGCGATCGCCGCGCCCACCGGCCTGCTGCGCGAAACGGCGGTCCTCGAGCCGGTGCTGACGGACCTGGAGGCGAACCGGACCCGCGTGATCCTGATCTCCGATGGCGCGGAGGTGCTCGCGTCGCTCGCGGGAAGCGAGCCCCTGGGTGCGGGCGAGACCGCAACGCTGGCCGGACGCGTCTGGCGGCGGCTCGGTCGGAACCTGCGGATCGGCATCGCGACGGACGATCGGGCGGGATTCGGAGCCGAGTGTCGGCAGATCGTCCTCGCACTCGGCATTCGCAAGCTGATCTGGGTCGATGCGGCGGGCGGCCTGATCCGAGCCGACGGCGCGCGCGAGTCGTTCGTCGACGCCGAGGCGCTGCGCGATCGCAGCGCGGGGGTCGATCCGAATTGCCGTTCTCGCGAGATTCTCGTGCACGTCGAGGCGATGCTGAGCGCGGGTATCGCCGCCGTGAACCTCTGCACGCTCGACGGCATCGCCGACGAACTCTTCACCTACAATGGTTCGGGCACCCTCTTTACCCGCGAGGGCTACGTGAGCGTGCGCAGACTCGGTCTCGACGACTTCGACGCGGCCGCGGATCTGATCGAGCGCGGCATGGCGGAAGGATATCTGGCCCCGCGCACACCCGAGCAGATCGAGCGGGTCCTCGAGAGCGCGTTCGGCGCGTTCGTGGGCGGCGACCACCTCGCGGGCCTCGGAACCCTGCTGCCCTACCGCGACGATCGTGCCGCGGAGATCGCATCTCTCTACACCCTTACGCGGTTTATCGGCGAGGGAGTGGGTTCCCATCTGGTTCAGTTCGCCGCGGACCGGGCCCTCGAAGAGGGGTGTCGATTCGTGTTCGCGTGCACGACCTCTCCGCGCGTTTCCGTGTTTTTCGAGCGCAACCGGTTTCGAAAAGTGGATCGCGGCGAAGTCCCCGAAGCGAAGTGGCGCGCCTACGATCCGACCCGCCGCGCGCAGGTTGCGTGCCTGCGCCGCGATCTCTAGTTCGGGAAGAGACGGTACGAAGAGCACTCGGCTCGATCGAAGCTCCTCTTGGAGCGCAGAAGCTCGCGAATCGACGCGCACTCTCCTCTCGAGGCGTAGAAGCTCGCGAATTGAGCTGCACTCGTCGTTGCTCGGCGAGTAATACGAAGGTCCGCAGGCCAGCGCGGTTTGTTTCGCGCCGCGTGCCTCCTTTGCGGGTTCCGCGAAGAACGGCGAGGGAGATTGATCGAGCAGCTCGGGAAGAAATCAGTAGACTCAACTCGATCGTCGGTGGAAACGGCGCAGAGCCCAATCGCGGAGGCCATGAATGCGCGGAACGCTGGCACTGGTTCTCGCTGGCGGCGAAGGTCGGCGGCTCGACCCGCTCACGCGCGAGCGGAGCAAACCAGCGGTCTACTTCGGCGGTCGCTATCGGCTGATCGACTTCGTGCTGTCGAATCTCGTGAACAGCCGGATCCTGCGCATCAAGGTGCTCACCCAGTACCGGGCCACCTCTCTCGTGCAGCACCTGGCGCGGGCCTGGTCGGTGGCGCCCGGCGTGCTCGACCAGTACATCGATCCGGTCCCGGCAGCCATGAACCTGGGGCCTTCCTGGTTCCGCGGCACTGCAGACGCCATCTGGCAGAACATCGATCTGCTGCGCGAGGAGCGTCCGCGGGACGTGCTGGTGTTTGGCGCCGACCACGTCTACAAGATGGACGTGCGTCAGATGCTGGCCCGGCACCGGACGGCCGGCGCGGATCTCACGGTGGCGACGCTGCCGATGCCCCGCGCCGAGGCTCACGCGTTCGGCTGCTTGTCGGTGGACGCCAGTGGTCGTGTCATCGACTTCCACGAGAAGCCTTCCGATCCGCCCGCGATGCCGGGGAGGCCAGATCACACTTTGGTGTCGATGGGCAACTACATCTTTCGCACGCCAGCACTGCTGGAGGAATTGCGCCGCAACGCGTCCGCCGAACAGACCACCCACGACTTCGGCCGCGACATCCTGAGCACCGTCCACGAGCGGATGTCGGTGTTCGCGTACGATTTCACCTCGCACCTGTGCACCGGAGAGGCGGAGGGAGGGCGCGGTTACTGGCGAGACGTCGGCGGCCTCGACGCGTACTTCGAGGCGAACATGGACCTCGTGTCCGTCTCGCCGAAACTCGACCTCTACAACGATGCCTGGCCGATCCGCGGCCTGCTGCCCTCGCACGGTCCAGCCAAGTTCACCTTCAACGATGCTCACGAGGGCCGCGTCGGTGTGGCCACCGATTCGGTCGTCGGCGCCGGAGCCATCCTGTCGGGGGGTCGGATCGACCGCACGGTGGCCTTCCACCGGGTCTGCGTCCACAGTCGCGCGGTGGTGCAGGAGAGCGTGCTCTTTCCGCAGGTCGACGTCGGTCGCGACGCGCGCCTGCGGCGTTGCATCGTGGACAAGGGCGTGCGGATCCCGCCCGGAGAGGTGATTGGCGAGGATCCGGAGCGGGACCGGAAGCGCTTCGCGGTCAGCCCGGGTGGTATCGTGGTGGTGGCGCGCGAGCACTACGGCCAACTGGACGAATTCGACCCTCCGCCTCCCGCGCACGTCCAGGCTTGACCCGGGTGCGAATCCTGTTTCTGGCGTCTGAGTTGGCGCCGCTGGCGCAGACCGGCGGACTCGGAGAAGCGGTGGCGGGACTCGCCGCCGAGCTGGTCCGTCTGGGGCACGACGTCTGCTGTGCGCTGCCCGGTTACCGGGATCTCCTCGCGCACCCGAAGTGTCCCGCGCTGGCCCCGGCCGAAGCGGTGGAGCTTCGCAGCCCGGGCGCTGTGCAACGCGGCCGCTGGCTCGCGGGTAGGCTTGCGGACGGCGTCGAACTGAGGGCGCTCGAACTGCCCGAGCTCTACGACGCGCCCGGCCTCTACGCCGGGGATGAGTCCGACGCGCGCCGCTTCATCGCGCTCGGGCGCGCGGGCGCGCAACTCGCCCTGCAGCTGGCGCCCGACGTGCTGGTGGCGCACGACTGGCACGCGGCGCTCACGCCCTGCGTGTTGCGTGCACCGCAAGCGCGCCGCGGCGCGCGCGGTCGCGACGCCGTTCCCGCTGCGGTGCAGGTTGTGCACAACGGCGCCTACAGCGGCCGCTTCGGAGCGGATGCGTTCGCGCACACCGCGCTGCCGTCCGAATTCTTCGGGCCGAGTGGTCTCGAGTTCTACGGCGAGTTCTGCCTGCTGAAGGCGGGTCTGTTGTTCTCCGACCGCATCGTCGCCGTCTCTCCGACCTACGCGCGCGAGCTCTGCACGCCGGAATTCGGGGGGGGATTGGACGGCGTCTATCGCGCCCGCGCCGATCGCCTGGTCGGCATCCACAACGGCATCGACACGCGCAGCTTCGAACCAGAGAGCGACGCGGCGCTCGCGGCCGGCTTTTCTGCCGCCAACCCGGAGGGCCGCGCCCGCTGTCGCGCCGCGCTGCTCGACGAGCTCGGGCTCGCGACTCCGCCGGCGGGGCGGCTGCTCGCGTCGGTAGGCCGCTTGGCGCTGCAGAAGGGTTGGGACGTACTCGCCGATGCGCTGGACGAGATGGTTGCCGCCGGTGCCGTGCTCGCGCTGCTCGGCGAGGGCGACCCCGAGATCGCCGCCGCGCTCGAGGCTGCCGCCGTGCGGCATCCGCGCCGTGTGCGCTTGGTGCGCGGCTGGGACGCAGCGCTCGCTCGGCGCATCTACGCGGGCGCGGACGCGCTGCTGGTGCCGTCTCGCTTCGAGCCCTGCGGACTGGTGCAGCTGCTCGCCCAACGCTATGGGTGCCTGCCGGTCGCGAATCGGGTGGGGGGGCTCGTGGATACGATCGTCGACGGTGAAACCGGTTTGCTGTTCGCTCCTCTCGAACCGGACGTGTTGGTCGGCGCGGCGGAGCGCGCCGCGAAGTTGTTGGCAGGGCCGGGCGCAGCGGCTCTGCGCGGTCGACTCATGAAACAAGACGTTTCCTGGGCCGAGCCAGCCCGGCATTGGGAATCGCTGCTCGAGGAGGCCGTGCGGGTCGCTCCGAGCGCGCGCGCCTAGGCGGAACGCGACGTGGAACTCGAGCCCGGCAGGCCCGAACCGCTGGGTGCCGTATGGGACGGCGCGGGTGTGAACTTCGCGCTGTATTCGGCGGCCGGCACGGGCGTCGAGCTCTGCCTGTTCGACGCCGACGTGCCGGGCGCTCCCGAGGCGCGGCGTCTGTCGCTGCCGGGGCGCACGGGCGGCGTGTGGCACGGCTACCTCCCGGGCGCGAAACCCGGGCTGCTCTACGGTTACCGCGTATCCGGACCCTGGCAGCCCGAGCAGGGCCTGCGCTTCGACACCTCCAAGCTGCTCGTCGATCCCCGCGCCGCAGCGCTCTCGGGCGCCCTGGTCTGGGACGAGGCGCTCACGGCCCGGCCCGGGGCCGATGCGCCACCGCCCGACACAGCAGCGTTCGTGCCGCGCGCCGTCGTGGTCGATCCCGCTTTCGACTGGCAGGGCGATCGCCTACCCGAGACGCCCTGGAGCCGCAGCGTGCTCTACGAATGCCACGTGAAGGGGATGACGCAGCGGCATCCGAGCGTGCCCCCGGAACAGCGCGGCCGTTTCCTCGGCCTGACCCATCCTGAATTGGTGGAACACCTGCGCACGCTCGGCGTCACCGCGCTGTGTCTGCTGCCGATTCATCACGTGGGACTCGACGCCCACCTGGGACGTCGCGGCCTGGTCAACTACTGGGGATACGGCACGCTCGGATTTTTCGCCCCCGACGCGCGCTTCGCGTCCGGAGACCGCGGCGAGCAGGTGCAGGAGTTCCGGCAGATGGTGCGCGGGCTGCACCGCGCCGGTCTCGAGGTGATCCTCGACGTGGTCTACAACCACACCCCGGAGACCGACCCGCGCGGCGCGACGTTCAGCCTGCGCGGCATCGACGACGCCGCCTACTACCGCCAGGATCGCCTGCACCCGGGCGAGTACGTGGACTTCAGCGGTTGCGGCAACAGCCTCGACTCGAGCTCGGAGGTCGCGCTCGAACTCGTGCTCGACAGCCTGCGCTACTGGGCGAGCGAGATGCGCGTGGACGGTTTCCGCTTCGATCTGGCGCCGGCGCTGTGTCGCGATGCGGAGGGCCGCTTCGATCCGGAGGCTCCGTTCTTGCGCCGCCTTCGGGAAGATCCGCTGCTCGTCGAGCGCAAGCTGATCGCGGAGCCCTGGGATCTGGGGCCCGACGGGCATCGACTGGGAGGCTTTCCCGCTCCGTTTGCCGAGTGGAACGATCGCTACCGCGACGTGGTCCGGCGCTACTGGTGCGGAGATCCCGGGAATCGGCCCGCACTCGCCGCAGCCTTTACCGGCTCGAGCGACATCTTCGCGCCGAGCGGCCGCACGCCCCAGGCGAGCATCAACTTCGTGACCTGCCACGACGGTTTCACGCTCAGCGATGTGGTCAGCTACAGCGAAAAACACAACGAGGCGAATCTCGAGAACGGAGGCGACGGCAGGAGCGGCGAGCCGAGTTGCAATTGGGGCGCGGAAGGGCCTTGCGAGGAAGCCGCGCTGCTGCGGTTGCGCGAGCGGGCGCGCCGCAACCTGATCGCCACACTCGCGCTCTCGCTCGGAGTGCCGCTGCTCTCCCACGGCGACGAACTCGGACGAACCCAGCGCGGCAACAACAACGCCTACTGTCACGACTCCGAACTCACCTGGGTAGACTGGAGCCTCGATCCGGAGCAGGAAGCGTTTCGCGATTTCGTGCGCAGCTGCCTGACACTGCGCCGGGCCAATGCGGTCTTCCGGCGTCCGTGGCACCTGACCGGAACGCGGGTCGGGCCGTCGGGCCTGATGGACGTCGCCTGGCTGCGCCCCGACGGGGCCGCGTTCGAACAACACGATTGGCAGACGCCCGGGCACGGACTCGCAATCCTGTTGGCCGCAGAGGCGGCCGAGGACCGAGACGAATATGGCCGCGCGCAGGCAGCGCGCCCGGTGCTGCTGTTGCTGAACAGCGGACCGGACGACTTGCCGTTCTCGCTGCCCGCGCTGCCGCTGGCCGGCCGCTTCGTCGAGCGCCTCGACACCGCCGGACCGGCCGCGCGCGAGCGCGATGGGCCGATGCTCTGGGTGCGTTCGCATTCGCTCGTGGTGCTCGACTGGGAGTCCGCCCCGTGATGTCGCGCAGCCCCGCGCTGGCGAAGAGCGAGCGGGATGCGCTTGTGGCCGGTCGGCACGCCGACCCCCACCGCGTGCTCGGAGCGCATCCCGTCGTTCGGAGCGACCGCGCCGGAGCGCTGGTGCGCGCGTTCCACCCGGAGGCGCGCAGCGCCGAGTGCGTGCTGCCCGACGGCGAGCGCGTTTCGCTGCCGGCGATCGCAGCGGGTCTGTTCGAGGGTTTCGTTCCGGATCGCGTCGTCCCATTCGCGTACAGGCTGCACTTTCGTTTTGCCAACGGGGCGGAGTGGGTGCGCGACGATCCCTACCGATTTGCGCCGACGCTGGGCGAACTCGACCTGCACCTGATCGGGGAAGGGCGCCACTGGCGGCTCTGGGAGGCGCTCGGCGCAAATCTGTGTTGCATCGACGGCAGCGACGGCGTGCGCTTTGCGGTCTGGGCCCCCAACGCGGCCGGGGTCAGCGTGCTCGGCGACTTCTGCAGCTGGGATGGGCGGTTGTTTCCGATGCGCTCCCTGGGCGGATCCGGCGTGTTCGAGCTCTTCATCCCCGATGTCGCGCCGGGAGCGCTCTACCAGTTCGAGATCCAAACAGCGGATGGAGCGCTGCGCGAGAAGGCCGATCCGCTCGCCCGCCAGACCGAGCATCCGTCGGCCAAGGCGGCCCGCGTGCACGCCTCACGTTACAGCTGGGGCGACGAGAACTGGATCCGGGCGCGCGTCGAGCGCGAACCGCGGCGCGAGCCGCTCGCGATCTACGAGGTGCACCTTGGCTCTTTCGCGCGGGTGCCGGAGGAGGGCAACCGCGTGCTCGGCTACCGCGAACTCGCGCCGCGCCTCGCCGCCCACGCGCGGCGCTTCGGCTTCACGCACATCGAGCTGCTGCCGGTGATGGAGCATCCCTTCACGCCGTCGTGGGGTTACCAGGTGACCGGCTACTACGCACCGACCGCGCGCTACGGCGATCCGGACGACCTGCGCTTCCTAATCGATCACTGCCACCAACAGGGCGTCGGCGTGATTCTCGACTGGGTGCCCGCCCACTTCCCGCGCGACGACTGGGCGCTGCGGCGCTTCGACGGCACGCCGCTGTACGAACACGCCGATCCGAAGCGCGGCGAGCATCCGGACTGGGGCACGCTGATCTTCGACTACGGCCGCGTCGAGGTGAAGAACTTCCTGATCGCGAACGCGCTCTACTGGCTCGAGGAATTTCACGTGGACGGCCTGCGCGTCGACGCGGTGGCTTCGATGCTCTACCTCGACTACTCGCGCAAGCCCGGCGAGTGGACGCCCAATCGCGAAGGGGGTCGCGAGAACGTCGAAGCGGTCGCGTTCCTGCGCGAACTCACGAGCCTGGTCGCGGAGCGGCATCCGGGTTGTATGACGATCGCCGAGGAGTCGACCGCCTGGCCCGGCGTCACGCGCCCGGCTTCCGAGGAAGGCCTCGGATTCACCTTCAAGTGGAACCTCGGCTGGATGCACGACACGCTCCGCTATTTCGAGCGGGACCCGATCCACCGCAGCTTTCATCACGATGAGCTGAGCTTCGCGATGCTCTACGAGTACGACGAGTTCTTCGTGATGCCGCTCTCGCATGACGAAGTGGTGCACGGCAAGGGCTCGCTGCTCGCAAAGCCCGCGGGAAACGAGACGCGGCGCTTCGCCCAGCTGCGCGTGATGCTCGCCTACCAGTGGACGCGGCCCGGCAAGCAGCTCGTCTTCATGGGCACCGAGCTGGCTCCCGCAAGCGAGTGGAACTTCGACGCGAGCCTCGACTGGCACCTGGCGGACGACCCGCGTCGACGCGGGCTGCAGCGTTACCTGGAGGACCTCGGTCGGGTTTATCGCGAGCGACCCTGCTTCTGGCGCTGGGATCACGATCCGGCGGGCTTCGCGTGGATCGACTGCCACGACCGGGAGCATTCGGTGCTCTCCTATCAGCGTCGAGACGGGGATGCCCACGCGCTGGTGGTTCTGAACCTGACCCCGGTGCCGCGCACCGACCACCGGATCGGGGCGCCCGCCGCCGGCGCGTATCGCGAGCTGCTCTCGAGCGACGCGTCCGGCTACGGCGGCGGAGGTCACAAGACACACGAGTGGGTCGAGACCGAAGGCATCCCCTGGCACGGCCAGCCACAGTCGCTCCGGCTGTCGCTGCCTCCGCTCTCGGCGCTGGTGCTGGCCCCGGCGCGCACGTGACCGCGCAACGGCCGTGTCTGCGCGCGCTCGCTGCGCGGCTCGGCGTGGTGGACGTGTTTCACGATATCGCCGGAGTCCGGCACGAAACGAGCGACGCCACTCGAGAAGCCTTGTGTGCGGCGATGGGTCGCGACGCTTCGTCCGAAGAGAGCGCGGCGCGAACGCTCGCGGCGCTCGAACTCGCCGAGCGCTTGGCGCTGGTCGAGCCGGTTCAGGTGTGGCGGCAGCACGCGCGCCTCGCACCCTCGCTCTTGTTGCGCCATCCCGGCAGCCGCGACGCGTTCGCGGTTCGCATCGAACTCGAGCAAGAGGATGGGACGAGCGGCGCGCTCGAGCGCGAGCTGCCGGGCCTGCCCGCCGGGACGGCGCTGCGCGTGCCGCTTCCCGCACAGCCGCCCGCGGGCTTGCACCGCATCCGGCTCGAGTGGGCCGGGGGCCGCGCCGAGCAGTGCCTCGTGGTGGCGCCGCGCACGGCCTTCGGTGCGGCGGAGGTGCTGGGCGGTTCGCGCGGCTTCGGTATCTGGAGCAATCTATACACCATTAGGAGTCAGCGCTCGGGCCACTGGGGCTTCGGGGATTTCAGCGACCTCGGAGCGCTGGCCCGTCTGTGCGGCGGGTGGGGCGGCGATTTCGTCGGTGTCCCGCCGCTGCACGCGATCCCGGCGCGCGCAGACCATGTCTCGCCCTACGGGCCGCTGAGTCGGCTGTTTCGCAGCCCGCTCTATCTCGACATCGAAGCGGTTCCGGAATTCGCCGACTGCGCGCCCGCGCAGATCTGGCTGAACACGCCCACCGCGCAGCAGAAGCTCGCCTCGCTGCGCGGCGCGAAGGCGATCGACTACGACGCCGTGCTCGACGCGAAGCTCGCGGTGTTGCGCGAACTGTTTCGCTGCTCCGAGGCGCACGCCGCGCGCCGCGCGGCCTGCGACGCCTACCGCGAGCGCGAGGGGCAGGCGCTGCTGGACTTCGCGAGCTTCGAGGTGATCGCGGCCTCTCAGGGCTGTGTGGACTGGCGGCTCTGGCCCGCAGCGCTGCGCGACGCGCGCAGTGCGGCCGTCGCTCGCTTCTGCGCGGAGCACGCGCGAGAGCTGGAGTTCCGCTGTTGGCTGCAGTTCGAGCTCGACCGGCAGCTCGGCGAGGCCGCCACGGCGGGGCGCGCCGCGGGCCTGCGCATCGGCCTCTACGGAGATCTGGCCGTCGGCTGCTCGCCGGGTTCCGCCGACACCTGGAGCTTCGGCGGGCAGTTCGCCTCGGGCGCAAGCGTGGGCGCGCCGCCGGACGCCTTCGCTGCGGGCGGTCAGGATTGGGGCGTCGCGCCGCTCGACCCGCACGCCCTGCGCGCGGATGGCTACCGCTTCTTCGCCCGACTGCTCGCCAACAACTTCCGCCATGTCGGGGCGCTGCGCATCGACCACGTGATGGGATTCGAGCGGCTCTTCTGGATCCCGCAAGGGCGCCCCGCTGCCGAGGGTGCCTACGTCCGCTACCCGTGCGAAGAATTGCTCGGCGTGCTGGCGCTCGAGAGCCGCCGCCATCGCGCAGTCGCAGTGGGCGAAGATCTCGGAACGGTGCCGGCGGATCTGCCCGCCAAACTGGCCTCGTGGGGGATTCTGTCGTCGTCGGTGCTGACGTTCGAGCGCGAGCGCACGGGTTTCCGCCGCGCCTCGCAGATCCCCGCGCGGGCGCTTGCGAGTGCGAACACGCACGACCTCGCGCCGCTGGCGGGTTGGCTCAGCGGTCGCGATCTGGAGCTGCGGCACGGCTTGGGCGAGCTGGCCGACGCAGCGGACTACGCGCGCGCCCGCGCCGAGCGCGCCGCCGAGCGCGCAGCCTGGCTGGAGCGCTTGCGCGCCGAAGGTCTGTTTCCGGTCGGCGACGAGCCGACCCCAGCGGATTGGTGTCGGGCGACATCGGCATTCCTCGCGAAGACCCCCGCTCGGCTCGTCGCCGTCTCTCTCGACGATCTCGCCGGCGAGATCGAACCGCTGCACCTGCCCGGAATCGGCTCGGAGCGCCACCCGGGATGGTGTCGGCGCATGGGCCGCGCGCTGGAGGAGTTGGCGGACAGCGCGCCGCTGCGGGCCGGACTGCCGCAACTCGGACGCGCAACCGGTACTCTCCCTTCAGGCGCGGAAGGAGCCTGATCGCATGACGCAATCCCAACCCTCCGAGCTGGCCAGCCTGATTCGCAGGAAGCTCCGCTACACGCTCGGCAAGCGCTGGAGCGACGCCTCCGCGCGCGACTTCTTCCAGGCGACCAGTCTCGCGGTGCGCGAACCGATGATCGAACGCATGTTCGCGACCGAGGAACGCTACGCGGCGGCGCGGCCGCGCGCGCGGCAGGTCTATTACCTGTCCGTCGAGTACATGGTCGGGCGCTCGCTCTTGAACAACCTGCTGAACCTCGACCTGCACGAGCACTTCGAGCGCGCGCTCGCTGGCCTCGGCGTCGATCTCGCCGACCTCGAGCAGGTCGAGCCGGATGCCGCGTTGGGCAACGGAGGCCTCGGCAGGCTCGCGGCCTGCATGCTGGACTCGCTCGCCTCGCTCGATCTTCCCGGGCTCGGCTACGGGATCAACTACGAGCACGGTCTGTTCCGCCAGCGTTTCGAAAACGGCGAGCAGCGCGAGGATCCCGATAGCTGGCGCGCGCTCGGCACCCCGTGGCTGATCGAGCGGCGCGACCAGGCGGTGCTGATTCCGATCTTCGGCCGCGCCCTGCGCCGTCGCTCGGCGGGAAAGGCGGCCTGGACGGGTTGGCGCGCGCTGATCGGCATCCCCCACGACATGCCGATCGTCGGTTACGGCGGTCACACGGTGAACGTGCTGCGCCTGTATTCCGCCCATCCACTCGATGAGATCGACTTCGAACAGTTCAATCGGGGTGACTATGCGGCGGCGTTTCGCAACAAGATCGACTACGAGCGCATCTCGAAGCTCCTGTACCCATCGGATTCGCACGAATCGGGCCGCGAGCTGCGCCTGCTGCAGGAGTACTTCTTCGTCGCGTGCGCGCTGCGCGACATCAGCGCGCGCCACCGGGCTGCCGGAGAGCCCCCGCACACCTTGCCCGAGCACGCCGCGATCCATTTGAACGACACCCACCCGGCGCTCGCGGTGGTGGAACTGCTGCGGCTGCTGGTGGACGAGCACGGTCTCGCGTTCGACGCGGCCTGGGCGCTCGTCGAGAAGACCTTCGCGTATACGAACCACACCTTGCTTCCCGAAGCGCTCGAGTGCTGGCCGCTGCCGATGCTGGCCCGCGTGTTGCCTCGCCATCTCCAGCTGATCGAGTTGGTGAACGAGCGACTGCTGAAGCAGGTCGAGGGGCGCTGGCCCGGCGATCTCGATCGGATGCGGCGGATTTCGATCATCGAGGAGAGCGATCCGAAGCGGGCGCGGATGGCGAACCTCGCCATCGCGGGCAGCTTCGCGGTCAACGGCGTCTCGGAGCTGCACACGCGCCTGGTCAAGACGCGCCTGATGCCGGACTTCTACGAACTCTGGCCCGAGAAGTTCCACAACAAGACCAACGGCATCACGCCACGCCGCTGGTTGCGGCACGCCAACCCGGAGCTGGCAGCGCTGGTCAGCGAACGCATCGGGAAGGACTGGTTGTGCGACCTCGGTGCGCTCAAGGCGCTCGAGCCCCACGTCGAGGACGCTGCGTTCCGCGAGCGCTTCCTGGCGATCAAGCGCGCCAACAAGCAGCGGCTCGCGCGGGTGGTGAAGGCGACGACCGGCGTCGACGTCGACCCCGCGAGCCTCTTCGACGTGCAAGTCAAGCGGATCCACGAGTACAAGCGGCAGCTGCTGGCGGCGCTGCACGTGATCCACCTCTATCTGTCGCTGGTGGAGGACGGCGGCGAACTGGAGGCGCCGAGGACCTGTCTCTTCGCTGGCAAGGCGGCGCCGAGCTACGCGATGGCGAAGTTGGTGATCCGGTTGGTGAACGATGTGGCGCGCGTCGTGAATGCCGATCTCCGCGTGCGGGGCCGGCTGCGGGTGGCGTTCCTGCCCGACTACAGCGTGTCGCTCGCAGAGCGCATCATCCCGGCGGCTGATCTGTCGGAACAGATCTCGACCGCCGGGCGCGAGGCGTCGGGCACTGGAAACATGAAGCTCGCGCTCAACGGCGCGGTGACGATCGGCACCCTCGACGGCGCGAACATCGAGATCCGCAACGCCGTGGGAGAAGAGAACATCTACATCTTCGGCCTGCGCATCGAGGAGATCCAGGATCTCGAGGCTCGCGCGGCCTACGAACCCCGCAAATTCTACGAGTCCTCGCCGGAGCTGCGACGCGCCCTCGACGCGCTGCGCGACGGGCGCTTCTCGTCGGATGGGCCGGATCTGTTCCAGCCGATCTTCGCCGCGCTCGTCGAGCAAGGCGACGTCTTCTACCACCTCGCAGATTTCGATGCCTACGTGTCGACACAACGGCGCGTCGAGCGCGACTTCACCGACCCGCACGGCTGGGCGCGCCGCGCGGCGCTCAACGTGGCGCGGCTCGGCTACTTCTCGAGCGACCGCACCGTACGCGAATATGCCGAGCAGACCTGGCGGCTGCGGCCGGTGCGCTGAGCGGCTTGTTTTCCGCCCTTGCGAGTCGCGTTTCCGGGTGCTCGGGCCGAGCGTGTCAGGGCGTCATTTCGGAAAGAGGAATGCGAGCGTGGCCTGCAGGGTCCAGTCCGACGCAAAGCGGGGCCTTTCGACGTTGTAGTATGCGGCGAGCTTTGCGTTGATCGCTTGGCCTCCGATCTTGAATACCCGGCCGGCTCCTCCTCCGACGGGAATGGTCCAGGTATTGGCGTCGTTGGCCTTCCAGTTTGCCGTAATGACGGGCGCCGACGACAGGTATCAACCGCCTTTCATGTTGTAGTTGATGAAATACTGCAGGTTCAGCGCATTCACGCCCGGGTCGCGGTTGTCTCCCGCGATCGACCAGACATTGGAGACGACCGTGCCGACCACCCAGTGGCCCGGCATGGTCAGGAGTACGACGGAGGGCCCGAGTGACCACTTGTCCGAAGTCAATCGCCTGTCGGTGCCGGTTGGCAGGACGAGAGAGGGGCCCACACCCCAGATCAACTTTTCGGACTCGGCGGGTGACAAGAACGCCTGGTAGGTAGTGTCTGCGAGGCCGGTTTCGCGATCTTGCCCCGGCATGCGCGAACCCTGTGAAACGATCGGGAGGATGACCCGATTGATCAGGTTCCAGTCTTCCGTGAGGCTGACTGGAATGACGGGCTTGATGCTGAGGACATCGTCCGTCCTGTCTCGCGGGCCCGCATTGAAGTTGACGTTGTTTTCGAACGGAACGCTGATGAGCGTGCTGACCGGGTTCTGGGATTTCTTGGCCAGCGCTTCGGTGTCGTCTTCTTCGGCCCTGGCGGCGTTGGCTGACCAGGCGAGGCAGAGCACGACCAGTGCTGGCAAGGATCGCTTCGAAAATGGCCGTCGGATCACTTTCACCCCCTCGAAGTCTGCTGGTCAGACGAATCGCGAAATTTCGGCTGACGGGCGCGAT
>Ga0299906_10002173_pt1 | contig 16399 bp, 18 predicted proteins | sample RVTome_14_FD_200259 | JGI IMG/M metagenome (GOLD analysis project Ga0299906, IMG submission 200259) | Soil microbial communities from uranium-contaminated site in the Upper Colorado River Basin, Wyoming, United States - RVT145D125 (version 2) ...
CACGTGGGAGAGGAACACCATGTCGAACCGGCCGGTCAGCGCGTGCTGGAACCGTTCGCCGAACGTCGCGTAGGGCTCGACGGGCACGCGCGTGACGGCGAGCCGGCCGGTCTCCTCGAGCCGCCGCGTCTGGCGGCTGAAGCTGTGGAACTCGTTCGCGGTCGTGAGGACCTGCGGCGCGCGCGACCAGTCCAGGCAGGAGTAGAGCCGGACGACGAACTCGTGCGTGTTCGGCGCGAACGCGACGAGCGTCGGGTCGGGGAGGTCGAGGAGCCGCGCCACGTGGCCCTGCGCCTCGGGCACGACCTCGCCGAAGACCTTCTCCTGCCACTTGCGGTTGGTGAGCCGCGCCGAGTCCTCCCAGTACGCGAGGTGCGCGGCGCGCGTCACGTCGGGCCACGGGTGATGGCTGTGCGCGGTGACGTGGAGCGCGTCCCCGATCGACTCGAAGAAGGTCCGGTAGTGGGCCGCGAGCATTCAGGCCGCCCCGCCCCAGCGGAAGCCGAGCGAGCGCTCCAGCTCCGGCGGGAGCGGCGGCAGCGCCGAGCGCGGGATGAGATACGTCGACAGGTTGAAGAAGTCGAGGAACACCCGGTGGGCCTCGATCGTGCGCCGCAGGTAGTCCTGCCCGCTCGAGCCGCCGGTGCCGATCTTGGCGCCGATCATGCGGTGGACCATCAGCGCGTGCCGGTAGCGCCACAGCGCGAGGCCCTCGTCGATGTCGACCAGCGCGGTCAGCAGCCGGAACGGGCCCTGCAGGATCGGCTCGTCGCGGTAGAGCATGATCATCAGCGCGGCGAGGAACGCCGGGTACGCGAGCCGCCGCTCGCCCGCCGCGCGCAGCGCCGCGTGCCGCTCCGCATCGAACACCGAGTCGAACGTGGCGCGGGTGCGGTCGAGCTCCGCGAGCTGCGCGCGCCGCGCGGCCGCGGGGAGCTGCGCCCGGTGCGCGATGGTCTCCCGGTCCTCGTCGAGCATGCGGGTCACGTTGGCGCGGTACTCGCGCCAGAAATCGAAGTCGCGGAACTGGACGAACGGCATGCGCGCGAGCCACGCCTCGATCACGTCGAAGAGGCTCGGCTCGCGCTCGGCTGCGCCGACCGCGCGGCGGTCGGCGGTGTCGAGGGCGGCCTCGTAGTCGGCCTCGTTGTACCGCAGCCGCTGCGTGCGCCGCAGGCCGAGCAGGTTCTCGAGCTGCCGGAACTGCGCGCTCTGGAAGCCGGAGGAGGGCGTGAGCAGGTTCCGGAACTCGAGGAAGTCGAGCGGGGTCATCGTCTCCAGCACGTCGATCTGGTCGACCAGCACGTCCTGGATCTTGATCACCCGCTCGAGGTAGTGCAGCGCGCGGCCGAGCTCGCGCTCGTTCACGAACTCGGCGCCCATGATGCGCCGGGCGGCGTCGAGCTCGTGGAGCACCTCCTTGAACCAGAGCTCGTAGGTCTGGTGGGTGACGATGAACAGCAGCTCGTCGTGCGCGGGCTTGCCGGCCTTCGCGCTCTCGAGCTCCTGGCACGCGAGGAGCTGCTTGAGCTTGAGGTACCGGCTGTACGTGAGGCTGCTCATGGCCGCGCCCGCGCGGGCGCCGGGCTTGTGAGGCCCAGTCTGCGCGGCCGCGTCGACGCTACCGGCCGCGACCCGTTCCGGGCTTGCTCCATACGTCGAGGATGTCCTCGAGCTGGTGAAATGCATCGGGCTCGACGCGGGTGATACCGGCGAACGGATGCTCGAGCGCGAGGATCGAGAACAGCACGACCGCGATCGTGACCGACAGGGCCGCGATCATCAACCCCTGGGCCCGTGCATTCCGCGCGCCGAAGAAGAAGGTGAAGCCGATCGTGACAGCGCCGGCGCCGAGCAAAGCCATCCACATCACGCCGGGCACTCCGGATCGGATGCTGAGCAGGCGGTCCCGGCGATGGTCGCCCAGCTCGTTCAGCCGCTGGAGCGACTCCCCGTACCAGGCCCGCTGATGATCGTCCTGCGGCCGGAAGTCGTGGTAGGCCCGCCAGAGCCGGTTGACCGCCTCCCAGGCTTCGGGGCTCGACTTGCCCTCGGCCATTGCCGGCCACTCCTTCTCCACCACGACCCGGGCATAGGCACGCAGCCGGACCTCCAGTTGCTTGCGCACCTCGGGGGGAAAAACCTGCGCGTCGCGGTACAGATCCGCCAGCGCGTTCGCCTCCCGCTCGACCCCCTGTTGTGCGTGCCGATACTGTTCCCAGACGATGATCGCGGTGAAGCCGAGCAGCACGGCGTACACCACGCCGATGACCGCATAGATGAACCCCGCCACTTCATTGTGGCGCTCGAGGACTTCCGGGCCGACCGCGCGGCGGACCAGCATGGCGCCGCCGACCGCGAGCGCGGGCAACGCTCCAACAAGCAGAATGCCCCAGAACCACGTTGCGACGATCGACATGGGGTCGCTCTCCGGCCGCGGAACGGCCGAAGTGTAGCGGCATCGAGCGCCCGCCGGAAACGGCCGACGTGGTTATCGGCGGCGCTTCTTCGCCGGCTTCCTGGCGGGCACCGGGCCGATCTCGACGATGCACTCGATCTCGACCGGGATGCCCATCGGCAGCGACCCCATGCCGACCGCCGAGCGGGCGTGCTTCCCCTTGTCGCCGAGCACCTGGACGAAGAGATCCGAGCACCCGTTGATCACCTTGGGGTGGTCCTGGAACTCGGGCACCGCGTTGACCATCCCGAGCACCTTCACCACGCGCTTGACGCGGTCGAGGCTCCCCAGCTCGGACTTCATCACCGCGAGGAGGGCCATGCCGACCGTGCGCGCGTGCTGGTAGGCCTGCTCGGCCGTGTACTCGCGGCCGACCTTGCCGCTCGGGCGCACGCCGCCCGCCTCCGCTTGCGGCCCCTTGCCGGCGAGAAACAGGAGGTTCCCCGTCTTGACGGCGTTGACGTAGTTGGCGACCGGGGCCGACACCTTGCCGAGGTCGATCCCGAGTTCCTTCAGGCGTTTTTCCGCGCTCATGGGTTCACTCTCCGGGGTTACTTCTTTCGCCGCAGCCGCTGGATTGCCTGGAGCTGCGCCGCGGCTGCGGAGAGCTCGGCCTGCGCCTTCGCGATCTCTTCGGCCGAAAGCTTGCTCCGCATCGCGTCTTCCGCGCGCTGCTTCGCCTCGAGCGCCTTGACCTCGTCGAGGTCGTGTGCGCGGATGGCGGTGTCGGCGAGCACCGTCACGACGTTCGGCTGCACCTCGAGGAACCCGCCCTGCACGAAGACGAGCGTCTCCTCTTCCTGGTTCGGCACCTTGATTCGCACCGCGCCCGGCTTGATCTGGGTGAGCAGCGGCGTGTGCTTCGGGTAGATGCCGAGCTCGCCCACCACGCCCGGCAGCACCACGAACTCGGCCTCGCCGGAGTAGATCGCCTCCTCGGCGCTCACCACATCCACATGGATCGTGTTGGCCATTTGCTTTCCGCCGTACGACCCGCGGTACGCGGGTCGAGAAATTCGCCTTTAACGGTCTTTACGTTGCCCTTACTGCAGCTGCTTCGCCTTCTCGAACACTTCCTCGATCGGGCCGACCATGTAGAACGCCTGCTCGGGGAGCGCGTCGCACTCGCCGTTCACGATCATCTTGAAGCCCTTGATCGTCTCCTTCAGCGGCACGAACTTGCCCGGGGAGCCGGTGAACACCTCGGCGACGTGGAACGGCTGCGACAGGAACCGCTGGATCTTCCGGGCGCGCGCGACTGCGAGCTTGTCCTCGGGCGAGAGCTCGTCCATGCCGAGGATCGCGATGATGTCGCGCAGCTCCTTGTAGCGCTGCAGGATCGCCTGCACCGCGCGCGTCGTCGCGTAGTGCTCCTCGCCGATGGTGTTGGGATCGACCTGGCGCGACGTCGAATCGAGCGGGTCGACCGCCGGGTAGATGCCGAGCGACGCGATGTCGCGCGAGAGCACCACGGTCGCGTCGAGGTGGGCGAAGGTGGTCGCCGGCGACGGGTCGGTCAGGTCGTCGGCCGGCACGTAGATCGCCTGGACCGAGGTGATCGAGCCGACCTTGGTCGAGACGATGCGCTCCTGCAGCCGGCCCATCTCCTCGGCGAGCGTCGGCTGGTAGCCCACCGCGGAGGGCATCCGCCCGAGCAGCGCCGACACTTCCACGCCGGCGAGGGTGAAGCGGTAGATGTTGTCGATGAAGAGCAGGATGTCGCGGCCCTCGTCGCGGAAGCGCTCGGCCATGGTCAGGCCGGTGAGCCCGACCCGCAGGCGGTTGCCCGGCGGCTCGTTCATCTGCCCGAACACCATCGCCACCTTGTCGAGGACCTTCGAGTCCTTCATCTCGTGATAGAAGTCGTTGCCCTCGCGGGTGCGCTCGCCCACGCCCGCGAACACCGACAGGCCGGCGTGCTGCTTGGCGATGTTGTTGATGAGCTCCATCATGTTCACGGTCTTGCCGACCCCGGCGCCGCCGAACAGCCCGATCTTGCCGCCCTTCGCGAACGGGCAGATCAGGTCGATCACCTTGATCCCGGTCTCGAGCAGCTCGACCGAGGGCGAGAGCTCGTCGAACTTCGGCGCGAGCTGGTGGATCGAGCGGCGCTCGTCGGTCCTGATCGGGCCGGCCTCGTCGATCGGCCGGCCGAGGACATCCATGATGCGCCCGAGCGTGGCCTCGCCGACCGGCACCGAGATCGGGCCGCCGGTGTTCGTCACCGTCATGCCGCGGCGCAGCCCGTCGGAGGAGCCGAGCGCGATGCAGCGCACGACGCCGTCGCCGAGCTGCTGCTCGACCTCGAACGTGAGCCCCTTCTCGGCGAAGGTGGAGTCGCCCGAATCCTGGAGCACGAGCGCGTCGTAGATGTGCGGCATGTGCTCGCGCGGAAACTCGATGTCCGTCACCGCGCCGATGCACTGGACGATGGTGCCTTGTGGTTGTGCCATTTCAGTTCCTCAAAAGACTTCAACGCAAAGACGCAAAGACACAGACAAGAGCTCGTTGAAACCCGTTCTTTGCGCCCGTTGCGATCTCTGCGCCTTTGCGTTGGTCCTTCCTACACCGCCGCCGCGCCGCCGACGATCTCGGCGAGCTCGGTGGTGATCGCCGCCTGGCGCGTCTTGTTCAGCACCAGCGTCAGCTCGTCGATGATGTCGGCCGCATTGTCGGAGGCCGCCTTCATCGCCACCATCCGCGCCGACTGCTCGGAAGCCATGTTCTCGGCCACCGCCTGGTAGATCAGCGCCTCGATGTAGCGCGTGAGGAGACCGTCGAGCACCTCCTTCGCGTCGGGCTCGTAGATGTAGTCCCACGAGTAGCCCTCGCCCATTGCGGTGTCGACGATGGTGCCCGCCGGGGCCTGCGCGAAGTGCAGCGGCAGGAGCTGGATCGCCATCGGCTCCTGCTTCATCGTGTTGATGAAGCGCGTCGTGATCACGAACAGCTGGTCGATCTTCCCGTCGCGGTAGGCGTCGAGCTGCACCTTGGTCGGGCCGACCAGCTTGTCGAGGTGCGGGCGGTCCCCGAGCTGGACGAGGTGCGACGAGATGCTGGCGCCGAGCCGCTGCATGAAGCCGAGGCCCTTCGCGCCGATCGCCGTGACCTGGGTGCCCTTGCCCTCGCCCTGCCACTCGCGGATCCGGGTCAGCGCCACGCGCAGGGCGTTCGTGTTCAGGCCGCCGCACAGGCCCTTGTCGGTCGTCACGACGATCAGCCCGACGTTCTTGACCGCCTCGCGCTTGACGATGAACGGGTGCTTGTACTCGGGGTTCGCCTTCGAGAGGTGGCCGGCGATCTGCCAGATGCGGGTCACGTACGGCCGTGTCTGGCGCATCCGCTCCTGCGCCTTCTTCATCTTCGACGCGGCGACCATCTCCATCGCCTTGGTGATCTTGCGCGTGCTCTGCACGCTCTTGATCTTGTTGCGGATCTCTTTGGTCCCGGCCATGGCTCTTACCTTAAGCTTCACGTTCGACCCCGCGGCGCTGGCCGCGGGGTCGGGGAAAGTCTGCGATTAGCAGTTCAATATGCGCCGCTCTTCTTGAACTCTTCGATCGCCGCGGCAAGCGCCTTCTCGTCGTCGGCGGTCAGGTCCTTGGTGCTCTCGATGCGGTCCATGAGCGCCTTGTGCTTCTGGTGCACGAACGCCCGGAGCGCGGTCTCGAACGCGAGCGCCTTCTTCACGTCGACATCGTCCAGGTAGCCGCGGTTCACCGCGAACAGCGTCAGCGCCTGGTCGGCGACCGACAGCGGCGAGTACTGCGGCTGCTTCATGAGCTCGGTGACCATCCGCCCGCGCTCGAGCTGCTTGCGCGTGGCCTCGTCGAGGTCGGAGGCGAACTGCGCGAACGCCGCGAGCTCGCGATACTGGGCGAGCGATAGCCGCACGCCGCCGCCGAGCTTCTTGATGACCTTGGTCTGCGCCGCGCCGCCGACGCGCGACACCGAGATCCCGGCGTTGATCGCCGGCCGGATGCCGGCGTTGAAAAGGTCGGTCTCGAGGAAGATCTGGCCGTCGGTGATCGAGATGACGTTGGTCGGCACGAACGCGGTGACGTCGCCCGCCTGGGTCTCGATGATCGGCAGCGCCGTGAGCGAGCCGGTCTTGCCCTTGACCTTGCCCTTCGTGGCCCGATCGACGTAATCCGGGTTCACGCGCGCGCCGCGCTCGAGCAGCCGCGAGTGCAGGTAGAAGACGTCCCCCGGATACGCCTCGCGCCCGGGCGGGCGGCGCAGCAGCAGCGAGATCTGGCGGTACGCCCACGCCTGCTTGGTCAGGTCGTCGTAGATGATGAGCGCGTCCTGGCCGCGGTCGCGGAAGTACTCGCCCATCGTGCAGCCGGAGTAGGGCGCGATGTACTGCATCGCCGCGGACTCGGACGCCGAGGCCGCGACGACGATGGTGTAGGCCATGGCGCCGTGCTCCTCGAGCTTGCGCACGACGTTCGCGATCGTGGAGGCCTTCTGCCCGATCGCCACGTACACGCAGAAGAGATCCTTGCCCTTCTGGTTGATGATCGTGTCGATCGCGACCGCGGTCTTGCCGGTCTGCCGGTCGCCGATGACGAGCTCGCGCTGCCCGCGGCCGATCGGCACCATCGAGTCGATCGCCTTGAGGCCGGTCTGCACCGGCTGCGACACCGACTGCCGCCAGATCACGCCCGGCGCGACCTTCTCGATGACGTCGGTGAGCTTCGCGTTGACCGGGCCCTTGCCGTCGATCGGCTCGCCGAGCGAGTTCACCACCCGGCCGATCAGCTCCGGACCGACCGGCACCGAGAGGATCTTGCCGGTGCACTTGACGGTGTCACCCTCGGAGATGTGCTCGTACGCGCCCATGACCACCGCGCCGACCGAGTCCCGCTCGAGGTTGAGCGCGAGGCCGAAGGTGTTCTTCGGGAACTCGAGCATCTCCCCCTGCATGACGCTCGAGAGCCCGTGGATGCGGCAGATGCCGTCGGTCACCGACACGATCGTGCCCTGGGTGCGGACGTCCGCCGCGAGCGCGAGGCTCTGGATCTTGCTCTTGATGAGGTCCGAGATCTCGGCCGGGCTCAAGCTCTGTTGCATGGTCAACTCCCTAAAGACTTCAACGCAAAGACGCAGAGGGTCGCAAGGAAGGACGAGCAAGTTTCCTTCGTGTTCCTTTGCGCCGTTGCGCCTCTGCGTTGAGGTTTGTCATCACACCTTCGCGAGCGCGGCGGCCATGGCGGCGAGCTTGCCGCGCACCGACCCGTCGATCACCTCGTCGCCCACCGCGACCCTCACGCCGCCGATGAGCTCCTTGTCGACCGACACTTGCGGCCGGACCTTGCGCTTGAAGCGCGCTTCGAGCCCGGTCACGAGCTCGGACGTCTGCGCGGCGTCGAGCGGGAAGGCGCTCTCGATCCCCGCATCGACGATGCCCTCGCGCTCGTTCTTGAGCGCCTCGAAGTGGCCGCGCACCTCCGGCAGCACCGCGACGCGCCCGTTCTCGATGAGGACGCGCAGGAAATTCTGGACCTCGACCGGCAGCTCGCCGGCCGCGGCGGCGATCACGCCGTAGAGGGCGTCGGGCGTCACGAGGGGGTCGCCGACGAGCCGGAGGCACCCCGGGTCCGAGGCCACCGCCGCGAGGCGGCCGAGCGCCGCCGCCCAGGCGGCGAGCTTGCCCTCGCGGTCGGCCACCTCGAAGGCGGCTTCGGCGTACGGGCGCGCGATCGTCGCGAGCTCGGCCATCGGCTACTTCAGCTCGGCCTTCAGGCCCGCCAGCATCTGGGCGTGGGCCTTGGCGTCGACCTCGCGGCGCAGGATCTTCTCGGCGCCGGCGACGGCGAGCTCCGCGACCTTCCCGCGCAGCGCCTCCTTGGCGCGCGCGGCCTCCTGGGCGATCTCGGCCTTGGCCCCGGCGACCAGCCGGTCGCCCTCGGCCTTCGCCGTGCCCTTCGCCTCGTCGACCATCTGCACCGCGCGCTTCTCGGCCGCGGCGATGATCTCCTGCGCGCGGCCGCGCGCCTCGGCGAGCGCGGCCTCCGCCCGCTTCGACGCCTCGGCGAGCTCGGTGCGGCCGCGCTCGGCGGCGGCCAGCCCGTCGGCGATCGTCTTCTGGCGCGCCTCGATCTGCCGCAGCAGGTACGGCCAGATGAACCGCGCCGTGAACCAGATGAAGATCGCGAAGGTGATGGCCTGCGCGACCAGGGTCAGATTCAGGTTCATGGATGCTCCGTGCGGACCACGGCCGCGGGCCTCAACCGCCCTGGACGACGGCGAGCAGCGGGTTCCCGAACGCGAACAGCATCGCGAGACCGACGCCGATGATGAACGAGGCGTCGATCAGGCCGAGGAGCAGGAAGACCTTGGCCTGCAGCGCCGGGATCATCTCCGGCTGGCGCGCGGCGCCCTCGAGGAAGCGGCTGCACATGATGCCCACGCCGATGCACGCCCCGGCCGCGCCGAGGCCGATCATCAGGCCGATGCCGATGCCGGTGTAGGCCTGGATGGTCGCGAGGAGCTGGAGTTTTTCCATCGTTCGTTCCCTTTTCGTCGCTGATGGTGGTGAGGTGGAACCGGCGCTAGTGGTGCTCGTGGCCCATCTGCAGGTACACGATCGTGAGCATCATGAAGATGTAGGCCTGCAGGCCGACGATCAGGATGTGGAAGATCGCCCAGCCCGCGCCGAGGACCCCGCCGAGGATCGTGCCGACCAGCCCGGTCGCCGCCCAGATCCACAGCAGGATGAAGATGATCTCGCCCGCGTACATGTTGCCGAACAGCCGCAGGCTGTGGGAGAGCGGCTTCGAGATGTACTCGACCGCGTTGAAGAGCAGGTTCGGGAGCCAGAGCAGGGGGTGCGACCCGAACGGCGAGCAGAAGAGCTCGTGCACCCAGCCGCCCACGCCCTTCGTCCGGATGTGGAAGAACACCATCAGCAGCCACACCGACAGCGCGAGGGCGAAGGTGGTGTTGACGTCGGCGGTCGGGACCGGGCGCCAGTGGGGCTGATGGAAGACGTTCTCCATCAACCACGCGATCCAGTCGACCGGGATGAAGTCCATCGCGTTCATCAGCAGCACCCAGACGAACACGGTCAGCGCGACCGGCGCCACGAACTTGTGGCGGTCCCCCTGGAAGATGCCCTTGACCTGGTCGTCGATGAAGCCGATGAACAGCTCGACGAAGGCCTGCCGCCGGCCCGGCACGCCCGCGGTCGCGCCGCGCACCACCCACCACAGGAACCCGAGGACGAGGACGCCGAGGATCACCGAGGTGACCAGCGTGTCGACGTGCAGGGTCCAGAACCCGCCGCCGCCCTCGCCGACCGGGCGCGCGTTGAAGGTCAGGTGGTGGTTGATGTAGGAGGTCGGAGTGACCTGTTCGGCGGCCATCGGTCTCGGGCGGGCTAGCGGTCGCGCACTGCGGGCGCCATGGCCAGGATCAGGACCGTCGCGAGGAACGATCCGATGAACCAGACGACGGCAACGTCCTTATACGTTGTGAGCACGAGCCAGAGCGCCACGACAATGAGACCGACCTTCACCGCCTCGGCACGCAGCACCGCGAGCAGCGCGGTCGCCGCGCCCGCTGCACCGCCGAGCGAAGCGACGGCCGCGAATGCCACCGCGGCCGCGGTTGCGACCAGCCCGCCGAGCGCCGCCGAAAGCGCGCCGTGTTTCCCGGTCGCAAGCCAGGCGATTGCCGTGAGAGCGAGGGTGGCGATCACCTGCCACCGCAGCACCGTGCGGATCGGTCGGATCCGCAACAGACGCATGGTCGGGGCCCCCAGCCAAACCGCGCGATTCTAGAGGGATATGGCGCGCTGCGTCAAACAGCGCGGGTGGGAGACGTCCCGCCGCGGCACCCTCGGCCGCCCGGTAGACAGCCGCGCGCGCCGGACGTAGATTGCCCTTCCCCGCCGACGAGACGCACCGCATGCCGACGCCGCATCAGACCGGCACCTGCCCATCGGGCGACGTGACGCTCGCCTACCGCCGCTTCGGGAAGCCGGGGCGCACGCCGGTCCTCATCATTCACGGGCTGTCCTACTTCTCGTATGACTGGATCGGCGTTGCGGGCGTGCTCGCCGCCGATCGCGAGGTCGTCGCGATGGACATGCGCGGCTTCGGCGACTCGACCTGGAGCGCGGCGCGCGACTACGGCGTGCCGACGATGGCCGGCGACCTCGTCGCGGCTCTCGATCATCTCGGCTGGCGCAACGCGGTGCTCGTCGGGCACTCGATGGGCGGCCGCAACGCCGCGTATTGCGCGGTCAAGAACCCCGCGCGCGCGGCCGGCCTGGTGCTGGTCGACTACTCGCCGGAGAACGCGCCGCAGGGCGCGAAGCGCGTCACCGACATCATCGCCGCGCAGCCGGATGTCTTTCCGAGCGTGGATGCGGCAATGCGCTACTTCGGCGTCGACCCGGAATCGCCGGCGGGAAAGGCGAAGCGCGCGCGCTTCGACGCGTATCTGCGCGCGGTGCCGGGCGGGGTCGAGCTCAAGCGCGACCGGCACTTCCGCGACCAGTTCCGGCGCGTGAAGGAGACCGGCGAGCGGCCGAAGCTCGGCGTCGACATGTGGCAGGTGCTGGGCGAGCTCGCGTGCCCGGCGCTCGTGATGCGCGGCGCGCAGTCCGACATGTTCACGCCGGAGACCGCGGAGAAGGTGAGGGGGGCGAACGTGCGCCTGCGGCTGGTCGAGGTCCCGGGCGGCCACAACATCGCCGGCGACAATCCGGAGGGCTTCCTCGCGGCGATCGGTCCGTTCCTCAAGCAGCTGGAGAGCTCGTCATGAAGCAGCCGGCAACGCTTGCGCCCGTCCCGACGCGCGGCGTCGACCACCTCGCGCTCGTCACCGAGGACCTGCCGACGACGATGGACTTCTACACCCGCGTGCTCGGGATGCAGCTCGTGCACGTGCGCCGCGTGCCGTACGAGCGCGACCGCGGCCAGCCCCCCTACGCGAACCTGCGGCACTACTTCTTCAACATGGGCGGCGATTCGCTGCTCGCGTTCTTCGAGTACCCGCAGGGCCTCGCGCGGCAGAACCGCGATCTGCCCGGCGGCATGCAGCACCTCGCGTTCCACGTCCCCGCCGACCGGTTCGACGCGCTCGTCGAGCGCGTGCGCTCGCTCGGCGTGAACGTGATCGGCCCGGTGTCGCTCGGCGGCCGGTTCTGGTCGGCGTACCTCTTCGACCCGAACGGCATCCGGCTCGAGTTCGCCACCAGCCGCGCGCCGGCCGAGCTCGGCGTCGTCGAGTCGGTGCGGCAGACCCCGGAGGAGGCGCGCGCCGAGCTCGCGACGCTGTTCAGCGACCCGCAGGAAGTCGAGCGTTGGCTCGCCAGCATGCCGCTGCTCGAGGAAGCGCGCGCGACCGCGTGAGGAACGCCCGAGCCGCGGGCCTATAATCGGCCACGATTTTTCCAGGAGGAGGGTGACGATGGCACGCCTGTTACTTCGCGCCTCGCTCGGGCTGGCCGCCGCCGCGGCGCTGGCCACCGCGGCGCACGCGCAGCAGAAGTACGAGATGAAGGTCGCCTACTTCGTCGGCGACCAGCACGCCATGTCGAAGTGGCTGATCAAGTGGTCGGACGGGCTCGAGAAGCGCTCGAACGGCCGGATCACCGTGAAGCGCTTCCCCGGCGCGCAGATGGGCCCGACGCCGCAGCACTACGACTTCGCGCGCACCGGCCAGGCCGAGGTGAGCTGGTTCCTGCACGGCGCGACGCCGGGGCGCTTCCCGCTCACCGAGCTGATCCAGCTGCCCTACCTCGTCGGCAGCGCCGAAATCGGCACGAAAACGCTGAACGACCGGGAGCTCCGCGCGAAGTACCTCGACGCCGAGCACCGCGGCGTGAAGGTGCTGCTGCTGCTCACCCATCAGCCGGGCAACGTGTTCACCACCAAGAAGCCGATCCGGACGACCGAGGACATGAAGGGGATGCGGATCCGCTTCGCCTCGCCCACGATCCGCGACTTCATCGGCGCGCTCGGCGGCACGCCCGCCGGCGTGCAGCCGACCGAGATCGCCGAGCAGCTGCAGAAGGGCGGCATCGACGGCACGTTCATCGACTACGGCGGCGCCGGCATCGCCTTCAAGCTCGGCGGCATCCTCAAGTACTCCACCGAGATGTACTCCTACGTCTCGAGCTTCGGCGTGGGGATGAATCCGCAGTTCTACGACCGGCTGCCGCCCGATCTCAAGAAGCTCGTCGACGACAGCATGGTCGGGGTCGAGAAGGAGGTCGGCCAGGCCTGGGACGCGCTCGACGTGCCCGGCAAGAAGCTGATCGTCGAGGGCGGCGCCGAGGTGATCAAGCTCTCGCCCGAGGAGAACGCGAAGTTCCGCCGGATCGGGAGCCAGGTCACGTTCTCCAAGGTCAAGGAGCTCGAGGACAAGAAGCTCCCGGCGCGCGCGGTCTACGACCAGATGAAGGCGCTCTCCGAGAAGCACGCCAAGACCTCGAAGAACTTCTGGGAGTAGTGCTCCGCACGGAAGCCCCGCGACGCGCCGCCTACGGGCGCGCGTCGCGTACCGCCCATGTCCCGGTTTCTTGACGTCGTAGCCAAGGCCTGCGGCTATGTCGCCGCGGTCTTCGCGCTCGGCATGGTCGCGCTGACCGTCACGGACGTGGTGCTGCGCGCCGCGGTCAACCGGCCCATCCACGGCGCGCTGGAGCTGGTCGAGCTGCTGCTCGCCTGCAGCATCTTCGCGGCGCTGCCCGCGGTGTTCCTGCGCGACCAGCACGTCGTCGTCGACGTGATCGACCACGCCGTCCCGCGCGCGGTGCCGCTGCTGCGCCGGGTCGCCGCCGTCGTGTCGTTCGTCGTGCTCGCCGCGATGGGCTGGTACATGATCCCGCGGGCGGTCGACATCTTCGAGTTCGGCGACGTCACGTCCGACCTCTCCATCCCGCGAATCCTGTACTGGATCCCGGTCCTCATCGGCGTGTTCGCCTCGGCGGCGGCCGCCTTCGTGATGCTCTTCCCCAAGGGCCGCAGCGTGTGAGCCCGCCGGGCCGCCCCAAGGGCGAATCCCGAGCGCGGGACGCGCGAGGGTAGTCCATTGAGCGGCCAGCTCGTGGGCCTGCTCGGGGTGGCGGCGCTGCTCGCGCTCGTCCTCGCGCGGGTGCCGGTGGCCGTGGCGCTCGCGGCGGTCGGCGTCCTCGGCTACGCCGGCGTCGACGGCTGGCGCAGCGCGCTGGTGATGTTCGGCACGGTGCCGTTCGAGCTCGCGAGCGCCTACTCGCTGTCGGTCGTGCCGCTGTTCATCCTGATGGGCGTGGTCGCGTCCCGGGCGAACATGTCCCAGGAGCTGTTCGGCGCCGCGAACGCGGTGTTCTCGGGCTTTCGCGGCGCGCTCGCCTCGGCGACGATCGGCGCGTCGGCGGCCTTCTCCAGCATCTGCGGCTCGTCGATGGCCACCGCCGCGACCATGTCCCGCGTGGCGATCCCCGAGATGAAGCGGTACGGCTACAACCTGAGCATCGCTTCGGGCGCGGTCGCCTCCGGTGGCACGCTCGGCATCCTCATCCCGCCGTCGGTGATTCTCGTGATCTACGCGCTCGCCGCCGAGCAGTCGGTCGCCAGGCTGTTCGCCGCGGCCCTGCTCCCGGGCCTGCTGCTCGCGGCGCTGCACATCGTCGTCATCGTCGTCATCGCGCGCCTGCGCCCCGACTGGATGCCCGCCACGCCGTCGATGCCGCTCGCCGACCGGCTCCGGGCCGCGGTCGGCATGTGGAAGCTCGCGGTGCTGTTCTCGCTCGCGGTGGTCGGCATCTACCTCGGCTGGTTCTCCCCGACCGAGGCGGCCGCGGTGGCCGCGGCGGCGGCGATCGTCATCGCGTTCGGCTCGGGGCAGATGCGCTGGCGCGGTTTCCGCGACGCGCTGCTGGAGACCGTGTACACCAGCGCGATGCTGTTCTTCATCATCATCGGCGCGTTCATCTTCTCCCGCTTCATCGTCCTCACCCGGCTGCCGACGGAGCTGGTCGCGTGGGTGGAGTCGCTCGCGCTGCCCGGCACGGCGGTGCTCGCGGCGATGGTCCTCATGTACCTGGTGCTGGGCTGCTTTCTCGAGTCGGTGAGCATGATCCTCATCACGGTGCCGGTGGTGCTGCCGCTGGTGATGAACCTCGGGTACGACGCGGTCTGGTTCGGCATCTTCGTCACCGTGCTCGCCGAGGCGGGGCTGATCACCCCGCCGGTGGGGCTGAACGTGTTCGTCATCCGCTCGCAGATCCCCGACCTGCCGCTGTGGACGATCTTCCGCGGCGCGATGAACTTCCTGACCGCCGACGCAGCGCTGCTCGTGCTCCTGATCGCGTTCCCGGCGATCGCCCTGTGGCTCCCGGCGGTGCTCAAGATGTAGCAGCGGGGGACACGCGGCAGGAGAATCGACCGATGGCCGACAGTGCGCAACCCGAGATCCTGATCGCCGGCGGCGGCATCGGCGGCCTGTCCGCCGCGCTCGCCCTGGGGCGCAGGGGGCGCCGCGTGCGGGTGCTCGAGAAGGCGGCCGAGTTCGGGGAGATCGGCTACGGCATCCAGATGGGGCCGAACGTCTACCCGATCCTCGAGCGGCTGGGCGTCTTCGAGCGGATGGCGCCGCATGTCGTCTACCCGGACGCGCTAGTGCTCGCCGACGGGATCACCGGGAACGAGCTCTCGCGCATCAACCTCGGCCCGAAGTTCCGGGCGCGGTTCAAGCACCCGTACTTCGTCGTGCACCGGCGCGACCTGCACGGCTCCATCCTGGAGGCCTGCCGCGAGCGCGCCGAGATCGCGCTCGAAGCCTCGAAGGGGCTCGCGAGCTTCGCGCAGGACGGCAACCGCGTCCGCGTCACCTGCGAGGACGGCGCCGAGTACGAGGGCGCGGCGCTCATCGGCGCCGACGGCCTCTGGTCCCCGACGCGGGCGGCGGTGGTCGGCGACGGCGCGCCGCGGCTCGCGGGCCACTACGTCTACCGCGGCCTCGTGCCCACCGAGGAGATCATCGACCGGAGCTACCTCGACTCGATGGTGATCTACATCGGCCACAACCTGCACCTCGTGCAGTATCGCCTCCGCGGCGGTACGGTGATGAACAACGTGGCGACGATCGAGAGCGGCCGCTTCAAGCGCGGCGCGCCGAACCCCGGCGATCCCGCGGAGCTGGAAGAGGGCGTCGCCCAGTGCGCACCGCGCGTGCGCGAGATGCTCCGCTACATCTCGCGCGAGCGGAACTGGGTGCTGCACGACCGCGAGCCGGTGACCAACTGGACGAAGGGCAGCGTGACCCTGCTCGGGGATGCGGCGCACCCGACGCTGCAGTATCTCGCGCAGGGCGCGTGCATGGCGATCGAGGACGCGGTGGTGCTCGCCGCCGAGGTCGCCCGCCGCGGCGACGACTTCAACGGCGCGTTCCTCGCCTACCAGGCGCAGCGGATGAACCGCACCGCCCGGGTGGTGCTCTCGGCGCGCTTCTTCGGCGCGTACATCCACGCCGGCGGCGGCGCGCGCCTGCTGCGAAACGAGCTGCTCGCGAAGCGCAATCCGGACGATCCATGGGAGGCGGACTGGCTCTATCGGGGGATCGATATTCCGTGACGCAGTCTGACCCGGGGGATCTACAAGGGGTGTGCCCCCTTGTTCGTTCGTTCCGGGCTGAGCGCGCGGCTCACCGTATGAGACACCCGGGCCCGGCTGGACAACCGCGGGCAAGTGGTCTGTAATGCGCCGGAGAGGCGCCCGAGCGCCCGTCGAGGAAGCAACCCACGCGACGAAGGAGGGGGTCATGAAGCGGTTTCTCGTTCTGGCCGCGGTGTCCGCGGCTGCAATCGCCGTCTCCGGGGCGGGGCTCGCCCAGCAGAAGACCCGCATCAACGTCCAAACCGTCTTCCCCACCACGCTGCCGCTGCTTGGCGAGGCGGCGCCGAGCGCGGCGAAGAAGGTCGAGCGCGCCACCGGCGGCGCGATC
>Ga0299906_10002174_pt1 | contig 16397 bp, 10 predicted proteins | sample RVTome_14_FD_200259 | JGI IMG/M metagenome (GOLD analysis project Ga0299906, IMG submission 200259) | Soil microbial communities from uranium-contaminated site in the Upper Colorado River Basin, Wyoming, United States - RVT145D125 (version 2) ...
CCCCATCCCGCAGCTGGCGACGAAGTGGGAGCACAGCCCCGACTTCAAGGACTGGACCTTCCATCTGCGCAAGGGCGTCCAGTTCCACTACGGCTACGGCGAATTCACGTCCGCGGACGTCGTGCACGCCCACTCGCTGCTGATCCGCAAGGATTCGACGGCGACGCTCCGACCGCTCTGGGCCACGGTCGACAAAATGGAGACCCCTGACAAGTACACGGTCGTGTTTCGCTTCAAGAATCCGATCATGCCCCCGTCGATGATGTTCGCCGTCCAGCGTTCCGGCGACCTGCGCATCACGAGCAAGGCGCAGTGGGACAAGGAGGGCGTCGAAGGCCTCGACAGGCGGCCCGCCGGGACTGGTTACTTCATGTTCGCCGGACGGCAAACGGGCCTCAACATCGTGTTCAAGCGGAATCCCAATCATTGGTCCGGCCACAAGGTGGATTTCGAGGAACTGGAGTTCCGTATTGCCCGCGAGGAAGCCACGCGTCTCGCCCTGCTGCTCTCGGGCGACGTCCACATCGGCGACCTGCCGCGCGAGCTGCACAAGGACGCGCTCGCCAGGGGTCTGAAGCGTTTCCAGTCCTCTCTGGCGGTGGACTGGGTTTCGGTGTACCTGGGCGGCCAGTGGCACATCAAGGGCCACAAGCAATTCGATCCGAAAGCCCCATTAGTCAACAAGAAGGTGCGCCAGGCCCTCAACATCGCGATCGACCGTGAGGAGATGTTGAGAACGATCTTCGCCGGCCGGGCGGAGCTCGCGTATCTTTCGCTGTGGATACCCGCTTCCGAGGGCTGGAACCCCAAGTGGGAAAGCAAATTCAAGGAGCTCTACGCCTACAACCCCGAGAAGGCGAAGCAGCTGCTGAAGGAGGCGGGTTACGGTCCCGGAAACCCCCTCAAGTTCCAGATCTGGGTGTTCGTCGAGCCGGGCGAATCGGAGGGCCCGGCGATCGGTGACGCGCTCGCCATCTACTTCAAGAGGATCGGGGTCAACGCCGAGGTCCAGAATCACGACTGGGCCAAGATTCGCACGACGTATCGCAAGTACCAGAGCAAGAACATCATGTGGCCCAACATCATCGGCTGGCGGCCTGCCGATAACGGCGTTCGCAACTTCTACTACAGCAAGGGCAACAACCACCACTACGAGGACGACTTCCTCGAGCAGACTTTCGGCAAGGTGCTCAAGTCGAATGACGCCAAGGAGCGTGACGCGCTGATGCGGGCGATCGGCGACCACCTCCAGGCGGAGTACGCCGACATCCCGCTCTTCTGGTTCAGGAACGAGGTCTTCGCCAATCCCAAGGTCGTCGCCGACATGGTCTACCCGGGTCCGGCGGCCGGCCGCACGTCGCATTTCGAGCTCGTAAAGCTCGTCAAGTAAGCGCGCGTCACAGCGAGGGGAAGAGGCAACTCTTCCCCTCGCTTCTGTTCCAATACATATAGAATCGCAGGACTCCAAGCAGGGGGGCGCAATTCGCGTGGATTTGAGCGGGAACAAGGCAGGATAGGCGCATGGCGCGGCGGATCGGCGACGTCATACTGGAAGTGGAGGACCTCCATACCCACATTTTTTCCCGCTTCGGCACGGTAAAGGCGGTGGATGGGGTGAGCTTTTCGTTGCGCGAGGGAGAGGTGCTCGGCATCGTGGGCGAGTCGGGCAGCGGGAAAACCATGACGGCCCTGTCGCTGCTGAAACTCATCCCGCGGCCGGCGGCCCGCATCGTCAAGGGAGCGATCCGGCTCGAAGGCGAAGACCTCGTCCCGAAGTCCGAGCAGGAGATGCGGCAGATCCGCGGCCGCCGTATTTCCATGATCCTGCAGGATCCGCAGACCTCGCTCAATCCGGTGTTCACGGTCGGCAACCAGTTGATCGAGGCAATCGAGATTCAGCACTCCGACGAGCGCAAGCCGACGCTGGTGCAGCGGGCGGTCGAGGGGCTGAAGCAGGTCAAGGTGGCGGCCCCCGAGCGGCGGGTCACGGATTACCCGCACCAGATCAGCGGCGGCATGAAGCAGCGCGTGGTCGGCGCCATCGCCATCTCCTGCGAGCCGAAGATCATCATCGCCGATGAGCCGACCACCTCGCTCGATGTCACGATACAGGCGCAATACCTGCGCCTGCTCCGCGAAATCCAGGAAGCGACGAACCTCGCGCTCATCTTCATCACGCACGACTTCGGCATCGTCGCGAAGATGTGCGATCGCGTGATGGTGATGTATGCCGGCCGCATCGTGGAAAGCGGAGCGGTGCGGGACATCTTCAATCATCCGTCGCATCCCTACACCCAGGCGCTGCTGCACTCGGTGCCCAGCATGGACGAGGATGTGGAGCGGCTCTACTCGATCGAGGGCCAGCCTCCCGCCCTGTGGGACCTGCCCGAGGGGTGCCGGTTTGCTCCGCGTTGCCCCCACGCTGATGATCGCTGCCAGCGCGAGTATCCTGCCGCGGTCACCGTCGGCAAGGGCCACACCGCAAGCTGCTGGAAAGCGGGACGCGTATGACCACTGCACCGGTTCTCGAAGCCAAGGACCTGAAGAAGCATTTTCCCGTCACACGGGGCATTGTCTGGACGAAGGTCGTGGGCTGGGTCCAGGCGGTGGACGGCATCAGCTTCTCGATCCCCCAGGGCGAGACGCTCGCCCTCGTGGGCGAGTCCGGCTGCGGCAAGACGACGACCGCAAAGCTGGTGCTGAAGCTCGAGGAACCGACGAGTGGGCACGTGTACGCCGATGGCAAGGACGTCCACACCCTCAAGGGCGAGGCCCTGAAGGAGTACCGCACGACGGTTCAGGCGGTGTTCCAGGACCCCTGGTCTTCTCTCAGCCCGCGCATGCGGGTGAAGGACATCGTGGCCGAGACGCTCGTGGTCAACCAGAAGGTCTCCGACCAGGAGGTGAAGGATCGCGTCAAAGAGGTGCTGGCGTCTGTCGGCCTGCGCCCGCAACATGCCAACCTCTACCCGCACGAGTTCAGTGGCGGGCAGCGCCAGCGCATCGCTGTGGCAAGCGCGTTGGTGTCCAAGCCGAAGCTCATCATCCTGGACGAGCCGGTCTCGGCCCTCGACGTCTCGATCCGAGCGCAGATCATGAACCTGCTGGTGGATCTCCAGCAGAAGTACAACGTGAGCTATCTCCTCATCGCCCACCACCTGGCGACGACCCGCTACATGGCCAACGAGGTCGCGGTCATGTACCTGGGCAAGATCGTCGAGAAGGCGAAGACGAAGGAACTCTTCAGCAAGCCGCTGCATCCGTATACGAAAGCGCTGTTCTCGGCCGCCCTGCCGTACCACCCGGACGACACGCGCGAGGAGATCATCCTCACGGGAGAAGTCCCGTCTCCCATCAACCCGCCATCGGGGTGCCGTTTCCATCCGCGCTGCCCGTTCGTCAAGCCCGAGTGCTCCAGGGTCGTGCCGGTGGAGAAGGAGGTCTCCCGCGGTCACATGGTCGCCTGCCACCTGTACTAAGTCAGAAGTCAGAAGTCAGAAGGCAGAATGCTCAACCGCGTGACCGGTGACTCGTGACCAGAGCTACGCCGCTTGCTGTTTTCTTAATAGGAATCCTTGGCGTGCTTGGCGTCTTGGCGGTTCAGTTGTCGTTTTTCTCGGCGGTCTCGGCGTCTCGGCGGTTCAAGCCTTTCCATTCGCCATTCGCCTTTCTGCGCGCCCGCGCTTAACGAGCGCGGCTGCGGCCTGCCGCCAGGTATAGCCGCGCACGCGCGGCAGGATCGTCGGCATTCAGGTAAATACCATCGCGCATGGCCGCGAGGCGCCGCGCCCGTTCCCGGGCGATGGCAGCGCTCAACGCGCCGTAGTCCGGCTCCGGCGTCTCGGAGTCAGCACCCGCGCCGCGCCATCGCGCCCAGCGCGCGCGCCACGCATCGGGGAGCGTCACCCTGCGCACCGCCACCTCCGCCACCAGGAGGATGAGGGCCGCCAGGAAGAACGGCCACCAGACCCGCGAGATCGGGCCGGACGCTTGCGGCGAGGGCGCGGTCACGGCACTCAGGCTGGCGCCGGAAAGCGGGAGCAGGCGTCCACCGGTGATGCTGGCGATGTCGCGCAATAGGCGGTGATCGACGCCCAGGTCCAGATACTCGGAGGAGTACGGGACCGCCAGCCCGAACGTCGTGGGGCCCACCTGCATCGCCCCGTCACGCCCGGTGAGGGTGATGTAGTAGCGCCCAGCACGGGGCACCGGAAACTCGCCGTGGTAGCGGCCCGGTGCGACCTGCTCGAGCTCAACGCGCCGGGCGAGCCGCGACGGATCCATGAGAGAGGCTTCCAGCTTGAGGCCGTTCACGAATCGGTCGTCCCGGTCGAGCACGTCCACGCTCATCTCGCCGCGATGTCCGTGCCACTGGAATCGCGGCACGAAGGTTTCGTTCCCGCTGCGGCGCATGGTCCAGCGGGCCATCTGCGACACAAAGCGCCCGAAGGCCGGCCACTCAACCCACTGCCTGCCCCAGCGGCCGGAGAGATCCGACGTGAACGCCACCGCCTTGCCCAGACCGTAGCGCCACGACACCAGCAGCGGGTCCTCGCCGCGTCCGGCGAGCAGGACCTGGGCGGCGGGCTTTGCGTAGGTGCGCTGGTAGCCGCCGAGGACAGGAAACGCGTCCGCCTCAAAGCCGGCGATCAGCTCACCCGCATAGGCCCGTCGTGGCCGGATGTCTCCCTCCACCACCAGGTCCCGCGTGATCGTCATGGTTTCGCTTGTCAAGATGCGCGGCACGTTGCGGGGATCGTCGGTGTGGTAGTAGCGCCCCTTGCCGAGCTCGGCGAGTCTCGCCATCAGCCCGCGGTCTGCGTCCGCGCCCATGGCCACGGTGGACATCGTGATGCCGTCGGCGGCGATGCGGGCGGTCAAGGGGTCGAAGTCCTTCTCGCCCTCGGTGAGACCATCCGAGAGCACGATCAGGTGTTTCACCTTCGCCTGCTCCCTGCGCATGATGCGGTGCGCTTCCTCGAGGGCGGGATAGAGATCGGTGCCGCCACCGACTGTCAGATCGCGGAGCTTCTCCGCAATCGGCCGGCGCACGCCCACTTCAGTCATGGGCACCACCCAATCGCGACCGCTGTCGAAGGCCAGGACACCGACCCGGTCGAGCGGTTTCAGAAGCTCCATGGATGAAAGGGCGGCGCGCTTCGCGATCGTGAGCTTCTCCTCGCCCCCGGCCTTCGCGCCCATGCTGCCCGAGCGGTCCAGCACGAAGACGACCGACACGCTCGGGATCTTGATCTCGGTCTTCACGTTCATGGTGACCGGCAACAACTGCTCGACCGGGGTCCCGAGATAGCCGCCGGCGCCGTAGCTCCTGTCGCCGCCAATCTTCACCACGCCGCCACCCGCATCGCGCACGTAGTACTCGAGCAGCGCCATCTTGGCGAGGGACAGATCAAAGCCGGAGACGTTGTCCAGGACCACCAGGTCGTAGTCGATCAGCTCGTGCAGGTTGGCCGGGAGCGCGGTGGCGGGCACCTCGTCCACTGCCAGACCTTGGGCCCTCAACGCCGCGCTCACGTAACGGCCGGCTTCGGGCTCGTCCACCACGTGCAGCACCTTCGGCGCGCCCATCACCTGCACGTAAGCCTGGTAGCGGTTATTTGCCGGCTCGCTGTCCGCGTCGCTGTTGATGATGGCCTCGTATTCCCGCAGCCCCTGCGTGTCGGCCTGCTCGACCAGAGAGTAGACGTTCACGCCCGGCTCGAGCTCGACCGTGGATTCGCGCAGCAGCACGCCGTTTCGCATGATGACCAGGTGAGCGCGGGCTGATTCATTGCTGCGCACCAACGTCTGCACGGTGAAGGGCTCGTGCAAGCGAACCCGGGGCGGAACCGTCACGCCCTGCACGTAGATCTCCTTCTGAGCCGAGGACCTCTCGAGCGCCACGGTGTCGATCTCGACCCCGAGAGAACGCGCTACTGCGGCCGCAGAGCGCGCGTCGCCCAGGTTCTCGCGGCCGTCGCTGAGCAGCACGATGCGCCGATGCGCTCCCGCCGGAAACGCTCCGATGCCGACCTCGATGGCGCGGCCGATATCAGTGCCCGCGCGCTCCACATGGGCCGTGATCTCGCGCAACGGCTCGCTGCCGCCACTGACGAGGGATTCCACGGATGCATCGGCGCCGAATACCACCAGCCCGGTGCGTGCCTGGGATTCCCTGGCCCGATTGACAAAATCCAGCGCCGCGGCGACGGACTCCCGAGCGATGCTGCTGGATAGATCGAGGGCGAACACGACGTCGGTATGGCGCGTGCCGGAGCCGGCGAGCGGCCCCGCGAGTGCGACGACCAGCACAGCGAGGGCAAGCATTCGGAGGACGCCGGCAGTGATTAGCCTGAAGCGCGCTCGCCCCGCACGCCGGATCGTCAGGACGACGAGAAGCGCCAGCACCGCGACGAGTGCGAGCCATGCGGGTTGCGCGAACTCAGGCATTCCCTCGGCTCCGGGTCCACACGAGCCACTCCAGCGCCAGGAAAACAAGCACCAGTACCAGCAGCTGCGGCCAGAGCGGCGCGAGTGCCTGCGCGGCATTGCCCGCCGGTCGTGTTTCCTCGCGCCGCTCGGTTGGCGTCCAGCGGTTATTGACGTCGGATTCCCGCGCGTCGGTGAGGCTCACGGCAAAATTTCGCACCACTTCCCCAACGGCATATTCATAGATGCCGGCATCGGCAGTGGCGTCGAAGAGCAGCGGGTTGCCCTCCGCCTCCCGTATCTCCGATCTGCCCGACGGCGTGCGCATGACTACCCGCGTCTCGCTCGCGGGCAGCGTGATCGTTTGGGTTGAGCCGGCCGCTATGTGGGTGGACACAAAACCATCGCCTCGCGGGTGGAGCCACTCGAGGCTCCGGCTGAAGAACAGCGGGAAGGCGGCCTGCAGCGGGAAGTTGGACCGGGCGAGATCGAAGCCGAGATAGACCAGTTTCCGGCCGTCATCGAGCAGCGCGAGCGCGAGGTCCGTTTCTTTCGACCAGATGAGGCGCTGCAGCCCGGGAGCCGGTTTGTCGATGACGACGCGCCGGGCCTCATCGATCCGGACCGCGGCGAGGTCCGCGTCACCGATCAGCGCACTCTGTCCGCGAACGAGCGTGCGGGGCCGGATCAATTGGCCCGAGTCGGAGAACGGCAGGCCCGGCGCCACGGAGTTCACGAGCAGGAAGTTCCCGGACGGCAGTCGTGGCGCCGCGATGCCATCGAACACCACCACGTCGTAGTCCAGAGCGAGCCGCGCGATGTCCTCGGCCGGCGACCAGTCGCGCTTGACGAGGTCCAGGCTGGGCATGGCTTCAAACACGCTCTCCAGATAGAAGTTGCCCCGGGTGAAGAGCAGCACGCGCAACGGTTCATCCGCGTTGACCGCCGCAAAGGCCTGGTTGTCGGCCGCCAGGTCGTCGTCCGCCTCGATGTGCCCGATCGCCCGCCCGCGGGCACGGCCGGTGAAAGGTAGAACGAGGGTCTCCTCCGCGCGCGCGGCGAGCGCGAGAGACCGCTTGAACAGCACGCGGTCATCCAGGCTTACGGAAGCGGGTACCACCACCGGTGCGTCAGTGTAGTTGCGGACCGTCATCAGCACCTGGAACCGGTCATCGGCTGCGAGCTCCTGGCGGAAGTCGAAACGGGTGATGGCCACGTTGCGCGCGGGCGCACCCACGACGCGGAACACCACCTGGGGCGAGCCGAGATCCACGTTGGAACCGAAGGCACCGTCCGTCACGAAATAGATGCGACCCTGCTCACGGCCTCGCAGCAGCGACAGCGCCAGGGCCAGGGCTTCGCGTGGCCGCCCGACCTCGTCACCTGGCCGGAGCCGCGCCAGCGCCCGGCGGAGCAGCTCGCGGTCGGCCTCGAAGCCGGTTCGCAGCAGGGCCTTGTGCCCGCTGGTCATTACCAGCATACGTCCGTCGCGGGGCAGGCCGTCGAGGATGCCGGCAGCCTCGGCAAGGGCCAGATCAAACCGCGTCCTTCCGATACCCGATCGCGTCTTCATGCTCGCGCTCACGTCGAGCACGAGCACGGTATCGGCGCCTTCGCTGGCGCGGGTCAGCCACTGGGGGCCGGAAAGGGCGAACCCCAGCACCAGCGCGCTCGCCAGCAGCAGCAAGAGGCTCAGGTTCCTGAGCAGCGTGCGAAGCCCGACGCGGGGCTCGCGATCCTTCAGCGCCGCCTGCCACAGTGTCGTCGTGGACAGCACGATCCGGCGGCGCCTCGGCCGCAGCAAGTGAAGCGCGATGAGGAGGGGGATAGCGAGAAGCGACAGCAAGGCCAAGGGGTAGGCAAGCTCGATCACCGCAGGTGCACCCCCTGGCGCAGGTACTTGAGGACGACGTCCTCGAACGCGATGGCCGTGCTGGCACGCAGGTACTCCACGCTTCGCTGGCGACAAGAGCGCTCCACGTCCTGCAAGTGACGCTCGAGCCGGTGCTGATAGCGCCTGCGCAGATCCTCGTCAACGGTCACTTCCAGCTCATCCCCGGTCTCCGCGTCGACGATACGCAGGGCGCCGTCGAGTGGCGGGTCGATCTCCGACTCCGCGAGCAGCTGGATCACCACCACGTCGTGTCCGCCGTGACGCAGAGCCTCGATGCCATCCTGGATATTCCCGGCGCCGAGCAGGTCGGAGATCAGGATCACCAGTCCCGGGTTTCGCGTACGGGTTGCAAAGGCGCGCAGAGCCGAGTCGAAACGGGTCAACCCGGCGCAGGGGAGCTCGCCAAGGAAGGTGAGCAGGCGCGCCATGTGGTGCCGCGCCTTGATGGGAGGCAGGGCCGCACCCAGGCCCTCGGAGAATGTGCTGACGCCGACACGATCCAGATGGTGCAGCGCGATGTAGGCAAGCGCCGCCGCCAGTCGCCGCGCGTGGTCGAACTTCGATGGCTCGCCGAAACCCATGCTGGCGCTCGCGTCCAGGATGAGATGCAGCGTCACGTCGTCCTCGGAGGCGTGAAGCTTGAGGAAGAGCTGATCCAGCCGCGAATAGATGTTCCAGTCGATGTGCCGGAAGTCGTCACCGGGCCGGTAATGCCTGAAGTCCGAGAACTCGAGACCTCGCCCCCGGCGCGAGGTCGTATGCTCGCCGCGCAGCAGACCACGGAAGATCTTGCGCGCCAGCAGCTCGAGCTGCTCCAGCTTGCGCAGGAACTCGTCGTCGAAGACGAGATCGCCGCCGTGGCCGGCACGCGCCGTGAGCGGAGTCATCGCCATGGCTGCGGTCTCTGGGAACCGTTAACAGAATGAAAAGCGTAGACACGAAGGACACCAAGGACACGAAGGAAATTCAATTTCGTCTGTCCTTAGTGTCCTTAGTGTCCTTTGTGTCTGCGCTTTGGAGATCGCTTGATTTGGAGCGAATTCATTCTGATACGGGCTCTAGGTCAGGCGCGCGTCGCGCCGGGGACTGTCGGCGTTTCGCGGATGACTTCCGCGATCAGGTCTTCCACGTCGATCCCCTCCGCCTCGCCCTCGAAGTTGAGCAGAATGCGGTGCCTCAACGCCGGCGGTGCGGTGGCGGCGAGGTCGTCGAAGCTCACGTTGATGCGTCCGGCAAAAAGCGCCAGGGCCTTGGCAGCGAGCACGATGGCGAGCAATCCGCGCGGGCTAGCGCCGTGGCGTACGTAACGGCGAACCATTGGAGTCGCGTGGCCATTCACCGCGTGAGTGGCGAGCACCATGCGAATGGCGTAGTCCTTCACGTGATTGGCAATCACCACGGAGCGCGTGAGCTCTCTCAACTCCAGCAGCTCTCCGGTGTTCAGCACCGGCTCGACGGCCGGCATGGGCGCACCCGTGGTGCGATCTACGATCTCGGAGAGCTCGCCGGCGTCGGGATAGGTCGCATTGAGCTTCAGCAGGAAGCGGTCGAGCTGGGCCTCGGGCAGGGGATAGGTGCCCTCCATCTCGATGGGGTTCTGCGTCGCTAGCACCATGAACGGTTCCTGGAGCGCATGCCCGGTGCGACCGACGGTGACGCGCTTCTCTTCCATCGCTTCCAGCAGCGCTGACTGGGTCTTCGGCGTCGCGCGGTTGATCTCGTCGGCGAGCAGGAGCTGCGTGAACACGGGGCCCTGCTGGAACTGGAAGCGTCGACGGCCTTCCTCGTCCTGCAACACCACCTGGGTTCCGATGATGTCCGCAGGCATCAAGTCCGGCGTGAACTGGATGCGGGCGAATTCCAGGTGCAATGCATCGCTCAGGGTCTTCACCAGCAGCGTCTTGCCCAGACCCGGCACGCCTTCCAGCAAGGCGTGGCCGGAGGAGAGCAGGCAGGCGAGTATACCGTTGATGAGATCATGATGTCCGACGATTCGCCGCTGGATCTGGCGCCTCAGCGCCTCCAGCCGCTCGTGCGCAAGCGCCAGGCGTGCCTCGTCACTCACTTTGCTCCTCGATTGTCGGTTGGTTGTTGTTGCGGGCCGCGGCCCTGGCTGAGAGTCAGGAAATACCTGCGGACGAACTCCTTGTAGTGGGCCGGGTAATCCTCCTTTGAGAGCACCTCCTCCACCTGGGACGCAAACTCGCTGCTCATCGATACGTTCTCCACACTCGGTCGGCCGGGCTTCGGAAGGACCCGTGCCTCGGTCACGAACACCTCGCCCTCGCGCGCCTGGCTTTCCGGCTTCAGGACCGGTCCCGTGTCCCTCGAATCAGGGCCAAGCGGTGCGTCCTGCCGTCCAGGGACGACGCTGGAATCGCCCAGCGACCCGGATCGCGCGGCGCCACGAGCCGTCTCGCTGCGCCCGCGTCCTTCGGCACCCGCGTTGGCTTCGCTTCTTGCACCGCGGTCCTCCTCCTCATCGAAGTCCAGGCTGATTCCCGGGTCGCGTCCAGCGTCGGTTCCGTCGCGCGACTCGCCCAGATTCTCAAGAGCCAGGCGCACCTGCTCGCGCGCGCTCTGCAATTCCTTGTCCTCGCTGCGCGCGCGGTCGATTTGCGCCAGCTTCTCGAGCATCTCCCTCAGTTCTTCGTTGTCCCCCGGCAATTGGCGTCTCAATCTGTCTTCCACTTCGCCGCGCGGAACGCCCGATCGCTCGAGCTCGGCGAGCTGCTCGGCCAGCGCGCGGGGGCCGGCACGGTCTGCGGTGCCGCGCTCGCCGCTCTGCGGGCGCAATGGACCGATATCAGTCTGATTCGCCTCCGCCAGCGCCTGCATGCGTTCCTTGTCAAGCGATTCGCTCATCCCACGCAGTTGCCCGAGAGCCTCGCCCCGGGCGAGCGCGCCGCTTTCCATGCGCGCGCCCAGGCGCTCGAGCTGCGTGGCCTGCCTTTCGCTGCGCGGCAGGCGCTCGCGCTTCGCCCGTTCTTGCATCTCGCGTCCGAACGCACCAAGACGCTGCCCTTCTCTCACGACCTGCTCATCCACCTCGCGCGGCGCGGGCGACTGCATCCAGTTCAAGTCGACTGCGCTCACCAATAGCAGCGCGATGGCCGCCAGCGGCGCCAACCGCCCCCAGCGGTTTACCCGCAACGGATAGAGCCGCCCGGGGTGGATCGGAAGGCCCGCCCTGACCGCCTGCACGGAAAGCCGCTCGGCCAGATCGGAATCACGGTGATCGGTCACGATCTCCCACGCCGTGCTCAGACGCTGCTTCAGATTGAGTGCCAGGTCCGCGCGGATGGCGACGTCGAGGGTATCGGGCTGCCGCTGCCAGCCCACCAGCAGCGCAATTACCACCGCCACGATCACCGCCGTGCTGCTGAGCTGCCACGGTGATAAGGGCAGGTCCATCAGTCGAGCCGCCAGCACTGCGAACGTGGCGAGGCCGAGTCCCACCAGCAAACCGCCGAAGGCGTGGTCAACGAGCGTCTGCAGGCGTCGTGCACGGGTGAGGGCGGCCATTGCCGTGCCCAGGCGCTCCCGGGCCGGACGCGGGCTCCCAAGCCAGAGACTGCGCGCGTTGGCCACCTGACTCATGACGTGACCGCCTTGCCGAACGCGGCGCCGTCGCGGGGGCCTGCCATGCCGCGTTGCGCACGCGCGAGCAGGCGATGCAGCGCGATCGTCGCGAGCACGCTCAGTCCCGCGTAGGCCGCCAGGAATACCGCCTCGGCGCGCACGGCAGCGAATGCCGGTTGGGTGGCCGCACTCTCCCCGAGCAAGCGGGATGTGAGCGCAATGTGGCTCGCGAGGGGCGCGAGCCATCCGACAGGAACGTAGATCAGCAGCAGGATCGCGCGCACGGTAAAGTAACTCTCGCCCCGATGCTGACCGATCGTGAGGTGGGTGATCGCGCCGCACAACCGGTAGAACATGGCCTGGATGAGCACCGCCCCCAGGCACCAACCGAGCGCGACCCACTCGCCCCCGGACACCGTGAAGGCCATCAACAGCAGGGGCGAGGAAAGCGCGAGCAGGTACAGGCTGTGAACAAGCTGTCCCAGCACGTAGCCGCTGAGAACCCGACCCACACCAAGAGGAGTCGCCAGGGCCCAGTCACGCAGTCCATGCTGGCCTGGCAGCAGGACCTCCTCCGCACCAACACGCAGCGCGAAGTACGCCGTGGTGACGCCTACGGCCATGACGACCGCCGCCAGGGTGTGCGGGCCGTGCTGGCTCTCCAGCATTTGTGCCACTCCGATCTTGGGCCACCACAGGAAAAGCACCACCGCCTGCAGCGCCAGCAAGCCGAGATAGTCGAGGTGGGCCTTGCCTGATCGGCTGAGTCCGGCGAGAACTTCGGTGACCAGCGGGTTGCTTCGCATCATCGGTCCTGATGTCTGTTGCCGGCGTCGGCCGCGGGATCATGCACCCGGGGCGATTCCTTGCGATCGAAATCGCCATCGCCCGCCTCCAGCGGTCCCGCTCCGGTTTCACGCGCCGCCGTGTCGCCGGGCAACGACGCAACCTGGAACGCGACCAGCGCCTGTGCCTGGCGGGGCCAGCCCGCACTCGTGCCCGCGGGCCGAAAGGGGCCCTCCGTATAGCCTATCAGCAGTGCATGCCCCTGGCCGGGGTATCCAGTTTCGCGCATTTCCTGCGACTTGCGCTCGAGCAAAATCTGGGTCGGCGTCTGTTTCTGCACCGGGACCCCGGGGGTTGGCCTCAGCACGCGTTTCCACGATGCCGCATCCACTTCGATGCCGTGCGTACGGCGGACGAACCCGCGCTCAACCCGCGCACCGGCCTCAATCGACCCGACCTCGTAGGCGTAGCCGTCGGACACCAGCCACAGGTCTTTCAGGGCCCGCCCGCTGGCGTTGTCCAGAACGAGCCGTGGCCCCATGGCTCCCTCGTGCACCGAGGCGTTCAGATTGAACGTGATCACGTCTTGCCCCTCAAGCGCGTGCAGCACATAGCGTCGCCGGTCCAGCGGCTCGAGGAAGGGCTGTGGTCCCGCGCCAAACACCCAGTTCTCCGCGTTGCCCTCCCGCTGTGCCCGGCGGGTGGGGTACAGCACCGGCTCGGCGCCGCGGTACTCGAGACGCAGCGTGCCGCGGCGATTGGCGTACACGCCCACATCCAGCGCAAGCCGCGCGTAGATGCTGTCCGGAAATGGCTCGATCAGCGCCGCCGCCACCGCGGTGGCGCCGCTCGGAAACACGGTGGGGCCAAACAGCAACCAGGCCGCGGGAGCGAACAGGACCGGCGGGGCCCAGCTCCAAAGCGCTGCCAGCCAGCGACGCTGCGTCTCGCGCATGGAAAGCCGGCACCCTGCCAGCAGCAGCCCCACATAGAGTGCCAGAAAGTAGAGCACCGTGGCAGGCGAGGGGAAATTCGGGGCCTCGGCGCGGATGAGGGGCGCAAGCGGGCTTGCGAGAACCGGCTCCGCCGCGTTCAGGGAGAACATTGTCACTGGCGGCAAGCGCAGGCTCTCCAGCCAGAGCTCGCGCATCCCCTGCCAGCGATCGAAGGGATAGCCCGCCACGTCGAAGGTCAGGTAGAGCACCCGGCCCAGTCCAAGCGCGCGCTCCACGATGAGCGGAACGGTTCCCGCGCTCAGGATCGCCCGCCCCCGGAAGGCGCCGAGGCGGTTGATGTGTACGGGACGGGAGGCGTCGAGGGAGTCTGAGAAGGCGAGCTGGAGGGCGCCGGCATTGACGCGCGCCATTCCCAGTGGCAGGCCGGGCAGGAGCGCTGCCAGGCGCGCGCTTCGAAGCAGCGCGTAATCCGGTCCGCCGGAGACTGCTAGGAGCCCGCCCTGGGCGATCCATTTATGCAAGGCGTCAAACTGGCTTGCGCTCAAGCGCTCCAGGGACACGCCGTGCACGACAACAGCCGCCACAGCGTCGTATCCCCGCCAGTGAACGGGCAGCAGCTCCGGGTGCGGATAGAGCACGCGCAGACCGTTGGCACCGCTGTCGTTGAGGTAGTCCAGATCCGCATCCCGGCTGAGCACGAGAAGCAGGCGCCCGGCGGCGAAGCGCTTGCGCAGATCGACCTCCGCTCGGGCCAGCTCCCGCCCGCTCGAGCGCACGCGGATCACCAGCGGATGGGAGAGCCCCTGCAGGTACACGGTGAACGGCAAGGTCTTGCGCGAATCCCGATGCAGCTCCAGCTTGTGCCGGTGGGAAATGACGAACAGCCGACCGCGCAGCTCGTCACCACCGGTGACCTGCACCTCGAGCTCCCCGCGCAGATCGCCACCGTGATTGGTTACGGTGACGCTCAGAGGGGTCCAGCGGCCCGGCTGGAAGGTGTCGGTGAACCCTACCGCCGCGTCAATTTCCACGGTGCTGGCGGCTATTGCCAGCGGCGGCGCACCCAGCAATGCGAGCAGTAGCAGGACGTCGGCCATGCGTTGGAGGCGCGGCCGCACGCCGCATGACCGGAGTCGCCCGTAGCGACCTTGCGCCGCGACCCTGTAGCCGTATGCAACCATGCCCATGCCCTATTGTAGCGAGCAGGGGACACATCCCCGGAGCCTCGCGTGGGCACATTCTTGAAATCCCCTCTCCCTCTTGGGGGAAAGGGCGAGGGTGAGGGGGCAAGATGGAGAAAGGGTGATTTATTGGGTCAGGTTGCTGGCACCTTCTTTCGCTCAGCGGAGCCGGACGCCCGCCGGCCGGGAGCTTGACGTTCGGGCGTTCGTGCGCGCTCCTGCGCTCAAGGGTGCCGCAATTCCGTGAGGCTGTAACGGCGTCAGATCGGGAGACGGATTGTTCGCCCCTGCGCTGACGCGCCGTCCCGCGTTCAGGGGAGCAGCAATTAAGCTTGGCCGTAAGGCCGTCGCACCCGGAGACGGGACTTTCGTTTTCGCGCTCACAGCTTTGTTCGCTGCTGCGTGGCGCGCGTCGCGCGCGTCGCTCTGCGCCCTGACAGCGGGTCGCCTCGCTTCGCTGCGTGCTTCTGCGTTTCTCGTGCCCGGCAGCGGCGCTCTCGCGCCTTGAGCGTGCCGGTCGTGCCGGCCGGCATCGGTGCCACGTGGGCGGACTTCCGTGCGGAGCGACGGCGCCTGCGGTGCTTTGCGCGGCGGGTTAAGCACATGCCCGAATCCGTCCAGGTGAACGACTCGACCGGTTTTGACGGAATGCACGGGCTTTGAATTGCCCTTTTCCACGCGCGGGTGGGTGACTCCGTGCCGACGGCGGGGATCATGCTTCCAGCGCACCGGCTTCTGGACCGGCGCGGGCGCGCTATGAATGACCCTCGCGTGCCGATGCACGATCACGTTGGCGGGTTTCGGATGAACGACGATCACCTGCCGGTGCGGCCAGTTGAAGCGACCGAAGAAAAATCCGGTCCGGATCACGACTGCGCCGCCCCAGACGAATGCCGACACGTGCGTCGTCCGCACGTAATGCCCCGGCCACGGCGCCCACGAGACCGGCCGGTGCGCCGGCCACCACCACCGGCCGTAGACGATGATCGGGTCGTAGTACGGAACATGGAGGAGATGAGGGCTGGCGGGCTCGATCAGAATATGCCCCCCGTCCCGAACGACATGCATCTCGGGGCTCGAGCCGAGATGGCCTGCCGCGTCGGCCCGCTGGCGAAGATGCTGTATGGTATCCATCACCTGCAGCTCCTGTGCGACGAACGCGTCGCCCAGCCGCCCGGTCCACTCGATCCTTTCATCCATCCGGTCCAGGATCTGGGGGAAAGCCACCAGTGACTTGACGCTGGGGTCCCAGTCCATCGGCTCGACTGCCCGCACCGCGTCCTCGCTTTTGAGGTGGGGGTTTGCTCGAGACCAGCGCGCGGCCTGCACCACCTCCACCGGGTAGGTCGCGGCCATTAGGATCTGCGACAACAGGGCATCGGGATAGAGCGCAATGGGTGCCAGCATCTGGTCGAGCTCTGCCTGCGTGAATCGGGGATGCTCCTCCGCGGACGCGGCGGGTCCCGTAAGAGCCACGGCGAGCATTCCGGTCAGCAAAGCCTTGAATAATGTCTTCATGGCAGTGTCCTCCTGACCCATTAGAACGCGCGAGGGAGGCTGTGGCACGTT
>Ga0299906_10002175_pt1 | contig 16388 bp, 10 predicted proteins | sample RVTome_14_FD_200259 | JGI IMG/M metagenome (GOLD analysis project Ga0299906, IMG submission 200259) | Soil microbial communities from uranium-contaminated site in the Upper Colorado River Basin, Wyoming, United States - RVT145D125 (version 2) ...
GCTCGCTGCCGACGGTGGCTGTCGGCTGGCGGACCGGGCGGCGCTCCCCGTGCGGTCCTCGCTCGGCACAGGCGGGGCTGCGGTCCTCCGCGGAGTCCTCCCGCCCGGCCCGCTTACCGGCCCTTCCGGGCCGGCTTCGGGTGCTCCTCGAGGGGGCTTCTCAGGAGCGGGGCACCGGGGTTCGGAGCGGGCGAAGAAACCCGCGAGGGGTGGGTGCGGCTGCTGGCGGTGGCTGCTGGCGGCGAACCGTGCGTCGCTACGCGGGCTGACCGCGCTCCCGGGCCAGAGCCTCGAAGGCGGCGACGATGCGCTCCAGGCGCGCGCCGCCGCGGGCCCTCGCCTCGCCGAGCGGCTCGCCGCCCCGGATCGGCTCCCGGACCTCGAAGTAGTACTTGATCTTGGGCTCGGTCCCCGACGGGCGCAGCGTGACGCGGCTCCCGTCCTCCAGCTCGTAGGCGAGCACGTTCGACTTGGGCAGAGTCAACGGAAGCTCGCCGTCGCTTCGGCGGTGAACCCGGCGGCCGTAGTCCTTGAGCGACACCACCGGCATGCCCGCGATCTCGGATGGGGAGCGCTCCCGGAAGCCGTCCATGATCGCGCCGATGGTGGCCGCGCCACTCAGCCCCGGGAAGGTGAAGTTCCGCTGCGCGGCGAGGAACAGCCCGTGACGGCGCTGGATCTCCTCGAGGTAGTCGAAGACGGTCCGCCCCCGGTCGCGGCACCAGGCCGCAATCTCGGCGAAGACCAGGGCCGCGCCGATCCCGTCCTTGTCCCGGGCGAGGCGTCCCACGCTGTAGCCGAGGGCCTCCTCGTAGCCGAAGACGTAGCTGACGCCCTCGGCCTGCTCCAGCTCGAGGGCCCGGTTCCAGACCCAGCGGAAGCCGGTGAGGGTCTCGTCGTAGCGCGCCCCGAGGTCCCGTGCGATCACCCCGAGCTGCTGCGACGAGACGATCGTGGTCAGGACCAGGGGCCGCTCGGGAACCCTCCCCTGGGTCAGGCAGTAGTGCCCGAGTAGGACGCCGATCTCGTTGCCGCTCACCGGGCGCAGCTTCCCCTCGGCGTCCCGGGCGACGGCGGCGAGTCGGTCCGCGTCGGGGTCGTTGGCCAGCACCAGGTCGGCGCCCTCCCGCTCGGCGAGCCCCAGGGCCAGGTCCATGGCCCCGGGCTCCTCCGGGTTCGGGAAGCGGACGGTCGGGAACGTCCCGTCGGGCTCCTGCTGCTCCGGCACGGGGAACACCCGGGAGAAGCCCGCCCCCCGGAGCGCGGCCATCACCCAGCTCCCCCCCACCCCGTGCATCGCCGAGTAGACGACCCCGAGGTCGGTCCCTCGGCCCGGGTTGCGGCGCAGCTGGAGCAGGCCGTCGAGGTAGCGGCGGCCCACGTCCTCTGCCATGACCCGGATCAGCCCCCGCGCCCGGCCTTCCTCCGGCGCGAGCACCGGGATCCGATCGGCCGGTCCCGCGGCATCGATCGCCGCCGCGATCCCGGCGTCGTGGGGCGGGACGATCTGCGCTCCGTTCTCCCAGTAGACCTTGTAGCCGTTGTACTCGCGGGGGTTGTGGCTCGCCGTGACCATCGCCGCGGCGCAGGCCCCGAGGTCCCTGACGGCGAAGGCCGCCAGGGGCGTGGGGGACGTCCCCTCGAGGACGAGGGCCGGGATGCCGAAGGCGGCGAGCACCCCCGCCGCGTCCTCGGCGAAGACGTCGCTCATCAGGCGGCCATCCCGCGCCACGACTACGCCGCGCTCCCGGGCGCCGCTCCCCGCGTCGAGGAGGTGTCGGGCCAGACCCGCCGTGGTCTGGCGCACCACCGCACGGTTCATCCGGTTGGGTCCGGCGCCGATCAGGCCTCGCAGGCCGGCCGTGCCGAAGGCCAGCCGCCCCGCGAACCGGTCCTCCAGCTCCCTCCCGTCCCGTGCGGCAATCAACCGCGACAGCTCCGCGGCGGTCTCGGGATCGGGATCCTGGCTGCGCCACTCCTCCGCCCGCGCGAGCAACCGCTCGATATCCGTCGACCCCATCGCCGCATTGTAACGTCGCGGCGTTGCGGCCCCGCATCGGATGTGGCTAAACTCCCGGACTCACGAGCGAGGGAGCCCCATGGACGAGGTCGGACGCCAACGCGAAGACAGCTACTTCATGAAGCGCGACAAGGAGCTGATCGAAAAGCTGCGCAAGGACGCCGAGCGGCAGGCGGAGCGCCAGCGCCTCGCGGAGGCCGCCGGCGTCAGCGCCGACCACGACGTCCTGAAGGACCTCGAGTCCCTCGGCTACACGGCCGATACCGTCGGGCTGCTCCACCTCGTCCCCCTGCTCGGAGTCGCCTGGGCCGACGGGAGCGTCGACGCGAGCGAGCGGGCGCTGGTCCTGGAGGCCGCCGCCGCCCACGGGGTGAAGGAGGGCTCCCCGGCCCGGACCACGCTGGAGGGCTGGCTCGACGAGCGGCCCGAGCGCCGACTTCCTGGGGCGGACCCTCGAGCTGATCAAGGTCCTGATCGGGGTCCGGCCCGAGCAGGAGCAGCAGGCCAGCCGGTCGTCGCTCCTGGGCCTCTGCTCCGAGGTTGCGGCCGTCTCCGGAGGGATCCTGGGGATGGGGAAGGTCTCGGGAGCGGAGCGCCAGGTGCTGGAGAAGGTGGCCAGGGCCCTCGAGGTGAGCCACCAGTCGGCGGCCAGGCGCGTCGTGGACGCCGTCTGAGCCCCCCGGCCGCCCTGCGGCCCGCGGTCGGCCAGCGCTGGGTCAGTGACGCCGAGCCCGAGCTGGGCCTCGGGATCGTGGCCCGGGTGAGCGAGCGGGACCTGGAGCTGTTCTTCCCCGCCGCCGAGACGAGCCGGCGCTACGCCCTCGCCTCCGCCCCGATCCGGCGCGTCGAGCTGCGCGCGGGCGACCGCGCCGAGGGGGAGGGGGGGGAGGCCTTCACCGTCGAGGAGGTCCTCGAGGAGGACGGCCTCAAGGTCTACTGCGGCGAGGGCCGGGTGTGGCCCGAGACCCGCCTCGCGGGAGCGATGGTCGTGCGGGGCCCCGAGGACCGGCTCTTCGGCCGGCCCGACCCGAGCCGCAGCTTCGCGCTGCGGCTCGAGACCCTGGAGCGTCGCCGGCGCCTGCGCCAGTCTCCCGCCCGGGGCTTCGCGGGAGCGCGCATCGACCTGATCCCCCACCAGCTCTTCGTCGCGCGGGAGATCGCGAGCCGCCAGCTCCCCCGGGCGCTGCTGGCAGACGAGGTCGGGCTGGGCAAGACCATCGAGGCCGGCCTCGTGCTCCACCGCTTGATGGGGAGCGGCCGCGCCTCCCGGGTGCTGGTGCTGACCCCCGAGTCCCTGGTCCACCAGTGGTTCATCGAGCTGCTGCGGCGCTTCAACGCCTCGTTCCGGGTGGTGGACGAGGAGCTGCTCGAAGCCTCTCTCGAGCAGGACCCTTCGGCCAACCCCTTCCTCGGGATCCAGACCGCCGTCTGCCAGCTCGCCTTTCTCGCCCGGCATCCGGAGCGCGCGAAGCTCGCCGTGGAGGCGGGCTGGGACGTGGTGGTCGTGGACGAGGCCCACCACCTGCACTGCAGCGAGGAGGGGGTGAGCCCCGAGTACCGCCTCGTCGAGGCCCTCGCGAAGCGAACCCCCGGCCTGCTGCTCCTCACCGCGACTCCCGAGCAGCTCGGGATGCCCGAGCACTTCGCGCGCCTGCGGCTCCTCGACCCGGACCGCTACCACGACTACGCCGACTTCGAGAAGCAGGCCGAGCGCTACCAGGCCATCGCCGAGGCCGCGGAAGCCCTGCAGTCGGGGGAGGCGCTGCGGCCCGCCGCCGCGCGCCGGCTGCGGGCGGCCCTCCCGCGGCGCGCACCGCGGCTCCGGGAGCTGCTCGGCGCCGCCGAGAAGGGAGACCCGGAGGCACCCCGCCGCCTGCTCGCCGAGCTGCTGGACCGGCACGGTCCGGGCCGGGTCATCTTCCGCAACACCCGGGCCGCGCTGGCCGGCTTCCCGGAGCGTCGGGCACGGCTCGCGGCCCTGGGCCGTGGCCGGGCGGACGCCGCGGCGCTCCAGGCCGAGCTGCTCGCCGACGTGGACCCCGGCGCGCCGCGGCCCCGCTACGACTACGCGGCCGACCCGCGCCTGGAGTGGCTCCTGGACCTGCTCACCGAGCTGGGCCAGGAGAAGGTGCTGCTGATCTGCCGCTACCGCGAGAAAGCCGAGGCGCTGGCCGCCGCGCTCCAGGAGCGCAGCCGGGTGCGGGCCGCGCCGTTCCACGAGGGGCTCCCCCTGCTGCGCCGCGACCGCAACGCGGCCTGGTTCGCCGAGGAGGGGGACGCCGGGGCGCGCCTCCTGATCGCCTCGGAGATCGGGAGCGAGGGGCGAAACTTCCAGTTCGCGCACCACCTGGTGCTGTTCGACCTCCCCCTGGAGCCCGAGGTGCTGGAGCAGCGGATCGGACGCCTCGACCGGATCGGCCAACGGGAGACCATCCAGCTCCACGTGCCCTGGGTGGAGGGCTCGGGACACGAGGTGCTGGCCCGCTGGTACCACGAGGGGCTGCGGGCCTTCGAGGAGAGCCTGCCCAGCGGCGACTACTTCCTGGACCGCTTCGGAGCCGAGCTGCTGGAGCTGCTCCGGACCCCGGCCGCGCGGCGCGGGGGCAGGTTGGATGAGCTGGTCGAGGAGACCCGGGCCTACCGGGCGGAGATCGCGGAGCAGCTCGCGGGTGGGCGGGACCGGCTTCTGGAGCTGGGCTCGTTCCGTCGCGAGGCGGCCGAGGAGCTGGCCCGGGAGATCGAGGCGCTCGACGACAGCGGCCTGGACGAGTACCTGCCGAGGCTCCTGGAGCACTTCGGCGCCGTCGTGGAGGGGCTCGGCTCTCGGGACCTCCTGCTCGGCCAGTCCAGCGGGATGCGCGTCGAGTCGCTGCCGGGGTTCCGCCGGGAGGAGCTGGCCGTGACCTGCGACCGGCGCCGGGCCCTCTCCCGGGAGGACCTCGAGTTCCTGAGCTGGGAGCACCCGATCGTGGTGGGGGCCATGGAGCTGCTGGCCACGTCCCACGAGGGGAACGCGGCCGTGGCGCGCTGGGAGGCGGCCCCCGCGAGCGGCCTGCTGCTCGAGGCGGTCCTCGTCGTCGAATGCGTGGCGCCGCCCCGGCTGGGCGTCGACCGTTTCCTCCCACCCACCCCGGTCCACGTGATCGTGGACCGCGACCTGAACGAGCGCGGAGACCTGGCGGCGCAGCTCGCCACCGCGCGCCTCGCCGACGAGCGTGGGGTCCAACTGGGCCAGCCCGCGCTCCGGGACGCGGTGGCCCGGATGCTTGCGGAGTGCCGCCGGCTCGCCGAGCGGCACCGCGCCGAGCTGACGGCCGCCGCGCGCCGCGCGGCCTCCGACGCCCTCGGCGCGGAGGTGGAGCGCCTCGTCGCCCTCAGCCAGGTTGGCGACCACATCTCGAAGCGCGAGATCCAGCTCGCCCGCCGCGAGCGCGCGCAGCTCCTCGAAGCCCTCCGCGGCGCCCGCCTGCGCCTCGACGCCCTGCGCCTGGTTCGGATGCAGCGACGCTGAGGAGACGACGGCGGCGCGCGGACGTCGCTGTCCCGCTGACGCGGGGACTTCGTACTCGGGCGTGGGCAGGACGAGCGTCGAAGTAGAATCCGGATCGTCGCGCTCGGCCGCCGAGTGGGCTGAGCGGGGAAGAGTCGGAGCCACGAGCGGGCGACCGCGATCACACGTGCTCGCCCTCGGCGCCGCGCTGCGCGCCCTGACTGCGGGACCCGGCCCGCGTGGCTCAGGGACCGCGCCGCAGGTCCTCGGGGCGCAGCTTCGCGTCCAGCTCGCGGCCGATCCGCACGACGATCCCGGGGAGCGCCATGACGTCGTCCCGGGTCGTCCTGAAGTTCACGATGCAGGCCCGCAGCAGGTAGTTCCCGCTCACGACGGCGTTCGAGACGTAGGCCTCACCTCCCGCCTGGAGGGCCGTGAGCAGCTCGCCGTTGAGCTGGTCCAGGTAGGCCTGCACCGGCGCCCCGCCGGCGGCGAGATCCTCCGGGACGTAGCGGAACGTGGCGATGCTGAGGCTGAGCGTCCGCGCCTCCAGCTCCGGCTCCGCGCGCACCCGCTCGAACAGCGTCGCCGCGAGCGCGACGTCGTCGCCGATCATGCGCGCGTAGCCTGTGCGCCCCGCCTGCCGCAGCGCGAGCCAGACCTTGAGGGCCCGGAAGCTCCGGGAGTTCTGGAGCCCCCAGGAGAAGTAGTTGACCGCGGCCTCCGCGTCGAACTCGTAGTAGGACGGCGCGAAGTGGAAGGCCGCGTCCAGCGCCTCCGGGTCGCGGACCAGCGCACAGCCCGCTTCGAGGGGCGCGTAGAGCCACTTGTGAGGGTCCACGGCCAGGGAGTCGGCCCGCGCCAGGGCGCGCAGCTCCGCGGGCGCGCCGGGGTACGCGGCGGCCAGGCCGCCGTAGGCGCCGTCCACGTGGAACCAGGCGCCCTCGGCGTCGGCGATCGCGGCGATCTCCTCGAGGGGGTCGACCGCGCCGGTTCCCACCGAGCCCGCCGTTCCGACCACCACCACCGGTCGGTCCCCCGCCTCGCGGTCGGCTCGGATGCGCGCGGCCAGCGCCTCGGGCCGCATGCGCTCCCGGTCGTCCACGTCGATCCAGCGGATCGACTCAGTCCCCAGGCCGGAGACGTCCGCGGCCTTCTGGATCCAGGTGTGGCCCGCGGCGGAGATGTAGACGCGCAGCCGCGGCGCTGCGTCGGGTCGCACCCCCTGGGCTCGCAGGTCCCACGGGGTGCGGGCGCGCCGCCCGGCGAGGAAGCCCACCAGGTTCGCCACGTTCCCGCCGCTGACGAGCAGCCCGCCGCAGGAGACCGGGTAGCCGACCAGTTCCGCGATCCAGCGCACCGTCTGCGCCTCGATCTCCGACGCCATCGGGGACAGGCTCCAGGCGCCCATGTTCGGGTTGATCGCGGCGGCGAGCAGGTCGCCGAGCACGCCGATCGGCGCGGCCGGGGCCGTGATGTAGCCCCAGAAGCGCGGATGCCCGTTGTAGAGGGAGTGCTCGATCAGCAGCTCGGCGGCCTCGTCCAGGACCCGGCCCGGCGCCTCCCCCTGCTCGGGGAGCCGGCCCTGACCCAGGGCGCGCCGGATCTCCCCGGGAGACTCGCCGCGGGTCACCGGGCGCTCCCGGATGCCGTCGAGCAGCTCGGCCACGCGGTCCACGAGCCGGTGGCCGAGACGGCGGAACTCGTCCGCGGGGATCTCCAGCGGGACCTCCCGGCGAGAGGGCTCCTTCATCGGGTCTCGCCCGCATCCCGGAACCGCTCCGCGTTCAGCTCCGAGAGCGATGCCGCCTCTCCGTGGAGCCACGCCTCGAGGCTCTCGCGGCGCCGCGGCCACTCGGAGTCGAGCATCGAGTACCAGGCCGTGTCCCGGTTCCGCCCCTTGACGATCAGGTGGTGTCGGAAGATCCCTTCGAAGGTGAAGCCCAGGCGCAGCGCCGCGCGCCGCGAGGGCGCGTTCAGGGAGTCGCACTTCCACTCCACCCGCCGGCAGTCGAGGTCCTCGAAGGCGTGGCGCAGCATCAGGTAGACGGCCTCGGTGTTGACCCGGGTCCGCTGAACGGCCGGGGCGTACCAGATGTGCCCCAGCTCCAGCCGGCGCATCGCAGCGTCCACGTTCAGGAAGCTCACGATCCCGACGGCCCGCCCCGAGCTGCGCACGGCGAGGAACAACGGATCCCGGGATGCAGCGCGCTCCCGGAGCCACGCCTCCAGCTCTCGGGGGCCCGCGAAGGGACCGTAGGGCATGTACGTCCACAGCGCCTCGACCTGCGGCGAGCCGTGGGAGCACGCGTAGAGCTCCGGCGCGTCCCGCTCGGGGTGGAGCGGGACGAGGGAAACGTGGCTTCCCGCGAGCTCCCGGTGCTCCGGGCGACGCTCCGGGTCCCCACCCCGGACCTCCTCTCCGACGGGAGGTGCCGCGTCGCGATCGCGCACGGGAGCCGTCACTCCCGGCACTCGAAGCTCTCGGCCTGCTCGCTCTCCCCTTCCCCGCGGTAGTGCGCGTGCTGCGGGTGGGGACAGAGCGGCCGGCTCCGCCCCGGGTACGCGCGCCCGGTGGCCACCACGCGGTCCGGGGCCCGGCCCTCCTCGACCCACTCCACCACCGCCCCCAGCATGTCGAAGCTGTCGAGGGCGTCGCCGCCGCCGCAGTGCCCCATCCCCGGCACGAGGAACAGCCGGCTCCACCGCGAGACGGCGTCGTACCCGCCGTTCACCTCGACGACCCGCTCGTAGTAGCCGAGGGTGTCGAGGGCCGAGAACCAGGGGTCGCTGACGCCGTGGTAGAAGATCAGCTTCCCGCCGTTGCCAGAGAACGTGCTCAGGTTCGTCCAGGTGCTGTCTCCGACCGCCGCGCGCTCGTTCGCGGCGGCCACGGATGCCGCGTCCACGTCCATCTCCACGGCGTTCGAGCCGCCGCCGACGGGACCGCCGGTGGCGGTGAGCAGGCCGGGGATGAAGCTCTTCGGGCGCGACGCGGCGATCCCCGTGTCGTAGAGGAACCCGGGATAGACCTGGTGGCCCCGGGAGTCCACCGGCCCCGCGAAGCCCTCCTTCAGGGCCTCCGCCTGCTCCGGGCTCAGGCAGGCGTCGGACTTCTCCGCGGCGCAGACGACGTCCGCGGGGTCGAAGTCGCAGCCGAGGGGATCGGAGATCATCCCGTCCTGGGCGCCGTCGCTGCCGTCGCAGGCGGCGAGCAGCGAGTCGATGACGAGCTTCAGCTCCGCCTCGGAGAAGGCGGTGCCCGGGATCGCGTTCCCCGCGTCGTCCTTCTTCGCGACGGCGTTGAGGGAGACGAGCACCCAGCGGTCGGCCAGGTTCGAGTAGCTCGTGCGCATCGCCGGCGCCCCCGACACGATCCCGTCGAAACGGTCGGGAAAGCGCTGGGACATGATCATCCCTTCCCTTCCCCCCGTGGAGCAGCCGGAGTAGTAGGAGTGAGCGGCGGGCTCGCCGTAGAACGCCGCGACGATCTGCTCGCCGGCGAGGCTGACCTTGTCGATCCCCCCGTAGAGGAAGTTGAGGGTGGCCTCCTGGTCCTCGAAGAAGGCGGCGTCGAAGGGGTGGGCCCCTTCGTGGCCGCTGTCGGTGCTGGCCACCGCGAAGCCCCTCACCAGCCCAGGGGTCTCCCCCGCCGCGGTCCCGCCGATCGGGGGGGCCACGCTGCCGTTCAGCCCGCCGCCGCCCTGGAACAGGAAGCGGCCGTTCCAGTCCGCCGGGAGCGCCACGGCAAAGCCGATGGCGTAGGGCTTGCCCGCGGCGCCCACCCGCTCGTCGATCGCCCCGTCCACGCGGCAGTGCTCCGGCAGCGGTCCGCCGTAGCCGCCGAAGGGGCCGGGCTCCGCGGGGCCGGCGGGCCGCCACTCGGCGCGGGTGATCTCCAGGCGGAGCCCCACGGCCTCGAACCCGGTCAGGCCGTCGCACCTCTGTGCGTCCCGCGCCTCGACGCCGGCTGCGGCGAGCGCTCCGGCGACCAGGACCCTCCCCACGCTGGCGTTCCCGAGCATGTCGGCGATCTCCTCGTGCTGGCTGTCGCGACAGTTTGACCCGAAAGCGCCCTCCCCGCGAAGGGCGGGCCCTCCCGCCGCGGGCAACCCTGCACGACGGCCCTTCGGCTGGTAGCCTTGGCACGATCGCCGCCAGGCCCGGCGACGGTCGACGGGGAGATCGCGATGAAGCGCGCCGTACCTTCCTCCCGCTGGGGCTCCTGGCTGCTCGCGAGCAGCGCCGCGGCGCTCCTCTCGGCGGCCACGAGCGAGCGGGAGGCCTTCGAGGCCTACTCGGAGGGCGTGCCCGGCACCAACGTCCGCTTCGAGATGGTCCCCGTGGCCGGCGGCCGCTTCGAGATGGGCCGGGACGACGGCCCCGAGGACGAGCGTCCGGCACACCCCGTGCGCGTGTCGGACTTCTGGATCTCGCGGCACGAGGTGACCTGGGAGGCCTTCGACGCGTTCCGGACCGACGGGGAGCTGCCGGTGGCGGACGACGACCTCCCCGAGGACGTCGACGGCGTCACCCGGCCGACGCCTCCCTACGCCGACGAGAGCTTCGGCTACGGCAAGAAGAGCCAGCCCGTCATCTCGGTGACCCACCACGCGGCGCGCACCTACGCCCGCTGGCTCTCGGAGCGCACCGGGCGCCGCTACCGGCTCCCCACCGAGGCGGAGTGGGAGTACGCGTGCCGGACCGGCGAGGGCACCGCGACCTCCGACCTCGACGAGCGCGTCTCCGACTACCGCAGCTCGGACGGACGCCCGCGGCCCGTCGGGGGCAGGGCGCCGGACGGCCTCGGCCTCCACGACATGCTGGGCAACGTGGCCGAGTGGGTCGAGGACCGCTACGACGAGGGGGCCTACTCGGCGCGCGCCGCGGAGGGCCCCGCGGCAGATCCCCTGGTCCAGGACGCCGGGGAGCTGTACCCTCACGTCGTGCGGGGTGGATCCTTCGCCGACGACCTGGAGGAGATCGGCTGCAGCGCGCGGTCGGCCTCCGATCCGAAGTGGAGCCGGCGCGACCCGCAACGGCCCCAGAGCATCTGGTGGCACACCGACGCCCACCACGTGGGCTTCCGGATCGTGCGAGTTCCAGGAGAAGACGAGTAAGGAGGGCGTGATGAGCAGCGAGACGAGTCGGCGAGGCTTCCTCAGGACGGGGGCGGCCGCAGGGGCCGCACTGGCGGCGAGCTCCCTGCGCCTCCCCGGGGCCCACGCCGCGGGCAGCGACGAGATCCGCATCGGCCTGATCGGCGCCGGCGGGCGCGGCCGGGGCGCCGTGGAGAACGCCCTCGCCGCGGCGGACGGGGTCCGCCTCGTGGCGATGGGCGACGCGTTCCAGGACCGCGTCGACGAGGCCCGGGAGCGCTTCTCCTCCCTCGGGGAGGCCGCGGCCGTGCCGCAGGAGGCCTGCTTCGTCGGCCTCGACGCCTACCAGAAGGTGCTGGCGAGCGACGCGAACTACGTCATCCTGGCCACGCCCCCGGGCTTCCGCCCGGCTCACCTCCGGGCCGCCGTGGAGGCCGGCAAGAACGTCTTCACGGAGAAGCCCGTCTCGGTGGACGCGCCCGGAATCCGGGCGTGCCTCGAGACCTACGAGCTCGCGAAGCGCAAGGGCCTCGGGATCGGCGCCGGAACCCAGCGCCGCCACGAGGCCGGCTACCTCGAGCTGATGAAGCGGGTGAAGGACGGCGCGATCGGGGACATCGTGGCGGCCCGCTGCTACTGGAACCAGGGGAGCCTCTGGAACAAGCCCCGCCAGGACGGCTGGAGCGACCTCGAGTGGCAGATGCGGAACTGGCTCTACTTCACCTGGCTCTCGGGAGATCACATCGTGGAGCAGCACGTCCACAACATCGACGTCGTGAACTGGGCCATGGGCGCACACCCGGTCAGCGCGGTCGGCATGGGGGGGCGGCAGTCCCGGATCGACCCCGCCTACGGCCACATCTTCGACCACTTCGCCATCGACTACGAGTACGAGAACGGCACACATCTGATGAGCATGTGCCGCCAGGTGGACGGCTGCGCGAACCGGGTCGCCGAGGACATCCAGGGAACCCTGGGGCGCGCCGAGACCCAGTCCTCGGCGGAGAGCTACCGCCTGACGGGCCCGAACGAGTGGCGCTTCCGGGAAGAGCAGCGCAACCCGTACGAGCAGGAGCACGTGAACCTGATCGCCAGCATCCGCGCCGGCGCGCCACTGAACGAGCTGAAGGCGGTGTCGGAGAGCACCATGACGGCGATCATGGGACGGATGAGCGCGTACAGCGGCGTCGCCCTGACCTGGGAGGAGGCGCTGGCGTCGGAGGGCTCCCTCGTCCCGGCGAAGCTGGCCTTCGGGGACTTCCCCACTCCGCAGGTCCCGCGGCCCGGCAAGGTCTCGTGAGGGCTGTGGCGCCGCCCCCGGAGTTGCTGTAGCTTCGGGGGCCGCGATCTCGTCCCGATCGACGGATGCAGGCCCGGCGCTTCGCGCGGCCGGGTGCGGGGGGCAGCTCGCCCGGTTCCGGGCATGAAGACAGGAGACACTCGATGCGACTCGTCATGGAGCTGGGCGGCGCGATCGCCGTGGCGGCCCTGATCGCCCTGCCGGCGGTCGCCCGCGCGGCGGAATCGGAGCCGATCGGCGTCTTCTCGGGCCAGACGAACGTGGGCCCGGCGAAGATCCCGGGGGGCGCCCGCTTCGACGCGGAGACAGGCGTCTACACCATCGAGGCCTCCGGGACCAACATGTGGGCCGAGCGGGACGAGTTCCACTTCGTGTGGAAGCAGATGAAGGGCGACTTCACGCTGCGGGCCCGGGTGCAGCTCCTCGGCGACGGCGTCGACCCGCACCGGAAGCTCGGCTGGATCGTGCGCGAGACCCTCGACGCGGACTCCCCCTACGTGGACGTCGCCGTCCACGGCGACGGGCTGACCTCGCTCCAGTTCCGCCGCAGCGCGGGGGCCGAGACCGAGCAGATCCAGTCCGCGGTCAGCGCGCCCGACGTGGTGCAGATCAGCCGCAAGGCCGGGCGCTACGAGATGGCGGTGGCCCGCTTCGGCGACACCTTCACGACCGACGGGCTGGAGGACGTCGAGCTGAAGGACGAGGTCTACGTGGGCCTCTTCGTCTGCTCCCACAATCCCGAGGTCACCGAGACCGCGACCTTCCGGGACGTGCGCATCGTGGTGCCGGCTCCCGACGACCTGGTCCCCTACCGCGACTACATCGGCAGCAACCTGGAGATCCTGGACGTCGAGAGCGGCGACCGGCAGATCGTCCACCAGGTCCACGACTCGCTCCAGGCCCCGAACTGGACCCCCGACGGTCGCCACCTGATCTACAACCGAAACGGCAAACTCTACCGCTTCGAGCTGACCACCCGGGAGGTGACGCCCCTCGACACCGGCTTCGCCGACCGCAACAACAACGACCACGTGCTGACCTTCGACGGCACCATGCTCGGGATCAGCCACCACACCGAGGAGAACGACGGGCGCTCCATCGTCTACACCCTCCCGGCGAGCGGGGGCACGCCGAAGAAGATCACCCGGGAGGGCCCCTCCTACCTCCACGGCTGGTCCCCCGACAATCGGTACCTCGTCTACACGGCGGAGCGCGGGAACGACAACTACGACATCTACCGGAGCCCGGCCGAGGGCGGCGAGGAGGTGCGGCTCACCGACCACCCGGCCCTCGACGACGGCCCGGAGTACACCCCGGACGGCGAGCACATCTACTTCAACTCGACCCGTTCGGGGTTGATGCAGCTCTGGAGGATGAAGCCGGACGGGAGCGACCAGGAGCAGGTGACCGACGACGACCTCAACAACTGGTTCCCCCACCTCTCGCCCGACGGGAAGAGGATCGTGTTCATCTCCTACCGGAAGGGCGACGTGGATCCGGCCGACCACCCCTTCTACAAGCACGTCTACCTGCGGCTCATGCCGAGTCAGGGCGGCGAGGCGAAGGTGATCGCGTACGTGTACGGCGGGCAGGGGACGATCAACGTCCCCTCCTGGTCCCCCGACGGGAAGAAGGTCGCCTTCGTCAGCAACACGGTGATGGAGTGAGGGCGTGTCGGGGCTGAGTCGGCGCCGCTGGCTCCAGGCGCTGGCGCTGGGGGCAGCGGCACCGCCCCCCCGGCTCGCGGGCGCCGCGCCGGAGCCGGAGAGACCCGGCTCGCCAGCCGCACCGGAGACCTGCCCCGAAACGCGCCTCGCCCTCCACGACTTCGAGCCCCGGAGCATGCTCCGGACCTCGGAGAGCCGGGTCGAGTCCGCCCGCTTTCCGGTCATCGACGTCCACGCCCACCTCTCGGGAGAGGTCCGCCGCCAGGACGGGGCCGCCGAGCCCGACGTGATCCTGCGGGGCGAGCCCGGCTCGCTCCTCGAGGCGATGGATCGGAGGAACGTCAGGACCATCGTGAACCTGACGGGCGGGACCGGGGACGGCCTGCGCCGCGTGCTCGCCGGCTTCGACGAGGCCCACCCGGGGCGCTTCCTGACCGCGACCGTACCGTCCTACGAGCTGCTCGAGGAGCCCCGCTACCCGCAGCTTCAGGCCGACTCCATCCAGGAAGCGGCCGCCGCTGGTGCCAGGGGACTGAAGATCCTCAAGACCCTCGGCCTCTACCTCCGCGACGCCGGCGGGAAGCTGGTGGCGGTGGACGACCCCCGCTTCGACCCCATGTGGGAGACCTGCGGCGGGCTTGGCCTCCCGGTGTTCATCCACGTCGCGGACCCCGCCGCGTTCTTCCTGCCCGCGGACCGCTTCAACGAGCGCTACGAGGAGCTAGCGGAGAACCCCGACTGGTCCTTCCACGGCGGCGACTTCCCGAGCCGGGAGCAGCTCCTCGAGGCGCGGAACCGCGTCGTGGCCCGGCACCCCCGGACCCGCTTCGTGGGCCTGCACGTCGGCAACAACCCCGAGGACCTGGAGTGGGTCTCGGGCTGCCTGGATCGCTACCCGAACCTGGACGTGGAGATCGGCGCCCGGATCGCCGAGCTGGGGCGGCAGCCCCGGGGCGCGCGGCGCTTCTTCGACCGCCACCGGGAGCGGATCCTGTTCGGCAGCGACGTCGTGACCGACGAGCCCGCCGCGGCTGCCGAGCGCTACGCGGCCCGCTGGGCGATCACCTTCCGATTCCTGGAGACCGAGGACGAGTACTTCCCGTACTGGACGGGCCGGGTCCCCAGCCAGGGCCGCTGGCACATCTACGGCCTCGGGTTGTCGGACGAGATCCTGCGGAGCGTCTACCACGACAACGCGGCACGGCTGCTCGGCCTCCCCGGCTGAGCCGGAAGGCCGCGCAAGCCCAGCCGGTCCGTACTAGCGCGGCTCGCAACGCACGTCGGTCGTGACCGAGCGGGCGATGAAGCAGAGCTGGTGGGACTCGTGGTGGATGGCGGCGAGCTCGCTCGGATCGGGCCGCCGGTCCCCGCCGAACGCCACCGCCGGCCGCAGCGTCACCTGCGTCATCGCGAGCTTCCCGGTCGGGTCCTTCGCCAGGACACCGACCGCCTCGTCCCGGTAGCTGTCGACGAGGTAGCCCCGCTTCGCCGCGAGGGAGAGGAAGAACAGCATGTGACAGCTCGAGAGGGCGGCGACGAACGCCTCCTCGGGGTCCACGGCCGCCTCCACGGAGAGGGGGAGCGGCACCACCTGGGGGGAAGACGAGGCGGGCACCTCGATCCCGCCGTCGAAGCTCCAGCGGTGGCTCCGGCTGTACCGGTTGTCGACGAACGCCGCCCCGCTCCTGTTCCAGCTCACGACGGCGCTGTACTGGCTCATCGACGCCCTCCGCCTCGGCCCGCCGTGCGCTCCCCCGCCGTCGCTCCCGGACGCGGCGAGAGATGCGTCATTAGGCGCCATTATGCGTCATTACGCCCCACGGCCGTTCCGAGGCGTGGAGTCCGACTCCGGGAGACCTAGTGTCCAGGACGGGGATGGCCCGCTCGGACACGACGCCGGGCCGGAGGGGGAACCGTGCACACGGCACGCACTGCGACGATCCTGGGCCTGACGGCCTGTCTCTCGGCGACGCCGTGGGCAGCGGGCGCGGAGGGCAGAGAGGGACGCCCGGGGAATCGCGACCGGCATGGCCGCGAGGACCGGCACGATCGCCAGCTCGTCGTCACCAGCGTCTTCGCCGACACCGACGCGGAGCAGCTCACCATCTACGGGCGCCATCTCGCCGGACATCGCGCGCCACGGGTGAGCCTCGCGGGCGTCGAGCTGGAGGTGCTGAGCTTCGACCCCTTCGAGCTGCTGACCTCCCTTCCGCCGGCGATCGCCCCGGGAAGCCACCTCCTGAAGGTGCAACGCCGCGGGCGCGGCGAAAGGGGTCTCGACCTCTTCGAGGTCACCCTCGGCGCCGTGGGTCCCGAAGGGGAGCCGGGGCCCCGGGGCGAGCCGGGACCTCAGGGCCTTCCCGGGAACCTCGCTCTGGCAAACCTGCACTGTCCCCAGGGGCTGTTCGTGTCCGGGTTCGACACCGGCGGCGGCCTCGTGTGCTCCGACGGCTCCCCTCTCCCAGCGGTGTGCGGGAACGGCGCGCTCGAGGCCGGGGAGGAATGCGACGACGGCAACCTCGTGGACGGCGACGGCTGCAGCGCGAGTTGCTCCCTCGAGGTGCCGATCGTGACCGAGCATCAGATCACGAACACACCCGACACATTCGAGAACTGGCCGCGCCTGGGCCAGGACGGCAGCGGGAACCTCCTCGTCTACACGTCCCACGAGTTCGCCGCGGCGCTCCAGCCAGGCCGGATCGTGCTGCAGCGGCTGAGCGCCGATGGGCGGCCCCAGGGCGCGGCCGTCGAGCTGAGCCGCGAGCTGACGAACGACATCCTGGGCGACGTCAGCGGGTCGCGGGTGATCTAC
>Ga0299906_10002176_pt1 | contig 16386 bp, 15 predicted proteins | sample RVTome_14_FD_200259 | JGI IMG/M metagenome (GOLD analysis project Ga0299906, IMG submission 200259) | Soil microbial communities from uranium-contaminated site in the Upper Colorado River Basin, Wyoming, United States - RVT145D125 (version 2) ...
CTTGCCTCCGACCCAGTGCTCCGACCAGCCCCAGGACGTCAGCTTGCCGTCGGCGACCGCTTTGTCGTAGATCGGGGCGAAATTCTTCGCAACGATCTCATCGGCGCGGGCCTCGCCATTTTCGTTACATACGTAATACACGGAGAACCCCGCCGGGCCACGCTCAGCAAGTCCAGTGCCCACGGTGGCGCTGGCCCAGATGTAGTCGTCATGGTTGGGGCAGGCTTCACCGAATTCGTCCGCCAGCTTGCCCTCGGGGTCGGCCTTCTCGGCGGCCTCTCCGATCGCGTCCTGTGCGTCGAGCAACGCATCCAGCGAGGGCGCGCTGAAGTACTCGGCACGCCGCCATTGGCCGCCGGTGTGATGGACGAGCCAGCCGTAAGCCGTGACCTTACCGTCGGCGAGCAACTGGTCCATGATGGGTTTGTCGACCTGCTCGTACAACTCATCGGCCCGGTCCTGGCCGTTGGTCGAGCAGTAGTGGTAGGTGGAATAGATGTAAGAGCTTGGTCCCTCGTCTTCTTCTTGCGCGAGCCCGGCGAGGGGCGTCAGCAACAGGAAAGCAGATATGGGAATAAGTTTATTAGATATCATTGGTATCTCCCTGATTTATTTATACTTGAGTTATTAAGAATTATTGTCGATGGATATGCACTCGACTCTTTAAGTATAGCCGAGCGGAAGCAAATCACCCGGGCCTGATGGGTACTGACCGCAGCTCGGTGTCGAAGGAATCCGGGTCATGTCCCAGTCGCTGTGCCAGTTCACCGGCAGGCTATCCAAGCGGGCATCTCGGATGCAAAATACCCGCGCTGCGGCGATGCAGGCATGGGAGGTGTAGGCAATGAGCGACCAGATCGACAGCCGGCTTGCGAACCGGATCCTGCTGGGGCTTTTGCTGGGCGCCGTCGCGGGGGCGCTGACGCTAATCGGGGGCGGTTTTTACCCGCCGCTGCTCGACTATGCGCGCAGCGTGTCGACCGCCGTGTTCGACCCGCTGGGTCAGGTGTTCTTGCGCCTGTTGTTCTTCGTCGTGATCCCCCTGGTGTTCGCCTCGCTCGCCAACGGGGTCGCGCAGCTCGAGCGCCTCGCGCACCTGGGTCCGCTGTCGGCGCGCACCTTCATCCTGTTTTTCCTCAACATGGCGATCGCGGTGGCACTTGGGCTCGCGATGATGAACTGGGTCGAGCCCGGGAGCGCGATGGAGCCGGAGGCGCAGGCGAGCCTGCTGGCCGAGTACGGCGGCTCCGCTCAGGCGGTGATCGAGCGGCAGGCTGAATCGCCGAAGATGACCGCCATGACCGTCGTCGACATGTTCATGCCGCGCAATTTGTTTGGCGCCTTCGTCGGCAACGACCGCAACCGGCTTGGCGACGTGCTGCCGCTGATCCTGTTCGCCATCCTGGTGGGCGCCGCGGCAACCCGCCTACCGTCGGGCCAGCGTGAACAGTTGCGCTCGGCGCTGTCGCTCGTCAACGACCTGATGACGCGCATCGTGCATTTTGCACTGATGCTGGCGCCCATCGCTGTGCCGGCGATGATCTACAGCGTGGTGGTCAAGATCGGCTGGGACATCGTGCTGGCGCTCGGCGTTTTCGTGCTGGGCTGCATCACGGTGCTCTTGCTCCATCTGTTTGGAACGATGTCCTTATGGCTCAAGCTGTGGACCCGCCGCAAGCCGGTGGACTTCTGGAAGCAGCTGCGCCCGGTGTTGGTCACCGCGTTTTCGACCAGTTCGAGCGCGGCGACGCTGCCCACCGCCCTCGCGGTCGCGCGCGAGTCGCTGGGCATTCGAACCTCGGTGGCCGGCTTCGTATTGCCGCTCGGCGCGACGATGAACATGGCGGGCACGGCGCTGTACGAAGGCTGCGTCGTGTTGTTCGTTGCCCAGGTGTTCGGCGTGGATCTCAGCTTCGGGCAGCAGATCACGCTGCTGTTGCTGGCCGTGCTCTCGGCGGTCGCCGTCGCCGGCATCCCCGGCGGCTCGCTGCCGCTGATCGCGGGCTTGCTGGCCTCGTTCGGCATCCCACCCGAGGGTATCGGCATCATCCTCGGGGTCGACCGGCTGCTCGACATGGCGCGCACGATGGTCAACGTGGGTGCCGACATGGTCACCGCCGCGGTGGTTGCAGAACGTACCCGTTTGCACGAGGATGAAGCGCACAGCTAACTGCCGTCGACGCTATGCGGGAGAAACTCGATCATGTCAGATCTTTCCGGGAGTGAAGAGCAGGCCCTGAACTGGATCAGGGAACATAACGTGCTGTTTCCAACCGTGGGGCCGGGTTCCATGGGCATGCGAATAGAGCAGCTTCATTTCATGAATTGGATCCTGTGCCGAATTGGCCGATACAGCCGGCGCCTTGGGCGAGGGCGCTCGACCTTCGCCGATGCATTGCACGCGTCGAGCGCATTCAATTTGCGCGGAGCCGATCACCTGGGAGAGGTGATCGTCCAGCTCCACCAGAGCAACCCTTTGTTCGAATCCGGCACCGAATCGCCTTCCGCCAGCCAACCGTCGCGGACGTCTTTGTACTTTCGCGATATAGGAACGTCCGAGTACGAAGGCGGCTCGGACAAGTTCTATCCCAACACCGTGATCGCGCCCGACCCCTTCGTTTACTTTGCCAATGAAATGGACGAGCGCCTCTCCACGGCTCGCGAGCGTCTGCTGGACTACCATTCATCCATTGCCGATCTCGCCGAACGGGTGGCGGTGAACAACCCCGACCGCAGCGCCTACCAGGCAGTGAGCCAACAGATCGAAAGGGTGCAATCGGTCCATAACGCGGTAAGCGACTATGAATGGCTGCTGGAAGTCGTCCCGGGCAGGCTGGGCGACGTGCTGCAGAACCATCAGTATTCAACCCGTATTCGAGGAGCCATCACCCATCCCTCGGTCGGCAGAGCCATTCAGGCGGCCGACTTCATCTCCACGCTGGACAGCGCCGGACGCCTGGCCGTCCAGGTGAGGGCCGCGGCAGGCCCGACATCGGCTTCGTCCGAGAACTTCATCAGGCAGTCCGCGACCCTGCTGGCCGTATTGCGGGTGGCCTGCAGTTTCCTTCCCATCCTGGGTGATTTTTACGCGCGGATGTTCGATGGCATTCCCGGGCTGATCGCGGCCTTCAGACACGCGATCGACAGCAAGATCGAGCGGCTCAATGCGATCGTGCCACCGGCGTACAGCCGCGGGTTGCAGGGCCGGATGATCGAACGACTTCCCGCTCAGCCGGCGCGGCAAAGATGCGCACGCTGCTGGGTCGAGGTGAGAGACCCCTGCCGCGCCTCGGCTTGATGCTCGTTCAGGGGCCTCCGATCCTGCTGCGAAATATGAAATACGCGGCACCGACGATGCAAAGGGCAGCCCACAGGTAGTCGAGCTTGAGGGGCTCCTTGAGATAAAAGACCGCAAAGGGGGCGAACACCATCAGCGTGATGATTTCCTGCAGGATCTTGAGCTGGCTGACCGAAAGTACGCTGTAGCCAATCCGGTTTCCCGGCACCTGCAGCAAATATTCAAAGAAGGCGATGCCCCAGCTCACCAGGGCGGCGATGATCCAGGGCTTATCGTTGAGTTCCTTGAGGTGCGCATACCACGCGAAAGTCATAAAGACGTTGCTCATGCAGAGCAGCAGGATTGATACGGCTACGTTGCGCATACACGTCTCCGGGGCTTGCGGCAGATCAGGATTGGCGCATCATACGCCCAGGTCCCCCATACTTCATCAGGACGGTTCCAATAAAGCCGATGGACGACCCCTCCGCGACGCCCTATTACGCCCTCGATCCCAACGCGGTTCTTCAGGCGGTCGAGTCGATCGGTCTTATCACCGACGGCCGCCAACTGGCGCTCAACAGTTACGAGAATCGCGTCTACCAGGTGGGCATCGAGGACGAGACCCCGGTCGTGGCCAAGTTCTACCGGCCGGGGCGCTGGAGTGACGCACAGATCATCGAGGAGCACGCCTTCACCGCCGAACTCGAGGACGAGGAGATCCCCGTCGTCGGGCCGTTGCGGATCAATGATGCAACACTGCACAAGCACGAGGGATTCCGTTTCGCGTTATTCCCTCGCCGCGGCGGCAGGGCGCCGGAACTTGACGACCGCGATACGCTGACCTGGCTCGGGCGTTTCATCGGCCGCATCCACGCGGTGGGGCGGGCGAAAAAATTCGAGCATCGACTGGCGCTGACCATCGAGCGATTTGGCGAGGAGTCCATCGACACAATCAACCAGGGCCGCTGGATAGCACCCCACCTCGAAACGCCATTCAACAGCCTGGCAGCCGACCTGCTGACTCAGATTCGGACCTGCTACGAGCGGGCGGGGCAGGTCCGCCACATCCGCCTGCACGGCGATTGTCACCCGGGGAACATTCTGTGGCGGGACGGACCGATCTTCGTTGACATGGATGATTGCCAGTCCGGCCCCGCTGTGCAGGACCTTTGGATGCTGCTGGCGGGCAGCCGCGATGAAATGTCGGTCCAGCTCGGCTACGTGCTGGAGGGCTACACCCAGTTCTGCGATTTCAACCATGCCGAGTTGCACCTCATCGAAGCGCTGCGCAGCCTGCGCATGCTGCACCACGCGGCGTGGCTGGCGCGGCGCTGGGAAGACCCGGCATTTCCCATCGCCTTTCCCTGGTTCGGCGAGCCGCGCTACTGGGAAGACCTGGTGCTGGGCTTGCGCGAACAACTGGGCGCCATGCAGGAGGCGGCGCTGAGTCCTGCCACCTGATTATCGCTCCCGACCCCCGTTTGGAGGGGAGTTACGATGACGCCCATGTCGGAAACGCTTTCAACTTCCCGATTTCTGCCGCCCGAGGAGGAACTCGACGAACGCTTCATCCTGACCGGCGGTCCGGGCGGCCAGCACGTCAACCGGACGGAGACAGGTGTTCAGCTCCGGTTTGATGCGGCACACACAGAGTTCATCGACGATGCCGTACGCGCCCGCCTGTTGAAGCTCGCCGGCAGGCGAGTCAACAAAGACGGCGTGATCACCATCGAGGCGCGCCGTTTTCGAAGCCAGCATCGCAACCGGGTCGACGCCCGCGAGCGCCTGGCTCGGCTGATCGAACAAGCCCACCAGGCGCCGAAGAAGCGCAAGAAGACCGTGCCGAGCCGGGCCGCCAAAGCGCGGACGCGCAAGAAGCAGCAGCACCGCAAGGAAATCAAGCGCGCACGCCGCAAACCGCGGCTGGACGATTAGATCGTCCGTGCTACGGGCGAACCAGAGGCTCGAAAGGAGTCCTCAATCGCCTATTGCATCGGGTCTATGGTCTCTTTCAGGATTTTGCCTATACTCCCGTTAATCCGCTCTTGCGGAGGCCAAGAGGAGAAGAATCGTATGAGGCTCAATTTCAAGGTGATCCTTATTGGGGGATTACTCATGTACGTGGCACAGTTCGCGCTGGGCATCGCGACCGGGCCGTTGATCCATGAAGGCGTTTTGGAACAACCCTACAAGGAAAACTCGGAGTTCTGGCGCCCGGAACTGAACCAGGACCCGCCCGACATGGTGTCTTTACTGCCGCGCTGGATCACGACCGGCCTGATCGCGTCGTTCATACTGGCTGGAATTTTCGACAACATCCGCAGCGGACTTTCCGGTTCGGTCGCCATACGCGGCGTCAAGTACGGCTTGATCCTGTTCCTGATCAATCTGTGTATTTCGGCGGGTTGGTCGGGCCTGTTCAACCTGCCGGAAGAGATCTGGATCTGGTGGAACGCAGAAGCCTTGCTGTACTACGTAGTGGGTGGATTTGTGCTCGGCTGGCTCACGGGTAAATTAGCCCCCGAGTGACAAGGGTTCTGACCACCATCCTGCTCGCCCACTCGTTGCTGTCGTGCGACGCCGGGCCGAGGCAGGAATTCCACGGCGCCCTGTACTTCGGTCAGGGCGCCTACCTGATGCGCTTCAGCCTGGGCGACGCCAGCTTGTCGATTGCGGGCCACCTGGGCGACACCACCATCCGCCAGGTCACCGCACTCGGCGATGAGGACCTGCTGATCGCCGAGACGGCGTCGGTCGACGGCCGCGGTGTGCCGAGAATCTCCTGGGTCGATCCGAAGACGGGGGAGACGGCCGATCTCTACGGGGGCGTGCGCGCTGAGCATCTCGCCAATCCGGGGGTCGTTGTCTATGACGACGGCTCGGACTTGTACGCGGTGCCGCAACAGTTCGACAGCGACAACGAGATCATTTTCTCCCACCCTCAAAGTCCGCTAATCCGTCTGATGGAAGCTTCCTCCGGCATCCTGCTGATCGAAACTGGCGATGCGGATGCGGCCGTCATCCATTCCTGGGATGCGCGGACCGGCGAGCTGAATATGATCGAGGCGCTGGCCGCGACCTGCCGCCTGGTGGGCGCCGTCTGGATTGGCCCGCTCGAGCGCCTGGCGTGCAAACAGCGGGCAACTCCCGCAGTTGATGCGGAGTACTTGTTGTCCGATCTCGAGGGCAAGGTCGACGGCGGGCTCAAGCTGCCTCAGGACAAGGCGTTCCTCGCCCTCGCATATATCGAAAGCCAAAATGCCCTGGTGCTGCAGGAGACCTGGCGCGGTGTGCTGGGCACCCGCGACAAGCACGCCGTGTGGATGCATGACCTCGATAGTGGGGAAATCCACCGCCTGGCGAAAAACGTAAACCTAGGGGAATCCGTCGTTTACGCGGAGTATTGAATATTGTTGTTAAGGTCCTCAGGCGGATGCGGATCGGTCTTGCAGGCTTGATCCATTCACCCGAGCAACCCGTCAAGCGCATCGATCAGGCGATTGACTTCCTGTTCGCTGGTGTAATGCACCAAGGACGCGCGCAGCACGCCTTCGGCCGGGTCGATGCCGAGCGCCTCCACCAGCCGGTAGGCATAGAAGTTGCCCACCCCCACCCCCAGCCCTTGCTTCGCCAGCCCGGCGGCCAGGTCTGCCGATGACATGCCTTCGACCGTGAAGGCGACGGTGGGCGCGCGCTCCTCGGCGCGTTGGCGGCCGAACATGCGCACGGCCCGGTGCCCGGCCAGGAAATTGAGCAGCGGCTGGAGCAGCCGCGTTTCGTGATCGCGGAACAGTTTTCTCACTGTCGCAGCCTTGTCCGTGACCGGCGCCCGAGGGTCACCGTGCCGGTCGTGGATGGCCTCCATGTAATCCACGACGCCGTTAACGGCGGCGATCTGCGCATGGTCGGGGCCGGCGGGCGTGAAGCGATAGCCCGGCGTTTGCGCGTTGAAAAAATGCCCCTGGCAGGGCAGTTCCGCGTTGAGTGCCTCGCGGATGAACAGGGCGCCGAGGTGCGGCCCGTAGACCTTGTATAAGGAGAAAAGATAGACGTCGGCGCCTGAAGCGGCGACGTCGGGAAGGCCATGCGGGCAGAAAGACACGCCGTCGACCACGGCGATGGCGCCCGCCTCTTGGATCATGTCGGTGATCTCGCGCACCGGGTGGATGGTGCCGATGACGTTCGAGCAGTGGGTGAAGGCCACCATGCGCGTACGACCTCCCAGCAAGTCCTCGAGGTCGACGGGGCGCAACTCGCCGGAATCGCGGTCGACTTTCCACTCGCGCACCACGATGCCATCGTCCTCCAGGCGGCGCCATACGCCGACGTTGGCCTCGTGATCCTGGTTGGTGACGATGACCTCGTCGCCCGTTTTCAATGACTGTCGCAGGGCCTGGGCCAGCACGTAGGTATTCTGCGAGGTCGACGGCCCGAAGTGCAGCTCGCTCGTCTTGACGTTGAGCCAGGCGGCCATCCGTGCCTTCGCGGCGTCCATCTGGCGGCCGGCTTCCGCCGACGGCGCGAAGGCGTAATAGGGCTGGACTTTGGTCTCACGGTAGAAGCGATCGAGCCGTTCGATGACGTGCCCGCAGGCGTACGAGCCGCCGGCGTTCTCGAAATGCGCAAAGCCTTCGAGCGACGGCTCGCTGAAGGCGGGAAACTGCGCGCGTACGAAATCGAGGTCGAGGTTCATGGAAGGGCTCCGCAAGGTGATTAATCGTGAAATGATACGCCTTGCAACAGTTACTATTCCTCCCAGCCATGCCTTCCCACCCTTCCATTTTTCGCGCCATTTGCTGGACTGTGCTACTGGTCTGGCTCGTGGTCATGGTGCAGCAGACAGTGAAGCCGCTGCCGCCGGGTGTGAGTGTCGCCTCCGCGGCGACGGTGATGCACGAATCGCAGATCGAGTTTCTGTACGACCTCACGACACATGACTCCGTTGGCCGGCCGATTGTCGAACAACAAATTTTCGACGCCGTGCTCGCCGCTATCGACGGCGCCAACACCTTCATCGTGCTGGACTTCTTTTTGTTCAACGATGACATGGGCGCCGTGGGCGACAATGCCAAAGGTCGGTTGCGGCCGCTCAGCCGCGAACTGACGGATCGCCTGCTCGCGCGCAAGGCAGCCGTACCTGATCTGCAAGTGCTGTTCATCACCGATCCGATCAACGACTTCTACGGCAGCAGACCATCGCTGCTATTGGCCGAACTTGAACGCAGCGGAGTGCACATTGTTCGCACTGACTTGAAGCGCCTGCGTGCCTCCAATCCCGCCTACACTTCGCTTTGGCTGATGTTCGCGCAATGGTTCGGCAATTCGCCGGGCGGTACGCTGCCGGATCCGTTCCGCGAGGACGGCAAAGCGAGTATCCGCAGCTGGCTGGCGCTCGCCAACTTCAGAGCCAATCATCGCAAGGTCATCGTCGCAGACACGACCGATGGCGATTGGCTTGGCATCGTGACCTCGGGCAATCCGCACGACGCCAGCAGTTTGCATTCGAACGTGGCGTGGCGCTTTCGCGGTGATCTCGCACAAGCCGCGCTCGAAAGCGAGTTGGAAGTGGCGCGGTTCTCCGGATGGCAAGGCTCGATTGAAACCGGCAAGCGATCCAGACCGACTATCAATGCGCCGGCTACGCTCACCGCGAACCACGTGACGGAGGAAGCCATCCGCGAGGGGCTGCTCGGGTCGATCGCAAAGGCGGCATCCGGCGACGAGATCACTCTGGCGATGTTCTACCTTGCGGATCGCACAGTCATCGACGCATTGCTGGATGCGAGTCAGCGAGGCGCCCATGTGCGGTTGATCCTCGATCCGAACAAGGAGGCGTTCGGACTGGAGAAGGACGGCGTGCCGAATCGCCCCGTGGCAACCGAACTGATCGAGAAAAGCGGCGGCAAGATCGAAGTGCGCTGGTATCGGACCCAGGGAGAACAGTTTCACACCAAGCTTGCGATGGTCAAAACCGCGTCGCAACTCACGGCCAGTCTGGGCTCCGCAAATCTCACGCGCCGCAATCTCGGCAACTACAATCTGGAAGCAAATCTTCAGGTGGCCATTCCCATCGATTCGCAACTTGCCAGGCAACTGAAGGAATATTTCGACTTGCTGTGGCACAACGACCGAGAGAAGGGGATCGAGTACACCGCTTCGTTTGAAGCGTACCGTGACGAGTCGAAGCTGAAGTACTGGCGTTATCGCATCATGGAGGCGACGGGGCTCAGCACGTTTTAATGGTGCCCCAATCACAATAGCAGCGTTGCCATCGATCTAGCGTGGGCACTCCGCCCTTTCGGCATCAAGCGAGGCGCAGGGTTCTATACTTCAGTAGAAGTCAGGTGACACATGATCATCGAGGTTTTCAAGGAACGACGTTTGGATTGGGAGAAAGAACTTCCCGGCCCGATCGAGGCGGTGGTGCGGGATGCGGAACGGCTGGTGATCGAGTACCAGGAACACCAGGGCGGCTCGGTGCCCGTGCTTGGCCTCGTCAATGGCAACGCCCGCCTGATAGCGCAGGCGCTATGCCTGATTTTGGAGCGTTCGCTGGCCCCGGGGCGCCGATTGGTGGAGTGGGGCAGCGGCCTGGGTGGTGCGACCTGCGTGGCCAGCGCACTGGGGTTCGATGCGCTGGGCATCGATATTGTGCCGGAATGGGTCGAGCGCGGACACCAACTGGCGGCCCGGCACGGACTGTCGGCCCGATTTTCCTGCGACAGCTACTGTCCGGACTGGGCGCTGCGCGTCATCGACGGCCAGGCTGCCGCGCGACAGGCGGCCGACTGGCTCGACGCCGACATCGTCTACGTCTACCCGTGGCCGGCGGAGGTGAGACTCGTCGAGCAAATTTTCCTCGAACTCGCCCGCGACCACGCCCTGCTGCTCTCGACCTACGGCCCTGCCGAGGTGCGCATCCACCGCAAGGCCGACCTCGACGGTCGCGGCGGATACGCCGCGCCCTGTCGCTCACCATGACCAATCACCCATGCATCCGGAAGCCTGCGGGTGTAGCGTTACGGCACTTTCCTGCGAGGACTCCACATGCTCCACATCCGCTTTCAAAAAATGGCTGCGGCTTCACTTACAATCACCCTGGCATTCGCCAGCGCCCACCTGGCTGCACAGCAACCCTCGGCTTCCACGCCCGATTGGGTGGAGCGATCCAATGGGATCGCCTACAAGGTGCTGGAAATGTCGGCGCACTTCGTGCCCGAATTCGCCGGTCAGCAAGGCATCGAAGGATTTGACGAGGACATTTTTGACCTCAAGCCCAACCTTTATGAGCGCCAGCAGGCGGTCAACGAAGGCAAGCTCGAGTATCTCGCAAAGGTGCGGGTCGAGGAGACCGATCCGCGCGTCCTGCAGGACATCGAGATCATGATCAAGGCGATCCGGGACGACATGGAATCGAACCGCGTCAACTACGAGCGGGTGCTGCCGTACGGCAACATCAACGGCCTGATCTTCTTCGGCTTCCGCGGGCTGCTCGACAAGCAGGTGCCACCCGACCGGCAAGAGGCCGCGCTGGCGCGCTTGAAAAAGTACACAGGCCGGGCCGAAGGCTACGAGCCGATCACCGAGCTCGCCAAGGAGCGGCTTACCGAGCGCATGGACGTCGAAGGCCTGATCAAGCCGTTCGTCGGCGAGGTCGAGCAAGACCTGGAACGCGCGCCGACCATGCTCGCCGGGCTGCCCGGGCTGTTCGAGGCCACTGAGTTGGAAGGCTGGGAGGAGGACCTCGCGCTCCTCACCGAGCAGTTCACCGAGTACAACCAATGGGTGCGTGAAACCATCCTGCCCAACACGCGGCCCGATGCGGCACTGCCGCGTGAGCTTTATGAGCTGGCGCTAAAAGTCTTCGGCGTCGACGCGACGCCCGAGGAGCTGATCCGTACCGGCCAGGTGGCCTTCGTCAACATCCGCAACGAGATGATGGCGCTGGCGCCGCTGGTAGCGGCCGACAAGGGTTGGGAGGCAAGCGACTACCGTGACGTGATCACGCGCCTGAAGGAAGACCAGGCCCACGGCGATGAGCTGATGACGGATTACCAGGCGACCATGGCAGAGCTCGACAAGATCATTGAACGCGAGGGCCTGGCGACGTTGCCGAATGAACCGGCGCGCGTGCGCATGGGGAGTGCGGCGGAAACCGCGCAGCAGCCGGCCGCGCACCTCGACGTGCCGCGCCTTATCGGCAACACGGGCGAGTATCCCGAATTCATCGTGCCCGACATTCCACAGAACGAGGACGGTAGCTGGCCGAGCAGCGATTACGCCGTTCGCGCCGGCATGTGGACGCTGTCGGCGCATGAGGCGCGGCCCGGGCACGAGATGCAGTTCACCACCATGCTCCGCGGCGGGGTTTCGATCGCCAGGGCGACGTTCGCCTTCAACTCGGCCAACGTCGAGGGCTGGGCGCTGTACGCCGAAGCCATCAGTAAGCCCTATATGCCGCTGGACGGTCAGTTATTTTCACTGCAGGCGCGGTTGCTGCGCGCGGCGCGCATCTGGCTCGATCCCATGCTCAACCTCAACCTGATCTCGGCCGAGGAAGCCAAGCGCGTGCTCATGGATGACGTCATGGAGGACGACAGCAGCGCACAGAACGAGGTCGAACGCTACACCTACCGTATGCCCGGTCAGGCGACCGCCTATTACTACGGTTACGAAAACCTGCAGGCGCTGCGCGCACAGACCGAGCTGGAGCTGAAGGAGGGGTTCGACCAGAAGGCGTATCACGATTTCATCCTGGCCCAGGGCCTGCTGCCGCCCGAGGTACTCGCCGAGGCCGTCGAGGCGGGTTTTATCGCACCGCGGTCATCGGACTGAGGGGCGGATCGAGGGCTTTAGTCGAGTAGCCGGTCGAGGTAGGCGAAGGCTTCGTCGGATTCAGTCTGGACCAGCCAGAACAACGCCTGCTCGCGGGCGTCGTGGCGCTGCCCGGTATCCTCGACCAACCCGATCAGGGCATCCAGCGCCTGGCGCTCCGTGTGGAAGGACAGCGCCATGATGGCGTCCTCCGCCACCCGGGGGCTGCCGTCCACCTGAGCAATCAGCCAGGCGATGCTGTCGGCCGTCGACACATCGTCCATGGTGCGAACGTCACCGGCGATGCTGACCGGGCAGGCGCTGCTGAGCGCGCGGATGTCTTGTACGCGGCCGTTCTGCACCTCGACGAAGACCTGCATCGAATCCGAGCCCACCTCGCAGTTTTCGGCCGCTGCGAGGTCATCCTCGCCATGGCCCAGCCGACAACCGACGGCACCGGTGATCTTGCCGCCGCGAAACTCGTAGCAGCAGGCATCGCGCCCGCCGGCCCCTGCGGCCACCTCCCAGCGGTACCAGCCGTCGTCGCGCAAGGTGATCTCAGCGGCGGCGAGCGGGCCCGCCAATGCCGCACAGAGCAACCACAAGCTGGAGGCGATCCAACCCCGGGAAGCCATCACTCGTCCCCTTCGAGCGCCTGGTCGATGACTTGCCACACTTCTTCACTGCCCATGTTCACCAGGTACTCCAGCAGCATGCGTTTCTCGGAGGCATCGTTGCTGGCGCGGTACAGCTCAAGCATGGCCGTATCGTTGCCGCTGATCATCAGGCCCTCGATCGCGGCCTCGCGCACGTCCTCGTTGGCAGCCGATCGATAAATCTCGACCAGCGCGGCATCCGCTTGTTCGCTGCCGATGATGCCGAGGCCCTCGATGGCCTGCTTTTGCTGCTTGGGGTCGCTGGTCTCAAGCGCCAGTGCCCGCAGGGATTCCAGGTCGCCGGAAATCGCGTAGGCCTCGATCAATGCCTCGCTGGCCTCGCCGCCGGTCGAAATGGCCTGGTCGCGCAACTGGCGCAGCTTGTCGTGCGCGCCCATGACACCCAGCGCTTCCACGGCCTGCGCGAAGGCCTCCTCGTCCTGCGTTTCCAGGGCAATCTGGTAAACCGATTCCTCGTCATCGGCGATGACGTAGGCTTCCAGCACGGCATCGCGCACGTCTTCGTCGCCCTCGGCGAACAGGCTGCGCAACTGTGCCATAGTATCCGGGTTACCGCCGATACCGATCATGCGAATGGCCTCTTCCTGCAGGTCACCGCTGCTGTTGCGTGCCGTGGCGAGGATCAGTTCCTGTGCCTCGGGGTCCTCGATTTGGCTGAGCACGAACAGCGCCTTCTCCTTGAGTTCGTCGCTGTAGTTGCCCTCCACCACCTTGCGCGCCAGGGGCAGGGCGCGTTCGGGCGGGGCGCTGATGAGCGCCTCCACGGCCGCGATTCTCAGTTTCTCCACATCGGAAGCTTCAGACTGGGCCGGCGCCTGGGTGGCGAAGGCAATGAGGGCGGTGGCCGCCAGAGCCTTGAAGGGAATGGTTCTCGAAAAGGTTTTCATAGCTTTAATTCCTGATTGTTGGGTCCTGTCTCCTGGGATGCCGCCCCGGCCAGTTTGGTTAGCACCACGCTGAACTCGAATTCGAGTTGTGCCTGCACGGCGGCAGCCTCCTGTGCCGACAGATCTTCGCTGCCGAGCTCCGCCAGCATCGGCTCGAAGGAGCGCAAAACGCGGGCGAGGTCGGGGCGGCCGTTCTGCAGCGCCAGTTCCTGGTAGGCCCTGTTTCGTTCCAATAAGGACGTTACCAGCGCTGCCCTTTGGCGATCCTCGGCCCCACCGAGGTCGCCAAGACTCATGCGGGCGGAACGCAGATGCGATTCCAAGCCGCGCTGGAATGCCGCCTGCGACCACTCGACGGTGGCGGCCGGGGTCGACTGCACGGTCAACTGGGGCCCCGTTTCCTCCCCGCCGGACAGCCACACAGCGATGCCGATCCCCAGCGCCAGCGCCGCGGCCATGCCCGCGCCGAGGGCGAACGACCAGGAATGAAACGAAGCGGCGCGCGGCGCGCGCTCGGAGCCCTCGAGTCGGGCCGCGCGCTGAAGACTGCTCTGCAGCCGCTGCTCCAGCCCTGAGGGCATGGAGACATCGGCCGGTTCGCTGAGCGCGTCGAGATCGCGGGTCAGATCCCGGTAGCGCCTGGCCAGCTCGGCGTCGCTTTCGAGCGCCGCGGCGATCTCGCGCCGCTCGGCGGCCGTCAGGGCGTCGTTGTAATAAAAAAGGATCAGGGTTTCGTCGTTCATCGGGGTTCCCTTGCCAGTGCGGGCATTTCGTTGCGGAGTTTGCGGACGGCGCGGAACAGCGATTGCTTGACCGCGTTGGCATTCTTGCCGACCGCGGCGGCGATTTCCTTGAGATTCCATTGCTCCAGGTGGCGCAGTACAAAGCACAGCCGTTCGTCATCGGTGAGCATCTGCATCGCGGTATCCAGTTCGGCGTGCAATTCGTCGTGGTAGTGCGACTCGTCGGCGCTGGCAGACGGGTCCTCGAAATCGGCCCCCAGGGGCTCGAACGCCTGCGGACGTTGTTTGCGCAAGGTTGCCAGCGCGGAGTTGACGGCAATGCTGTGGATCCAGGTTTCCAGTTTGGCGCCATGCTGAAACTGCTGGCGGTTTTTCCACGCATTCAACAGCGCATCCTGCAGGGCGTCTTCGGCCAACTGTGGATTTCGCGTGATGCGCAGGCAGGCGGAATACCAGCCGTTCGCGCGTGCCGCGATCGCCGTCTGGAAGTCCGCCTGCGTCGGCGTGCTCGTTCTTTTCAACACCGCCACCATCCTCGATGAGATGTCGGAGCCTTGGCTTTGGTTAGCACGCAATGCGGAATTTCAGGGCTGGCCCGGTTGCTGGCAGACGTCGCTTTCGAGATACGCCCTGAGGCGTGATACCGGCGTCGCGGTGCCGCTGTGCGAATTGACGATGCGTACGGTGTCAGGCAGGCGCGCAACGGCCTCGCGGGCAAACCAGCACTCAGTTTGCGCGCGGGCCACATCGGGTGATTCGGCTTCAGAGTGGGGCACGTGGATGTCGGAGACGAAAAAGTAGTCGCCATCGACCGCCCACAGACCCAGCATGGCATCGACGTGGGGGTTGGCGCCGAGTGAAACCAGGCGGGCGCGGCTTTCACCCGTGCCGATGGTCTTGTCATCGGCAACCGGGATGACGTCGATCGAAGAAACCAGCGCAGCCAGGCGGTCGGCCGGCATTTCCGGGCGGTTGAGCGCGGTTTCGAGAAACGACTCACTCGCGGCCGGGGCGTACACCTTCGTTCCTTCAGACGCGAATGCGCGCGCGCCGCCTGCGTGGTCGTCGTGGAAGTGGGTGAGCGCAACGCCTGCGATTGTGCGCCCTTCGAATTCGGATTTGAGGAAATCGATCAGCCGCTCCGAGAGCCCGCTTATGCCGAGGCGGGGAACGAGGTCGGCCGGTGGAATCTGGTGGAGTTCGACCCAGCCCGCCGGCGCGTCGCCCACCACCAGGCCCTCGCTGGTTTCCACCACCATGTGCCGGAACCCCGTGCGCACCCCGCGAACCAGGTGGACCCCGTCGCTGAGGTTGACGAGTTCCATGGCGACCCGTGCGGGCCAGTTCTCACCCGGTACCTGGACCGGGTCGGCCCCGGGGGTCGGCGCGAAGATCGCCTCGGACTCGGCGTCGCTCAGCACTTCCCAGCGGCCGGTGGCCCGGAACATCAGCGCGCCGTCGATCAGGAGCTTCGCTTCGGGCGCCTCGAGATCGGTCCAATCCCACTGCCAGACCACCGGCACCCGGCCCCGTAACGGCAAATCTGCCGTGGTTTCCACCCGCCGCAGCGTGCCGACATCCATCGCAATTTTCATGTCCGAGAACCGTTCGCGATGTTCGAGGTACTCAGACGCCAAACGATGGGGGTCGAGGCGGCGGACGCTGCGTGCCTCGGCCGCGTTATCGGTGTCATGAAACTCGATGTCCGGCGGATTGTCGCGGTTGACGATGCGCACGCGATCGGGCGGAAAGTAGGCGACCGTCCAGCTGCCGTCGAGGTCCGGGTTCGACTGGCCGGTTGCCGAGAACAGCACGCGCTCCGTACCGTCTTCGGTCACGACGCACCACGTGGTGGGATAGAACTCACCGGCGCGCGAGTGGGTGCCCTGGTAGCGGGCACCGAGGTCGAACTCGCCTTCGAGGCAAAAGCGCGTGGTGGCGGCCTGGACCGTTGGTGCAAAGCTGAGTGCAAGCACGCTGAGAAT
>Ga0299906_10002177_pt1 | contig 16363 bp, 15 predicted proteins | sample RVTome_14_FD_200259 | JGI IMG/M metagenome (GOLD analysis project Ga0299906, IMG submission 200259) | Soil microbial communities from uranium-contaminated site in the Upper Colorado River Basin, Wyoming, United States - RVT145D125 (version 2) ...
CGGCGGTCGGGCTTCGATCTCTCGCGAGTGCATGGCAGCTCCTCTCCGGGGGGCGATCCCGAGCCGGAGCAAGCCGCGTGCCAGGTGCGGCTCGTGCCCCCGCGCGCCCGGGCGGGCCGGAAGGGGGACGCCTGCGGGGCGCCCCGCCCTTCGCTGCCCACTGCGTGGGCAGCCCCTGCACCCGGGGACGGCGGCCGGGGGGCGACGGCGCGGGTGACGCGGATCACCTTGCCCGCCGCCGGGAGCGCCGAACCAAGGCTGCCGTGACCGGCCGCACGGCTCTCGCTCTCGCCGCCGCCGCGGGGCTCGGCCTCGGCGGCTGCGCGGCGCCTTCCGGGCCCGGCCCCGAGGCCGGGGCGGCCGCGGCCTCCGAGCTGCCGGCCTCCGCGGACTGGCGCACGGACGCGGCCCGCGCCGCCTCCCGCGCCGCGGCGACGCTCGGCGAGGCGGCGGAGGCCACCGCCGGCGCGGCGCGCGTCGCCGGCGCGAGCGCGAAGACCGCGGCCCACGGCCTGCGCCGGGGCTTCGAGCGCCCCGCCGCCAGTGCCGACTACGGCGCGCCTCCGAGCGACGCCCCCGGCGCGATCCGCAGCCACTTCCGGCACGTGATGCGCGCGCCCGAGGACGCGAGCCTGCGCATCGGGCGGCCCCGCAGGGGCTACATGAACCACGGCCTCCTGCGCGGCGGCGGCGTGGCCTGGCGCGGCTGGCTGGTCGACGTGGAGGTCACCCAGCGGGCAAGCCTCTTCGGCGACGAGCGGCGCAGCCAGGCCTACGTGGTGCGCCTGCGCGACGGCGAGGTGATCGACGTGCACCGCGGCGCCGAGCACGAGTTCCTGGGGCTCGCCGACTGAGGGCGCGTGGTAGGCTCGGGGCCCGCTGGAGGTAGCGTCCGTGTCCGAGCCCGCGGTGCTTCGCTGGGAGACCCTGACCAAGAGCCGCTTCGACCGCATCGACCGCGCCCGCGCGGTGGTGCTGGTCACCTGCTCGCCCCTCGAGGTCCACGGCCCGCATCTGCCCCTCGGCGCGGACGTGCTCGAAGGGGAGGGGCTCGCCGAGCGCGCCGTCGGCCTGCTGCCGGCGCCCCACCGCGATCGCCTGTTCCTGAAGCTGCCCTGCATCTACGCCTGCGCCGACCCGGTCCCCCAGCCCGGCTCCCTGGCGTTCCGCCCCTCCACCACCATCGCCGTGCTGGAGGACCTCGGCCGCGCGCTGGCCGGACAGGGCTTCCGCGACGTGATCGTCTCGAACTTCCACGGCAGTCCGCGGCACTTCCTCGCCATCGAGACCGCCTGCGAGCGCGTCTCCCGGGAGCGCGGCATCCGCATGCTGAGCCTCTTCTCGGTGATGCTCTCGCGGCTCACCGACGGCGGTGGCTCCGAGCTCGGCCACGTGCTCGGCCACCTGCCGGGCGTCGATCCGCAGGACTTCGAGGGCGATACCCACGCCGGGCTGGTGGAGACGAGCCAGCTGCTGGCGCTCCACCCCGAGTGGGTGGATCCGGGGTACAAGGAGCTGCCGCGGCGCACCGTCGACCTGTGGCTCGAGGAGCGGGGCGAGCCGCGGCCCCGCGCGCCCCGCGGCAGGCTGGCGGCGCTGCCCGCCATGCTGAAGGCCTTCCGGGCCGGCGTCCGCTTCTTCCAGCAGGAGAGCTACTCGGGGGCGCCCGCCAGGGCCTCCTCGGAGCTCGGCGAGCAGATCCTCGACACGCTGGCCTCGAAGGCGGCCGAGGCCCTGGCCGAGCTGCTCGACGGCCGGCTGCCGCCGGAGCAGTGGCACTCGCCGCTCTGGAAGGCGCGACACCTCTTCGTACACCCGGCCGCGGTGCGGATCGCCGATCGCCTGCTCGGCGTGAAGGCGCCGTAGGGCGAAGCGCCGGGTCGCTCCCGCACCGAGAACCGAGGCCGCCCTCGTTTCTCCGCTTGCCCTTCCGTCTGCCGCAGGGGCATGATGGGCCTCCGCCCAGTGGTTCCCGACCGTCGAGGAGGTCCGCCATGCGATTCCTCGCCGCCCTTCCCCTTCTGCTTCTGGCCCCTGCAGCGACCGACGCCTCGGCCCAGACCGGGTGCACGCGCTCCGTGGTGAAAGTCGCCCTGGCCGATGGCAAGGAGATGCCCCACGTGATCGTCGAGTGCCCAGGAGCGGAGAGCCAGGGCCTGCTCGCGGCCGATGCCATCGAGAAGGCCTGCGCCGGGGCCGGCGATCCCTCGCAACCTCCCGGCACGCTCGAGGCCTGCGAGCGTGCGGTGGCGAATGCCCAGCAGGCACTTCGCAAGGCGAAGATCCCGCTTCGGGGCACCATCAGAAGTGAAGCCCTGGCGCGGCGGTGCCGTTTCCTTCTTCGAGGTCGGCGTGTCCACCGGCACGATCGAGTATTGGCAATCACTCTCACCATTTGAGACGGTCGACCACGTGTATTCGGCTACGTTCGAACGGCTCGGTCTCGGCATCGTGAAGATCGCGGACTTCAAGCATGCCTCAATGACAACACCGGAAATTCGCACCGTTGGCTTTGGCCTCCTGACCTCTCGTTCAGATGCGAGGTCGCTGATCATAGAGACCTCCAGGGACATGATGAAGATTATGGAAGTCCCTCTCCCGCCGAACATTCTTGAGCTCCTTGATCAGCAGTTGAGGCCAGTCGACTATCGCCCCCCCGAGGAGTAACGGGAGGGGAGGGGGAAGGAGCCGCCGCCGAAGGCGAGATCTGCATGTCCCACCAGGCGCGCTCGGGCGTGATCTCAACCAGGATATACGTCGCGGGTTGGCTCGCGTGCTTCGGCGCACTGGTTGCCGTAGTCGCGGTTTTCCCGCGCTCAGCGGGGAACTTCGTTGTCGCTTACTCATTGGCGGTGATCTGGGCAGCGACTCTGATGGGGATCCCCGCGATTCTTAGGCTTCTCGAATACCTCAGGCACCACCATCACGAGCACTGGGCGCGTTTGGTCTTCTTTCCCAACGCGGCGCGACGTTGGAGCTGCCCAGACTCGATGGCCATTCTGCAGTTCGTGTTTACACGTGATCAACTCACCGACCCAGTTGTGCAGTCGCTGAAAGAAGAAGCTAGGAAGCGCTCATTCTTCCTCCTCTGCATCACGATTCATCTTCCGGTGCTCTGGATCGCGTCAGCGGTTCTCCTGCCCTAGATCGGGGGACGATCAGCGGGAGACGGAGTTGCCAAATTGCCCCAGGACGTCGCTCCGAAGCTGCTCACGAAGGGCCCCCCGTGACACCCAGATCGCGTGCCTCGTCCGCCAGCTCAAGGCTCATCCGCGCCAAGATCACCGGGACCGACTACGGCTATCGTGACAGCAACCATCGCCTCGAGAGCGCGCAGACGGTGCTCGACACCACCCTGGCCCAGAATCTCGCCTACACCTGGGACAGCGCGGGGAACCTGCTCACCGCCAATGACCTGGTGAGCGGAGGACTTCACCAGAGCTTCAGCTACGACAGCCTCCACCGCCTGGCTACCGCCAATGGCACGGATCCGAGTAGCACGAGTTACCCCTACGGGAGGCATCGAAAGGATCCCCCCGGTACCACGCGGCGCGGAAACCCGAAGCATCCCCATCCGTTCGAGCCGTAGAGGAGAAGGAATGACGGTCGAACGTGGGTCACTCGCGTATCAAATCCTGGACGAGTGCAAATGCGGGCCGGAAGAGTTCTTCGTGTTGGTCTCCTCGGTGGAGGAGGACGACCTTGAAGCCTTCCTCCAGATCTTGGTGAAGCTAGTCGCGAAGGACCACTTGAAGTGTGACCGCGGAGCCCAAGAGGACATCCCCCTTTCCATCGAAGATCTTCACTCCTACGTCGCGAACCGGCGAGCGGCTGGAGAGGATCTCGAACAGTACCCAACTGTCTGCGAGGAGTTCCGGTTCACGACGACCGAGCGCGGCATCGAACTCCTCCTGCCAGAAGATCGGCCGGTATCTTCCTAAACCGCGAGGCACAGGGGCACAGGTGCCACGCACACCAGCTGCAGCAGAGTGTCGAAGAAGAGAGTGTAGAAGAGCCTGAGGAAGACCGTCGCGAGTACGGCGGGTTGGATGCGGTCGGCTAGCGCCGCTCCGGGCCCTGCGGCGGCGGATCCGCCGCCTCCCGCGCCCGGGCGGTGCTGCTGGCCACGTGCTCGGCCAGGATGCGGCTCAGGTTCCGGTACAGGCGCGCGCCGATGCGCGGATAGCGGCGGCGCACCCGCTCCAGGTCCGCCTCGCTGAGCCGCAGCAGCCGCACGTCGCTCTTCGCCTCCACGTCCGCCGTGCGGCGGCCGTGGAAGAGCGCCACCTCGCCCACCACGTGCCCGCGCCCCAGGGTTCCCAGGTGCAGGCGCCCGCGGGCGGTCGCCACCGAGGCCACCAGCTCGCCGTCGATCACCACGAAGAACTCGTCCCCCCACTCGTCCGACCGCATCAGGCTGTGACCCTTCGGGTAGCGCCGCACGTCGGCCAGCAGCGCCACGATGCGGGCCTGGGTGGCGCTCATGCCCTCGAAGAGCGGGATGCTCCGCTCCGGGCGCTCGCCCAGGTCGAGGCCGAGCACGTCCCACAGGGTGACGATGCGCAGGCGCAGCGCCAGGGCCGGCGTGAAGGTCATGTCGAGGAGCCAGGCCAGGGCCAGGGTACCGGCGGCCAGGGCGCCGAACTGGGCCTGGCTGCGCAGCTCGCTGGCGACGAGCACCAGGAAGCCCAGGCACAGGGCGACGCTGGTGTAGGTGACCGGCCGCCCGACGAGCCGCAGGGCCAGCCGGGCGCCCTCCTCCTCGTCGGCCAGGCGCCGGGCCTCGACGTTGAAGCGCGCCAGGTAGTGGATGGTGTCGTCCACGGCGATGCCGAGCACCAGGCACGCGACCAGTCCGGTGGTGGGATTGAGGGGTATGCCCGAGAAGCCGAGCACGCCGAAGTAGGCCAGCACCGGCACCGCGTTGGGGAGGAGCGCGAGCAGGCCGATGCGGAACGAGGTGAAGAGCAGGCACAGGATCGCGAAGATGATGATCAGCGCGGACGAGAGCGACAGCGCCTGGCCGAGCGCGATGGCGTCGAGGGTCTGCGCCACCAGCACGCTGCCGCCGGTGACCCGGGCCTCCAGGTCGGCGGGCAGCCCGGCCAGGCGCGCCTCGATGCGGCGGATCAGGGCGTCGGTGGCGGCCGAGTCCCGCGCGCTCACGCGCGCCAGCACCCGGGTGACGCGGCGCGGCGAGTCGACGAGGCCCTCCAGCTCGTCGCCGGAGGCGAAGAAGAGCAGCTGGGCGATCAGCCGCTGCGAGTCGGGGATGCCGTCCGGCGACGCCTCGGCGCCGCGGAAGCCCCGGTCCAGGGCGGCCACGTAGTCGGCGAGCGAGGTGGTGCCCGCCACCTCGGGCTGCTCTTCCAGCCAGCGCTGGAGCGCGGCGATCTCGCGCAGGGCCCCGGGCTCCTCGAAGGCGCCGTCGCGCCGGGACTCGAGCATCACGTACACGGAGCTGGCGCCCCCGAGCTGGTGGTTCACCCGCTCGAAGCCCAGCCGCACCGGGTTGTCGGGCGGGAAGTCGCCGACGAAGTCCGCGTTCACCTGGATGCGGGCCATCCCCACCAGCGAGACCAGGGAGATCGCGGCCGCCGCCCACAGGATCGCCCGGCGCCGGCGCAGGTCGAAGTCGGCGAGCGCGCCGAGCAGGCGGTCCGCGCGGCCGGGCGCTCCGTCCGCGGCGCGCCTCGGCCGGGGCAGCAGCTGCAGCAGCGCCGGAGCGAAGGTCAGCGAGGCCACCAGGGTCGCGGTCACGCCGACCGCCGAGAAGGCTCCGAAGTCCCGGATCGCGGGGATGGGCGTCAGCATCAGCGACACGAAGCCCGCGGCCGTCGTCGCCCCCGTCAGCAGGAGCGGCAGCCACACCCGGCCCAGGGCCTCGGTCACGGCTCCGTCGGGGCCCTCCGCGCCGCCCTGCAGCACCTCGTAGTACTCGGAGACCACGTGCACCGCGTAGGCGAAACCGACCACGATCACGACCGGCGGCACGATCGCCGTGACCAGGTTGAGCGAGCCCTCCACCGCGGCCACGAAGCCGAGGGTCCAGACCAGGCCGATGGCGATGGTGCCGAGCGGCACCAGCACGCCGCGCAGCGAGCGGTAGGCCAGCAGCGCCACCAGCGCGACCACCAGCGTCGCCAGGGGCACCGTGCGGGACAGGTCCGAGAGCAGGATGCGGCTGGTCTCGGCCTTGACGTGGAAGGTGCTCGTGACCCAGACCTCGGCGTCGCCCTTCTCCTCCTCCGCGATGCGCGAGATCCGCTCGTGCACGGCGCTCTCGAGCAGCTCGCGCTCGGGCAGGTCGTGGAGGTAGACCAGCAGGAGGGCGGCGCGGCCGTTCTCCGGCGCCAGGGCGCTGCCGTAGAGCGGGTGGCCGAGCACGCCGCGCCGGATCTCCGCGAGGCGCGCCGGGTCCCGGGGCGGCTCGTCGTAGAAGGGCGCGATCTCCAGGTCGCCGTCCCGGTTGCGGATCTCCGGGACCGTCGCGATCGAGACGACGTGGTGGACGCCCGGCTGCTCCTGGAAGCGCCGGCCGAGGCGCTGGATCCGCGCCAGGCTCTCGCGGGAGAAGACGTCCTCGTCCACCAGCGCGACCAGCACGGCCTCGTCGTTCCCGAACAGGCGCCGCATGCGCTCGTAGGTGGCGCGGCCCTCGTCCGAGGCCGGGAGCAGCGGATCCACCGAGGCGTCGATCGCCAGGCGCAGCTCGCCCGTGCCGGGGTCGATCAGGCGCGAGAGCGCCGCGGCGGTCAGCGCCGCCACCGCGAGCAGGACGGCGATCGGATGGCGGGGGACGCTGCGGAGGATCCGCCTCATGGCTCGGGTGCCTCCGGCTCAGCGGCCCCCGGACTCGAGCTCCCGCTGGGAGAAGATCTTGCGCGGGACGTCGGCGTCGAGGTCGATCTCCTCGACGACCAGCTCGGTGGAGGTGCCGTCCCGCAGGTCCTGCATCCGCAGCAGGCGCGGCACGTGGCGGCCGCCCTGCTCCTCGACCCGGGCCGGGTCGGCGCGCAGCACCTTGCGCGGCTCCTCGCCGCGCTCGTAGAAGCGGGACTCCAGGGGCACGCAGGTCTCGGCGTCGAAGAGCGTGACGCTGCGCTCGTAGGCCGAGCCGGAGTCCGGCGCCGGGCGGCTCTCCACCGCGACGACCGGCCGGCCGTCGAGCTCTCCGCCGTCCCGCATCTCGCTCTGCGGGTCGCGAGCGTAGCCCTGGAGGCGTTCGAAGTCCTCGTAGGAGAAGTCGGTGCCGAAGAGCGAGCCCGAGACCATGCGCGCGGTGACCCGCCGCGCGCGCCCGAGCTCGGGGAGGTACATGAAGAGGTCCGCGCGCGCGTCCTTCTTCTCGATCATCAGGACGCCGGCGCCGCGCTGGGTCGGCGGATCGCTCATGCGCAGCATCGCCTGGGAGAGCCCATCGTCGAAGCGCTTCCAGTAGATGCGGGCCCGCGACTCGCTCGTGCGGTCCGCCCGGTCGCGGGTGCGGAACAGCACGGTCTGCACGCTCGACTCGGGGGGCCGGTTGCCCCGCACGCAGGCCTCGAGCTCCTCCAGCGTGGCCGGGCGGGCGCCGGCCGCGGCGGCCAGGGCCAGCGCCGCCGAGGCGACGCCGAGCCCGGTCGGGCCGAGCCGGAGCAGGAAGCGTCTCCGCATGGTGGCCTCCGCTTGGCGTTTCGGGCCGAGATCCTACACCCGCGCCGGGCGGGGCGGGGGCCTATAATGGGCCGCGCGTGACGAGCACGGCGCCCCACTGGTTCGAGAAGGCCATCGCGACGCCCTACGCGGAGCGCACCATCGAGGTGGAGGGCTGCCCCATCCACTACCTGCGCTGGGGCCAGCCGGGGACGCCCGGGCTGGTGCTCGTGCACGGCGGCGCCGCCCACGCGCAGTGGTGGAGCTTCATCGCGCCCCAGCTCGCCCACCACTGCCAGGTGCTGGCCATCGACCTCTCGGGCCACGGCGACTCGGGCCGACGCCGGGAGTACCCCCGGGAGATCTGGGCCGAGGAGGTGATGGCGGTGGCCGCGGACGCCGAGATCGCCGGCGCGCCGGTGCTCTGCGGTCACAGCATGGGCGGCTTCGTGTGCATCGCCGCCGCCGCCCGCTACGGCGAGCGCCTGGGCGGCGCCATCATCCTCGACTCGCCCGTGCGGCGGCCCGACCCGGAGGCGGAGGAGGGCGCCCGGGGCAAGGCCTTCCGCAACCCCAAGGTCTACCCGGACGTGGAGACCGCGCTCTCCCACTTCCGGGTGGTCCCCGAGCCCACCTGCGCCGAGCCCTGGGTGCTGGCCCACGTGGCGCGCCGCTCGCTCGTGCAGGTGGAGGAGGGCTGGACCTGGAAGTTCGATCCGCGGGTCTTCCTGCGCTTCGCGCCCCGCGCCGCCCACGAGGTGCTGCCCGAGGTGCGCTGCCGGGTGGCCCTGTTCCGCGCCGAGTTCGGCCTCGTGACCCCGGACATCGGCGAGTACATGTACGAGCTGCTCGACCGGGCGGCGCCGGTGATCGAGGTGCCGAACGCCTACCACCACCTGATGCTCGACCAGCCCCTGGCCCTGATCACCGGCCTGCGCGCGATCCTGGCCGACTGGCACCACTCGGTGCCGCGGAACTCACGGGCCTGAGCCGGCGCCCGGGCCCGGCCGCCCCTCGGGCGAGAGCGCCAGCACCGCCAGCGCCGCCAGCGCGCAAAGGGCCCCGGCCGCGAAGACCGCCGGATAGCCCCGGCGCTCGGCGAAGGCGCCGAGCCCCGCCTGGGCCAGGGAGAAGCCCACCTGCCAGGCCGCCTGGAACAGCGACATGGCCTTGCCCTTCTCCCGGGGTCCCGCGGCCTCGGCGGCCAGGGCGTTGAAGGCCGGATAGAAGAGGCCGTGGGTGACGCCCATGGCCGCGCCGAACAGGGCCAGCGTGCCGGGCCGCAGCCGGGTGAGGCCCAGCAGCACCAGCACGTAGAGCGCGAGGCACGCGAGCGACACGCGCCGCCGCCCCACGCGGTCCACGAACTCCCCGAAGCCGATCCTCACGGTCACGGCGGCCGCGGCGTAGGCCACGAAGAAGCCGCGCACCTGCTCGATGCCGAGCTCGAGGGCGAAGGGCTGGTAGAAGCGGAACACCACGCCGAGGGCCGCGCCGGCCAGGGCGATGACGGCCGAGGTGCGGAGCTGCCGCGGCTGGAGCGCGAAGCGCCAGACGCCCGGCGCGGCTTCGCCGGCGTCGGAGGCCGCGCGGCGGTCGCGAACGAGGCGCGAGAGCAGGGCCGAGGCCAGCGAGGCGGCGCCGGCGCTGGCGAAGGCCGCCGCCCAGCCCCGGGCGCCCGAGAGCTCCTCCACCACGGCGGGCGCCACCGCGTTCATCGACAGGAAGGTGAGCCCGAACCAGCCGATGGCCTGGGCCAGGCGCTGCGGGGGCGCCTGGTCCACGGCCAGGGTCGCGCCCCCCGAGAAGGCCAGGGCGAAGGCCGCCCCCTGGGCGGCGCGCAGGGCGTAGAGCAGCGGCCCCACCCGGTCCACCCAGGCGAACGCGAAGCAGGTGGCGGCCATCAGCAGGGCGCCGCCGGTGAGGAAGCGGCGCCGCCCGGTGCGATCCGCGAGGCCGCCGACGAGCGGCATCAGCAGCACCGCGGCGATGCCGTGCACCGCCTCCAGCCGGCCGATCTCCGCGGGGCCCGCGCCGAGCTCGGTGACCAGGAACTTCGGCAGCAGCAGGAAGCTCGAGAAGGCGTAGCCGAAGCCCGCCTGGGCCACGAGCAGGGCGGCGAAGCCGCGGGTCAGGAGCGGCGCGGGCTCCCTGCGCGGCGACACCTAGTCCCCGGCCCGGGACCCGCCCCCTTCCGGCGGCTCCGGGGACTCCGCCTCGTCCTCGTCGGCCGCGCGGCGCTCGAGCAGCAGGCGCTTCACGCGGCGGCCGGTGGCGTCGAGCACGCTGGCGTCGAAGGGCCCCACCCGCGTGCGGTCGCCCTTGCGCGGCAGGCGTCCCAGCCGGGCGGTGACGTGGCCGCCGATCGTGTCCTCGGACTCGTCCTCCTCGTCCGAGAGCTCGAACTCGAGGCGGTCGCAGACCTCGGGCAGGGGCAGCCGGCCCGACATCTCGTAGCGGCCGCCGCCGAGCTCGTGGAACTCGCTGGCGAGCTCGTCGAACTCGTCGCCGAGGGGCCCCACCACCTCCTCCAGGGCGTCCTCCCGGAAGGCCAGGCCGATGGCCGTGCCGTGCTCGTCCACCACCACGGCGCAGTGGCTGCGGCGCACCTGCAGCTCGCGCAGGAAGTCCGAGACCGACATGGTGTCGGGAACGAAGACCGCCTCCCGGGCCGCGGCGCGCCAGTCGAGCTTGCCGCCGGTCAGGGCCATGTCCAGGGCGTCCTTGGCGTGGACGAAGCCCACCACCGTGTCGAGCCCCACCTCGCAGAGGGGCAGGCGGCTGTGCCGGCTCTGGCGGACGCGCCGGAGGTTCTCCTCCTGGCTCCTCTCCAGCGACAGGTAGTCCACCTCCACCCGCGGCACGATGATGTGTCGGACCTCGAGCGACATCATCCGGAACACGTTCTCCGTGATCTCGTGCTCGAGGTCGGTCAGCTCCCCGGAGCGGGCCGCGATGGCGAGGATGGAGCGGATCTCCTCGTGCGAGTGGATCTCGTGGGTGCTCCCGGCGGGCAGGCCCGTCAGCCGCAGCATCGCGTTCGAGATGCCGTTGACCGCCGAGATGAAGGGCCCGAAGGTCCAGGCGAAGGCGCGCAGCGGCAGCGAGGTCTGGAGCGCGGTGGACTCGGAGTTGCGCAGCGCCCACATCTTGGGCGCCTGCTCTCCCAGGGTCATGTGCAGCGTGGTGATGAGCGCGAAGGCCAGGCCGATGGAGATCACGGGCAGCCAGGGCGCATCGGCGGGGACCTCCAGGCCCACGGCGCCGATCGCCGCCCGGATCAGCACCGAGACCGCGGGCTCGCCCAGGGCGCCGAGGATCAGGCTGGCCAGCGTGATGCCGAGCTGGCAGGCCGAGAGGTAGCGGTCCAGGTGGCGCAGGATGTGCTGGACGCCCCGGGCGCCGCTGCGGCCCGCCTGCTCCAGCTCCGCGACCCGGGAGGGCCGCACCTTCACCAGGGCGAACTCGGCGGCCACGAAGAAGCCGTTCAGCAGGACGAAGAAGAGGGTCGCTCCGAGTCGCCACGCGACCCCGAGGGCGTCCACGGACGCGTGGTGGTCCATCGGGGTCCGCTAGCATGAACGGCGACGCTCCTGGAGACGGCATGCGCATCGCGATTCTATCCCGGGGCCCGCGGCTTTACAGCACCCACCGCCTCAAGGAGGCCTGCCAGGCCCGCGGCCACGACGCCCGGGTGCTCAATACCCTCGCCTTCTCGATCGAGGTGGAGCGGGGCGCGCCGCGCCTCTACTACCGGCACCGGAAGCTCCGGGACTACGACGCCGTGGTGCCGCGCATCGGGGCGTCGGTGACCTTCTTCGGCACCGCCGTGGTGCGGCAGTTCGAGCAGATGGGGGTGTTCTGCGTCAACCCCTCCCACGCCATCTCGGTCTCCCGGGACAAGCTCCGGGCGCTGCAGATCCTGAGCCGGCACCGGGTAGGCATCCCCACCACGCTCTTCGTGCGCCATCCCTCGGAGATCCTCCCGGGCATCGAGCGCCTGGGCGGACCGCCGGTGGTGGTGAAGCTGCTGGAGGGCACCCAGGGCATCGGCGTGATCCTGGCCGAGACCACGAAGGTGGCCGAGGCGATCGTCGAGACGCTCTCGGGACCGGCGCGCATGAGCGTGCTGCTCCAGCAGTTCGTGAAGGAGAGCAGGGGCCGGGATCTGCGGGCCTTCGTCGTCGGGAACCGCGTGGTCGCGGCCATGCGCCGCACCGCCCGGGGCGACGAGTTCCGCTCCAACGTGCACCGCGGCGGAACCGCCGAGGCCGTCGACCTGGACGAGCCCTATCGGAACATGGCGGTGCACGCGGCGCAGATCATGGGCCTTCGGGTGGCCGGTGTCGACATGCTCGAGGGCAAGGACGGCCCGGTCGTCATGGAGGTGAACTCCTCTCCGGGACTGGAGGGCATCGAGACCGCCACCGGCATCGACGTGGCCGGCGAGATCGTGCGCCTGGTGGAGGACGAGGTGCTGTTCCCCGAGGTCGACATCCGCCAGCGCCTCACGCTGCAGAGCGGCTACAGCGTGATGGAGGTGCCGGTGGACGACCGCTCGGAGCTCTGCGGCAAGACGATCCAGGCGTCGGGACTGCGCGACCACGACGTGCTGGTGCTCACGATCCGGCGCGGCAGCGTCACCATCCCCAACCCGAAGCAGAGCCGGGAGATCCTGTCCGGTGACGTGCTGCTCTGCTTCGGCAAGAGCCTCACCCTCAAGGGCCTGGCGCCGCCGCCCCGCAAGAAGAGGCGCCGCAAGCCGACGTGAGCGCGCACTCCAAGGACTTCGTGGTGATCGGCTGGACCGAGTACGTCGACCTGCCGCGCTGGGGCGTGAGCCGGCTGCGGGCCAAGGTCGACACGGGGGCCCGCTCGAGCGCCCTCCACGTGGAGAACCTGCGCGAGCTGCCCCGGGGCTACGTCTCCTTCGACGTGGTGCTGCACCGCAGGAAGCGCGAGCGGCACGTGCAGGTGCACACGAAGGTGCTCCGCCGCGGCGTGGTGCGCTCGAGCAGCGGAGAGGGGGTGCGACGCATCTTCGTGTCTACCGTGCTCCGCCTCGGGCCGGTGCAGAAGGAGATCGAGGTGAGCCTGGTGGACCGGGGAGAGATGATCCACCGCATGCTGCTGGGCCGCAGCGCGCTGTCGGGGCCCTTCCTGATCGACGTGGACCGGCGCCTGGCGCTCGGCACGCCGCCGCGCCGCAAGCGCAAGAAGGTCCGCGCCAGGCCGGTCTAGGCGAGGCGCCGGTGGGTCGGGCCCGTGAGCGCGGCGATCCCGACGCCGAAGGGACACGCGCAGGAGGGCTCCGCGCAGCTGAGACACGCCTCGGCGCCGGTGCCGAGGCGCGCGTACTCCCGCCGCGCCAGCTCCGGGTCGCCGTAGTCGCGGTCGTACATGCGGGTGCGCAGCACGTCGGCGATGGGAACGCCCCGCGGACACGAGTCGGCGCAGGCGCGGCAGCCGTAGCGGCACTGGGTGGCGGCGTTGCGCTCCTCGTAGCGCCGCAGCAGCCCCAGGTCGGCCTCGTGGGGGTCGCGCCAGCCCGACGCGCCCAGGTACTCGTCCACCTGCTCGGGGCTCTTCATGGTGACGACGAGCGCGTCGGCGTGGCCGCCGGAGAGCACCCAGCGGAAGGCGGCCTGGGCGAAGGTCGCGCCGTCGCCCTCGTAGGCGCGCAGGTCGTTCAGGCGGGCGCCGCGCAGGGTCTTCATGGCCACCACGCCGATGCCCCTGGCCCGGGCGCGGGCCAGGGCCTTCGGCAGGCCCGGCTGGAGCGCCACGAAGTCGAGGTTGCGGGTCAGCTTCTGGTAGAAGGCCGGATCCTGGCCGAAGTTGTGGGCGACCAGCAGCACGTCGGCCAGGTCGTTCTCCACGCAGTAATCCACGCACTCGACGAGCCGCCCGCCGTGCCCGGACATGCCGGTGAAGCGGATCTTGCCCTGCTTGCGGGCGAGCTCGGCGAACTCGCGCCACTCCGGGTTCTGGAGGCGCGCCACGTCGTTGACCGCGTGGTTGAAGTAGATGTCGATCCAGTCGGTGCGCAGGCGCCGCAGGGAGCCCTCCAGCGCCTGCATCAGCTGCGCCTTCGAGTGCCTTGCGCCGCACTCGACCTTCGAGGTCAGCACCACGCGCTCGCGGCGGCCGGCCAGGGCCCGGCCCAGGGTCTCCTCCGAGGCGCCGTCGCTGTACGACTCGGCGCTGTCGAAATAGGTGATGCCGCGCTCGAGGGCGTGGCGCACCAGCGCCTCCTCTCCCGAGAGGCGGCTCGATCCGAAGCCGATGTCGGGCACGCGCAGGCCCGTGCGGCCGAGCGTGACGCGGCGGCGGACCTCCTGGGCCTCGGCGCCGGGGGCGGCCAGGGCCCGGGTCAGGGCCGCCAGCGAGGCGCCGAGGCCCGCGGCGGCGCTGCGGCGCAGGAACTGGCGGCGGCCGATGGGACGCGAGCGGTCGCGGTGCGGCACGGCGGTCCTCCGCCGCGCAGTATGCCGGCCCGCCCCGGCTGCCGCTACGCGGCCGCGACCGGCGGGATCTCCCCCGCCCGCACGCGGCGCTCGTTCTCGGCGTCGTGGTCGACGTCCGACGTGGTCTCGTTCTCGTAGTGGAGGATTCCCAGGGCCTGGAAGCGCTCGCGCTGGCGCAGGGAGAGGAGCCCGAGACTCTTGACGTTGGGCACGATCTTGGAGAAGAGCCGGTAGCGGAACTTGCGGGCGATCGGCGAGTGCTCCTGGGCCTCCACGCAGGCGTCCGCGTCGAGCCCCAGGGTCTCCCAGACCTCCCGGTTCTGGATGCGGTCGCGCATCAGGACGCTCGCCTCGTAGACGAAGTCCTCGCGCTCCCGGCGCTCGGCCTCGGAGAGGTCCTCGTAGAACTCGCGCAGGGAGAGCACGCCGAAGGCCACGTGGCGCGACTCGTCCTCGATCACCGCCGCGGTGAGGTCCCGCAGCAGCGGATTCGTGGCCGTGTCGCGCATCACGCCGAAGGCCGCCAGGGCCAGGCCCTCCACGATGATCTGCATGCCCAGGAACTTCATGTCCCAGCGCGAGTCGCCGAGGATCTGGTCGAGGAGCTGCTTCAGCTGGGCGTTCACCGGATACTCGTGCTCGAGCTTCTCGAGCAGGAAGCGGCGGTAGACCTCCACGTGCCGCGCCTCGTCCATCACCTGGGTCGCGCCGTAGAGCTTGCCCTCGAACCAGGGCACCGCCTCGACGATCTGGGCCGTGGCCAGGAGCGCCCCCTGCTCGCCGTGCAGGAACTGCGAGAGCTGCCAGGTGACCGCCTCGTGGCGCAGGCGGCGGATCTGCGCCTCGTCGAGGCCCTGCCAGATGGGCGTGCCGTAGATGCCGATGGCCGGATCCGGCAGCAGGCCCTTCTCGGGATCCACGTCGATGGACCAGTCCAGGCGCTCGGTCCCGTTCCACTGGTCGCGCTTGGCGTTCTCGTAGAGGCGCACCAGGCGCTGGCGGGTCTGGCCGTAGTCCCAGTTGTAGGTGACGTTCTGGGCTACGGCGAGGGTCTCGGTCTGCATCAGGGGTTCCTCCATCAGGGGTTCCTGCGGGCGGGAAGCCCGACGCCGAGGTAGGCCAGGTAGGCCCGGGTGAGCTCGGCGGCGAGGGAATCGTCGGAGAGCGCGGGGACGGCGCGCATCTCCCCGAACAGGATGGTGGTCTCGAGCGCCCCGAAGACGAGCGCGAGTCCGAAGCGCGCGGCCGTGTCGGGATCCGGGTGCCCGATCTCGGCGCGGCGGGCCAGGAGCAGTGCCGTCAGCCCCTCGCCCACGTGGTGGGAGAGGCGCTGCTGGCGCGCGGCGAACTCGGCGTTCCGGTGGTTGTGCACGGCGAAGGCGCGGATCAGCCCGCGCTGCTCGCGGTAGATGGAGACGAGGAAGGCGATGACGGCGGAGAGGACCTCGGCGACGCCGGCCCCCTCCCAGCGCTCGGGGTCGAGGGCCTCGTCGGCCGTGGCCACGGCCTCGGCGTAGTAGCGGTCGTAGAGGGCGTGGACGAGGCCGTCCTTGTCGCGGAAGCGCGCGTAGAAGGCGCCGACCGAGGAGCCGGCGCGGCGCACGATCTCGCCGATGGGGGCGTCGTCGATGCCCTTCTCGGCCGCGAGCCCCTCGGCGGCGTCGAGGATGCGGTCGAGCGTGCGGCGGCTGCGCGCCTGCTGGGGCGGGCGCACCCATCGGAGCCCGGTCGGGTCGGCCTTCGGCATCGGCAAAGAACCAGAATGAGTGTTCTGGTTCTATTTATTAGCAGGGTCGGGAGCCGGGTCAAGCCCCAGCCAGACCCGCCCCGAGCCGGGGTCGATCCGGACCCGGGGCGCGGGCGGCAGCCGCAGCCCCCGGCCGTCCGCGCTGCGGCCGCTCGCGAGGTCGAAGCGGTAGCCGTGCCAGGGGCAGGTCAGGGCGCACCATCATCGCCTCGTCCTCGTCCCAGAGCGCCGTGTAGCCTCGCTGCCCCGACCGCTGCCCTCGAGCGTGTGCGCCACGTAGCGCTCCCGGCCTCGACGCCGGCGAAGGTGCCGCGGTGCACCCAGGGCAGGTGCTCCCAGTCGAGCACCGTTCTCCCAGACCCGCTCGAGCGAGGCGGCGACGCAGCGGCGGTACACGGCCACGCGTCGCAGGGAGGGGGCTGCGGAGCGCACGGGGCGAGCATATCATCGGCCCGCGGTCCACGGGGATCGCGGCTCGCGGAGACCGGAAGGGGAGGTCGATGTTCAAGGAATT
>Ga0299906_10002178_pt1 | contig 16356 bp, 20 predicted proteins | sample RVTome_14_FD_200259 | JGI IMG/M metagenome (GOLD analysis project Ga0299906, IMG submission 200259) | Soil microbial communities from uranium-contaminated site in the Upper Colorado River Basin, Wyoming, United States - RVT145D125 (version 2) ...
GTCTACACCCCGCCGGGCTACGACCAGGACCCGGACCAGCGTTACCCCGTGCTGTATCTCCAGCACGGCTGGGGCGAGAACGAATACGGCTGGGGCGAGCAGGGTCGCGCCCCCGTGATCATGGACAACCTCATCGCCGAGGGCAGGACCAGGCCCTTCCTCATCGTGATGACCTATGGCATGACGAACCACATCCGCTTCGGCGGGTTGAGTGAGTTCAAGATCGAGCCCTTCGAGACGGTGCTGCTGAAGGAGCTGATTCCCTACGTGGACGGCCACTTCCGCACGCTCGCCGAACAGCCGCACCGCGCGATGGCCGGCCTCTCGATGGGCGGTATGGAGACCAAGACGATCACGCTGCGAAACCTCGACACGTTTTCGCACATCGGCCTCTTCTCGGGCGGGAGCATCGGCCCCGGCGACATCACGGACATGGCTGCCTTCGAGAAGAGCAACAGGCTGGTCTTCGTGAGCTACGGCAGCCGCGAGGTCGAAGGCGGCAGGACGCGACGTGGCGGCGACCCCAAGGCGGACGTCGAGGCGCTCGAGGCGGCCGGCATCGACAGCCACTACTACGTCTCCCCGGAAACCGCCCACGAATGGCAGTCCTGGCGCCGCAGCCTGCGCGAGCTCGCGCCGCTGCTGTTCAGGGACTGATCGGCCCGGGAGTCGACCCGGCCGGGTTCGCTGCTGGCGGGCTCGCCCGTTCAGCCCAGGATCTCTACCCGTCGGGAGAGGCCCGGAGCGCGGGCGAGACGCCTGTCGCAGGTGAGGAGAGGACACTCCAGCGCTTCGGCGAGGGCGACGTAGACGGCGTCGTAGGCGCTCAGGTTGTCGCGGAGCGCCCAGACGCGATCGAGGAGGGGCTCGTGATCGTGTCGTTCCAGGTCCAGCGCGCGCAGGTCGTCGATGGCCGTGGCCGCCGAGTCGGCGTCGAGCGCGCCTTCGCGAACGTACCGCCGCAGCGCCTGCGCGATCTCGACGTCCACGAGATGGGGGACGTGCAGGCCCAGCGCCGGATCACCGATCCGGACCGCAGCCAGGCGGCCCGCCTCGGTCCCGAGCAGCAGCTCCAGAAGAGCCGAGGCGTCGAGAACGATCAGCGGGCGTCCCGCTCGGCGCGGATGGCCTGGGCGGCGGGCCGGCGGAGACGCCGGACGGGCCGTGCCCGGAGCCGTTCGAGGACTTCCTGACGGGTGGGCCTGTCGAGCGCCTTGCGCAGCTCACGCATCACGAACTCCGACATCGACAGCCCTTCGATCGCCGCTCTCGCCTTCAGCTTCCGGTGTAGCTGCGTCGGCACGTTGCGGATCTGAACCATCGTACCTGACATGAAGAAACGATACTTTCATCGGTTTCGCATGTCAAAGGCGGCCGTCGCGCTGCGGCGCGAGCGCGCCGGGGCACGCCGGCAACCTCCACAGCAGGTAGCCGGCTGCGGACGACGTGACCATGAGGAGGACGCGCGATAGACTTCCGCCCGTTCCGAGTCACGTGCCCTTCGTGGAGGTGAGCGTTGCCGGATCTGGTGAGATGCCCGTCGTGTTCTCGCCTGGGCAGACCGTGAGGCTCGCCTGGGTCACGGACATCCATCTCGAGTTCCTCGAAGAGGCCGCGCGCGCGCGGTTCTGCGATCGCATTCGTGAGCTCGAGCCCGACGGTGTGCTGGTGGGCGGCGACACGGCCCTCGCCCAGAGCTGCGATACGGTGCTGCGGGAGATGGCTCGAAGGGTCCGGAAGCCGATCTGGTTCGTCCTCGGCAATCACGACTTCTACGGCGGGTCCGTGGCCGAGGTGCGCGAGCGCGCGACCTCCCTCTCGGCGGAGGGTCGCGCGGTCTGGCTCGGCGCCGTCGACGTCATCGAGCTCACGCCGCGAACCGCCCTGGTGGGACACGACGGCTGGGGCGATGCCGGCTTCGGCGACCACGACGGATCGACCGTCATGCTCAACGACTTCTACCGGATCGCCGATCTCCTTCAGCGGGACAAGCCCCGACTCGGCGAGGCTCTTCGCCGCCTCGGTGAGGAGTCGGCCGCGCACCTGAGACGCGTGCTGCCCCAGGCCCTCGAACGCTTCGAGCAGGTCGTCGTGCTGACCCACGTTCCGCCCTTCCGGGAAGCCTGCTGGCACGAGGGGAGGATCTCCAGTGACGCCTACCTCCCGTACTTTGCCTGCAAAGCCACGGGCGACGCCCTCCTCGAGGAGGTGGGACGACACCCGGACCGATCCGTGACGGTCCTGTGTGGCCACACCCCTTCGTCTGGAGAGTGCCACCCGCTGCCGAACCTGCGCGTCGTCACCGGCGGGGCGGAGTACGGCAAGCCGATCGTTCAGTCGCCGCTGCTCAGCGTGATCTAGTGGAGACGATGCGACCGTACGAGATCGTCGGCGAGCTGGGCCGTCGAGCGAGCCCGGGAGATCTGATCGAAGCCCTTGGGGGCGGGCCTGGCCCCGGGCCGGCGGCTCGAGCCCGACCCCCGCACGGTGAGGAGATGGCGTCCTCGTCACGAGGTCGCCGACGGCCGGGATGGAGGCGTCGATGACCACCCAGGGCCACGACCGATGCGACTTTGGCGGCGCCACTCACGCCCTGTGCGCCTCTGCGGGCGAGGGACGCCTGCGCGCTTCGAGCTTCGGCATCCAGGCGCGCGCACCGCACACCGCGAACCATCGTGGGTACCACATGCGCTACGCCGTGGACGAGTCGGCGCTGAGACTGCGTGAGTTTCAGGTCACCACGAACCTCTGTCCCGAGGAGGCTCCACGGATCGAGGGGCGAGTGCCGGAGCGCGAGCATTTCGGCCTGATCTATCGGGACCTGGACCAGCCGGTGACCTTCACCGGGGGCATGCTGCTCGGCTCGGGCCTTCGGCCCGGCGACCCCATCAGCATCATGCCCTTGCCCTGGAACTACGATCGGGTCCTCGAGCTGCTCTTCGAGCAGGGGCGCTTGGTCGATGCCTTCGACCGCTCGGCAGAGCTGGAGAGGATGCGGCGCGATGACCTCTCCTTCTGGGCGAGGAACGAAGACGAGTCCTTCCTCGAGGGTCTCTTCAGCGGCTTTTCCATCGTCTACCGGCCGTCGGTCGACGACGTGATCCACTGAGAGAGGGTGGGTGACGACACCGGACGCGAGAGACTGGATCCGGCGCGGCCAAGCGGCGCTCGAGAGATCACGCGGGGCGGACAGCGACCGGGAGAATCGCGACGACCTCGAGAAGGCGGCCGACGCCTTCGAGCAGGCCACGCGTCGGGATCCGGCTCTCGCCGACGGCTGGCTGCACCTGGGCCGGACCCGCTACTCCCTGAAGTCCCACGAGGCAGCCCTGGCGGCCTTCGACGAAGCCCTGCGACTGAGCCCAGACGACGCGGCGCTGTGGCTCGAGCGGGCCAGGACCTGCGCCCGACTCGACCGCCACGACGAGGTGCGCGAGGCAACGGGGCAGGTCCTGCGCCGTGCGCCCGAGCAGCTCGAGGCGTGGGTGCTCAGGATGACCGCTTCGGCACGGCTGGGCCGCCACGCGGAGACCCTCGAGGCCTGCGAGGCGATCCTGGATCGCGTGGACGAGCCGGAGGTGCGGGGATCGTATGCCCTCGAGCTGCGGACTCGCTGGCGCCTGGGCGGCGCCCTGGCGGGCCTGGGAGAGTCCGAGAGAGCGCAGTCCGCCTTCGCCGGGGCCGAGGCCGTCCAGGCCCGCCGTTGGGATTGGGGCAGCCCCGACGAGTACTACGAGGCGCTGGGGGCATGCGAGGAGGCCTGCGCGGTCTACGAAGAGAAGCTGTCGAGGATGCCCGACAGCGTCGACAAGTGGAAGGCTGCCGGGGAGACGTACCGGAAGGCCGGCCGGTTCGCCGAGGCGCTCGCGGCCTTCTCGAGTGCGACACGCCTCGGTGACGACCCCTATGCGTGGTGGGGACTGGCCGAGGAACTCGCCCGGGCCCACCGACTGGAGGAGGCGCTGGAGGCCTTCGAACGCGCCCGCCGCCACATTCCCAACCGGCCTCCGCTCTTGGCTCGCATCGACGAGGTACGGGAGCAGCTCGGGAGGCGTGTCGACCGGCCGAACGACGGATCTTGAGAGAGGCAGCCGCAGGCCGGCTGACCACGCTCCCCCTGGGGATGCCGGCCAACGTCGAAGGCCACCTCCGTGACGGACCTCCCGCTCGTCAACCGTTTCCGGGCCTCGAGGAGTCGCAGCTTCTTCTGGCTCGGCGGATCGCCGTCAACACGGTGGCGCCCGGGGCGGTGAAAACCGACTTCGGCAGGGGCGTGGTTCGGGACAATCGCGAGATCAGCGCTCGCTGCTGCGCGCGGCCGTGTGGTAGTCTCGCAGCATCGCTGTCGCCTGCGAGCCCTTCGCGGCAACGGCCTTTTTTGCGAGCCGCTCCTCCGAAGCGGCTGCCGAGATCCGAGGAGGGACGGTGCACGGGGCTGTTCGCCGTGACCGGTTCGATCGCGGACGACGTTCGTCGTTCGCATTCGCGTCGGTACTCGTCCTGTCGTGCACTTCGGCATCGGCGCAGGGCGACGAGCCTCCTCTGGAACCGATCGGGGCGGAGGCGTTCGAGGTCTTGCGCGACCTCTACGAGTACGACACCGACGTCCCCCTGGAGTGCCGTACCGTTCACCGGCTCGAGGAGCCGGAGTACGTGCGCGAGAAGCTGGTCTTCCGCGGAATCCGCGACAGTCGGGTTCCGGCGCTCCTCGCCGTACCGAAGGGCGGCGAAGGTCCCTACCCGTGCGTGATCCTCCTCCACGGCATCGGCGGCTCGAAGGAAGGGTGGTGGAGAGACGGAAGCTCGCACTCGGGCCGGCTGCTCACCGAGCGACTGCTGCGGTCGGGCCACGCCGTGCTCACCCTGGACGCCCCGTACCACGGCGAGCGCATCGCGAGCAACGACTTCGAGTCGGCCGACGTCTTCCTCCTCCAGCGCGGTTGGATGCAGAGGGCTAGAGACATGGTCGTGCAGTCCGTGGTCGAGCATCGTCGCGCGATCGACGTGCTCGCCGCGCGCGACGACATCGATCCGTCCAGGCTGGGGGTGGTCGGCTACAGCATGGGTGGGATGCTCGCGTTCATGCTCACCGCGATCGAGCCTCGGATCGAGGCTTCCGTCGCCTGCGTCACTCCGATTCTCTCGGATTCGTACTCCGCGATGTCGGTCCACAACTACGCGCCACGGATCTCGAGGCAGCCGTTCCTGATGCTCATGGCCGAAGCGGACGCGATGAACTACACCGAAGCCCGCGCTCGGCGGCTCTACTCGCTGATCGCCGCCGCCGACAAGGAGGTCCACTTCTATCAGGGCGGCCACGTCCTGCCTGCGGAGTGGGTGGAGCGAGCGGCTGAGTGGGTCGAATCGCGGTTGCGCTGAACGGAGCGACCTCGTTCACGCACCCGAGTCCGACGGAGTAGGGTGGAAGAGAGTGGGCTATCGCGAGGAATTCGCAGTCGCCCAGGGACGTTTGCTGGAGCGCGCGGGCGTGCGGGCGCGTTCGCTGTTCCTCGACGTCGCTGCGGTCACCGGCTCCGCGCACGTTCTGGTCGCGGGCGAGGGGCCGCCGGTCCTGCTGGTTCCGGGCTTCGGCGACCCCGCTGCGATGTGGGCGCCGCTGCTGGCACACCTCCCGGGTGTCACGGCGTACGCCGTGGACCGGCCCTGCTTCGGGCTGACCGGGGCGGCGCCCCTCGAGACCCGCACGCTCCGCTCGCTCGCCGTGGAGTTCCTCACCCAGGTCCTGGACGCCCTGGGCCTGGAGCGGACCGTGGTGATCGGCAACTCCGTCGGCTCGCAATGGTCCCTTTGGCTCGCGATGAGCCGGCCCGACCGCGTGACGGCCACGGCGCACCTGGGTTGCCCCGCGTTCCTGACCGGCACCTCGGCGCCGCTCCCGCTGCGCTTGCTCAGCGTGCCGCCACTCGGCTGGCTGCTGATGAGGCTCACGCCGGCCACGTCGGAAGGCGCGCGGCGATTCGGCGAGCGGGTCCCCCGCGAGGACCTGTCGCCCTGGCCCGAGCTGTGCGACCTCCTGGCGGTCGGGCTGCGGCGCCCGGGCGCGCGCCTGGCCGTCCGGCAGCTGGTGCGCGCCATGACCGGCCTCCGCGGCGGCCGGCCCGAGATCGAGATCACGCCCGCACAGCTCCGCGAGATCCGCCAGCCCGCGCAGCTCCAGTGGGGGAGCCGTGATCCCTTCGGATCCGTGGCGGCGGGCCGCCGAGCGGCGGAGCTGCTCCCCGACGCGAGCTTCTCGGTGATCGAGGGGGCCGGGCACGCGCCGTGGATCAACCACGGCGAGGAGGCCGGCCAGCGGCTTCGGCCGTTCCTGCTGGCGCACGCGACCGCGTAGCGGGCGTCGGCGTGCTCGGGCCTCGTGGTGCCGGGGTCGACTTCGGGAGGCCTGACCTCGAGCACCGCTCCCCGCTGGATGCTTCGCTGGATGCTCCGCGGGCAGATCAGAGGCTTCCTGCGGCCAGAGGCTTCCTGCGGCTACCCTGCGGGTCTCTGCCGGGCTCGCGTCGCCAGGTCGACCAGCTCCTCGCGAGCCTGCTCGGGCGTGGATATCGGGCGCGAAAAGGCGAGCCGCACCGGGCGCGGGCCGCGCGCGGTCGTCACGCTCATCTCGAATCCGTAGCGGTCCACGCCGGTCATGCTGGCTGCGCTCGCGTCCGTGGCCCGTGAGAAGGCGCGGCAGAGCTCCAGCAGCGTCGCGGCGTGGTCGGCGTTCATGTCTTCGAGGATGCCGCGGGCGTGGGCGGCGAGAGGGTCGGGCTTCGCGGCCGCCCAATCGTCCGGCTCGACCCAGGACATGCGGCCGTAGCCCCCGATGTAGCGGACCCACCCCACCTCGAGGCGCCACCATGAGAAGTCGCCGTAGTCGGCGTAGTAGGCGGCGTTCGGGTGGCTGGCAAGGAAAGCTTCGCGGGCCTCGCACCGGCCTTCCTCGTCCTCGAGCGCGCGGCAGTGGCCGATCAGGGTCACGCGACCGTCGGCCAGGGGATCCTCGTGGTCGCTCTCGGCGATCAGCAGCGACGCCCGTGGATCGGCCGCGAGGTTGCGCGTGTGCTCGGCGAGGGTGCTGATCAGGAACACGGGATGGCCGGCCTGGATCGCGTAGGTCACGAAGGAGCCGTACGGGTAGCCCGCCGGCTCGCGGGCGATCGTGCACAGCGTCGCCGTGCGGGCGCGGCAGGCCAGGGTCATCGCGCGCTCGCCGTGGGTCGGAGTCGCGACGGCGGGGTCGTAGAGGGGCTCCTCGGCCTCGGTCCGCGGACGGGCGTGGGCATCTGTCTTCATCACCGCACTGTGACACATCCTGCCGGACGATGCGGAGCCTCGGAGGTCGGTGAAGCCGTAGGACCGGCTCAGCCGTCTCCTCGATGGTCTCGGGCCGATTTACGAGCGCGTCTCCGTTCCGGAGCGCGAAGTCGACCTCGCCGCGCGAGCCCTTCCCCGGAGCCCAGTAGCCCCATGCGTCGAAGAGCCCCCGGTAGGCGCGGAGCAGGGGCGAAGCCCGGCAGGTCTCGCACCAGCGCCTCCGCCTGCACCTCCTCCTTCAGGTGGAGCTGCGCCTACGCGGCGAGGGCGTCGGCGCGCTCCATACGACGGGCCGCCGGAGGCCGTCCACGCTCGGTGGATGAGAGCCGTCGCCGCTCGAAGCGGTTCCGCCTCCGTCGCGCCGGCTTCGGCGGGTCGGACGAGATCGATCGGAGCGCCTCAGAGAGCGCGCTCAGAGAACCCCCGGCTCCCTGGGGCGGCCCACGGCGTCGCCGTGCTCGGCGCCCGGTCGTGTGGCCAACCATCTCGCGAGGCGTGCCTCCATCTCGTCCGGCGTATCCGCCGGATGTCTCCGACGCAGGTTCTGGCGCATGATGTCGACGCCCGACTCGAACAGCTCGAACGCCACGGCGAGCTTCTGCGAGGGGCTCAGGTCTGCGGCGCCCATGATGTCCATTCTCTCACGTCGTGCTGAGGGCCCCGCATCGGAGCGCGTCACCGGAGGCCGTCTCGACGCGGCCGAGTGGCGGCCCCGCGCCGCAGCCGCCTGGAGGCCAAGCGCCGCTTCGAGCCGATCCCTACGGGGAGCCCGGTCGACGACCCCACCGCCACCGCGCGGCGACAGGGCGTCCAGAGCATCGAGCGGCACTTCTCGATCACGCGCCGCATCGTGCTCCCGGCGCTGGCCGGCGCGGTGGTGCTGCTCGCTTCCCTGCCGTTCCTCGACCAGGTGCCCGCCGCGCTCCTCTCCCTCCTGATCGGCGGTGGCACGGTGCTGGTCGGGGTGGCGGCACGGCCCTTCGTGGAGAACGCCCTCTCCGGCCTCGCGATTTCCTCGTCCCGGCTCGTCTCCATCGGCGATACGGTGCTCGTGGACGGCTTCTTCGGCACGATCGAGGACGTGACCCTCACCCACACGGTCGTGAAGATCTGGGACTGGCGCCGCTACGTGATCCCCAACGCCCGTATGCTCAGCAACCCTTTCGTGAACGCCTCGCTGTTCGACCGGTTCGTGTGACGTCCGTGGAGTTCTGGGTCGCGTACGAGGCGGACCTGGCCAGGGTGCCGGCCGCTCCCGCGGCGCGACACAGCATCCGCGACACACGGCTGCGGGTGACGACGGCGGGCCATTGGGTCAGGCGCATCGTGACCTCCCTTCGCTCCGGGTGTGATGCGGGAAGCCTACGGCAGACCCGCATGGCCGCCGGCCGGCGGACGGCTCGGAGGGTCGACGATCCGGGAGGCGGCCATGATCGGCGACCGGCCCCGAATCGTAGAGACTTGTCGACGCTGGATGCCGCTACTCCAGCAGCCGCTCCCAACCCCGCACGAGCGTGAACGGCTGTGGCCCACGGATCCCGCCGACACGCGCGTTCCAGACGAAGCGGGTGCCGTCGGCGGTGACGTCGTAGGGGGCCCAGGTGCCGGCGCGGCGGGGGACGCTCATGACCTTCGTCGCGGCGCCCAGGCGGAAGGGGTCGCCAGCCGGCGACCGCAGTGGTCAGGCCGCCCAGGCATCGATCACCGCGACGCCAAAGTCCTCGATGCCCGCACGAGCCGGCGGCCTGGCAGATCTGCAGTGATCCAGGCCTCCGACCCGGCTCATCGGAACTCCAAGCGCTCGAGGCTGATCGGATTCTCACGCAGCAGAAGCCGAGCCGGACCCGTCAGTACCAGTTTTCGAGGCGCAGGCTCTCGACGCGACCGAACCCCCGCGTGTTGCGCGTGACGAGCACGCCGCGATGTGCGAGCGCGGTGGCCGCGATCAGGACGTCGACCGGTCCGATCGGGGCTCCCACCGCCTCGAGATCCAGACGGATGCGAGCCGCTGTGCGAGCCTCGGCTTCGCCGAACGGCAGACAGCCAACGGTCCCCAGCAGCATGTCGAGGCCACGTCGCAGCGCGCGGGGGGCCTGCGCGCGCCCCGCACCGTGGAGCAACTCGTAGACGACGACCGCGGGCAACACCACGTCGGTGGGTGCGGCGGCGAGCAGCCGTTCCGCGATCCGCCCCTGGCCCTTGAGATAGTACGAGACGGTGTTCGTGTCGAGGACGTACAACCGCGTCAGAGCTCTTCGCGCTCGACGTCGCGCCCGGCGGTCTCCCGGATCTGCTCGGCATCCGGAAAGTCGGGCCAGGACCCGGCGGCCTCCCTCACCGCAGCGGGCCACTCGCGCGAGGTCTTCTCCCGGATGAGCACGGCGAGCCAGCGACTCTGCGAGAGGCCGGCGGCCCGGGCCGCCGCACGCGCGCGTTTCGCGGTCTCATCATCGAGATACACCGTCACCTGCGCCAAGCTCCCTCCACGTATACTTGCAATCATACCTCGCGTCAGGGGAAGAGCGTGGAGTCCTGCACCTCGGCGAGGAAGCTCTTCACCGGGAGGATGTCGATGCCGTCCGAGGTCCGCTGACGACGTGCGCCTCGGAAGACGGCGAGGCGTCGGACGACCCCCTTCAGATCCGCGATCGCCCGCAGGCCCCGCAGGTCCGCCTCGAACAGCTTGCTCCCGGATCGCACCTCGATGGCGACCAGGGCGTCTCCCTTCCGGAGCACGAAGTCGACCTCGACGCGCGAGCCCTTCCCCGGAGCCCAGTAGCCCCATGCATCGAAGAGCCCCCGGTAGTCCCGGTAGGCGCGGAGCAGGCCGGCGACCCAGCCTTCGAACAGGTGGCCGCGTTCCTCAGCGGCCGGCGGGCCGAGCTGGCGCTTCATGGCACGAGGCAGGCCCGGGTCTGCCCAGTACAACTTGGGATGACGGCGCTCGCGGACGCGCAGCTTCGCTTCGAACGCCGGCAGGCGGAACGCCAGCAGGGTGTCCTCGAGCACCTCGAGGTACGACGCGACCGTCGTCCGCGCGGCCCCGGCATCCCGAGCGATAGCCGAGACGTTCACGACCTCGCCGTGGCAGATCGCGGCGACGGGCAGGAAGCGGGCGAAGCCCGGCAGGTTTCGCACCAGCGCCTCCGCCTGCACCTCCTCCTTCAGGTAGAGCTGCGCGTACGCGGCGAGCGCGTCGGCGCGGTCCGGCGCGCTCCAGACGACGGGCAATGTCCCGGACCGCAGGGCGAGGTCGAGATCGAAGTCGCTCCCGAGCTCCTCGGGGACGAAGGGATGCAGCCGACGGCGTACCGCGCGCCCCGCCAGCAGGTTCGTGCCCGCCGTCTTGAGCTTGCGAGCGCTCGACCCGGACAGGACGAACCGCAGCCCCCGCCCTTCGACGTGGCGGTGAACCTCGTTCAGCAGCGCTGGCAGCCGCTGCACCTCGTCCACGACGACGCTGGGAACCCCCGGCCAGCCCACGCAGCTCCGAGGCGAAGCCTCCGATGTCGGCAAGGTAGGACTGGTACAGCGCCTCGTCGAGGAGGTCGATCCAATGCGCATCGGGGAACGCCAAGCGCAGCGACGTGCTCTTTCCCACGCCGCGCGGGCCGAAGAGGAAGAACGAGCCCCTGGGAGCGGCGAAGACCCGCCGATACGTCTTGTCCATATAGCCGTCATTATGTCCGACTTATTGCCGATATACAATCCAGGTCGTCGATCCGTTCCGTTGAGGAGCGGCGGAGCTGCTCCCCGACGCGAGCTTCTCGGTGATCGCTCGCCGGCTGGGCTCCAAATGTCGGCGCGGGGGGGCTCGCCGAAATTGCGAACGTGCTCCCGGCTGATCTGCGACGGGCTCTCGTAGCCGACGTCGAAGGCGCGAGCACCAGGGGGGGCCGCCTGCTGGACCGGGCGCGGCGGCACGGGCGCCTCAGCCTGCGCGAGCTCGCGCCGCTGCTACTGATCGGCCCGGGCGTCGACCCGGCCGGGTTCGTGGTGGCGGAGCGGCGGGAGACTACTCCGCCGTCCCGGCGGCGAGAAAGCCGTTCACGTCCAGCCAGTGCACGAAGACGGGGAACCAGCCGTTGCTTGTGCGGTCCGGGTAGCCGAGGCCGAAGCCGTGGCCGCCGTTCTGGTAGAGATGAAACTCGACCGGCCGGCCCGCATCGAACCACGACTTGATCACGCCGAACTCCCCGCGGAAAAGGAAGTCGTCGGTGGCGATGACGTTGAACATCGGCGGGGCATCCTCCGGCACCTCGACCGGTCCCATGCCGCCGTAGATGGGTCCGATGAAGGCGAGCTTCATCGTCTTCGAATGGAGCGTGCCGTGCATGGTGAGTCCGGCACCGGCGGAGAACCCGATCATCCCGATCCGCTCGGTATCGACGCCCCATTCGTCGGCCCGCTCGAGGATCACGGTGTGGGCGGCCTCGGCGTCCGCGAGCTGGTTCGACAAGTCGGGACGTCGCGGACTCGGCGGAGCCCCGCCGGCCGGTGGGTCGGACGAAAGGGGCGGAGGCCCGAAGCCCTGGCTCATCCTGTCCCTGAAGTCGTCGAGGGACGGTTCCGTCGGCCGGAGCCGGTACTTGAGCACGAAGGCGGCGATACCCCGGTCGGCCAGCGCCCGCGCGACCTTCCAGCCTTCGTTGTTCATGGACAGCCACCGGAAGGCGCCGCCGGGCGCCACGATCACGGCGGCGCCGTTCGCCTTGGCCGGATCGGGCAGGAAGGGCGTGAGGGTCGCAGTGGAGACGTTGCGCGCCATCGGTTCGCCCCACTGGCGGAACCAGCTCTCCGATGCGGGTTGGTCTTCGACGCCACCGGTGCCGAGCGGAATGGCGTGGGGCTCGGCGGGGGCATCGAGCGGGTAGATCGTCCCGTCCTGCGCCGAGGCGGACGCGGAGAAGACGAGCGCAAAGGCCAGGGCGGCTGTCCTGGCCAGTCCGAGCAACGTATCAGTCATGGTCATGGAGTCGTGGTGGTCTCCCTCGGCGGATGATACCGCGAGTCCGGATCTCGCGACCGCCGGCCTTCAGCAGCCTTCGGCGGCCTTCGCGAGCTCGCGGGCAAGGCGCGAGCGTGTCGCGCCGGGCCGGCACTGCCCGCTCACTCCCCCCTGTGACCGTTCCCGCGACGCCAGCCGGCGCAGCATCCCGCCGCATTTTCGGCGCGAGGGGATCACCGCGCACACGCACCGTTTCGCGTCCTCCCCGCCGGTGGGCGAGCCGCAGGCCGGCTGAGGGGCCCTCAGCCCTCCTCGAAGCCCTGCTGAGCCGCGCGTCAGTCTGCACCCGCTGGCGACCCACCCAGTCGGTCGAAGTCGCGCCGGACGCTCTCCAGGAGCCCGTCCAGGCGGGCCCGGTCGAAGCACTCGCCCCCGGCGAACACCATCTCGATCTCCCGCGTGCGTTCGATGGACTCCAGCGGGTTCCCTCGCAGCAGCACGAGATCGGCGAGCATTCCCGTCTCGACCGCTCCCAGCTCCTCGTCGCGGCGCAGGAACTCCGCCGGCCGCAGCGTCGCCATCCGGAGAGCTTCGAGAGGCGTGAAGCCCGCCTCGCCGACGAGATCCTCCAGCTCGTCGTGCAGCGCGAACCCGGGCACGAGACCCGGGTTGGTCGAATCGGACCCCGCCAGGAATCGGACGCCCACCGCGTGCATCTCCTGCATCAGCCGGGCCGATTCCCGCAGCACGGGCTCGCTGAGAGTACCGAGCTCGGGATCGGCAGCGAGTACGGTCGCCGGGTGTTCCGACCAGGCTCGACGCACCAGGGGCGGTACGTACTCGAGGGGCGCGGACTCGAGCGGCGGGAGGCGTGGGTCGAGGACCATCCGGCGCTGGGTGCGCCAGGTCGGGACCTGCCAGATCCCGGAGCTCGCGAGTTGCTCCAGGACGGCCCGGCGCCGGCCGGGATCCTGGCTCGTCGCGGCGTCGCCGATCACCTCGAGCCAGCGGCGCATCACCTCGCGGATCTCCTCGTCTGCGCTCAGCGCCGACCGGTAGCGGTTCGCGATCCGGGCTCCGCCTTCGGAGCCCATGACGAGGAAGCGCCCTCCCGCCAGGCCGAGGTGCTCGATCGTCCGCTGCCCCGCCCGCGCCGCGTCCTCGAGGCTGATGGCGCTCGGCAGGTGGCCGTGTATCTCCAGACCCACACGCCGCGCCTCGTCGGCGAGCGCCCGGTACTCCCGCGCGCCGAGCCCGTCGTAGACCTTCAGGAAGTCGGCTCCCGCAGCGAGCTCCTCACGCACCAGCTCCCGGACCTCGTCTTCAGCGGCAACCACCCGCACCGCCGGCCAGAAACCGGGCGGTCCGTCGATGATGCTCCGCGCGGCGACGATACGCGGACCGGGCAGCTCGCCGGCCTCGACGCGGCTCCGCCAGTCGAGGATCTGCTCGAACCCCGTCGAGGCGACCGGGTCCGGGACGGCGGCGTCGCCACCCATGTCCCGCACGCCGGTGACTCCGTTGGCGATGTAGAGCCGGGAGTACTGGTCCGGAAACCCGGTGTGGACGTGCATGTCCCAGAGCCCGGGAATGGCATACAGGCCGGTCGCCTCCAGGTGCCTCGCACCGGGCGGCTCATCGAGCGCCGCGCTCGGCGCGACGGCCGCGATCCGCCCGCCCCGCAGCAGGATCGACTGGTTCCGCAGGACGCTGCCGCTCCTGACGTCCACAACGGCGACGTTCCGGACGAGCGTCGCCCGCTCCCCGTCGGCCGCCTGCGCCCAGGACACCGCCGGGCTCAGGATCGAGATCACCAGGGCGCCGGCCGCTCCCGCGGCGCGACACAGCATCCGCGACACACGGCTGCGGGTGACGACGGCGGACCATTGGGTCAGGCGCATCGTGACCGTCCCTTCGCTCCGGGTGTGATGCGGGAAGCCTACAGCAGACCCGGATGACCGCGGGCCGGCGGACCGCTCGCAGGATCGCCGATCCGGGAGGCCGCCGTGATCGGCGACTGTCCCCGAATCGTGGAGACTTGTCGACGCTGGATGCCGCTACTCCAGCAGCCGCTCCCAACCCCGCCGTCCATCACCCGGCGCAGAACGTGTTCCTGGCCCCTATTCGCGCCCAGGCCCATCAGCAGAGCCACGCGCTTCGGGCCCGACTTGACGTGGCGGTCCGCGTAGCACACCCTGCACCCACGATGAAACGCTCGATCTCGACCCTGATCGCCTCCGTCGCCGTCAGCTTGTCTGCAGGTTCCCTCCTCCGGGCACAGTCGCCCCCCCCGTATCCGCCGCACGCGATCCCGGGCTCCGAGCTGCGCGTGCTGCCGGTCGACGAGGACGGACGTCACTATCAGCTGTCGATCGGCCTGCCCGCCAGCTATGCGGAGGAGACCTCCCGACGCCACCCGGTGGTGTACGTCACCGACGGCTACTGGGACTTCCAGAAGCTCGACGCGATCCGCGGCGCGCTCGTCTTCGACAAGCTGGTCCCCGAGTTCATCATCGTGGCGATGGGCTATGCGGGGGAGGACCTCGACTACGGCAGGCTGCGAAGATGGGAGCTGTCACCGGTTCGCCTCGGCGACGACCCGGAGACCGGCCACGCGAAGGAGTTCCTGGCGACGATCGAGACCGAGATCATCCCGTTCGTGGAGCGCGAGTACCGGGTGGATCCGGCGCACCGGGTCCTGGCCGGAGCGTCGCTGGGCGGGCTGTTCACGCTCTATGCGATGTACTCCCAGCCCGACCTGTTCTCGGCGTGGGTGGCAGTGACGCCGGCGGTGGTGCTGAACGACTCCTGGCTCCTCGGCTACGAAGAGGAGTTCGCGCAAGCCGGCGGGCAGCTCGAGGGCCGCCTGTTCGTCTCCATGGGAGAGAACGAGAGTCCCCGCTTTCTCGCGCCCATCCTCCACTACAACTCCCGGGTCGCGTCCCGGGGATATCGAGAGCTCGCCTATCGCTTCCGCATCATCGACGGAGAGCGGCACGCCGGCATGCAGCTCGAGTCGTATACCCGCGGCCTGCGCTTCGTCTTCGCACCGCTGGCCCCGGAGCAGGGTCCCGCCACGCCCCGCTGAGGTCCTCCCCGCTCGACGACACGAGCATCGTCGTCGCCGAGCGCATTCGCACCTCGAACAAACGGGACTTCGGGCGCCTCGCACCCGCTGGAATCGAGATCGTCGCCCCGGACGCCACAGTGTCCGGGTCACGCGGCACGGCCGTCCCGTTCGACAACCCCCGCCCGTTCCCCTTATACCCATATCATATGATATGGTCAGCCATATGAAGACGACCATCGAGATCCCGGACCCCTTGCTCGCCGAGGCGAAGCGAGTCGCCGAGGAGCGGGGAACGACCCTGCGCGCGCTGGTCGAAGAGGGACTGCGCCGCTCGGTGGACGAGAGCCGTCGCCGCTCGAAGCGCTTCCGCCTCCGTCGCGCCGCCTTCGGCGGGTCCGGCCTGCAGCCCGGGGTGAGGGAGGGAAGCTGGGAGCGCATCCGGGACCTCGTCTACGAAGGCCGCGGCACGTGATCGCGGTCGACACCAACCTGCTCGTCTACGCGCACCGCCAGGACTCACCCTGGCACGAGCGCGCCTCGGAAGCCGTGAGAGCGCTCGCCGAGGGAGCCGGGGCGTGGAGTCTTCCATGGCCCTGCATCCACGAGTTCCTGGCGATCGTCACCCACCCCCGCATCTACGCCCCCCCCACGCCCATCGCGAAGGCGCTCGAGCAGGTCGCCGCGTGGCTGGAGTCGCCGACTCTCGTTCTGCTCTGGGAGGGAGACGGCTACTGGCCGGTTGTGTCCGACCTGCTCGGGAGCGGAAGGGTCGCCGGGCCCCAGGTCCACGATGCGAGGGTCGCCGCCCTGTGTCTGCACCACGGGGTCCGCGAGCTCTGGACCGCCGACCGCGACTTCGGGCGCTTTCCGGCCCTCGCCACGCGCAACCCCCTCGTCGGGTGATCGCGAAGCTCCACCCTTTCGGCCATCGTCGCCGGACTCGACGGTCCCGCAGGAATGCCGACGACGCTTCCCGCATCCGCCGACCCACGGATCAACGCGCATGAGCGACGATGGA
>Ga0299906_10002180_pt1 | contig 16352 bp, 15 predicted proteins | sample RVTome_14_FD_200259 | JGI IMG/M metagenome (GOLD analysis project Ga0299906, IMG submission 200259) | Soil microbial communities from uranium-contaminated site in the Upper Colorado River Basin, Wyoming, United States - RVT145D125 (version 2) ...
GCGCGTGCGGGCGTTGCTGAAGGCGTCGAAGGCGGCATCGAGGGGCGCATCGATGGTCCTGCTGGCGCCGACCTCGAATCCGGTGGGCTTCTCGTGCTTCTCGCGCTTGCTGCGCGCCTGCTCGTAGCCGACGGTGACCATCTGCCGCCACCACGGGCTCAGGTCGTGCTCATCCTTGAGGATGGCGACGATCTGCCTGTGGTCCATGTCGCGCCCGCCGGCGCGGTCGATCGCGGCCAGCCACTGCGGCCATGTGCGGCCGGTGGCATTCTTCACTGCCTCATCGCCGATGCCGCCGATCCTGCCGTCGGGCGCCGGGGACCTGGCGCCAGTGGACCGCGTCTTCTTCTTTTTCTTCCTCGTCCGGGCCGGTGCGCTCATGGCGGGTGTCATGGTTTGTCTGTCTCGCGGGATGGAGTGGTTACCTGTGCGGCGCATTGTACAGTCAATCGACGCAGGCCCATATCGAACCGCGCGCGAGGTAGGGCCCGCCCGTCCGCACAGCGCACGAACGTCTGTCATAATCACATCGGATTTGAACCTGCATCGCCTCGCCCACGACCGGGTGATGGCGTTCGACCATCGCGCCTCACGATCGACCTCCCATGACGCCCGTCATCGAAACCCACCAGCTCGCCAGGCGTTACGGCCCGCGCATCGGCGTGGATGGCATCGACCTGCGCATCGAGCCGGGCGAGGTCTTCGGCTTCCTCGGGCCCAACGGCGCGGGCAAGACCACATTCATCCGCGTTCTGCTGGGCTTTCTGCGGCCGACATCAGGCGGGGCGCGCATCTTCGGCCGGGATTGCTGGCACGACAGCCGCGCGATCAAGCGCGAAGTCGGCTACCTGCCGGGCGATGTGCGTCTGTACCCGTGGCTGACCGTGCGGCGGGCGGTGGGCATCATCCAGGCCGCCCACCGCGGCGACTTCCAGGGCCCCGGCCGCGACCTCGCCGCGCGCCTCGACATCGACCCCGATCTGCCCGTGCGCAAGATGTCGCGCGGCATGAGGCAGAAACTCGCCCTGATCATCGCCCTGGTCCACGGGCCGAAATTGCTCGTGCTCGATGAGCCGACCAGCGCCCTCGACCCGCTCGTGCAGATCACACTCGCCGACCTTCTGCGCCAGCGCTGCCGCGCGGGCGTCACCGTCTTCTTCTCCAGCCACACCCTCAGCGAGGTCGAGCACCTGTGCGACCGCGTGGCGGTGGTGCGAAAAGGGCGCATCGTCGCCGATGAGCCGATCGATGACCTGCGGAAGCGGGCGCGGCGGGAGGTGGTCATCCGCTTCGAGAGCGCCGCGGCCGCCGCGGCCGCCGAACCGCCGCCCGACGGCCTGACGGTCATCGAGCGCGATGGCGACCGATGGCGGGCCGAACTGGCCGGCGAGGCGGGGGCCCTGCGCCAATGGCTGGCGCGGCAGCCCGTCCGCGACCTCATGATCGGCCCCCCGGACCTGCGGACGATCTTCCACGCCTATTACCGCGAGACGGAGGACCTGGACTGATGCGCGGCGTGCTGATCAAGAACCTGCGCGAGATGTGGCTCGCCACGCTGCTGTTCGCACTGGCCATGCTGGTCATCGAGATCCTGCTGAACATCATCCTGCCGCAGATCCTGGGCCAGATGGGCGATCTGCTGGAGCGGATGCCGTTCATCCGCCAGTTCCTCGCCGCGCTGCTGGGTGTGGAGGTCGAAGGCGAGATCACGGCCCAACTGATGTCGGCCTTCGTGTGGGTGCATCCGGTGGTGCTGGCAATCCTCTGGGCCGCATCGATCATCTTCTGCACCCGCTATCCCGCCGCCGAGATCGACCGCGGCACGATCGATGTCCTGCTGGGGCTGCCCGTCTCGCGGCGCGGCGTGTACCTGTGCGAGACCGCCGGCTGGCTGAGCGCGGGTCTGGTCATCCTGGCGTTCGGGGCGATCGGCTATCTCATCGGGTCGCGGGCGATGGAACTGGAACAGCGGCCGGCGCTCGCCCTGGTGGCGCTGGTGATGGTGAACCTCTACGGCGTCTATCTGGCGGTGGGCGGCCTGACGTGCCTGGTCTCATCGCTGTCCGATCGGCGCGGCAGGGCGGTCGCGGTCATCTTCGCCGTCGTGCTGGCATCGTTTCTGCTGAACTTTCTGGCGCAGTTCTGGGATCCGGCGAAGCACCTTGTGTTCCTGAGCGTGCTCGACTACTACCAGCCGGCGGCGATCCTGCGCGATGGGGCGATCGCGCCCGCGGACCTGATCATGCTCTTCGCCATCGGCCTGACCGGCTGGGCGGCGGGGCTGGAGATCACAGCGCGGCGGAGCATCTGCACGACGTAGGCGCGCGATTGGGTGGCGTGGTACGCCCTTAAGGCGAACCACGCGGGGTCGTTCTTCAATCGTTAGCGCACGCCGCGTGCTTCCGGCCCACCTCCGGAGTGCGGCGGACAGCACGCCACCTGCTTGAAAAAAGGGGGCACGGGCACGCGTCATCGAGCTTCGAAACGCGAGTCCGGCCCCGTACTGGGAGGTCGGGAAAGGTACGATCCGACTGACACCAGTGAATGTCGCGACACGGGACGGGCATTTCACGAATTGCCCGAATCTGGGTGGCGTGGTACGCCCTTAAGGCGAACCACGCGGCGGTCATTGCGCAGGCGCACACCGCCGCCGCATGCTTCCCGCCCACCCCCGGATTGCGGCCGGTAGCACGCCACCCGCCCTGCGAACCCTCGCCTTACCGCACCGCGATCGGGTTCCCCGGCGAGCCCGTCGCGCCCTTGATCGGCACGGGGGCGAAGATGAACGCGAACTCCCAGACCCGGTCCGCGGCCAGCGTCTCCAGATCCAGGTTTTCCAGGTTGTAGATGCCGTTCCTCTGGATGAGCCATTCGTGGCACTCGAACGGCCGGTCGGGGTTCTCGCCCGGCACCGCCTCGACGCCCCAGTTGTCCGCGCCCACGAGGACGATCTTCCGCTCGATCAGCCACTTGACCGCGGTCAGGCCCGGACCCGGCTCGCCGGCGATGTATCGCTCGTTGTCCGTCATCCACAATCGCCCGTGCGCCGTGCGGATGAACACCGCATCGCCCTCGCGGACCTCGATGCCCTGCGCCGCCTGCGCCCCCTGCAACTCCTCCGCCGTGATGATGTGCCCATCCTCCAGAAATTCCACCCCCTTGAAGCGCGGCACATCGATCAGCACACCCCGGCAGAAGATCGCGCCGACTTGCTCCACACCCAGTTTCGTGAAGCCGTACGGCGTGCGGATGTCCGACCCCTTCAACCCGTTGTAGAACACATCCTCGCCTTGTTCATCGCGAATGGCGATGTGGCACAGGGCGTCGAACTGCGTGCCGATCTGGCCGATTTCGCCGGTGAACATCTCATCGTGGTAGACGATGCGGTTCTCGCCCATGGGCCCGCCGGTGGGGGCGCCGGGGATCGTCAGACTCATGTGCCGCGCGCCGAACATGGGCATGCCCGGCTCGTAGGCACGGCCGAGCGTGTAGATGCGGCCGTGCGTGATGAGCCCAGCGGCGGCGGCGACACGCCCGGGGGTGATGCGATTGACGCTGCCGCGCTGGTCGTCCGCGGCCCATGGGCCGTGCGACGTCGGTTGGCCGGATGCCTCTGCGGTCGCGGGCGAAACGATGGCCAGCGCCGCCCCGCCGGCTGAGTGCGCGGGCGCGCTGCCCGGCCCGCCGCGCGTGCAGGCGCAGGGGACGGCAATCGCGACGGGCGCGATGAGGGCGATGGCGGCAAATCTGTTGGGGGGCATGGCTCGCTCCATATTCGCCACAAGGCCGTGCGGCACAATGAGCGCACGGCATTGCGGAGCGCGTTATACCCGATCGAGCCATCGCGCTGGCAGGAGCGCTACGGGCACGGTCCCCAGCCGGCGAGGAGGGCCAGCAGGTCGCTGACATCCACGGACCCGTTGCCGTCCAGGTCCGTCGCGCATCCGCCGCACGGTCCCCAGTCGGCGAGAAGATTGAGCAGGTCGCTGACATCAACGCCGCCGCTGAAATCCGTGTCCGCGACATGGCAGCGCACGGCGATGCTGGCGGTGTCGCCGGCGAAGTTGGTGGGCGAATTGGCGGCGATGGAGACCGTGGCCGGCACATCGCCGTTCCAGTGAAAGGAGTTGACGCCGTCACTGGGGACGGGACCGAAGTTCAGCGTGTGATAGAAGGAGTAGGTGACGCCATCGCCGGTCCGGTCGAAGGCGTTGGGGCTGATGATGTAGTCCGGCGCGGGCGCCCCGGGAAGGTCCGCAAACGCCTGCGTCGCGAGGAGGATGTGCTTGTTCGCCGTGCAGTTCGTGCAGCCGAGTGAGCCAAGCGTCTCGATGAGGCCGAGGTCCGCGGATGTGACCTGGGCCCCGCTGGTGCCGATCTCATTGGGAGAGCCGCAGCACTCCTTCAGCTCGATGAACATGATCGTGCCGTCGTTGTTGCCGAAGACCTCATTGACACGCCACGTATGCCCCCCGGCCCACGCTGTCGCGGTGATGGCGGCAATCGGCGCGAGGCCGGCGAGACACATGATTCGACTGGACCGCATGGAATACTCCTCCCGCCGCTCGTGGCGGCTCATGGACTGGTCGTGACTTTGACCCCGGCGGACGGACCATCGCCGCGTCCGGTCCGGGTCGCGTCATCGGACGGCAAGGGACGATGGCGAGGGCAGGTGGCGTCCGTGAACATGACGATGGCGCACATCTCGCACTGCGCCAGCGTGCGCACCGACTCGACGAGCCGCTCGCGCTCTCGCATTGCATGGCTAAAGACATCGATGGACCCGAAACGCAGCGACCCCACCTGCCCCGCCGCGCACGTATCACACCAGCCGCAGCGTGCCGCGTTGGTGCGGCAGCGATCGCAGTTCAGCGACCCGGGCTCGATGAGCCGGCCCCGGGCCACGGCCCAGGCGAGCGTCGACGTGTACATTCGATGGCTCGCAAAGCCACGATGGTGCTCATCACAATGACCGTCGACGGACACGGCGTCGAGGCACGAGGGGCAGTCGACGCTCAGCGTGACGAATTGGTGACCGTGGCTGTCGAGGGCGATGTACAGGTCGGCCGACGGAATCCGGATGCCTGCCAGCCACCCCACGCCGCATCGGCGGCACCAGCCGCCGGCCTGCCGCATGTCGGCGCATGCGCACTGCGCGAGCGGGTCGATCGAGATGTCATGCAAGGCCAGGTGAGCGATCTGCTCAGCATCGCCGAGGCCCGGTGCGGCCGATGACGCTGATTCCGACATCGGTCGGTTGCCCGCATGGTCGCCGCCGAGCGATGCGAGCATGGCCGGCTCGGGAGCCGTCGGCAATGGCTCACCCGGCCGCGCTTCCGTCACCGGCTCTCTCGAGCAGCAGGTCAGAATGCTCAGCGCCAGCAACGGCAATGCGATCAGCGCGCGGCAGGCGCCAACGGCCCCACGCGATCGACCGGTCGCACGACGGCGTCCGCTCATGGTCTTCCTCTGGGCGGCGGTGAGGGGCCGGACGACCTGGGCCGGCATGGCCCCGTTCCGACACTCGATGTCAGGCGATGTGACCGCGCGGCCACAATCGGGCCCTTTTTGCGGGCCGACCTTCTTTGATGTTACCCCCGGACCTGAGTCTTGCACGTGGCGCCGGGAATCGAAGGAAATCCGCGAGCCGGCCGGCGGAATGTGAAACGCCGGCTGCGGCCGGGCGTATACCCTCGCGTAAATAGAACGAGATTCTATATACAACCCCCACCCGATGGCCCCCCGCAGCACCAAGCCCGGCCCCGACTCCAGCCCCGGAAATCGACGCACCGGGTCGTCCGCGTACACGCACGACCAGGCGACCCGATCCGCGGTGCCGCCGAGCGCGGCGGTCGGACGAACCGAGCCCCCGGACCCATCCGTCGCCGCGGGCAGCGTCGCAGCCCACGGCCCGACACTTCGGCCGCCGCGTCAGGAGCGCAGCCGCGCGACCCTTGAGCGGATTCTCCAGGCCACCGAGGACCTCCTGGAGCGCCAGTCCTTCGAGTCGATCTCGATCGCTGATATCGTCCGCGCCGCCGGCTCGTCGGTGGGCTCGTTCTACGCGCGGTTCCCAGCCAAGGAGGCCCTCCTTCCCGCGCTTTACGACCGCTACGACGCGGAATTCCGACCCCTGGTCGAGCAGGCGCTCAGCCGCATCGAGTCGCCGGACCTGGCTCTTGCCGCACAGGCCCGCCTCGTCATCGAAATGATGGTCTCCATGTTCCGCCGCCGCCGCTGGTTCATGCGGGCCATGGCCCTGCACGCGCGGCAGCGTCCCGAGACGATCGGCGCTGAGACGCGGGCCCACCGCACCGCCTTCCACCAGCGGCTGGTGCGCACTTTCCTGCGCCATCGCGACATCATCGCCCACAACGATCCCGAATCCGCGATCGGCACGGCCATCTTCATGACCGCCGCCGCCGCCCGCGACAAGGTCCTCTTCGACGAGGCGCCGCACGCTTCGTCCTATGTCACCACGGATGCGCGGCTCATCGAGGAGATGACCCGCGCGTTCGTGGCCTATCTCACGACCGGCCCCACCTGAGGAGAAACGACCCATGACCTCCATGCTTTGCATCGCTGCCCCCGCCGCGCTGGCGTTCGCGCTCGCCGCCGGACCCGCCGTCGGCCAGGACCGCGCCGCCGGCGACCTGACGCTCGAGCCGCGCACCCTCCGCGCCGCCGACGGCACAGAGATCAGCGCCCAGCGCGGCGACCTGATCGTGCCCGAGAATCGCGCCAACCCCGATTCGCCGCTCATCCGGCTTGCATTCGCGCATCTCAAGAGCACCGCGGCGAACCCCAAGGCGCCGTTGATTTACCTCGCGGGCGGGCCGGGGGGCTCTTCGACCGGCTTCGTGCGCAGCCCGCAGGCCCTCCAGAACTGGCTGCCGGTGCTGGCGGTCTGCGATGTGATCTTCCTCGACCAGCGCGGCACGGGGAGCTCGGAGCCGGACCTGAGCTGGGTCGTCGACGAGCCGTTTCCGGACGGTTTCTTCACCAGCCGCGAGACGGCCATGCCGTTCGTGATCGCACAGGCCCGGGAGGCCGCCGCCCATTTCCGCGGGCAGGGGCGCGATCTCGCCGGCTACACGACGCTTGAGGCGGCCCACGACATCGATGTTGTGCGCCGGGCGATGAAGTTCGAGAAGGTCTCGCTCATGGGCTTCTCCTATGGCACACACCTGGCCCTGGCGACGATTAAGTATCACGGCGACGGCCTGGAGAACGTGATCCTGATCGGCACCGAGGGGCTGGACATGACCTACAAGCTGCCGCTCAACCTGGACACGCAGTTCCGCAAGCTGGCGATCATGGTCGGCCGCGATGAGCGGGTGGCCGAGTACGTGCCGGACTTGGTGGGGCTGTATGAGAAGGTGGCGGCAAAGCTTGAGAAGGAGCCGATGCCGGTGGAGATCCGGGGGCGTGATGGCAGCCCGATGGAGGTGAAGGTCGGCCGGTGGGGATTGGACATGATCCTGCGCATGGACATCGGCGATGCCAGCGATCTGCCGGTCTTCCCGCGGCTGCTCTATTCGATCGACCAGGGCGATTCGACGATCCTGCGTGCGTTCGTGCAGAAGCGCGTACCCGTGTTCGCGAGCATGAACGCGATGGCGACCATCACCGATGGCGCCTCCGGGGCGAGTCCGGGGCGGATGGAGATGATCCGGGCCCAGCAGTCGCGGAGCATGTTCAGCGATGTGGTAAACTTCATGTTCCCGGAGGTGGCCGAGGCGTTCGGCGCACCGGACCTGGGCGAGGACTTCCGCGACCCGATCGTGACGAACGTGCGGACGCTGTTCCTGTCGGGCTCACTGGACTGGAACACGCCGCCCTACCAGGCGGAGCAGGTGCGGTGGGGCTTCGCGAACTCGATGCACATCGTGGTGGAGAACGCCGGCCACGAGCAGGTAATCCCCCAGCCGGCGATCCGGGAGGCGATGCTGCGGTTCCTGATGGGCGAGGATGTGAGCGAGGTGAATGTGACGCTGCCGCCCCTGCGGTTCGTGCCGATCGACGAGTATGACCCGGAGGTGACGCACTGGAGTGTGCCAAGGGGGTAGATGAGGGACTGATGTGCCACGGCTGTGCCAGCCGTGCGAAGGGACTATGATCGCGCAGGAATACTCGCGCAGCCGACATAACCTCGCACACTTGAGGGTCGGACGGTGCCACAGACTCGCCCGCTTTGGGGCGAGTCGGTGCGATCGCCTAACGGAAAGTAGAAACGGTCCCGATCATCCCCTGACAATCCCCCTACGAGTGCGGCCCGAGTGATCTGAGTGGCCGACTATGACTGACTGTCCCATCTTGGTCCGTAGGCGACAAGTCGGCAATGCGTTGCTTCCCTACAGTCGTCTGTGAAGTACCAATCGCCGCAACGCGATTCGGATGCGCCGACGGACCCGCAGACGGATGGTCACCGTAGGAAACCACCGCGGCTGGCCTGGCGAGTCGCCACCAGTGACCTTCTGATAAATGTCATCTGGATAGCCGCTGCTTTCATGTGGACATTTGGCGCGGTGGCGATTGCTGTTCTGCTTGAGCTCGCGGGCGTCATTGATTGGGAAAGCACGGCGGGCTTCGTCGGTTTGGCAATAAGCGGCGGCGGAACGGTGTGCATCTGGATCACCACGCGCGTGTTGGTGGTCTTGATCGGCATCCGATGCCCGAATTGCGGCCGTACCTTGAGTACTTATGTCATGTCATGGGCGAAGCGCAACCAACTCCTCAAGGACGGCAATTGTCCATATTGCATGTCTCAGCGACGCTAGCGATAAGGTCTCCGGTTACCGTCCGCCGGCACAATCAAACACTCGCGGCCGGTGAATCCTACGCCGCTCCCGGGCTCGATGAAGTTTGCCTCATCGTCGTTGATCGCCTTCCACGCCGGGGACTGGCGGGCACGCTCCAGGGCGGCCTCATTGTCGAACCAGAGCTCGGCCATGCCGTCGAAGTGCCCGGACTCGGATGGAGACTCGGACCCGGACCTTCCCACCCCCGGATCAACGTCAGGTCCGGCGTGGGATGCGCCCTCGGACCCGGACCGTCCCGGAGCGTTGTCGCCCTCGGCACTGATTCCCCGCCCCAAAGCCGGCGGTGAATCTGTGGCACCATCCAGCGCGTGCGTCTGCACCAGTCGCCGCAGGCCCGGAATCTTTGCCGCCAGCGGGCCGTGCACGTTCGTCCAGTAGTCGCTGAACTCCGCCATCGTCATCCCCGGTTTGCGGCAGAAGCAGTAGACCAGCTTGATCATATTCGGGCTCCTCCCCGGTCCGGAATGCCTGGTCATCGGCGCCTCCCTCGCGCGAAGACCGCGGGCGATGAAGGCCGGGGTCGATCTCCGGGGGTACGGGCGTCCGGGGGTCCGGGGGTTCGAGAGACATGCCTCGCCCAAAGCCGCGAGGCATGGCACCCGAGCCGGGCGTCCGGGGGTCCGGGGCCTACCGGGGGTCGGGGTGGAAGGTCACCTCGACCGAATAAATATTGTCCGTCCGGGCGTCTTCGATGGCGTCGATCAGCTCGTCGCCGTAGACATTCTGGTACTCGGCGGGGATGCCGAAGCGGCGGTCCGGCCCGGCGGAGACGAAGACCATCTGGCGGCCGGGGGCCACGCCGTAGCGGCGCTCATTGTCGGTGCAGATCGTGCCATCTTCATCGGGCGGCCCGAACTCGTTCGCATCGGCGGGGCGCCACAGCCGGCCGGGGTGGGTGGCGTAGATGGGCGTGTCCCACGCATCCACCACCGTGAGCTGGTCGAGGAACTCGCCGTACCAGAGCTGATCGCGGTACTTGATCCACGCCGGCACCTCGCCCGCCCGATAGGTGTGCAGGGCGTGCGGCGGGATCGCGGCCAGCACGGTGCGGGCATCGCGCGCGCGGCGGATGGCCTCCAGCACTTCGGTGATGATGAAGATGTCCGGCACATCGCCGTGCAGGTCGGCCCGGTCGCGCAGTGCCGCATCGTCGCGGGCATCCCACCACAGCAGTTTGCGGTCCGCCAGCGATTCCCATTCGCGCAGGGCGGCCTGGACGACCTGGAGGGTGGCCCGGGTGTCGCGGATCTCCGACTGCGTGATGAACCGCTTCGTCACCGCCAGCGTGAGACTCGCCAGAAGGCCGATGACGCCGATGACGATCAGCGTCTCGATCAGCGTGAATCCGCCGGCGCAGCGCCGATGCCTTGGCGCAACGGCGACGGGCGCGCTCTGGAACTGCCCGATCATGCTTCACCTCCCAAACCGGGCCGGCGGCCGAACTTCTACACCAGGCGCGCCGCCTGGATTTCGATCGCTACTCCTTCGCCGGCCCCTCCTCCCGACGTTCCGGCTCGGGCACGAAAAAGTGCTCCAGCAGTGCCGGCCTTTCCAGGGGCGAGACTTCGTACAGCACCAGCCGCCCCACCACGGCGCGGTGCAGGTGCAGTCCGGCATCGGGCGGCAGCGACTGGCCGGCATCGTGGTCCAGTCGGTCCACGAACACGATGACGGGCCGGTCCTCCACCCTCGCCAGCACCATCATTGTGCGCTCGCTGATCGTGTTTGCATAGCACAAACCCGCCGCCACCACCCCCTCCGGCAGCGGCTCAAGCTGGAGAGCCTGCCCATATTGCCCCAGGAACGCGCGGCGGAACTCCGCATCGTCATCGCAGACCCAGTCCGGCCGGCCGCCATCGGCGATCTTGTCCTGGTACAGGGCGGCCAGCGATTTCCACGGCGGCGGCTCGTAGAGCGACGATGCCGGACGCAGGAGCTGCAGCGCTATCCACGCCGACAGGACCACGCCCGCGATGGCCGCGGCCGCGGCCAGCCGCCGCACCAGGGGCATCCGCAGGATCCGCCGGCCCGGCGACGTCGGCGCGGCAGGCAGTATGTGATCGCGGACGGCCGGCGGCAGCGCCGCGACATCGACCCGCGGCGCCGCGAAGGTCCGGCGCAGCACGGCGTCGATCCGCCGCTGCCGCGCGACCTCGGCGCGCAGCGCCGGGCTCGCGGCAAGGTCGCGCTTGAACTCGACCAGCCCCTCGCCCTCGAGCAGGCCGTCGAGGTAGGCGTCCAGGCGGTGTTCGGGCTCATCAATGAAGGTGATCATCGCGCGTGTTCCTGTGCCCCCATGTCATTGGTTTCATCGTCGTGCGGACTCTCTTCCAGCATTCGCCGCATGGCCTTGCGGGCCCGGTGGACGTGGCTCATGGCGGTGCCTTCCGGAATGTCCAGCGCCAGCGAAATCTCGCGATACGACTTGTCCAGCACCGTCCGCAGCAGCAGGCAGGCCCGCGCGGTCTCCTCGAGCGACACCAGCGCCTCGAGCACGCGATCGGCCCGACCGAGCCCGCGCGGCCGCGCGCCATCTTTCGGCCGTAGTTCAGGGCGACGAAGCGGACGATCTGGCCCATCCATGCCGCGAAATTCGTCTCGGGATCGAACTGATCGAGCTTCTGGAGGGCGATCACGGCCGCCTCCTGGAGGACATCCTCGACATGGGCGCGTCGGCCGAGCACAGCGGCGGCAATGATCCAGAGCATCGTCGCGTGGGCGCGGTACAGCTCGGCGAACGACTCGGCCGTCAGTCCGACCGGATCGGGGCGGGCGGCATCGGTCCCCGGCGCGGCCTCGGGCCGGGGCCGCGGCGCGGTGTCCGGCCTCGAATTCAGTGCTGCCGCCCGGCGGGTTGGCATACCTTCTCCAGATGTGCCCGAGGGGGCCGATCATTGCACGTCGGCGCGATTGGCCAGGCACCTGACTCATGGCGGGAGCTCGGACCCGACCGTCGCGGGCACGCGACCGCCTCTGTGCGGCCGTGGGCCTCGTTCCCAGCCCCGCCGCCACTGAGTATCGTGTACGGACGAGCCCGCGTGAAGGCGATTTCTCATGCCCGACCAGCCCGGCAAGCCAGATGAGGCAGGACGACCGTCGAAGGCGGGATCCGCGGCGGCGGGCGGGTTCGGCGCGGCGGATGAGCCGACGGTCTTTGACACGGAGCCCGATTCCACCGGCGACCGGGCCATCGTGGACCCTGTCATCTCGCCCGACTACGAGACGCCCCCCACCAGCGACGGCCGCGCCCTGCCCGGCGAGATCGGCGGCTACCAGATCACGCGCATCCTCGGCGAGGGCGGCATGTCGGTGGTCTATGCCGCGCTCCAGAAGCAGCCGCGCCGGCCCGTGGCCCTGAAGGTGATGAAGTCGGGCGTCGAGGCGCATCGGGCCATTCGCCGCTTCAAGCGCGAGGTGGAGATCCTCGGCAAGCTCAACCACCCGTGCATCGCCCAGGTGTACGACGCGGGCACGCACGATGACGGCGGCGGCGAGCGTCCGTACTTCGTGATGGAATACGTGCCGGCGGCGAAGACGCTCATCGAGTACGCCGAACAGAAAAACCTGAATCTGGATGAGCGTCTGAAGCTCTTCGTGAAGGTCTGCGCCGCGATCGAGCACGGGCACCGGGCCAAGATCGTGCACCGCGACCTCAAGCCGAGCAACATTCTCATCGACGCCTCGGGCATGCCCAAGGTGATCGACTTCGGGGTGGCCCGGGCGATGGAGATCGACACGTCGACGCAGACCATGGCCACGGAGGCCGGCCGTCTCGTGGGCACGATCCAGTACATGAGCCCGGAGCAGGTCAATGCCGCGCTGACCGACATCGACGCCCGCAGCGACGTCTACTCGCTGGGGGTGCTGCTCTACAAGCTGCTCACCGGGCGTCACTGCTACAACCTCGAGGGCATGCCGGTGTACGCGGCGGTGAAGGTGATCTGCGATGCCGGGCCGCCGCGGCCGAGCGATCTTCGGCCCGATCTCGCCGGCGACCTCGAGACGATCATGCTCAAGGCGCTGGAGAAGGACCGCCGCCGCCGCTACCGCTCCGCCGGCAGTCTGGGGCGCGACATCGTCCGCTACCTCGCCCGCAAGCCGATCCACGCGCGGCGGGCGAGCGTGGGATACCGGGCGCGGCTCTTCGCCCAGCGCCATCGCGCCCTGGTCATCGCCGTCGCCATCGTGTTCGTGGTCGCCGCGGTCGCGACGGCGGTTGTCATGACGATGGACGCGGTCCGCGGGCGGCAGTTCGCGCGGCAGCAGACGGAGCTGGAGGGCGAACTGGAGCGCGAGCGGCTGGCCCGCATCGCCGCGGAGCAGGCGGCCCCGCCTCCGCCCCCGGTTGACAACCGGCGGGCGTATGTGCTCGATGAGCACACCGCCGGCATCGCGGCCCTCGCCTTCGCGCCCGATGGCGCATCGCTCGTCTCCGGTTCCCACGACTTCACCGTGATGGCCTGGGACCTCGGGGCCCGCGCAGCGCGGTACGTTTCGGACAATCACGATGCGCCGGTGGACATGCTGGAGTTCTCGGCCGATGGCTCGCGGCTGGTGACGGCGTCGGATGACCGGTCGATCGTCGTGCTCGACGCCGCCACCGGCGCGATGGCGCGGCGGATCCGCCACAACTGCGCGACGACGCGGTGCTTGGCGCTCAGCCGCGATGGCGCGAGCGTGGCCTTTGGGTGCGATGACCTGACCATCCGCATTGTCGCGGTGGATGGCGAGCGTAGCATCGCGGCGCGCGGCACGACCGGCGGCTTCGATGCCGCGGCTTTCAACGGCGACGGCCGTCGCCTGGCGGCGGGCTCGGATGGCGGCGTGGTCTATCTCTTCGATGCCGCGGATGGGTCGGTGCTCCGGCGATTCGAGGACCTGGCCGACCCGATCCGGCTGCTGCGCTTCATCGGCGAGGACGCCTCGCTGCTGGCGGTGGATGAGCGCGGCAACGCGGCGATCTGGCCGCTGGACTCGGCCGAGATGCCGCAGCGCTTCGCGATGTGCGCCGGGCGGGTGGCGGCGCTGGCGATCGACCCCGCGGGCCGGTGGCTGGGATGCGCTGCGCGGCGGGAGGTGCGTCTGCGCGACCTGGCGGGCGAGGCGACGATCGATCTGCCGCTCGATGAGGACCTGTTCATCGCGGCGCTGGCGATCGGACCGGAGGCGAGGTGGGTCGCGGTCGGCGACACGGGCGGGCGGATTCACGTGATGCCGGCGTCACCACCGTAAGGGGTGCCATGGGCAGGGTCGCCGCTTTGGGCGATTCTGCCCGTGGCGTGTGAGCGCCTGACGGATGCTTGCGGCGATGGGCCGTCGCAGTCCGCACGGGCAGGCTCCGGGGACTGCGCCTGCCCATGGCACCCTCGTTGCGACCGAGAAAGACACTACACTGCGCCAGTGCCCGACTTTCACGCCACCACGATCATCTCCGTGCGGCAGGAGCAGCGCGTCGCCATCGCCGGCGACGGGCAGGTGAGTCTCGGCAACACCGTGGCCAAGGCCGATGCCGTCAAGGTCCGCAAGCTCGACAACCTCGGCGCCGGCAACCGCGGCGTGCTCGTGGGCTTCGCGGGGTCCGCGGCGGATGCGTTCGCCCTGCTGGAACGCTTCGAGGCCAAGCTCAAGGAGAGCCCCACCAATTTGCTCAAGGCCGCCATCGAGCTGGCCAAGCAGTGGCGGACCGATCGCGTCCTGCGGCGGCTGGAGTCGCTGCTGGTCGTCGCCGATGCGCAGCGCACGCTCATGATCTCCGGCCAGGGCGATGTGATCGAGCCGTCGGACGGCATCTGCGCCATCGGCTCGGGCGGGTCGTTCGCGCTGGCCGCGGCCCGGGCCCTCAAGGCGCACACGGACCTCGACCCCGAGGCGATCTGCCGCGAGTCGATGATGATCGCCGGCGAGATCTGCGTGTTCACGAACACATCGATCACCACGCTGTCGCTGGAGTAGGGCGCATCGTTCGGAGGGCGCCATGGGCAGGATCGCCGCCCAGGGCGATTCTGCCCGTGCGAATGGAGCGATGTCAGCCGGGCCTGGACTCGCCGGGGCACGCTCCGGGGACCGCGCAGGCCCATGGCACACGCAACGCCCCTTATCGGACGGCCGGGCCCTTAACCGCGATGGCGATCCGGTCGATGGGGACACTGTGTCGGGCCTGCTGTCCAAGCTCCGTGCCGTGTTCTCAGGCGATCGGCCGCCCTCGGCCGAGGTCGTCCATCTGTTCCAGGCCGGTCTGCGCGCGCGGGCGAAGCTGGAGCTGGTGTCGGCCAAGTCGCTGCTGGCCAACCCGCCGATCATCGTGGTGTCGATCGAGTCCGTCGGCCAGAAGCACTTCGTCATCAGCGAACCATCCGGTGAAGCGGCGCGGCACCTGAGCCGGGGCCGGCGCTACGTGCTGACGTTCTTCGATGACGAGAGCCGCCTTATCGGCGAGACCGAGTGCCTCGGCCGGACGCAGTACGTCAACGACCGCGACCAGGTGCTCCACACCTTCCGGTTCTCGCTGCCGCACTCGTTGGCGCGGCATGAGGCGAACCGCCGGCAGGAGAGCCGGTTCGTGCTGGAGACGAAGCCGGAGGTCGTGCTGAGCTCCTTCGAGCTGAAGACGCCGATCTACGGCGAGGCCATCGACGTCTCGCGGCGCGGCGTGCAGATCCGCTGCCAGAACGCGCAGAACAAGTTCCAGGTCGGGCAGACCGTCATGCTCAAGATGGAGCTGCCCGCGCCGATCGGGGCCGTGGCCGAGCAGGCGCGCATCATGCACATCGACGCGACGTCGAACCATCCGGCGGTGCTCGTGGGCGTGGTGTTCCCGAGACCGTTGACGAACTTCGACGAGTGGGCGCAGATGGCCGCGAGCCAGGCGGCCCAGCGCAAGGCCGGCTGAGGGGCGGGGCAACGTTCCGTCCGAGAATCAGCAGAATTCGCGGCCGGGCCGACGTGCGGGGGAATGGCGTTGGGGCGTGGTCGGGCCGTTCGTATAATGAGCGGGCGGCCGCGGGGGCCGAGGCCAGCGCGTGCCCGAAGCCGACGAGCATGATGTGACGATGATCCTGGCGGAGCTCCGCCAGGGCGACGGCTCGGCGATCGAGCGCCTCCTGCCGCTCGTGTACGAAGAGCTTCGGGCCATCGCCAGCGGGTTCTTCCGCCACGAGCGGGCCGAGCACACGCTCCAGCCCACCGCGTTGGTGCACGAGGCGTATCTCAAGCTCGTCCACCAGGACCGGGCGCAGTGGCAGGACCGGGCCCACTTCTTCGCCGTCGCCTCCACCCTCATCCGCCGCATCCTCGTCGATCACGCCCGCCGCAGCGGCGCGGGGAAGCGCGGCGGGGCATGGCGGCGGCTGACCATCAGCGACGCGGCGGCGGATGATGGAATCGGCGACGACCACGACGCGGACGAAGTCGACGTGGAGCGGCTCGATGCGGCCCTGACCCGCCTGCGCGATCTCAGCGAGCGGCAGAGCCGGGTGGTGGAGCTGCGCTTCTTCGGCGGGCTGAACGTCGAGCAGGCGGCGTTGGTGCTGG
>Ga0299906_10002181_pt1 | contig 16349 bp, 14 predicted proteins | sample RVTome_14_FD_200259 | JGI IMG/M metagenome (GOLD analysis project Ga0299906, IMG submission 200259) | Soil microbial communities from uranium-contaminated site in the Upper Colorado River Basin, Wyoming, United States - RVT145D125 (version 2) ...
GATCGACGCCGTCCCCGACCACCATCGAACTAGCTGCGTGATCGCGCGAATAGCCTTGTGGCAGTTGGGTTCCTGGGCAGTTCACCGATCTCCCATGGTGCGCCGTCCAGGAGCCGAACGGAGCCCAGGTTCGTCGAGCCACGGATGAATCCTGGGCTAGTGCTGCGGATGGAAGCCTCCGACATCAGCGAGTGGGACTTGAGGCCGATTCTCCCGCCAAGCAGACATTCGCCCGAAGAACGGCATTCCTCGTAAACGTACCTGGCTGCGACTGCTTGCATATTGCAGCCAGCCGGAAGGAGCAAACGGTGTCAGAGGTCGTGTGTGACATCTCGGTCTCGGCCGACGGCTATGCCGCCGGGCCGGGACAGACTCTCGAACAGCCGTTCGGCACCATCGAGCACAACCGTCTCCACGATTGGATGTTCGAGACCCCGAGCGAGAATCGATCCGAGGTGAGGGCGATCACGGATGCAGGCGCGTTCATCATGGGCCGCAACATGTTCGGTCCCGACCGCGGCGAGTGGGACCTCGACTGGAAGGGATGGTGGGGCGACGAGCCGCCCTATCACGCACCGGTGTTCGTCCTCGCCCACCGTCAGCGGGGCGATCTCCCCATGGAGGGCGGAACCACCTTCCATTTCGTCACCGACGGCATCCACGCCGCCCTGGAGCAGGCTCGCTCGGCTGCCGGCGAGCGCAACGTTGCCATCGCCGGAGGCGCCAGCACCGTCAATCAGTTCTTGGCCGCAAGCCTCATCGACGAGCTGCGGGTGCACGTCACCCCCTCGATCATCGGCGATGGTTCGCGGTTGTTCGACGGAGTCCCGCCGATGACGTTCCAGCAGGTGTCGGCCCGTGGCGCCACCGCCGTCACCCACATCGTCTACCGGCCTGTTCGCTGACGAGACAGACGGGTTGGGGCTGCCTGGCCGAGCCCTGCCTACTCTCGTTGGGCGACTGCCTCCTTGTGGCACCCCAACAGCTGCGTGGCTGGCTCCTTCCACTCAGTCTGCAAGAAGAAACAATTGTTCCATCGGGCTTCCCGAGGGTCGCGCGACCGGGTTCCGCCATCCCGCCGTGGTCGTCACCGCCCAGCGCTTCCTCGATGCGCAGCCGAACGTGATCCAGGTCGTGCCGCTGACCGCCACAGTCCGAGGCTTCATGTCGGAGGTCACGATCGAACCTGACATCGACAACAACCTGCAACGTCAAGTTGCCGCACAGCGTCAGCACATTCGGCCCGTCTCGACTGGACGGGTCGATCAGGTTCATGGAAGCGTCGGCCCAACCGTCCTCAGCCACATCCGAGATACCGTTGGTCTGATCCTCGATGTCCCCATCTAGTGGTGCGTCGTTCAATTGGTGACCTTGGCTCTGGACCGCCGGGTGGCCGACGCCGCAAACCGGGGACGGCCATACAAACGCTGTCTCCCGCTTCGCGGGGGACCGGCGAGCGGTCGCTCTGCGACCCGAGCCGAGGGGGCCGCTTGGCAGACCGGACCGCAGGGTCCCCCTCGACTCGGCCTGCGGCGCTCGTCGATCCCCCGGAGACCGGGGGATTGCGTAGAAGCCTGCGGACCGTACGGACGGCCACCCACGCGGTCTCCCGCTCGGCGGGGGACCGGCGAGCGGTCGCCCTGCGACCCGAGCCGAGGGGGCACCTGGCCGCCACACACTGCCCGGCCCCCCTCGACTCGGCCTGCGGCGCTCGTCGATCCCCCGGAGACCGGGGGATTGCGTAGAAGCCTGCCAACCGTGTGGACGGCCACACCCACGCTGTCTCCCGCTCGGCGGGGGACCGGCGAGCGGTCGCTCTGCGACCCGAGCCGAGGGGGCCGCTTGGCAGACCGGACCGGAGGGTCCCCCTCGACTCGGCCTGCGGCGCTCGTCGATCCCCCGGAAACCGGGGGATTGCGTAGAAACCTGTCAACCGTACGGACGGCCACACACGCGGTCTCCCGCTCGGCGGGGGACCGGCGAGCGTCCCGCCAGTGACCGAACCGAGGGGGCTCGAGTTGTCCAGCCACGCAGATCGATGCCTCTTTCTCGCGTTCGATGGTGCCGTGATCTGGTGCGGAAGCGTCAGTGGCCCAAGTGGATGCTCAGGGCATCGTCGATGTCGAGCATCAGCGCCGGCGGTACGGTCCCGACCTTGTCGGTGACACGCTCGATCGAAACAGAGCGGACTTGTTCGGCCTGGGCCTTCGAATCGAGATCCAGGCCGGTCTCGGTTGCGGGCAGGAGCACCTGAAAGGGATACACCCGACCGACGTTGGATGTCACGGGAACCACGGTCACGACGCCGCGTCCCAACTTGGCAGCGGTCGTGTTGGCACCGTCGTTGGAAACGATCACCGCCGGACGCCGCTTATCGGCCTCGCGGCGGCGCGCCGGGTCGAGGTCGACGAGGCGGATCTCTCCACGCAGCATCAGCCGGATGCCAGTCCATCGCCTACCGCGGCGTCCCAGGCTTCGGCGTCGCCGGACTCGGACCACTCCTTCCACGCCTCGGCGTAGTCGGCGCCGAGCCCCGACGCGCGAAGTAGGCGAACGGCCTTGCGAACGACCGCCGACCGGGATTCATAGCCCTGCGCTTGCGCGTACTGGTCGAGGAACTCGACATCCTCGTCAGGAAGGCTCACACTCAGCTTCATACTAGGATACTACCACTGGTAGGCCATGTTGCGTACCACACGGATCACGCACCGCTTCCCGGGCGCCAACCTCCGATCGACGCCGGGTCCGACCTCGATCGCACCGGCTGTGGGACCACGCGTCTCTTCCTACGATCGCGGGTGTGTCAGACGCCGTGCCACATATCGGGACTCTCAGGGAGAAGCCGCTCCACGCCTCCCTGAAGCGGTGGTACGCCCGCGCCGGCGATCGAGTCGAGGTCCCCGTCGACGGATTCGTGATCGACCTGGTCCGAGAGGATCTCCTGATCGAGGTGCAGACGAGCGGCTTCTCGTCGATGAAGCGGAAGGCAACGTCACTTCTCCAGCTCGGGCACCGTTTGCGGATCGTTCACCCGATCCCCGTGGACAAGTGGATCGTCAAGGTCGACGCCGAGGGCGCCGTCCTGAGTCGACGCCGATCTCCCCGACACGGCGCGCCGACGGACATCTTCGCCGAGCTGGTGAGCTTCCCCGAGCTTCTGGTGCATCCCAACCTCGAAGTCGACGTGCTTCTGACCATCGAGGAGGAGTACAGACATCTCACACCCGGCCGAGCCTGGCGCCGCAAGGGATGGGCCGTTGCGGAGCGCCGATTGATAGAGGTGGTGGACTCATTGCTCATCACCGACAGCGAAGACCTGACAAGGCTCCTGCCGGACGGTTTGCCCGAGAGGTTCACCACTGCCGATCTCGCCGCGAAGCTGGGCCGATCCCGGCGCGCCGCCCAACAGATGGCGTACTGCCTTCAGAGAGCCGGGGTGATCGTGGCCGTCGGCAAGAACGGCAACACGGTTCGATATCGGGTGGGATGAGCACCCGTCGGCAGTACGTCACCGTTGCGCCGGATGACGATCGGGCGGTCTCCCGGTGGCATGACAACGCTGCGATCGCAATAGAGGCGAGCATCCATCGCTCGGCCGCCCTCAGGTCCCTCGCCGTGTTGACTAGCCCATTCGTGCCGCGCCCAAACCATCTTTGGGTTACCCCGCGACCACCTTAGGATGCGACTTCTGAGACGCTCAGCCACGCAGAGTAGGGGCTCGGGCACGAATGGTGGTAGCGCAGCCATAGGAAGGCATCCTGGAGCTGCGCCGGAGACGAAAAGGGGATTCGACCTATGGCCAGACTCCGGAAGATGGCGCTGGCGACCGTCATGGCGCTCGCGCTGCTCTCACTCCCGGGTGTCGCCGTCGCGGCGGTCGCAACCTGCAATGGACTCACGGCAACGATCGAAGGCACGCCGGGAGCCGACATCCTCGTCGGCACGGCGGGACCGGACGTGATCCAGGGACTCGGCGGCAACGACGACATCAAGGGCTTCGACGGAGACGACGTCATATGCGGGTCCGTCGGCGACGACATCATCGACGGCGGCGGCGGCAACGACGTCATCATCGCCGGGCCCCAACAGACCGTCGGAACCGACAGGGACACGGTCACCGGGGGACCGGGAAACGACACCATCAACGGTGGAGCGGCGGGCGACACGCTCTCCGGCGGCGGCGGCAACGACGTCATCTCGGGTGACAAGGGCTTCGACACGATCGACGGCGACGCCGGCGACGACGAGTTGTCCGGAGGTGCCGGAGACGACACGATCAATGGCGGCGAGGGCACCAACCTGCTGCTCGGAGGTAGTGGCGACGACACCCTCAACGGTTGGACGGGCGTCGACACCATCAAGGGCGGTTCAGGCGATGACGGCCTGTTCGGCTTCGCCGGAGCGGACACTCTCCTTGGCGGCGGAGGAGCCGACACCTTGCGCGGCCACACCGGAGCGGACGTCCTCAAGGGCGGCGGAGGCAACGACGACATTGCCGGCGCCCAGGACGACGACTTGATCGTCGGAGGCAGCGGGAACGACGTGCTCGATGGGCAGTCCGAGAACGACGAGATCCACGGCGGCAAAGGCGTCGACACCATCGACGGCGGGACGGGCGACGACGAGATCTTCGGCGATGAGGACGGCGACGTCGTCAACGGCGGCGACGGCAACGACACGATCGACGGTGGTGACGGCGACGACACCCTCAACGGCGGTGACGGCAACGACACGCTGCTCGGTTCCGCAGGAGAGGACTTGCTCAACGGTGGCGACGGCAACGACACGATCGACGGCGGCGACGACGACGACACCATCAACGGCCAGGTCGACGACGACACGCTCTCGGGCGGGCTCGGTGTCGACCTGATGTCAGGAGGCACCGGAGACGACACGATCGACGGTGGTGACGGAGACGACGTCATGTTCGGGGACGCCGGCAACGACGCCATCGGTGGAGGCCTCGGCGATGACTACGCCGACGGCGGCACGGACAACGATGTGGTCAGCGGGGGTGAAGGCCACGACGAGTTGGTCGGAGGCCTCGGAGACGACACCCTCAACGGAGACGCCGGCGACGACGAGCTGCGCGGTAACGATGGCAACGACACGATCAACGGCGGCGACGGCGCCGACTTCATCCAAGCCGGCGTCGGCGACGACCTGGTGGACGGCGGCGCCGGCGACGACGGCATCATCGGTGACTTCGGCAACGACACGCTGTCGGGTGGTCTCGGAACCGACTCCCTCGACGGCAACAGCGGCGCCGACATCCTCGATGGCGGCGACGGCAAAGACACCATCAACGGTGGAGCCGGCGACGACCAGATCTCCGGTGGCAAGGGTGCGGACACGATCTCGGGGGGCACGGAGAACGACACGATCGACGGCGGCTCGGGCAAGGACATCCTGGCCGGCAACGCAGGCGACGACGTCATCGATGGCAAGGGCGGCGCCGACCGTCTCGACGGGTCGACGGGCAACGACATCCTCCGCGGCCAGGGAGGCGCCGACACGCTCATCGGGCTCGACGGCGACGACCGGCTCATCGGTGGGGGCGGCAACGACACCCTGCGGTCGCATGCAGGAGAAGACGTCATCTTCGGTGGGGGCGGCGACGACCTTCTCGTCGGGGGCTCCGAGAACGACGAGCTCAACGGCGGTGCCGGCGACGACAACCTCCAAGGTCAGGCCGGAGACGACATGCTCGACGGCGGCGCCGACGTCGACACGATCGACGGCGGCAGCGACTTCGACACCTGCGTGAACGGCGAGATCACCGTCAACTGCGAGGCCTGAGCGACGGTTCGCAGTGGGCGACGAGAGGAGGCCCCGGGGACGACCCCGGGGCCTCCCGAGCTCGAACGGCTCCGCCCAAGCCTGGGCGGCGTCAGTTGCTGTACGTGACAGCCTGGAGCGGTGCCCAGCGGCTCGCCACGGCGGCGTAGTGGATGCCGGCTTCGTCGTAGTCGAATCGCTCGAGGGCGTCGAGGGATGCGATGACATCTGCGCCGGACTCGTCGAGCACGAGCTCCGTCTCCTCGAACAGAGCGGCGACGGTCGCGTAGTCCAGCTCGAGCACGCCGTCCGGCGAGAAGTCGCGCAACCACCGTTCGAGGCTCCGAATCTGTCCGACGACCGAGTCGTCGAAGCCGGCTTCGTCGACGATGCCTACCGCCCTGGCGACTCGATCCACCGCAGCGGTGAGCGATGCGCGATATCGAATCGAAGGGCCGGACGGGGTGGTGTACAGCTCCCGCTCGTCCGCCGTGAAGGCGCTGAACCAGCGGAGCGGGACGTGCCATGGACTGGTGAGGATGTGCGAGCGGGCTGCGGGGTGCTCGGTGCGCAACTCGCTCAACTGCTCGGCGACGGCATGGAACGTCTGCTCGGGGACGATCATCGCCCCCGGGTACGTCGAGTTGAACGCCAGAGCGCCCTCGAGCATCCGCAACAGCGGGAACCGCGGGCACACGTAAGCCGATCCGCCGAAGTCGATCTCGAAGGCGTCGTGGGTCGTCGGCTCTTGCCACACGAAGTGGTCGCTGCCGCGCACGACGCGAACGTTGCCCCTGGAGGCGTGCTTCGGGAGCGTCGCAACTCGATCTCGAGGCACGTAGACGCGGAGGTATGAGGCCAGGATCACCCCTCGATGGTACCGACGTCTCGGGCCACTGAGGCGCCCACCGGCTACAATGAGGGCCAGGGAAAGCCACCGACGACCGAGAGTGAGGTGCGCATTGCGGGTGAGCCTGGGGGGTCGCCACTCCGTGAGCCTCCCCGTACGCCCCCTCGGCCGCCGAACCGATGCGACACACGATCCCGCCCCAGGCGGGATCACTTTTTTGGCAGCGATGGCGTATGGCACGGCCCGCCGCGGGACGAGGCGATGACGGAGGAGGACATCCGAATGCTGGAGCTGGACAGCATCCGCGACCACAAGGCGCTCGGGCTCGAGGACTCCGACCTGATCGACATGTACCGAACGATGGTCACGGCGCGCCGCGTCGACGAGCGGATGTGGGCGCTCAATCGCCAAGGGCGTGTGCCGTTCGTGGTTTCGGTGTCCGGGCACGAGGCGTGCCAGGTGGGGGCGGCCTTCGCCCTCGACCCCGAACGCGACTGGTCCCTGCCCTACTACCGCGACATCGCGTTCAACCTGGCGATGGGGGTCACGCCGTACGACATGTTCCTCGGCGTCTTCTCGAAGGCCGCCGATCCCGCCTCGGGCGGAAGGCAGATGCCGAATCACTGGTCAGAGCCCGATCTGCACATCTTCACCCACTCGTCCGTCATCGCCACGCAGTTCCCGCACGCCTGCGGGATCGCCCACAGGCTCAAGGCGACGGGCTCGGACGGGGTCGTTGCCGTGATGAGCGGCGAGGGGGCGACATCCGAGGGCGACTGGCATGAGGCGATGAACTTCGCAGGCATCCATGCGCTCCCGCTGATCTTCCTCGTCGAGAACAACCTCTATGCGATCTCGGTGCCCGTCGACGAGGAGATCGCCGGTTCGGTATCCGCCCGGGCAGCCGGCTACGGCATGCCCGGCCTCGCCATCGACGGCAACGACGTGCTGGCGGTGTACGGCGCCATGTCGACCGCCGTCGAGAGGGCCAGATCAGGCGGAGGGCCGACGCTCGTCGAGGCGAAGACCTATCGCTACAACCCACACACGTCCGATGACGATGACAAGCTCTATCGCTCGGCCTCCGAGGTCGAGTGGTGGCGCCGCCGCGACCCGATCTCCGTGCTCCACCAGTACCTCGTCGAGTCGCGGCTCCTCGGCGAGGGCACCGAGGCGTCCATCGACGAGGAGGTTGCCCGGCTGGTCGCCGATGCGGTCGCCGCCGCCGACGCAGCAGACGACCCGACCGACCCCCTGGCCTACGTGTACGCCAAGCCGATCGAGCCGTCGACTCCGGTGACCGAGCCGGAGGCGCCGCCCGCCGGCGAGACAGTCAACCTGATCACTGCGATCAACAGATCTCTGCACGAGGTGTTCGAGGCCCACGCGGACGTGTGCCTGTTCGGCGAGGACGTCGCCGACCCGAAGGGCGGTGTCTTCAAGGCAACCGTCGGGCTGACCGACACGTTCGGGCCGGATCGCTGCTTCAACTCGCCGCTGGCCGAGTCGCTGATCATCGGCATCGCCATCGGCGTCGCGGCTGCCGGCGGCAGGCCGATCGCCGAGATCCAGTTCGCCGACTTCATCCATCCGGGGTTCGATCAGATCGTGAGCGAGGCGGCGCGGATCCACTACCGATCGGCTGGGCGCTGGACGTGCTCGATGGTCGTCCGAGTCCCGTACGGCGGGGGCATCCGGGGTGCGCTCTACCACAGCCAGTCGATCGAGGCCTTCTACGCCCACGTCCCAGGGCTGAAGGTGGTCGTCCCCTCGACCCCGGCGGACGTCAAGGGGTTGCTGTTCAGCGCGGTCGAGGATCCCGACCCCGTCATGATCCTCGAGCCGAAGCGCCTGTACAGGTCGGCCACCGGTCCCTACCCGGAGGGCGAGCACCGCGTGCCGCTCGGCAAGGCATCGGTGCGACGCGCCGGGCACGACGCAACGGTCATCGCGTACGGAACGATGGCACATTTCGCATCCGAGGCGGCCGACCGCCTCGCCGAGGAGGGCCTGTCGATCGGAGTGCTCGATTTGCGCTCCCTGCGACCGCTCGACTGGCCTTCGATCGAAGCGGCGGTCCAGGCGACGGGGAAGGTCCTCATCGTCCACGAAGACACCGGATTCGCAGGCTTCGGCGCCGAGATCGCAGCCCAGATCGCCGAGAAGTCACTCGACTGGCTCGACGCCCCGGTGATGCGGTACACCTCACCCGAGGTGCCGCTCTATCCGTACGCCGAGAATCTCGAAGCGATGGTCATGCCGTCGGTGGACGGCATCGTCGAGCACGCTCGGTCGCTGGCGGCATACTGACCGGCTGAGGCGCCGCCCACCGGGAGCGAACCGGATCGCACCCGGAACCGAGGCCGGTGACAGGGCGTCCCATCCGACACACAGTGCGGAGGTGCTCTTCTTGAAGACGGAAGCCCCGCCCTCGCCGCGGAGGTTCGAGGACGTCTATTCGTCCGCCCGCGGCGATCTCTTCCGCGCACTCGTGCTCACCACCGTCGATCCCGATGTCGCCGTTGAAGCCGTCGACCGGGGCTTCGCCCGGTGGGCGGGCAGGCTTCGAGGCGACGCCGAACCGGCGGAGCCGGCCGTCCTCGGTGAGGCCTACAGGTGGGTGCGCAAGCGAACCAAGCGGCGTAACCAGCGCGTGGGCGGGTTCCGCAGACGCAACCCGATGGACCGGGATGCCGCCTCGGCGCTTGCCGCCTTCCGCGAGCTCTCGCTCGATGACCGCATCGCTCTCGTCGTCAAGCACCAGCTCCAATGGGACGACGACCGCCTCGGAACGGTGATCGGGTTGTCCGCCGACGACGCCGGGGCCTTGGCGATGTCTGCCGAGGGGAGGCTCCAGAAGCGATCGGCGAGCCTCGACTTGCTGGCAAGCGCCTTCGCGGCACAAGCCGGGGAGCTGCACGAGCCGCTGGAGCGGGCCGGATCGGCCAGGCGCCGTGGGATGCTCCTGCGCTACTCGAGGATCGCCGCGGCGGGCGCGGCGGTCGCCGCCCTCGCCACCACTGCAACCGTCGCCGTCTTCCGGGGCGAGCCGTCCCCGGAGCCGACGCCCTCGAGCGTGCCGGGGTCGGCTCAGGTCATCGCATCGGGCACCATCGTCGACCTGGAGTGGGTCCAGTCCGGCGTGCCGATCGAGCAGGGTGACGTCACCGCTTTGGTCCACACCGAAGACGGCTTCCTGCTCCTCGGCAACGACTACACGGGCAGGTTCGGTGCCGCACCCGTCGCCCTCCGCTCCGATGACGGCGTCTCATGGGAACAGCTCGCTTCGCCGCCGGTGGGCAACGGCTGGATCCAATCACTCGAGTTCTTCGGTGACGACCTCGTCGCCGTCGGCTCGACGGCCGGCAACGGGCGGGATGTACCGACCGTGTGGATCTCGTCGGACGGGCTCGAGTGGGTGACGAGCGAGTTGCCGGTCGATACGCAGGTCGAGATCGAGGGGGCGACGTACAACGTGTACACGTGGGTGTCCGGCGTCAGCTCGTCGAAGGATGAGCTCACTGTGATCGGGACCATGAGCACGGACGTCGACCTCCAGCAGCTCGTGGCCGACCGCCTCCCGGAGGGAGTCACGCTGGACAACGGGTGGGGCACCTCTCAGGACGGTGTCGAGTTCTACGACAACTCGGGTCAGGTCGTCGGCAGGGCGACGTGGGCCGAGCTCGGCATCCCTCGAGAGCTGGCGCGCCTCATGAGCGGCGAGAGCTCGGTGCTGTGGGTGACGAAGGACGGGACGACCTGGGAGCAGCAGCAACTCGACGTCGACGTCCCGAGAGGCCGTTCGGTGGCGGGGCTCGCCGGTGTCGGTGAAGTCACCGCCGCCCTCGTGTACGGCCCGTTCTCGACCGAGCTGTGGCTCGAGGGAGGCGAAGGATGGCAGCGCGCCAGCATCCCGGAGGGGCGCGTCGTCACGTCGATGGTGTCGGTCGGTGAGACGTTGTACGTCGCGGGCACCGACGCCTCGTCTGCGGGGGCCGTCTGGTCCACAACAGACGGCGTGACGTGGGAGAAGGTCGCAGCCACCGACGGGCCCGGTCACGTGACTCGTCTGTCGCGCAACGACGAGGGTGTCCTCGCCATGGTGCAGCACGCCGAGGACCTCGCAGGCATCGGACCGGCGGTCGTGGAGAAGGACGGGCTGACGATCGAGATCACGCAAGATGGCATGCACCGGGTACTCGAGGACGGCGAGGAGGTCGTCACCGTGTTCGGCGCCGACCTGGTCACGAACGACGACGGCTCGGTGACCATCCTCGACGATGACGGATCCGACCTCGTCCTGCTCACCCAGGACGAGGTACAGCGCGCTTGGGAGCGCTATTACGAGCGAGGGCTGGACCCGGGCGAGACGTCGGCCCCGGGCATTCTGCTGCTGGCGTCGGACGACGGCGAGACCTGGGTGACGATCGATGTCGGCGCCGGTATCGGCGATGGGTATTACCCGATGGCCGCCGCATGGGCTGACGGGATTGCCATCTTCGCCGGCAGCCGCGAGGGCGGTTTCATCGAGGATGGCGGTCCTGGGGTCTCCATCTGGGTGGGCACCCGGCCCTGAGTGGACGATCCGGCGGCCGCCGGGAGCATCGCGGCAGGCACTCCTATCCTCGCGTGCGATGACCTACACGATCCGGGAGGCGCGGCCCGGCGATGGCGAGGCGATCGCCGCCTTCACGGAAGACACCTTCGAGTGGGGCGACTACGTGGCCGACGCTTTCGGGCCTTGGCTCGACGATCCGGCAGGGCACCTGGTCGTAGCGGCGGACGAGGCCGACCGGGCGGTTGCGACCGCCTTCGGCACGCTCGTGTCCGACCAAGAGGCCTGGCTGCAGGGGGCGAGAGTGCATCCGGCTTGGCGGCGCCGCGGGATCGCAGGTGCGCTCGATGAGGTCCTGGAGTCGTGGGCCCGGCAACGTGGCGCCTCTGTTGCCAGGATGGTGATCGAGGCGTGGAATACCGCGGCGCAGGCCCAGGTCGGGTCGATCGGTTACCGGCGTGTCTGTTCGTGGGTGCACGCCGAGCGCAGCGTTGGAGCAGCCTCTCCGGTGACTGCCGGGAACGGCGGCAAGAGGGTCGCCGCCAGCGAGCAGCTCGTCAGAGCACATTCGTCAGAGGCGGAACCGGCCTACGTTTCGTGGAGTGCCGGCCAACTGTCCAGGGCAGGCCGCGGGCTCATCGGCATCCGATGGCGCTTCCGCCGTCTCACGATCGACGATCTCAAGTCTGGGGCCCGCCACGACGCATTGTGGGCGGCGCGCAGCGGGTGGGTGCTCGGAGCGAGGCACGGTGAGATGTTCGAGGTGGGGTGGCTGGAGACTTCGGAGGAGGATGCAGCCGACCTGGCCAGGGCCATCGTCGACCTCGCCGCCGACCAGAGGGCGGAGCTTCTGGAGGTGTGGGCGCCCGACGTGGGCTGGCTGGCGACCGCGCTGCGCAGGGCCGGCTGCGAGCTCGATCAGATGAGCGTCTGGGCCAAGGCCCTCTGAATCAGATGCCGGCCGGCCGATCAGGGTCGAGCTCGTCCAGGAACCGGGCGATTCTGTCGACCTCCTCCTGCTCGCCGATGACCGCGGCCGCCTTGCCGAGGCCGGTCAGGGCGCGCAAGAAGCCCCGATTCGTCTCGTCGCGCCAGCGCACGAAGCCGCCGCCTCGCCATCCTGCACCTCGCAGGGCATCGAGGCCCCGGTGATACCCGACGCGGTGGTATGCGTACGACTCGACGGGATCACTCGCCAGCCCTCCCAGCCGGGCCCACGCGTCGATGAACCGGGGCCATCTCGCCACGACCTCGGCGATCTCCCGCCTCGGGTCCTGCGACGCCAACGCCGCTTCGAGTGCCTCGATCGCCTCACCCGGCTGGGGAGGCAATACGGTGTCCGGGGGTGGCCCCGATGCGACGTCGATCTGATGCGTCAAGCCCTTCTCCCTCGTACGGCCCCGTGGCGCGACACCGCTATGTTGCCATCGAGGGGCGCACGGGGCGCCGCTCGAGTTCCGCCTAGTCGTCGCGAGGGTGATGTCGAGTGACCGCCGCATCCGGGCCGCCGGCAAGCGACCACTTGCGCAGGCTCCTCTACCGGGCGGACGGCGCCGTCACCGGCGACATGCCCGTTGAGGTCGTGATACCCGATACGGCGGAGGACGTCGCCGAGGCGGTGCGCAACGCCACGGCAGCCGGTCTGTCGATCGTGCCGAGGGGTGCCGGCACCGGCCTGTCGGGTGGAGCTTCTCCGCTGGGACGGGCGGCCGTCGTCTCGCTGATGCGCCTCGACCGGATCCTCGACGTGGACCCTGACAACCGCACCGCGCTGGTCGAGCCCGGCGTCCGCAACCTCGAGCTGTCGAGGCACACCAGGGCCGACGGTCTCATGTTCGGGCCCGACCCGTCGTCGCAGTCGACGTGCACGATCGGCGGCAACATCGCAACGAACGCCGGCGGTCCGCGCTGCTACGCGGTGGGGAGCACGACATCGCACGTGCTCGCCGCGACCGTCGTGCTCGGGGACGGCTCGACCGTCGAGGTCGGAGCCGACTACGCCGACCCGATCGGATTGGACACGAGGGCCGTCGTTGTCGGTTCCGAAGGGACCGTCGGGCTCGTCGTCAGGGCACTCGTGAAGCTCTCGCCGGTGAGCGAAGCCACCCGGACCGTGTTGTGTGCCTTCGCCCGGCTCCAGCAGGCAGGCGACGCCACCGCCCGGATCGTCCGGTCGGGGGTGAACGCCACGTCGATCGAGCTGATGGATCGCACCACGATCGCCATCTGCGAGAACTTCACCCAGGCCGGGCTGCCGCTCGAAGCCGAGGCGATGCTGCTGTGCGAAGTCGAAGGGACGGATCTCACCATCGGAGAGGAGCTCGCCGACCTCGAGAGGCTGGCGAGCGAGGCGGGCGCCTACCTGGTGCAGGTAGCCGAGTCCGAGGAGCAGGCGACCCTGTGGTGGCGGGCGAGGAAAGGCGCATTCGGCGCAGTCGCCCAGCTGGCCTCGAACTACCACCTCCACGACGGCGTCGTCCCTCGCACCCGGCTCGTCGAGGCTCTCGAGAGGGTTCAGGAGATCGGCCGCCGGTCCGGGACACTGATCCGGCTCGTCGCCCACGCCGGGGACGGCAACCTCCATCCACTCATCCCGTACGACGGGAGCGATCCGGAGCAGTCGGAGCGGGTTCACGCCGTGTCGGAGCAGATCATGGACGTCTGCCTGGAGATGGGGGGCGCCGTCAGCGGGGAGCACGGCGTCGGGGTATCGAAGGTGCACCTCATGGACCGGGTCTTCTCAGCCGTCGATCTCGAATATCAGGGTCACATCAGGTGCGCCTTCGATCCCGACGCCGTGATGAACCCGCGCAAGGTGCTTCCCTCGCCGCCGTCGTGCGCCGAGCGGATCGTGCCTCTCGACTCGGAGATGTGGGTGTGACCGTGGTCGCCCCTCAGAGCGTCGCCGAGCTCGCTGCCACGGTGCGCCAGTGCGCCGCCGCCGGGACGGCGTTGCGACCGAGGGGGTCCGGGTACGAGATGGCGGCGGGCAACCCGGTCGAGGCGCCCGTCACGATTCACACGGGGCGGCTCGACGAGATACGACAGTTCGATCCGGACGAGCTCGTCATCAGGGTCGGGGCGGGGGTGACGATGGAGAAGCTGCACGCCACGCTGTCGGAGCACCGGTTGCGCGCCGTCGTCCCGCAACGGCCGACGGCGCGGACGATTGGCGGCGTGATCGCCTCCGGGGCATCGGGCTACGAGCGGTTGCGCTACGGGCCGGTGCGCAACCACGTGATCGGCATGACGCTGGTGTCGGGGGGCGGTGACGTCGTCGAGGCGGGAGGCCGGGTCGTCAAGAACGTCACCGGATTCGACCTGTCGCGGCTCTGCGTCGGGTCTTTCGGTCGGCTCGGCGTGATCGCCGAGGTCGGGCTGCGGGTGTTCCCCCGGCGCGGGTCGGTGGCAGTGATCGCAGTGGAAGAGCCCGAGGCGGCTTGGCGCGGCTCGGCTCGGCCGCTCGCAGTCGTCGGGACCAGGGACGGGGCCTTGGCACTCGTCGAAGGGTCGGACGAGGCCATCGACAGCCAGGTGACGTCGTTGAAAGGGGAGCTTCGCGACGGAGCCGAGCTGCCCTCGCCCGAGGAGTGGTCGTGGCGGGCGACCGTTCGCAGCAGGCCCTCCGAGCAGCCCGGGTTGCTGCTGCGGTTGCCGGCGCACTGGGACTACATCGCCCAGTACGGCGTCGGGCTCACCGAGGTCGGTGGCTCCGAAGCGGTGGTCACGGACGACCTCGCCTCGGTGCGGGCGGCGGCCGAAGCCACCGGCGGGCGCCTCGTCATCCATCGCCTCCCGGAGGCCCAGCGGGCGTCGATCGACGCCTGGGGGGCTCCGCCACCCGACATGGTGATCCAGAGGCGAATCGTCGCCTCGTTCGATCCGCACGGGATCTTCAATCCCGGCATCCTCCCGGAGGGCCTGTGACCGACGTCTCGCTGTTCGACATGGCGGCCGCAGACACCTGCGTGAGCTGCGGACTGTGCCTCCCACATTGTCCGACCTTCCGCTTGACGGGCGACGAGCTCTATTCACCGCGGGGGCGACTTGCCGCGATGACCGCCGTGACGCAGGGGATCGTCGCCGTGGACGCCGAGTTCGATGACTCGCTCTCGACGTGCCTGGGCTGCCGGGCGTGCGAGGCGGTGTGCCCCGGGCTGGTTCCATACGGCCCCTTGTTCGAGGCCGCCCGGGCGAACCTGACCGCCGAGCAGCCGACCGCGGGGCGAACTGCGCGCCGCTTCCTTCTCGGCAGATGGCTGGCGTGGCGACCCGGCATGCGCATCGTCACAGCCATCGGCGCCATCGCGCAGCGTTTCCGCCTCGGCCGATTCATGCCCGGGTTCGCCCGGAGGGGACTCACCGGGCTGCGTCCACTCGCCAAGAAGGGGCCGTCGTGGGTGGGGCGCACCGTCGAGGCGGTCGGGCCGAGCAGAGGTACCGTCGCCGTGCTCGCCGGGTGCGTCATGGATCAGTGGTTCGGGGGCGTCCACGCCGCAGCCGCTGCGGTGCTGTCGCGGGCCGGCTACCGGGTCGTCTTCCCGGCGGGTCAGACCTGCTGCGGTGCCCTGGCGGCGCACGACGGCCAGGTGGCGGCCGCCCAGCGCCTCGCAGGCCGCAACGCGGCGGCGTTCGCCGATGCCGATCTGGTGGTCGCCGACGCCGCCGGGTGCTCGGCCCATCTCAAGGAGTACGGCCGCTGGACCGAGCGTGGTGAAGCGCTCGGAGCCAAGGTCAGGGACGTGACGGAGCTGGTTGCTTCGCTCATAGCCGAAGGGGCCTTGCCGACGGTGACCGAGCACCGGGGCACCGTGGCGGTTCAAGATCCGTGTCACCTGCGCCACGCCCAGCGCATCACCGCCCAGCCACGAGCCATCCTCGAGGCGGCGGGCCTCGATGTCGTCGAGATCGACGTCGACGGGCTCTGCTGCGGCGCGGCAGGCATCTACTCGGTCACCCACCCGCAGACCTCCGAGGAGCTCGGGCGCCGCAAGGCCAGCCAGGTGGTCGCCAGCGGAGCGGCCGTCGTCGCCTCGGCGAATCCCGGCTGCGAGATGCAGCTGCGCGCCTACCTTCCGCCCGGCATCAGGATCGCCCACCCCGTGGAGCTATACGACGAAGCCATCACGAGCTGAACGGCCGGCGGCGGCCGCCTCACCGGACGGG
>Ga0299906_10002182_pt1 | contig 16343 bp, 13 predicted proteins | sample RVTome_14_FD_200259 | JGI IMG/M metagenome (GOLD analysis project Ga0299906, IMG submission 200259) | Soil microbial communities from uranium-contaminated site in the Upper Colorado River Basin, Wyoming, United States - RVT145D125 (version 2) ...
TGGGGGCGCCCCGCGAGATCCGCCGCGAGCACGTCTCCGGCTTCGGCGGGGCGCTGGAGGCCGAGGGCCTGGGGGCGCGCAGCCGCACCCGGGCCCTGGTCGCCACCCGGCGCCTGCTGCGCCACCTGGCCGCCGGCGGGGGGATCGACGCCGATCCGAGCGAGGGCGTGCCCACGCCGCGCTTCGCCCGCTCGCTGCCCCGGGTGCTGCGGCCCGAGGAGAGCGCGCTCCTCTGCGAGGCCGCCGATCCGGCCACGCTCCTCGGCCTGCGCGACCGCGCCATGCTCGAGGTGCTCTACGGCGCGGGCCTGCGGGTGAGCGAGCTGGTCCTGCTGCCGCTCTCGGGCCTCGACCTGCGCGCCGGCTGGGTGCGGGTGACGGGCAAGGGCTCGCGCGAGCGCGTGGTGCCGCTCGGCGATCCGGCCCGCGAGGCCCTCGAGCGCTATCTCGCCGAGGGCCGGCCGCGGCTGGCCCGCGCCGCGCGGGGGCGGGAGGGCGACGCCGTCTTCCTGTCGCGGCGGGGCCGGGCCATGAGCCGGCAGAACTTCTTCGAGCGCCTGCGCGGCCTGGCGCAGCGGGCGGGTCTGCCGCGGGAGCGGGTCTCGCCCCACGTGCTGCGCCACGCCTTCGCCACCGACCTGCTGGCCGGCGGCGCCGACCTGCGCGCCGTGCAGGCCATGCTCGGGCACGCCGACCTCTCGACCACGCAGATCTACACCCACGTCGATCGCTCGCGCCTGCGCGACACGGTCGAGCGCCGGCATCCGCGGGGCGCGCGGCCGGAGCCCGCGGCGCGGCGCGGCGGGCCGCGGCGCCGGCGGCGATGAGGCGCCCGACGCCCGGCGAGGTGCTGCGCGCCCTGCCCGGGCCCACCCGGCCCCTGGTGACGGCGCTGCTCGGGGCCGCCGACGAGCGGCAGCTGCCCGTCTACCTGGTGGGGGGCCCCGTGCGCGACCTGCTGCTCGAGCGCCCGATCGGGGACGTGGACCTGCTCGTCGAGGCGCGCCGCGGCGTGGCCGCCGCGGAGCTGGCCGGGCTGGCGCAGGTGCCCGCCGCGCGGGTGGTGGGCCACGGCCGCTTCGGCACCGCGACCCTGCGGACGCCGGAGGCCTCGGTGGACCTGGCCACCGTGCGCCGCGAGACCTACGCCCACGACGGGGCGCTGCCGAGCGTCGCCGAGGGGAGCCTCGAGGACGACCTCGGCCGCCGGGACTTCAGCGCCAACGCGCTGGCCCTGCCGCTCTCGAAGGCGGCCCGCGAGGCGCATGCCGGGATCGTCGACTTCGACGCGGGCCTGCGCGATCTGGAGGCGCGGTGCCTGCGGGTGCTGCACCCGCGCTCCTTCCACGACGACCCCACCCGCGCGCTGCGCGCGGCCCGGCTGGCGGCGCGCCTCGGCTTCACGCTCAGCCGGGGCTCCCGGGCGGCGCTGCGCGACGCGCTGCGCGACGGGGCCTTCGGGCGGGTCTCCGGCGAGCGACTGCGCCGCGAGCTGGTGAAGCTCTTCGAGGAGCCCGAGTGCGCGCGCGCGCTGCGCCTGCTCGACGAGTGGCACGTGCTCGGGGCCCTGGAGCCGGGCCTCGGCCTGGCCCCGGAGGCCGTGGCCCCGCTGCGCCGCCTGGGGCGCCGGGTCGGGGCGGCGCCCTGGGACCGGGGCCGCGGGCGGCCCTGGATCGCGGGCCTGGCGCTCTGGCTGGCCCCGCTGGCCCCCGCCCTGCGCCGCCGCGCGCTCCGGCGCATCGCCGTGCGCGGCGCCGCCGCCGAGGCCGTCGGCGGCTTCCCCCGCTCCCGCGAGACCTGGCTGCGCGGCCTCGCCCGGGCCCGCGGCCGCGGCGCCGTGGACGCGCTGCTGCGGGGCCTGGACGAGGATGCGATCTGCGCGCTCTACGCGAGCGCCCCCCCCGCCGGGCGCCGCCGCGTGGATCGCTGGATGCGCGAGGACCGCGGCCGCCGCTCGCCGGTGGGCGGCGACGACCTGGTGGCCCTGGGCCTGGAGGGTCCGGGCCTGGGCCGCGCCCTCGCGCAGGTCCGCGCCGCCTGGCTGGACGGCGCCGTCCGGACGCGGGACGAGGCGCTGGCGCTGGCCCGCGAGGTGGCCCGGGGCCGCGGCGCCCCGCGGCGCTGAGGGGCGCGGCTTGCCCGGCCGCGGTGGATCGACCATACTCGCCGCACCTCCGCGCCCCCCCGCGAGCCCGAAGACGAGCGCTGCCTTGACGACGCCGGTCGCGGATGCGAGCCCCGAGTCCACGGGCGCCCTGGAGGGCGCGGACTCCGGCTACTCGGTCAAGCTCCCGGTCTTCGAGGGCCCTCTCGACCTGCTGTTGCACCTGATCCGGCTGAACGAGGTCGAGATCACCCACGTCCCCATCGCCCGCATCTGCGAGCAGTACCTCGAGTACCTGGGGCTGATGCGCGAGCTCAACCTCGACGTGGCCGGCGAGTACCTGCTGATGGCGGCGACCCTGGCCTGGATCAAGTCGCGCATGCTGCTGCCGCCGGACGGCGAGCTGGAGCAGGAGGAGCAGGACCCGCGGGCCCAGCTGATCGCGCGCCTGCTCGAGTACCAGCGCTTCAAGGAGGCCGCGGAGGCGCTCGGCGGCCGCTCCCTGCTGGGGCGCGACGTCTTCGCCGCCCGGGGGCCCGAGCCCGAGGCGGTGCCCGACGGCGAGCGCGAGATCGAGGTGGGCCTCTTCCAGCTGATCGAGGCCCTGCGCCGGGCGCTCCGCGAGGCGCCGGTGGCGGGCCGGGCCCACGAGGTGCACGCCGAGCCGGTCACCGTGCGCGAGCGCATGCTCACCATCATGCAGCTGCTCGAGGACCGCGAGTCGCTGCGCTTCGACGAGATCTTCGAGGGCGGACTCGGGGCGGCGACCCGCGCCATGATCGTGGCCACCTTTTTGGCGATGCTCGAGCTCACGCGCCTGGCGGCGCTGCGCCTGTTCCAGGGCGCCTCCGCGTCGGGGGCGCCGAGCGGTCCGATCCGGCTGCTGCGGGGCGAGTCGCCGGGCGCGGACTGGACCGAGCGCATCTCGGACCTGATGTGAGGCCCGGGCACGGAGCGCGCCCGGCTCCGGCGGCGGCACGAGGAAGGCCATGGATCGAAGCGAGCAGCGACGCGCGGTAGAGGCCCTGGTCCTGGCCTCGCCGGAGCCGGTCTCGCCGGCCCGCCTGGCGGAGCTCGTGCCGGGCGCCACCCAGGCCGAGGCCCGCGCCCTGGTGGAGGAGCTCAACGCCGAGTACGCCGAGCAGGGGAGGGCCTTCCAGATCGCGAGCGCGGCCGGCGGATTCCGCCTGCAGACCCTCCCCGAATTCGCCGAGCTCGTGCAGCAGCTCCAGCCGACTCGCCCCCTGCGCCTGTCGCGCGCGGCCCTCGAGACCCTGGCCATCGTGGCCTACCGGCAGCCCGTGACCCGCACCGAGGTGGAGAACGTGCGCGGCGTCGACGCCGGGGCCGTGATCAAGAGCCTGCTCGACCGCCACCTGGTGCGCATCGCCGGTCACCGGGAGGTGCCGGGTCGCCCGCTCCTCTACGCCACGACGCGGCGCTTCCTCGAGGTCTTCGGGCTCGAGAAGCTGGAGGACCTGCCTACCCTCAGGGACGTGGAGGAGCTCTCCGGTGCGGTCGAAGGCCTGGAGGCGGTGGCCTCCCCGGCCGCGGAAGGGTCCTCCGGGGGCGCGGGCGCGGCGCCGGACGAGCCGCCCGCCGGCGACTACGCCGACGTCTTCGCCGAGGCGGAGCCCGGCGACAAGCTGCACTAGCGCCCGCCTGCGTGGCCCGGCGCGAGCGGCTCCAGAAGATCCTGGCGGCGGCCGGCGTCGCCTCGCGGCGCGGTGCCGAGGACCTGCTGCGGGCGGGGCGCGTGCGGGTGAACGGCGAGATCGCCTCGCTCGGGGCGAGCGCCGATCCCGAGACGGACCGCATCGACGTCGACGGCGAGCCCGTCGCCGCCGCGCCGACCGAGTACTGGATCCTGCACAAGCCCCGGGGCGTGATCACGACGCGCCGGGACCCCCAGGGCCGGCCCACGGTCGTGGACCTGGTGCCGGAGGCGGCCGGGCGCCTGTTCCCCGTCGGCCGCCTGGACCGCGAGACCGAGGGGCTGGTGCTGCTCACGAACGACGGACCCCTGGCCCACGCGCTCCTGCACCCGTCGCGCGGAGTCGAGCGCGAGTACCGGGTGACGGTCGAGGGCCACATCGCCGCCCGCTCGCTCGCGCGGTTGGCCCGCGGCGTGCGGCTGCGCGACGGTCCGCGCACCGCCCCGGCGCGGGTGGGCGCGGCGCGCTTCGATCCGCGGGAGCACAGGTCGCACTTCGACCTGGTGCTGATCGAGGGGCGCAAGCGCCAGATCCGCAGGGCCTGCGCCGCGCTCGGGCACCCGGTCGTGCGCCTGCTGCGCGTGCGCATCGGTCCGCTGCGCCTGGGCCGGCTGGCGCCGGGCGCGCACCGCGAGCTGACGGCCGCCGAGCGGCGCGCCCTCGAGCGCCTGCGCGGAGCGGCCGCGGGGCGCTGACGGCCGCGCGCAACTCTCGCGCGGAAGCCGCGGCGGCGGCTCCGGAAGCCCCGATCCAGGCTCGAGCGGAACCTCGCGACCAGCATTCAACTATTTGATTTAAGTGGAATTTTCTGCCTAGTATGGAGAGCCGTGGAAGCTCCCGTTCGGGCCCTGCTGCTGGTCGCCGCGCTGTCGATCGCGGGCGCGCCGGCGCGCGCCGGCGACACCATCACCGGCGTGTGTCCCGACGGCAGCGTCTTCATCGTGAAGCGCAGCGCCGACATCCCCTGCCGCGACGCCCGGCAGGTGGAGCCCCAGGAGGTGCCGCCGCTCAAGCCCCAGTACCTGCCGCGCCCGTATGCCTGGGACGTGTTCCAGAAGCAGCAGGATCCCAACAATCCCTACAACCTGGTCGAGGCGGCGCGGCGCGTGCGCGAGGGCGCTGCGCCTCCGGATGCGGGCGCCCCGGTCGCCCCCGGCGGCGGGCCGGCGCCGCCGACCGCCGCGGCGCCGCCGCCCGTGACGGCCGCCGTGCCGCCCCAGGCGGCCGCCCCCCAGCCGCCGCCCGAGGCGAGCGCCTTCAGCGAGCAGGAGATCCGCGACCTGTTCCTGATCGTCGAGCTCAGCCAGCCGCGGGCCCCCGCCCGCTTCGCCCCCGAGCCGGGGCTCGGCGTGGGGCTCCAGCTCGCGCACTCGCCGGCCTTCGAGGCGCGGCTCGCCGGGCGTCCGGCGGGGGCCGGGCCGGTGGTGCTCTTCTCGGCCCTCGCCGAGGAGCCCGGCGCCTTCCACGCGAACCTCACGTTCGTGCAGGGCCACCAGGCCTTCCAGCCCGATGCGAAGGACCCCGCGCAGCTCGGCGTGCTCCACGGCGCCCTCGGGCCGCTCGGCCCGGAGGAGGCCGTGCTCGGCTACGTGGTGCTCCCCGGCAGCATGGATCCGGCCCGGCCCATGGACATCTACTGGAACGACCGCCTGATCCAGGCCACGCTCGAGGGCGCCGGCGCGGACGGCTCCTGAGGGCGACTCCTCAGCCGCCTTCCCGGTCGACCGCCGCCAGGACGCGGGCGTAGAGATCGCCGGCCTCGGCGCGGATGGCCTCGACGTGGGCCTCGGGCAGCTGCCCCGAGCGCAGGAGCGGGGCGTCGAGGATGCCGGTCCTCTCCACCCGGTCGCTCGAGTTGGCGCGGATCTCGATCGACTGGAAGGTGGGGCGGGTCAGGATCTCGTGGAACTCGATCCCGAGCCAGGCGGCCAGCGAGCGCATGCTGGCCTCGGTCTGCTGGAGCAGCCGGTCGAAGCGCAGCAGGCGCACGCGCTCGCCGAAGCGCCGCTTGTTGTCGAGCATGGCCTGGGCGGAGGCCTTCCAGCGCGGCAGGCCGGTCTCCGGCGTCTGGCGCTCCTCGGGCTTCTTGCGCTGCCAGGAGACGAACCAGGAGCGCGGATCGCGCACGATCGAGATCAGGCGCCCGTCCGGGTAGTCGCGGAAGAAGCGCTCCAGGCTGTCGGGCCGCGAGGCCAGGCGCGGCACGAAGCCCACCACCCAGCGCACGCCCGGGGCGTAGAGGCCCTGGTAGTCGAGCCAGGCGTTGAAGTAGGAGGTCATGTAGGCGTCGATCACGTCGCGCTGGCTGCGGGGCGGCTGCGCGGCGATGCAGTCGTCGAAGATCTGGCGCTGGAGGCTCGGGACGAAGAGGAAGGGGTGGGAGATCTCGCTCGTCGCGTAGCTCCCGCGCAGGCGCTCGGGCACCTTGATGAAGCCCTCCCGGGCGTAGTGGCCGATGCGCTTCTCCAGCAGCATGGCGAACCAGCGCTCCGGCGCATCGCCGAGGTCGAAGTCGGGCCACTCCTCCTTGCTCGGGAAGCCGATCTGGATCTCGCCGGGGTGCACGTGGCACTGCGGGTGGCCCGAGAAGAGCTGGGCCAGCAGCGTGCCGCCCGAGCGGTTGACCTGGGAGACCAGCGCCAGGGGCTGCCGCACGGGCACCACGTGGGCGCGGCGCATGCGGTAGACCTGCTCGAGCTCGACGTCGCGCAGCTCGCGCCGGGATCCGCCGAAGCCGAGCCACCTGCGGGCCATCCCTGCGCTCACCGTGCCCCCCCGGACGCGCTCTACCCTACCGGCCGCGCCGGGAGCGATCAAGCCGGACTCAGCGCGGATAGGTGACGTAGACCTGGGCGTAGACCAGGGCGCCGCCCGGCGCGCTCGCGATGCCGAGCCCGGTGGCGTTGAAGGCGGCGGCCAGCAGGTTGCGGCGGTGCACCTCCGAGGCGAGCCAGGACGCGAGGATGTGGTGGTTGGGGGGCGCCTCGTTGGTGCGCCCCACGTTCTCCGCGGCCAGGGTGAAGCCCTGGAGGCCGCCGCGGAACAGGCGGTCCAGCGGGTTGGCTCCGCTCCGGTTCTCGTGGCTCAGGTAGCCCTGCCGGGCCATGTCGGAGGCGTGGGCCCGCGCCACCCGGTCGAGCTCCGGGTCGCGGCGCAGCGGGATCAGGTCGTGTTCGGCGCGGGTGGCGTTCACGGCCTCGTGGAGCGCGTCCTCCAGCGAGGGGTGTTCCGCCGGAGCCTCCTCTCCCGCCGCGGCCACGCGCACGCAGAAGGGCGAGAGCTGGAGCGCGATCCAGAGCCCGAGCAGGAAGCCCACGGCCTGGCCGAGGGTGCGCGGCACGCCTAGCGCGTCTCCTGCGGGGCGGGCCCGGGCTCCAGCAGCTCGCGCCGGACCAGGCGGCCGGCCTGGTAGTGGGAGACCACGTCGAAGCGGCCGTCGCCGTCGGCGTCCTCCTCGCGGCGCACCATCTCGCCCTCGGCGTCGTAGTGGAGCGCCACCTCGCTCCGCCCGTCGCCGTCCCGGTCCTGCAGCTCGCTCACCAGCCGGCCCGCCTCGTAGAGCCGCACCTGGTCGCGGAAGCCGTCGCCGGTGGTGTCGCTCTCGTGCCGCGCGATCGCGTCGCCCCGGAAGTAGGTCCACGCGTCCGCCTCGCCGTCGGCGTCGGTGTCCGCGCGCCGGCGCGCGAGCTCGCCTTCCCGGTACTCGGTCCAGGTGTCCACCTGGCCGTCGCCGTCGGTGTCCTCGTCCACCCGGACGATGCGGTGGCTGGCGCGGTCGTAGTGGAGCGTGCGGTCGGGCCGGCCGTCGCCGTCCTCGTCTCCGACGCTCCTCACGATCTCGCCGTCCTCGCGGAAGATCCACTGGTCGATGCGTCCGTCGCCGTCGCGGTCCACGATGCCGTCGGCGGCGGGGAAGGGATCGGCGGCGCGCAGCGGGGCGACGGGCGCGGTCGGAGCGGGGCGGGCCTCCGGAGGCACGCGCTGGAGGGCGGCGAGCTCGTCGGCGATGGAGGGCCCCGGGCCGGCGCCGCGGCCGCCGGCGGGCGGGGGCGTCGGCGAGCGCCCCTCGAGCTCGCGCTCCAGGGCCTCGAGGCGCTCGCTCTCGTAGTCGTGGGCCGGGGCGGGCGGCGGCGGCGGAGCGGGCTGGGAGGCCGCCGGCAGCTCGGGCCCGGGCTCCTCTTCCCCGCGCAGGCTCTCGGCGACGGCCGCGAAGGGGGCCGCGAGCGCGGCGAAGGGCAGCAGCGCGTACTTGTAGTAGAGCGGCTCCTCGTGGACGACCAGGCTGGTCTTCTCGTCCTGCTCGCTGCCGCCGATGAAGGTGACCGGCGCCTGGCCGGGCGCCAGGGCGCCGGGCGGGCCCGAGGGATCCGGCGACTGCGGAGCCTCCGCACCCGCACCCGCCGGCGCGGGTCCGGGCATCGGCACGCTCTGGCCCGGGTAGATGATGGTGGCGCCGACGCCGGTGTCCCGCACCGGGTGGCGGTCCACGTCCCTCTCCCGGTGTGCGAAGGCGCAGGCGCTGGCGAGGGCGAGGATCGCAGCCAGGCCGAGGTACCGGATCCGCTGCCGCTTGCGAGCTTCCACTCCGCCCATTTTCACACGGGATGGTGGCATTGCAACGCGACTTCTCTCAGGGCGCTGCGGGCGCCGCGGCGGAAGGCGCGGCGCTGCGCGCGGCTGCACGGGCGCCTGCATGCGAGTTGCGCATGCTCCGATTCCAGGGCCGCGGGAACCCGGCGCGCGTTTCGCTCAGGCGTCGCGATCGCGCGCGCCGGGCTGGCTCCCGTCGCGACCCAGGCGCCCGAGGGCGAGCGTCGCGGCCAGGCCGGCGCCGACCAGGCCCAGCGAGGCGCCCACCTGAACGGGACTCGGATCGAAGCGCGCCAGGGGCCAGCTCGCGGGATCGAAGCTCTCGGCGTTGCGCGCCGTCACGAGCCGGCCGCGGACCACGTCGCCGGGCTCGGGCGGCGTCGGCTGCTGGAAGGGCCACAGCCCCACCGCGGCGCCGAGCAGCAGGCCGGTGAGCGCGCCGAGCGTCGGCTTCTCGAAGCGCGCGAGCAGCCAGCGCAGCAGCTGGCTCACGCCCACCACGCCCGCCGCGGCGCCGATGCCGAGCGGGGCCACCGCGCGCAGCGCGTCGAGCGCCAGGGCCAGGTCGGGCCCGGAGCCGCCGCGGCCGACGGCGCCGCGCACGAGCTGGTCGATGCTGCCGAGCGCGGGCTCGTAGTGCCCCATCCAGCGCAGCAGGTCGCCTCCGCCAGGGCCGGGCAGGATCGCCGCCGACGCGGCGAGCGCGCCCGCGAGGAAGGAGAGCGCGTAGCCTCCCGCGTCGGCGCTTTGCACCGGCCCGGCGGCGGCGATCGCGAGCGCCAGGCCGCAGCCGAGCGCCGCGCCGATCGCCGCGCCCCAACGGGCCGGACGCAGCCCGCGCCACAGCCGGGGCACGCCGCCCAGGCAAAGGCCGAGGAAGAGGCTGTGCAGCACCCAGCGCCGGGCCTCGAGGAGACCTACGGCGGTCCCGGCCAGCAGGACCATGGCCGCCGCCGCGGGCAGGCCCACCGCGGCGAGCCGCGCGATCGGCCGCAGCCGGAGGCGGAGCGCAGTCAGCTCGGCCAGGGCTCCGATGAAGCCGGGGTAGACGCCGGCGGCCAGCAGCAGGGTGCCCCCGCTGATCCCGGGCACCAGGCTCGCCAGACCCATCAGCAGGCCGCCGCCGGCGCCGCGCAGCAGCACCAGCGGGGACGTCCGGGCATCGGCGGAGGGCGCCCTCTCCATGCGGGCTCACCTCGGCGCGGAGAACGCGGTACTGTAGCAGCGGGTCACGCGCGGTGTGTGGACGTTTCACGCTGACGGCGTCGCCCCGGGAGCTGGCGCGCCACTTCGAGCTGGAGGAGACGCCCGAGCTGCGCGCGCGCTTCAACGCCGCGCCCGGCCAGGCGGTGGCGAGCGTGCGCCGGGCCGGGGGGCGGGTGCTGGAGATGCGCCGCTGGGGGCTGGTGCCCCCCTGGGTCCGGGACCCGCGCACGGGGCTCCGCTGCATCAACGCGCGCGCCGAGAGCGCCGACCGCAAGGCCGCCTTCCGCCGCGCCTACCGGGAGCGCCGCTGCCTGGTCCCCGCCGACGGCTTCTACGAGTGGGGCCGGGGCTCCGGGCTGCCCTACCGGGTGACCCTCGGCGACGGCGCGCTCTTCGGCTTCGCCGGCCTCTGGGAGGAGTGGCGCGGTCCGGAGGGCGAGGCCGTAGACTCGTGCGCCATCCTCACCACCGAGGCCAGCGAGCCGCTGCAGCGCATCCACGGGCGCATGCCGGTGATCCTCGACGCGGCCGACTACGCGGCCTGGCTGGATCCGGATCTGCGCGACGCGGCGCGCATCGCCGGGCTGCTCGGCAGGGCCTGCCGCGAGGGCCTGCGCGCCCAGCGCGTCGGCCGCCGCGTGAACGACGTGGCCGCCGACGACGCGGGCCTGCTCGAGCCGCTGCCGGAGGTCCCCGAGCCCGCCCAGCTCGGGCTCGACCTCTAGGCATGGGCCGGCGCGGCGCCCTGCTCCTGGCGGTGGCGGTCCTCTACGGGCTCTCGATCCCCTGGTACCGCGGCGCCGATGCCTCCCCGGGGCTCTGGCTCGGAGTCCCCGGCTGGGTGGCGCTGGCGACGGCCTGCTACGTGGCGGCGGCGGTGCTGAACGCGCTGGCCTGGCTCGCAACCGACCTCGAAGGCGGCGACCCGCCGGAGGACGGCTTCGCCGAGCTCGGCCTGGTCGCGCTCGCCGGCTACCTGCTGCTGATCGCGGCGGTCTCCGAGGCGGCGCGGCGCGCGCGCCGCGACCGCTCCCCGTCGGACCACTTCCTGGCGAGCCGCGAGCTCGGTGTGTGGGTGCTCTTCCTGACGCTCTACGCCACCGCCTACAGCGGCAACTCGCTCCTCGGCTACCCGGGCGAGGCCTACCGGCGCGGCTTCTCCTGGATCATGGCCACCGGCTTCATGCTCGCGATCGCGGTGGTCTTCCACGCGCTGGTGCCGCGCCTGCGGCCGCTGGCCGCGGCCGAGGGCTTCGTCACCCCCGGCGACTGGATCCGCCACCGCTTCGGGGGCGAGCCGGGTGCCCGGGCCCTGGCCCTGGGCGTGGCGCTGCTGATGGCGCTGGCCCTGGCGAACTTCCTGTTCGCGCAGCTCAAGGCCATGGGCGAGATGGCGAGCGCCGTGACGGGAGGCGCTCTGCCCTACGCCTGGGGCGTGCTCTCGATGGCGGCGGTGGTGCTGCTCTACGAGACCCTGGGAGGCATGCGGGCGGTGGCCTGGACCGACGCGGTCCAGGGGGTGCTGATGATGGTCGGGCTCGGGGCGCTCGCGGCCTGGCTCGTGTCGGTGGGGGGCGGGCTCGGCTCGCTCACCGAGTCCGTGGCGGCGGCGCGGCCGCAGGCGGTGGCCGTCCCCGACGCCCGGGAATGCGCGAACTGGGCCAGCAGCATCGCGCTGATGGGGCTGGCCAGCGTCGTCTACCCCCAGGCGATCCAGCGCATCTACGCCGCGCGCAGCGGGCGCGTCCTGCGCCGCAGCCTGGCCCTGATGAGCTTCATGCCGCTCACCACCACCCTGGTCGTGACCTGGGTCGGCCTGGCGGCGATCCCCCGCCTCTCCGGCCTCGACGCGGTGGCCGCCGACCGGGTGATGCCGCTCCTCCTGGGAGAGTGGGCGGCCACGGGCCCGCTGGCCGCGGCCGGCGCCGTCGGGGTCTTCGTCGGCGCGCTCGCCGCCATCATGTCGACCGCCGACTCGGTGCTCCTCTCGCTGGGCTCGCTGCTGGCGGGCGACCTCTTCGGCGGCTCGCGCAGCGACGAGCGCACCACGCAGATCGGCAAGCGCACGGCCGTGGCCGTGATGGTGGGCGCGGCCGCGCTGGCGGTGGCGGCCCGGGAGATCACGCTCTGGGGCCTGATCGAGCTGAAGATGGAGCTGCTCGTACAGTGCGTGCCGGCCTTCCTGCTGGCGATCCACTGGCCGGGGTTCCGGGCGCTGCCGGGCCTCGCGGGTCTGGTGGCGGGGAGCGCCGTGGCGGTGGCGGGCCTCGCCCTCGAGACCGGGCGCCTCGGCGGCGTGCACGCGGGGGTGATCGGCCTGGCGCTCAACACCGCGGTCGCCGCGGCCGGCTCGCTCCTCTGGCCCGGCCCCCCGGCGGCGCGGGTCCGCCGCGCCTAGGGTCCGGCGTCCTCCCCTCCAGCGTCCTCCCGGTAGGGGCGGCCCGCGGCGTAGAGGTCGCGGCGCGCGCGGATGCCGGCGGCCAGCGCCCGATCGCCGGCGGCGTCGGCCCGCCGGGCGGCCCGCTCCGCCGCCTCCACCGCGGCCGGGAAGCGGCCCGCGGCGGCCAGGGCGGCGGCCAGGGTGTCGAGGAGCGGCGCCTCCTGCGAGGCCCGCGTCAGCAGGCCTGCCAGGCGCAGCGCCTCGTCCGGATCGCGCAGTCCGGGATCGGGATGCGTGGCCAGCAGCCAGGCCAGGTTGTTCGCGGCGGCGACGGACGCCGGCTCCTGGCGCAGCGCCTCGCGGTAGTGGAGCGCGGCCTCCCGCTGGCGCCCCTGCGCGCGCGCACACTCGGCGAGGGCGAGGCGCAGCTCGACCGAGTCGAGGCCGAGGTCGAGGGCCCGCTGGAGCGACGGCGCCGCCTCGGCGGGGTTCGCGCTGCGCAGCAGCAGCGCGCCGAGCCGGGCGTGGGCCTCGGCCAGGGAGGGATCGAGGTCGACGGCGCGCCGGTAGTGGCGGAGCGCGCCCTCCCGCTCCGCCTGCGCCTCCAGGGAGGCCGCCAGGAGGGCGTGGGTGCGGGCGGCGGTCGCGCCGCGGGTCGTGCGCAGGGCCCGCAGGTACTGGGCGACGGCCTCGTCGTGGCGACCCGCCGCCGCCAGGGCGCGGGCGTAGCGGCTGCGGCCGTTCGGGTGGCGCGGCGCCCGCTCGAGACCGGCCCGGAACTCCCCGAACGCCGCCTGCGTCTCGCCCTTGGCGGCGAGCGCATCGGCGAGGCCGAAGCGCGCGCCGGCCCAGTCCGGGAAGATGCGCAGTGCCTCGGCGAAGTGGTGCGCCGCCTCCTCGGCGCGGCCGTCCTCGAGGGCCAGGGTCGCCACGGCCTGGTGGGCCAGGTAGTTGTCGCGCGTCACGGCCAGGGCGCGATCGAAGAGCGCGCCCGTGTCCTTCCAGGTGCCGACCTGGCGCCAGGCGACGCCGGCCAGGGCCAGCACCGCGGCGCCGGCCGCCAGCCCCAGGGCGCGGCGCGCCCTCGCCGTGCGCGCGAGGTCGGCGGCGAGCCAGGCGACCGCGATGGAGAGGCCGATGGAGGGGAGGTAGGTGTAGCGATCCGCCCGGGCCTGGAGGCCCACCTGCACCAGGCCGGAGACCGGCACCAGCATGCCCAGGTACCAGAACCAGCCCACGGCCAGGTAGGGGCGCCGCTGCGCGTTCCAGAGCGCCAGGCCGCTCGCCCCGAGCACCAGGGCCGCCGCGGCCGCGACGCGCCCGGCCGAGAGGCCGTCGCGCGGGTGGGGGTAGAAGGCCGCCAGGTTCGCGGGCCAGACGGTCTGGAGCACGTAGACGCCGGCGGCGTCCAACGCGTTCGCGACGCGCCAGCCGAGGGCGACGAACTCGTCGCCGGACATGGCGCCCGTCGATCGCTGCACCCACCAGGTGACCAGGGCCGCGGCCGCGGACAGGGCGAGGAGCGGGAGCTTCTCGACCACGGCGCGCAGCGGCTGCCGGGCCAGGCGGCCGAGGGGCCAGTGGTCGAGCAGCAGCAGCACACACGGAAGCGTCACCAGCATGGGCTTGGCGGCGAGGCCCAGCGCCGCGGCCAGCAGCAGCGCCCCGTAGCGAAGCGCGCCGGGGCGCTCGGCGTAGCGCGCAAAGGCCAGCAGGCTCGCGGCGAAGAAGAGCCCCGACAGGGCGTCCTTGCGCTCCGAGGCCCAGGCCACCGACTCCACGTGCAGGGGATGCGCCGCGAAGACCGCCGCCACGAAGGCGCTCGGCCCCCGGGCTCCCGTCAGGCGCCGCAGCGCCAGGAACAGCAGCACCGAGCTCGCGGCATGGAGCGCCGCGTTGGTCAGCAGGTAGCCCGCCGGCTCCAGGCCGTGGACGGCGTGGTCCAGCTGGAGCGAGATCCAGGTGAGCGGGATCCAGTTCGTCTCGTAGGGCCGGAAGGCGCGGGCCAGGCTCGCGGCGCCGAGGCGCTGCTGGAGCATCGGGTTCCGTACCACGTAGACCCGGTCGTCGTAGTTGACGAAGTCGTGGTGGCGCACCTGGGCGTAGACGGCGGCCACCAGGGCCACCAGCGCGAGCGGGATCGCCAGGCGCGAGGCCATCAGGGCCCCGGCTCCGGAGGCGCGTCGCCCTGCAGGTAGCCCATGCGGTGCAGCTGCTCGCGCTCCTCCGGCCGCAGGTCCTGGCGCTCCTCCGGGCGCGCGGCCAGGCGCCCGCGCAGCGCCTCGAGCTCGGCGCCGAGCGCGCGGGCGCGCGGGGCGTCCCGCTCCACCACGTCCACGTCGTCGTCGCCGCGGCGGTAGAGCGAGATCCGGGGACCGGCCGGGCCCTGGGAGACGACGAGCTTGTGCCCCGCGTCCACCAGCCCCACCCGCCGCTCGCGGCCGTGCCCCAGGGTCGCCAGGTAGGGGCGGGAGCCGCCGGCCGCGGCGCCCGGCGCGAGCAGGTCGCGACCCGGGTAGGAGCCGTCGACGGGGAGGTCCTCGAGCGCGGCCAGGAGCGTGGGGAAGAGGTCCACCAGCGAGACCAGGTCGTCGCGCGGGCCCGCCTCGCCCGAGGGCAGGCGCACCAGCAGCGGCACCCTCACCAGGGCGTCGGTGAGGAGATCGCGGTGGTCGAACCAGAGCCCGCCCTCGCCCAGCGCCTCGCCGTGGTCGGCCGTGAAGACGACCAGGGGGTCGCGCCCGAGGCCCCGCTCGCCGAGCCCGTCCAGGAGCCTCCCGATCTCGGAGTCGACGTAGCGGATCTCGCCGGCGTAGCCGGCCCGGTAGAAGGCCAGGTCGCGACGCCCTTCCAGGTACTGGTAGGCGGGCAGCGAGCCCGGCTCGCCGGTCCCCGGCGTCAGCTCGCGCTTCGCGTCGAAGCGAAGCGCCTCTTCGGCGAGATAGCGCTCCCTCAGGCCCGCCGGCGGCGTGTACGGGCCGTGGGGATCCACGTAGTGCACCCAGACGAGCGCGCGCCCGTCGCCGCCCCCCAGCCGGTCCAGCATGGCCAGGGCGGCGTCGGTGGTGGCGGCGGCGACGCGCTCGGGCCAGCCCCTCACCGCCTCGCGCTGGGGCAGGGCGTCGTCGTAGAGCTCGAAGCCGGCGGCGAGGCCCGCCGGGCGCCGCAGCGCCAGGTTCCCGACCACCGCGCCCGTGCGCCAGCCCCGGGCGGCGAGCTCGCTGGCCAGGGTCGGCACCGGCGGCAGGCGCGAGGCGTTGCTGACCACGCCCAGCGTCTCCGGGTAGCGGCCGCTGAAGAGCGCGGCCATGGAGGGCAGGGTGAAGGGCGCCGGGGCGTAGGCCGCGCGGAAGACCAGGCTCTCCCGGGCCAGGGCGTCGAGCCGGGGGGTGAGGCCGCGCTCGCTGCCGTAGGCGCCCAGGTGGTCGGCGCGCAGCGTATCGACGCTGATCAGCAGCAGCAGACGCGGCGCCGGCGCGGGCCGCGCGCACGCCGCCGCGCCCGACGCGGCGACGGCGAGGGCGACGGCGAGGAGTCCGGCGGGGCGGGGCATCGCTCGGGTCGAGAGGCTATGGTGCACGGCGACGTGCCGCACGCCCGGGAGCCTCGGACCCGAAAGGCGTGCCTCGCGTTGCTCGCCCTGGCCGCGCTCCTCTTCGTCGCGCTCCGCGTCCCCTTCCTCTCGGTGCCCCTCGAGCGGGACGAGGGCGAGTACGCCTACATCGCGCAGCGCATGCTCGAGGGCGACGTGCCCTACCGGGACGCCTTCGACCAGAAGCCCCCGGGCATCTTCGCCCTCTACCTGGCGGCCTTCGCGCTCTTCGGCCAGAGCGTCGAGGCCATCCACGGCTTCATGTACCTGTGGACCCTCGGCACACTCGCCGCCCTCCACGCCCTTGTGAGCGGCACCGCCGGCGCGCTGGCCGCGGCCTTCGCCGCGCTGGCCTTCGCCGTCCTCTCCATCGACCCGCGCCTGGTCGCCACGGCGGCCAACACCGAGATCTTCCTGCTGCTGCCGCTGGTGGCCTCCACGGCGCTCCTCCAGCGGGGCCTCGAGCGCGACCGGGCGCCGCTGTGGCTCGCCTGCGGCGCGCTGGCCGCCGCCGCCTGCTGGATCAAGCCCGTGGCGGCCGCGAACGCGCTCTTCCTCGTGCTCTTCGCCGCGGGGACGGCCTTCGCCGGCGGGTCGGGCGGCCGCGCGGCGCGGGCCGCGCGGCGCGTGGCCTGGCTCGCAGGCGGCGCCGCCGCGGTCTCCCTGCCCGTGCTGCTCGCCCTCGCCCGGGTGGACGCGCTCTCGGCCTTCATGGACGCCGTGGTCTGGCACAACCTCAGCTACGGCCGGAACGTG
>Ga0299906_10002184_pt1 | contig 16340 bp, 13 predicted proteins | sample RVTome_14_FD_200259 | JGI IMG/M metagenome (GOLD analysis project Ga0299906, IMG submission 200259) | Soil microbial communities from uranium-contaminated site in the Upper Colorado River Basin, Wyoming, United States - RVT145D125 (version 2) ...
CGCGCGGGCGCTGCTGCCGCACGCCTGGCGCCTGTGGCGGCGGGCCGGAACGCTGCGCGCGCCGTACTTCTGTATCGTCAGCCATCACTTCATGAGCGCGGCCGAGACGGCCACGCCGCTCGGACGGGAGCGACTGGACGCCTGCGCCTTCCGGGTACCGATCGACGGCCGGCTCACCCCCATGTGCGCGGTCAACGCGCTCGGCATACGCGAGTCGTTCTACACGGGCGGGTCGGCGCCGGAGCGCGCCGCCTGATGCCGGCGCCGTACGGCCTCTTCGCCGCCGCCGGCGGCGTGCTCGCGGCACTCTGGCTGCTGCGCCACCGCGACGGGCTCGGCGTCACCGAGAACGAGTTCTGGGCGGCGATGTGGACGCTGCTCGGGGGCGGCATCGTCGGGGCCAAGCTGCTCTTCGTCCTCCTCGGCTGGGAGCACTACGCGCGCGGAGAGCTGCGCTTCTGGGCCGACTTCCAGGTCGGCTTCGTGTTCTTCGGGGGCCTGCTCGGCGCGGCACTGGCCGGCGCGACGTTCGCGGCGCTGCGCGGGCTGTCGTTCACGCGCGGCGCCGACTACTTCGCCGTCGCCATCCCGCTCGGCCACGCCATCGGCCGCGTCGGCTGCTTCGTCGCCGGCTGCTGCCACGGCCGGCCCCCACATCCGGTGCAGCTCTACGAGGCGGCCGGCTTGGCGCTCATCGCCCTGGTCTGCCGCGGCATGGTCGCGCGCGTCGAGGATGGCTCGCGCGAGCGGGGCAGCGCCTTCCGGCTCTACCTGGCGCTCTACGGCGCACTGCGCCTAGTCCTCGATCCCCTGCGCGGCGACGGGCGCCCGGAGCGTCTCTTCGGCCTCTCGCACCAGCAGGGACTGGCGCTCGCCGTCATCGCGTTCGCCGCGCTGTGGCACGCCTGGAGCACGCAGCGCGGCCAGACCGCGCGACACTCACAACTGGACCACCTGCCCCAGCTCGACCACCCGGTTCGGCGGTAGGCGGAAGTACTCGGCCGCCATCTGCGCGTTGCCGTGCATGAAGGCGAAGAGGCGGCGGCGCCACCGGGCCATGCCGGGCTTCTCGGACGGGATCAGCGTCTCGCGGCCCACGAAGAACGTGGTCGAGCCGATGCGGATTCTGAGATGCGCCAGCCGGGGATCGTCCAGGTCGCGCGGCACGTTCGGTTGCTCCATGAAGCCGTAGGTGAGACGCAGCCGCTGGAAGCCGTCGCCCAGGTCCTCGATGTCGAGACGGTGCTCGGGCGGCACGCGCGGCACGCGGGCGGCGAGCACGGTCAGGAGCAGCACCTGTTGGTGCAGGACCTTGTTGTGCTTCAGGTTGTGCAGTAGCGCCGTCGGCACGTCGGTGTCGCGCCCACTCATGAAGACGGCCGTACCCGGCACCCGGGGGGGCGGATGCTGTCGGAGTTCGGCGATCAACTGCCCGGCGGCGATGGTGCGCAAGGCGAACCGGCGCGCCAGCGCGCGGCGACCGCCATCCCAGGTCTCCATCAGCACGAACACGGCCAGCGCCACGACCACGGGAATCCAGCCACCCGCGCCGAGCTTCGCGGCGTTGGCACCCAGAAAGGCCACGTCCACGAGCAGCAGCACGCCGGCGAGCGGCCCGATCAACCAGCCGCTCCATCCCCACCGCTCCCGGGCGACGACGGCGAACAGGATCGTGGTCACGACCATCGTGGTCGAGACGGCGACCCCGTACGCACCCGCCAGACTCTCGGAGCGGCCGAACCCGATCACCAGCGCGACGGCCGCCACCATCAGGATCACGTTCACCGGCGGGACGTAGATCTGCCCGATCTCCGAGGGCGACGTGTGCCGCACCGCGAGTCGCGGGCAGTAGCCGAGCTGGATGGCCTGGTTGGTGAGCGAGAAGCAGCCCGAGATCACGGCCTGCGAGGCGATGATCGTCGCCACCGTGGCCAACGCGATCACCGGATAGAGCAGCGGCGGCGGGACGAGCGCGAAGAAGGGGTGCTGGATCTCCGGGCCGTGCCGCAGCAGGAGCGCGCCCTGCCCGAGGTAGTTGAGCAGCAGGGCGGGCATCACCACCACGGCCCACGCCAGGCGGATCGGCCCCGCGCCGAAATGACCGAGGTCGGCGTACAGCGCCTCGGCGCCGGTGACCACCAGGAAGACGGCGCCCAACACGAAGAACCCCTCGGGACCGTTGTGCGCGAAGAAGGCGACGCCGTGCGCGGGGTTCAGCGCCGCCAGCACCTCGGGCGCGGCGGCGATGCCGCCCACCCCGAGCATCGCGAGCGCCAGGAACCAGACGAGACTGATGGGACCGAACACGCTCGCCACGTCTTCCGTGCCGACGCGTTGCGTGGCGAACAGCGCGACGAGAATGGCCACGGTGATCGGCACCACGTACGGCCCCAGTGCGGGCGCGGCCACCTCCAGCCCTTCGACGGCGCTCAGCACGGAGATGGCCGGTGTCAGCATGCCGTCGCCGTAGAGCAGCGCCGCGCCGAAGAGTCCCACGATGACGAGAATCCGCCGAGTGCCGTGCGTCGCGCCGGCCTCCGGACAGGCGAGCGCCAGGAGCGCCAGCACGCCCCCTTCACCCTCGTTGTCGGCCCGCATGACGATGGCCAGGTACTTCACGGTGACGACGACGAGCAGCGCCCACACCACGAGCGAAAGGACGCCGAGCACGTTCTCGCCGCTCGGCGACACCGAGTGCTCGCCCAGGAAGCAGGCGCGGATGGCGTAGAGGGGACTGGTGCCGATGTCGCCGTACACGACGCCAAGGGCACCCGCGGAGAGATGGAGCAGCCGCCGATCGGGGGGGCCGGCGGCCGACGACTCGGTGCTCACGGCGCTTCCCCATCATGCTTCGCGGGGCGATGCCAGGGTCGTCCGTTTGGCTCCCCTCCGCCGGTCGAGTACCTCTGCCGCGCGGGCACCTGATGACGGCCACGGTAGGCATCGCCCTCGGGGGCGGCGGCGCGAAAGGGCTCTGTCACGTCTCCATGCTGGGCGTGCTCGACGAGCTGGGCGTGCGGCCGCACATGATCGCCGGCACCAGCATCGGCGCGATCATCGGCGCCATCTACGCCTCGGGGCGGACCGCCGACGAGATCCGCACCGGCCTCGACGCGCTCACGGCCGTGCCGCGCTCCTTCCGCGAGGTCCTCAGCGCCGCCAAGCAGCTTCCGAGCTGGCTCGACTTCATCGGCGTCGAGGTCGGGCGCAGCAGCCTGCTCAAGGTCGACACCTTCCTGGGCGGCCTGCAAGGCATTCTCGGCGTGTCGACCTTCGAGCAGCTCCGTATCCCCCTCAAGGTCGTGGCCGCCGACTTCTGGGCCCGCGAGGAAGTCGTGATCGACGCCGGCCCGGTGATCCCCGCCATCGCCGCCAGCTTCGCCATGCCCGGCATCTTCAAGCCCGTCGTCCTGGACGGGCGCGTGCTGGTGGACGGCGGCAGCGTGAATCCCCTCCCCTACGACCTGCTCTTCGACTCGTGCGATGTCGTGATCGCCGTCGACGTGATCGGGCACCGGACGCGGCGCGGCGACCTGCTGCCGTCGTACACCGAGACGCTCTTCAACTCCTTCCAGATCGCCGAGAAGACCATCCTCAAGGAGAAAATGAAGGCGCGCCCGCCGACCATCTACGTCGAGCCAGAGATCCACGACGTCCGCGTCCTCGAGTTCCACAAGGCCGAGCGCATCTACGAGCAGGCCGCGCCCGCCCGCGATCGTCTCAAACGCTCGCTGGCCGCACTGCTCGGATGACGGCCCGGTTTGCGATGCCCCGTCCTTCCAGACAGAACGACGGCCACATGAGCACCGATTCCGACGCTTTCGGCCGCCAGAGCCTGCTCGTGCACGAGCAGCTCGGCGGCAAGATCGCCACGCGGCTCAAGATGCCGCTGCGCACCCGAGAGGACCTGTCGATCGCCTACACCCCCGGCGTCGCGGAGCCCTGCCGCGCCATCGCCGAGGACCCGGAGAAGGTCTGGTCCCTCACCATCAAGCGCAACACGGTCGCCGTCGTCACCGACGGGTCGGCGGTGCTCGGGCTCGGCAACATCGGCCCCTATGCAGCGTTGCCGGTCATGGAAGGCAAGGCGATGCTGTTCCGCGAGTTCGCGGGCATCGACGCCTGGCCCATCTGCGTCGACACGCAGGACGTGGACGAGATCGTCGAGACCGTCCGGCGCATCGCGCCCGCGTTCGGGGGCGTGAACCTCGAGGACATCTCGGCGCCGCGCTGCTTCGCGGTCGAGGACGCGCTGCAGGACCTCGGCATTCCCGTCTTCCACGACGACCAGCACGGGACGGCGGTGGTCCTGCTGGCCGCGCTGCTGAACGCCTGCCGGGTGCTCGGCCGCGACATGGCCGACCTGCGGCTGGTCATCAACGGGGCCGGCGCCGCCGGCACCGCGATCGCCAAGCTGCTGCACAGTGGCGCGCAGACCCAGAGCGGCGGCGGCGTGGCGGTGCACGACGTCATCCTGTGCGACACGCAGGGCGCCATCCATCGCGAACGGCCGGATCTCACCTCCGTGAAGCGCGAGCTGGCGGCGTTCACGAACCGCGAGAACCGGTCCGGGACGGTCCAGGAGGTGCTCGCGGACTGCGACGTCTTCATCGGCGTCAGCAAGGCCGACCTCCTCACGACCGACGACCTCCGCCGCATGGCCCCCAACCCGATCATCCTGGCGCTCGCCAACCCCGTGCCCGAGATCATGCCCGACCTCGCTCGCGCGGCCGGCGCGGCCATCGTGGGCACCGGGCGTAGCGACTTTCCGAATCAGGTGAACAACGTGCTGGCCTTTCCCGGCATCTTCCGCGGCGCGCTCGACGCCCGGGCGCCGTGCGTCAGCGCCGAGATGAAGCTGGCCGCCGCCGAAGCCCTCGCGGCCGCGGTGACCGACCTCGGCCCGGAGCACATCCTGCCCGACCCGCTCGACCGCTCGGTGGCGCCACGCGTCGCCGAGGCCGTCCGCGCGGCCGCGCGGACCTGACCACGGGAGACGGGGCATGCGGGCGGCTGGACCACGACACTCCGCGAGGCGACGACACTCCACCATGCACGCCGAGATGGTGCTGGGCGACTTCCTCGTCGCCTACCTGAAGCGGGCCGGCGTCACCCACATCTTCGGACTGCCCGGCGATCTCGTGCTGCGCTTGTTCTACAAGTTCGGCCTCGATCGCGATCTGCGCATCCTCACCTGCTCGCACGAACCGTCCGTGGGCTTCGCGGCCGACGGCTACGCGCGCAGCACGCGGCGGCTCGGCGTCGTGTGCGTGACTTACGGCGCCGGCGGGCACAACATCGTGAACCCCATCGCCGGCGCCTACGCCGAGCAGATCCCGCTGCTGCTCGTCTCGGGCGGGCCCGGCGACGCGGAGCGGGCGATCGGCGGCATCCATCACCAGGCGAAGTACGTCGAGGGGCAGTACCGGATCTTCTCCGAGGTGACCTGCGCCGCCCATCTCGTGCACGACCCGCGTCTCGCGGCCGAGCAGATCCACGAGGTGGTGCACACGGTGCTCTCCGAGAGCCGCCCCGGCTATCTCGAGATCCACCGCGACATGGTCGACGTCCGCATCCCCGTCCCCGAGTCGATCCGGACGTGGACCGGATCGTTCCGGCGCCCGACCTCCAATCGGCGCAAGCTGCGCGAAGCCGTCTCGGACACGCTGGCCCGGCTACAGCGGGCCAAGGCGCCCGTCATCCTGGCCGGCGTCGAGCTCTACCGGCAGCAAGCCGAGCGCGACCTGCTCCAGCTCGCCGAGCGCCTGCGGGTCCCGGTGCTGACGACGATGCTGGCCAAGGGCGTCTTTCCGATGGACCACCCGCTGCACATGGGCATTCATATCGGCCCGTTCAGCAACCCGAAGATCGCCGCGCGGGTGCGCCGGGCCGACCTCACGCTGGCGCTCGGCACCCAGCATACCGACATGAACCTCGGCGGCGCGCGCTCCGAGCTGCCGCCCGAGCGTACGGTCTGGGCGAGCGGGCAGCGCGTCACCATCTCCCACCACCAGTACACCGAGGTGGTGCTGCGCGACTTCGTGCGTGCGCTGGTGAAGCGCCGCCTGCCGCGCTTCGGCGAGCGCGTCCGCCATCACGACAACTTGAAGCGACCTGCCCCCGCCGGCGCGCCGCTGTCGGTGAACGACCTGCTCCACGAGCTGAACGCGTTCCTCGCCCGCCATCCCGGGCACCACGTCTTCGCCGAGTCGGGGGACATGCTCTTCGGTGGTCTGGAGATTCAGGTCCCCCACCCCGGGCGCTACTTCGCCCAGGGCTACTACGCGTCGATGGGCTTCGGCGTGCCCGCCGCCATGGGCACCGAGATCGGCACCCGCCGGCGCTGCATGGTGGTGGCCGGCGACGGTGCCTTCCAGATGACCGGGCCCGAGATCTCACACGCGCCACGCTGGGGCGTCGCCCCCATCGTGATCGTGGTGAACAACGGCGGCTGGGGCATCTTCCGGCCGGTCACGTCGAAGCAGAGTCTGCTCGACATCCCCCCCTGGCCGTATGCGAAGCTGGCCGAGGCGTGGGGGGGCACCGGCCTCGAGGCCCGGACGCGCGGCGAGCTGCGGCGGGCCCTCGACGCCGCGGAGCGCACGGCGGGGTTCGTGGTGGTCGAGTGCCACGTCCCCCCGGACGACCGCTCGCCGATCAGCGAGCGCTACATCGTGAAGAGCACCGGCGGACGCCGCGGCGCGTGAGCGGCTCGCGCGGCCCGTCAGAACGAGACCGTCAACTCGACGTAGCCGTAGTCGAGCTGCGCGTCGTCGAACGCCGCGCGCACGACGTCCTGGCCGAAGGCATGCGCGTAGTAGGCATAGGCCGAGAGGTGCTTGCTGAACGTGTAGGTGACCCCGAGGTCGACGAGATAGGCCAGGTCGCGCTTGCCGCTCGCCGGCACGCCGCCGAAGCCGAAGAAGTCGTCCTTGGTGGCGCCGCCCCCGAAGTAGGCCAGGTCGGCGGATTCGGCGACCTGCAGCCAGTGGCCGTCGACCCGCATCTGCAGGGCGGGGGTCGGGTTGAGGAGAAACTGCAGGAAGACGTCCTGGCCGTTCATGAGATTGTAGAACGGCGCCTGGGCGTACTTGCGCGCCGTCGGCAGGAGCTGGTGGAAGGTTTCGTGGCGGCCGTTCGCGGGGTCGTCGTCGCCAGAGCTGCGGAACAGCCCGCCCCGCAGCCAGGGCTCGGCGGGCCAGTCGGGCAGCCGGTAGCCGGCCTCGAGCGCGAACGCCCAGGCCCGGTGATCGAGACTCTGCCAGTCGCCGTACTGTCCCGCCGTCCAGGCCAGCAGATCCGCCGCCCCCGGCCCCACGGGCCACACGTGCAACAGGTCGGCGCCGACGGAGGAGAACACGATCTCGTCGCGGTCGGCGGCGCGCACCGCCGCCGGGCGATTGTCGAGCGCGACCACGTCACCGTCCCCCGGGCGGTCGTCGGCATAGTAGATCCAGAAGAGGCGGGCGTTGGTGCGCTCGAATCCCGGGCGATCCTTCAGGGCGTAGGAGACGCCGGCCAGATCGATGCCCGAGACGTCGCGGCCCGCGTCGATCTCGAAGCCGCCGCTGGTCGGACGGAAGGCGAACCCCGTGAGCACGAAGGTGCGGTGGTCGGCCGTCGCCAGCACCCCGTCGAAGCTACGGCCGACCGCCGTGTAGTCGAAGGGACCGATCAGCCGCTCGCTCACCCGCACCCGGCGCAGCCACGACAGTGTCGGCTCGGCGGATTCGAGTTCCGCCCCATCGTAATAGGTCTGGCGGCCGACGCGCAGACGCAGCTCGTAGTCGCCCAGCAGGTGCCGAACGCCGAGCCAGCCCTGCCGGATCCAGTTGCCCACCTGCGTGTCGCGATTCGTGTTCGCCCGGTACGCACCGCCCGGTCCGGGAGCGTCCTCGGGCACGGCGCCGATCACGGTGTTCTGGTACTCGAGCCCGACCTCGACGGGGTCGAAGTCGAGGCGCACGCCGAGACGGAAGCGGTTGTGGACGAAAGCGTGCCGCGCGTTCAGCCCGGGGGCGTCGAACCAGTCGACGAACTCCCCGCGCACGCGGTTCGAAACGTCCAGGGCGATGGTCGCGCCGCCCGGGACGTCGACGCCGACTGCACCCGCCGACGTGGCCAGCGCGAGCAGGCCCGCGGCCAGCATCGGCATCCTGCGTGTTCTCGCCGCGTCCATGAGTCCCCCCTCGCGAACCTGGCGTGGCAAAGCGACTGCCAGTCGGAACCGGCTACCACGCACGCCGCGACCTTCCCAACGGTGCGAATGATGGGCCGCCGCTCCTTCTCAAGCGCACGAATCCGACCCCACCGATGACGCCCTTTCGCAATCGGAGCGTCCCTTGCTATGCGTTCCCCGCGATGACGTCGTCACGCCGGAGCGTCCTGGCCCGTGCCCTGGCCGGGGTCGGGCTCGCCCTCAGCTACGGGCTGCTCGGCGGCTACTTCGTGGCCTACCTCTTTCCGCCGCGGCGCACCGCGACCCGCCGGCGTCTCTTCGTCGGCCGCCGCGAGCAGTTCCGGCGGGGCGCCGCGCATCCGTTCGTCGACCAGCGCGGCCGCACCCTGCTGATCGTCGCCCGACCGGACGGCGAGCTGGTGGGCTTCGACTCCACCTGCCCGCACCTCGGCTGCCACGTCCATTGGGAGGCGGAGAGCGCGTCGTTCGTGTGCCCGTGCCACCAAGGCTTCTTCGACGCCGACGGCGTCGCCACCGCCGGCCCGCCCGCCGCGGCCGGACAATCGCTGGCCCGCGTCACGCTCGAGGTCGACGAGCGGGGCGGCACCGTGTTCCTCCAGGAAAGCTGAGACCGTGGCGAGGCTGCGTCGCTTCCTCACCGAGACCCTGCCGGTCGACTGGGACCAGTTGCGCGAACTCGGTGCCGAGCCGGTGCCGCATCACCTGAAGCACTGGTGGTGGTGCCTGGGGGGCACGCCGCTCTACCTCTTCGTGGTGCAGGTGGTCACCGGCATCCTGCTCACGTTCTACTACGTGCCCGATCCCGATCAGGCCTGGGAGAGCGTGGCGCGGCTCACTCACGAGGTACGCTTCGGCTGGTACCTGCGCGCGCTGCACCACTGGGCGGCCAACCTGATGATCGTAGCCGTCATGCTGCACCTGTTGCGGGTCTTCTTCACCGGCGCGTACCGGCATCCCCGGCAGCTCAACTGGTGCTTCGGCGTGCTCCTGCTGGCCTGCACGCTGGGATTCGGCTTCACGGGCTACTCCCTCGTCTACGAGCAGATGTCGTTCTGGGGCGCGACGGTGGCCGCCAACCTGGTGGAGGCGATGCCGCTCGTCGGCCCCGCGGCCGCGACGCTCATGCGTGGCGGGTCCGAGGTGACGGGCAACACCCTGACCCGATTCTTCGTCTTCCACATCGGACTCTTCCCGACCGCGATGGCGGCCCTCCTGTTGCTGCATCTTGCGCTGGTCCGGCTGCACGGCGTGACCCGCGTGCGTTTCAGCCACGAGGATGATCGACCGGGTGAGGCGTCCTTCCCGTTCTGGCCGCACCACGCCGCCACGGAGCTGCTGATCGGCGTGCTGCTCATGTACATCCTCACGGTGCTCGCCCTGGCCCTGCCCCCCGAGCTGGGGCCCAAGGCCGATCCGCTGGTGACGCCGCCGCACATCCAGCCCGAGTGGTACTTCTTCTTCAGCTTCCGGCTGCTGAAGCTGACCTCACTGCAGACCAGCGTGCACCTCACCCTCGTGGTCGGCCTGCTGATCTTCGCGTGGCCGTTCGTCGAGGACCTGCTCCACCGCTGGCTGCGCATGCCGCGCGAGGCCTCGGTCGTGCTCGGCGTGCTCGGCTTCCTCGGGTTCCTCACGCTCACGGTGTGGGAAAGTTTCGCCGGCTGACGAAAGGGGCTTGTCGTGTCGCTCGACGCCAAACGTATCGTGATCGCGGTTCTCAGCTTCTTCTTCCTGGGGGCCCTGCTGCTGGTCGCCTGGCGGGAGACGCTCCGCCACACGCCCGAGGGGGAGCCGCCCGCCATCGTCACGGGCAGCAACCAGGCCTGCGTCACCTGTCACCAGCAACATTCGGCGAGCCTCGTCATGCAGTGGGAAGACTCGCGGCACGCGAAGGTCGGCATCGGCTGTCTCGACTGCCATCGTGCCGCCGAAGGGGAGCCGGACGCGTGGCGCCACGAGGGCCAGTGGGTCTCGGCGCTGGTGACCCCGCTCGACTGCGGCGGGTGCCATGCCAAGGAGCAGCAGGAGTTCGCGCGCAGCCACCACGCCAAGGCCGGCGAGATCCTGGCCAGCCTCGACAACGTGCTGGCCGAGCGCGCCGCCGGCATGCCCGGCAACAACGCGGACGCCGTGAACGGCTGCCTGCAGTGCCACGGCTCGATCATCGACTTCGAGCACGACGGCGAGGGCCGCATCCGCCGCACCGGCGCCGAGAAACGACCCGTCATCGATCCGAACACCTGGCCGAACAGCGGCATGGGCCGCATCAACCCGGACGGCTCGAAGGGCTCGTGCCACGCCTGCCACAGCCGCCACACCTTCGACGCGAAGCTCTCCCGGGCGCCTGAGAACTGCGGCAAGTGTCACATGGGCCCCGACCATCCGCAGATCGAGATCTACAACGAGTCGAAACACGGCATCGCCTTCCACGCGAATCGCCACGAGATGGCGCTCGACAAGGACGGCTCGTGGATTCTCGGGCGGGACTACTCGGCGGCGCCCACCTGTGCGACCTGTCACATCTCGGGGTACCTGGCGGCGAGCGGCGAGGTGATCGGCAACAGTCACGACGTCGGCGAGCGCATCAGTTGGACGCTGCGGCCGGTCGTCTCGACGAAGATTCACCTGGTGCGGTTCGAGGACGGGTACCAGGAGAACTGGCCCGACACGCGGCCGCTGCCGGCCCCCGGCGACGCGGTCGAGAGCACCGAGCATCATGCGAAGGACGGCCGGCTCGTCGCCACGCCGCTCACGCGGCGCGTGCGGGACGTCGTCACCTGGGAGGAGCGCCGCAGCGCCATGAAGGGCGTGTGCCTGAGCTGCCACAATCACACGTACGTGGACAACTTCTACACGCAGTTCGACGACCTGGTCGTCCTCTACAACGAGAAGTTCGCCAAGCCCGCGCAGGCCATCATGGACGACCTCACGCGCGAGGGCCTGCTCGACCCCAAGACACCCTTCGCCGAGCCGGTGCAGTGGACGTTCTGGGAGCTGTGGCACCACGAAGGCCGGCGCGCGCGCCACGGCGCCTCGATGATGGGACCCGACTACACGCACTGGCACGGCATGTACGAGGTCGCGAAGCACTTCTACGAGAAGTTCCTGCCGCAGGTGGAAGAGTTGGCCGCGCGCAAGGGCGCGGCGGCGACGTGGACGCCGCGGCTCGAAGCCCTGCTGGCTCGTGAGGAGCACGCCTGGCTGCGCGGCCTCTCCACCCAGGAGGCCCGCCGCCTGCAGGAGAGCTACGAGCACCGCTACGGGGCACCCGAGCCCTGAGACCGGCGCGCCGCCCGCGCCTGCCACCACGCGACGACCGGTGAGGTCGTCGCGTGCGACGCCCCTTGCGGCCGGGGGGGCGCTCCACGCTACAACCAGCAGCAGCGAGGAGCGCACATGAGCACACGGAAGGCATCGGATCTGTTCGTGGAGTGCCTGCAGGCGGAAGGGGTCGAGCGCCTCTACGGCGTGCCCGGGGAGGAGAATGCCGACCTCATGATGTCGCTCGACGCCTCGTCGCTCGATTTCGTGCTGACGCGCCACGAGCAGGGCGCCGCCTTCATGGCGGACGTACACGGGCGCCTCACCGGGCGTGCCGGCGTCTGCCTCGGCACGCTCGGGCCCGGGGCGACGAACCTCGTGACCGGCGTCGCCGACGCGAACATGGACCGGGCGCCGCTGGTGGTCATCACCGGCCAGGGTGGTCTGCAGCGGCTGCACAAGGAGAGTCATCAGGCGATGGACGTCGTCGCCATGTTCGCCCCGATCACCAAATGGGCGTGGTCGATCTCGGATCCCGACAACGTGCCCGAGGTGGTGCACAAGGCCTTCAAGGTGGCCGAGACGGAGAAGCCGGGGGCCTGCCACGTCGAGCTTCCCGAAAGCGTCGCCGGGGCCGAGGCGCGCACCGCCCCCATGCGCCCCAGCCGCCCGCGGCGCCCGGGCGCCGACGACAAGATTGCCGACCGCGCCTTCGCCGTGATCGAGCAGGCGCGCCGGCCGATCGTGCTCGCGGGCAACGGCGCCATCCGCAAGCGCGCCAGCAGGCAACTGCGCCGCTTCGCCGAGCTGACCGGCATCGGCGTCGCCCACACGTTCATGGGCAAGGGGTCCGTCGACCGGCACGCCCCGCAGTGCCTGTTCACCATCGGCCTGCAGTCGAAGGACGTCGTCTCGTGCGCGGTCGATGCCGCCGACGTGGTCGTCACCGTCGGCTACGACCCGGTCGAGTATCCCCCGAAGCTCTGGAATCCCGGGGCCGACAAGCAGATCGTCCACGTCGACTTCCTGCCGGCCGAGGTGGACCACTCCTACGACGTCGGCGTCGAGATGGTCGGCGACGTCGCGCACGGCCTCTGGCAACTCAACGAACGCTTCGCCGCCCTCGCCAAGCGCCCCGCCTACGATCTGCGGGCGCAGGCCGCCGCCCGGGAGCAGATGCTCGCCGAGTTCGCCGCGCACCGAGACGACGACACGAGCGGGCGCATCCGCCCGCAGAAGGTGCTCTGGGACGTGCGCCACGCCCTCGGGCCGCACGACCTGCTCCTCTCCGACGTCGGCGCGCACAAGATGTGGATCGCCCGCCACTTCCAGAGCGACGAGCCCAACACCTGCCTGATCCCGAACGGCTTCTGCTCGATGGGCTTCGCGCTCCCGGGCGCCATCGCCGCCAAGATGCTCCATCCGCAGCGGCGGGTGCTGGCGATCTGCGGCGACGGCGGCTTTCTCATGAACGTGCAGGAGATGGAGACGGCGCGCCGCCGCGGCGCCAACGTCGTGGTCATGGTCTGGGAGGACGGCGAGTACGGCCTCATCGCCTGGAAGCAGACGACGCACTTCGGGCGCCACACCGACCTGGCGTTCGGCAATCCCGAGTGGGTGAAGCTCGCCGAGTCGTTCGACTGGGCGGGCGTCCGCGTCGACCGGGCGCGCGACCTCGCGCCGGTGCTCGCGCGTGCCTTCGCGGCCGACCGCCCGAGCCTGATCGTCGTCCCCATCGACTACGCGGAGAACATGCTGCTCACCGAGCGCCTGGGGCACCTGCCGTGTCCCATCTGAGCATCACGGGGAGGAATCCGTATGCTGCGTGATCGCTATCCCTTCTACGTCGCCAACCGCCCGGAGACCCCGAACGCGGACCTGGCCGTCACCGACAAGTACTCGGGCGAGGTCGCCACGCGCGTGGCCCTGGCCGGGGCCACCGACATCGACCGGGCCATCGCCGCCGCGGTCCGGGCCGCCGTCCCGATGCGCCGGATGGCCGCCTACGAGCGCCACGCGGTGCTCGCACACTGCGCCCAGCGCTTCACCGAGCGTGCGGAGGAACTGGCGCTGGCCCTGTGCATCGAGGCCGGCAAGCCGATCCGGGACGCCCGCGGCGAGGTGACGCGCCTCGTCGACACCTTTCGCGTCGCCGCCGAGGAGTCGGTGCGAATGGTCGGCGAGGTGCTACCGCTCGACATCTCGGCGCGCGCACGCGGCTATCGCGGCATGTGGCAGCGCGTCCCGATCGGACCGTGCTCGTTCATCTCCCCCTTCAACTTCCCGCTCAACCTGGTGGCCCACAAGGTCGCGCCGGCCCTCGCCGTCGGCTGTCCCTTCGTCCTGAAGCCGGCGAGCACCACGCCGATCGGGGCGCTCATCATCGCCGAGGTGCTCGCCGAGACGGAGCTGCCGGCGGGCGCCTTCTCCGTCCTCCCCTGCCGGCGCGACGGTGCCGACCTGTTCACGGTCGACGAGCGCCTGAAGCTGCTCAGCTTCACCGGCTCGCCGGGCGTCGGCTGGGGCCTCAAGGCACGGGCCGGCAAGAAGAGGGTGGTGCTCGAGCTCGGTGGCAACGCGGGCGTGATCGTCGACGCCGACGCCGACCTGGACGACGCCGTGGAGCGCATCCGCATCGGCGCCTTCTACCAGTCGGGGCAGAGCTGCATCAGCGTGCAGCGCATCCTCGTCCATGCGTCGCTCTACGAGGTGTTTCGCGAGCGCTTCGTGGCCGTCGTTCGCGACCTGCGCAGCGGCAACCCCCGCAACGAGGACACCGTCATCGGCCCGATGATCTCCGTGCAGGAAGCCGAGCGGCTGCACGGCTGGATCGACGACGCCGTGGCGGCCGGGGCGCGCCTCCTGTGCGGCGGGACACGCGAGGGCGCCATGCTCGCCGCCACGGTTCTCGAGAACGTGCCGCCGTCGGCGGACGTCTGCCGGCAGGAGGCCTTCGGACCGGTCGCAGTCCTGTCGTCCTTCGAGCGCTTCGACGACGCGCTGGCCACCGTCAACGACAGTGCCTTCGGCCTGCAGGCGGGCGTCTTCACCCGCGACCTCTACAAGGCGCAGCAGGCCTGGGACGAGCTGGAGGTGGGCGGCGTCCTGATCGGCGACGCGCCGTCCTGGCGCGTGGACAACATGCCCTACGGCGGCGTGAAGGACAGCGGCCTGGGGCGCGAAGGCGTCCGCTTCGCGATGGAGGACATGACCGAGATCCGCCTGCTCGTCGTCCGGACGCCTCAGTGAGAGCCCGGCGGGGGCCCGCCCGCCTGCAGTGCACGCTCGATTCTCGTGTCGGGGACCAACCACATCAACGCCACCAGCACGTACAGCCCGCCGGCGATCCACTGGCTCACGAGCGCACACGGAATCGCCACGACGTAGAGCAGCGGCGAGAGACGTCCCTTGACGTCCCGACCCAGCGCGTGCGCGAGCACCGAGTCCTGCGCGTGCCCGCGCAGGATGGCCCACTGCAGCACCCGGTACGCCACCGCGGCCATCAGCAGGACCACGCCGTAGAGTGCCGTGGGGATGGGCGCGAAGCTGTTCTCGCCCATCCAGCCGGTGACGAAGGGAATGAGCGAGAGCCAGAACAGCAGGTGCAGGTTCGCCCACAACACGCCACCGCTGACGTGTTCCGTCGCATGGAGCAGGTGGTGATGGTTGTTCCAGTAGATGCCCACGTAGATGAAGCTGAGGACGTAACTCAGGAAGACCGGCACCAGCGGGCGCAAGTCGGAGAGCCGCGCCGCGTGCTCCGGCACTTTCAGCTCCAGCACCATGATGGTGATGACGATGGCGAGCACGCCGTCGCTGAACGCTTCCGTTCTCCCCGTTCTCACCTTCGCCCCCGAGGTCCTCGACCCTGTCAGCGCAGCCCGGCCAGCGCATCGAGGGCGCGCCGCCCGCCGTCGACGTCGGCGTAGCGGCCACCGTGCACCACGCGCGTCGCCCCGGCCGCCGCGAACGCCGCGAGGCGGTCCCGGGCAGCGCCCGGATCGTCGAGGGGCAACCCCGTCATCACGACGATCTCCGGCTCGGGCACGCCCTGCACCGCGGCGGCGGCGCGGAAGCGTTGCGCCGGTTCCCGCAGCGCCTCGGGCTCGAGGCCGATCGGAATCCACCCGCCACGGTGCGCCAGCGCCCGGCGCCATGCATTGGCCGGTGAGCCGCCCACGAAGAGCGGCGGACGGGGTGGCCGCGGGCGAAAGAGGAACGCCTGGCCGTGCGCCTCGGCGACGTCGTCCTCGGCCGCGAAGCATCGGTCGATGAAGGTGAGCGTCTCGTCGCTCACGCGCCCGCGCGAGCGCCGGTCGACGCCGGCGGCGCGAAACTCGGCCTCCATCCACCCGACCCCGACCCCGAGCAGCAGGCGGCCGCCCGAGAGCTCCTGGATGGTGGCCACCCACTTCGCCGTCGGCAGCGCCGGCCGATACGGGAGCACCAGCACGCCGGTGCCGAGACCCACGCGCGTCGTACAGCCGGCCACCCACGCAAGCGTCGCGAGCGGATCCAGATAGCGGCCGTTCGACCCTTCCGCCTGATCGGGGGGAATGGCAATGTGGTCCACGACCCAGAGGTCGTCGATCCCAGGGGTCGCATCGGCGGCGCGTGCCACCGCGGCCAGGATCGCCGGGTCCGACGCGGCACCCATGTTGCGCAGAACGAACCCGAGCTTCATGCCTCCAGCCGAGCAGGTCGGGCACGGCCGAGTCAATGGGCTGGTTGCGCCCCCCCCGGCGACCCCGAATGATGCCTCGGCCCTGGGTGGTGACCCAGTTTGCCGCGTGAGGCACGGGAGGGTACGCGCCGCCGGCTCCCGGGCGTCGCACACCCCCGCCCCACCGCCCATCCACCCCCCGCGCTCCTCACGTCC
>Ga0299906_10002185_pt1 | contig 16335 bp, 17 predicted proteins | sample RVTome_14_FD_200259 | JGI IMG/M metagenome (GOLD analysis project Ga0299906, IMG submission 200259) | Soil microbial communities from uranium-contaminated site in the Upper Colorado River Basin, Wyoming, United States - RVT145D125 (version 2) ...
TCGGCGGTCACAACGTCACGCTCGTGCTCGCCCGCGGAGACGGCCCGTGACGGCGGGGAACGTCGTCGTCACGGGCGCGGGCGCCGTCAGCGCCTTCGGTTGGGAAGCCGAGGCCTTCTGGAACGGGCTGCTCGAGGGACGCAGCGGGATGGCGCCCATCACGCGCTTCACGCCCAAGGCGCACGGCCTGCTCGCCGCTACGGTGCCGGCGCCGGAGTCCCGGTCCGTGGCACGCACGTCCGTCGGCCGTCGCATGGACTGGGTGTCCCTCATGGCGCTCGGGGCGTGTCACGCGGCGCTGGCCGACGCGGGCCTCGAGCCCGGCGCGCTGCCCGGCGACCGCACCGGCCTCGGCCTCGGCTCGGCGTACGGCAACCTGCAGGAGACCGAGACCTTCCTCGACCGGCTCTTCGAGCGCGGTGCGGGCACCCCGCTGCTCTTCCCGAATCTCGTCTTCAATGCGCCGCTCAGTTACGTGTCCATCGAGCTCGGCATCACGGGGGAGACCGCGATGTTCTCGGTGCTCGAGGCGTCGGGCGAGACGGCGATCGCGTGGGGCGCGGACCTCGTCGACGATGCGCGCGCCGACGTGTGTCTCGCCGGCGGGGTGGACGAGGTCGGGGCGGCGCTGCATCGCATTCTGGCCGACGCGGGCGCCCTGGCTCGTGGGACGCCCCGCCCCTTCGACCGCGGGGCGGACGGCTGGGCCCTCGGCGAAGGGGCGGGCGTGCTGGTGCTCGAGTCGGCGGCCGGGGCTCGAGAGCGCGGCGCCCGTCCACGTGCCCGGCTGGCGGCGACGGCCGCGTTCTCGGTGCCGGCGACGGTGCACGGCTGGGCGCGTGACGAGGGGGCCCTCGCCGAACGCCTGGCGCCCCACGTACGCGACGTCGACGTCGTGTTCGCGGGGGCCAGCGGTGATCCCGCTCGGGATCGGCTGGAAGCCGCCGCGCTCGCGCGCAGCGCGCCCGGCGTGCCGGTGACCGCCGTGCGCGGCGCGCTCGGCGACTTCGGTGGCGCCGGGTCGCTGGCGGCGGTCGCCGCCGTACGGGCGCTCGAGACGGGGATCGTCCCACCGACCGCGGGGCTGCGCCTGCCGGCGCGAGCGGGTCTGGACGTCGTGTGTGGCGCTCCCAGGTGCCAAGCCGTTCGCAGCGCGGCCGTGGTCGGCCTGGCGCGCGGTGGTGCCTGTCGGGTCCTGCGATTCGAAGCCCCGTGACGTGTCGAGTTGCCCGTACGCCGCGGGCTCGTTAAGGGGAGTCGCGGATGACGCCAGGAGACCTGCGCGCGGCCCTGCGCTTCGACGGTGCCTTCTGGCGTCGCTTTGCCGAGCTGGGGTGCGTCTACGGCCCGGAGTGGTGGAAGCGTGTCTCGCCGCCGGCCATCGCCGCGATCATCTATGCCATCGCCCGCGAGCAGCGGGAGGCCGTGATGCGCAACCAGCGTCAGGTGGGCGGTCCGGTGGGGCGCCTCGCCGAGCTCCGGCGGGCGTACCGCGTGTTCGCGGAGTTCGCGCGCTCGATCACCGAATCGATGGAGCAGTGGGGGCCGCGGCCGCTCCCGCTCGACCTGACCATCCGCAACCGGGAGGTCTTCGAAGGGGCGCTCGCGGAGCATCGCGGCCTCGTGGTCGTGACGGGGCATTTCGGATCCTGGGAAGTGGCGACGCGCGTCATGACGCACCTCGGGCGGCCCATGAACATGGTGACCGCGGACGAGACGAACCCGACCGTGCGCGACTTCAATCACGCCATGCGCACGCGCCACGGCTTCAACATCATCTACTCGGGGCGCTCGCTGTTCGCGGGACTGCCGATTCTCCAGGCGCTGCGGCGCGACGAGATCGTCGGTATGCAGATCGAACCGTGGGGCCCCCTCTCGGGGAGCCACCCGACGGGGTTCTGCGGCCGCGCCACGCGCGTGCAGCTCGGCCCCTTCACGGTGGCGCGGCTCGCCAAGGCGCCGCTGGTCACCGTCTTCGCGCTGCGCACCGGCATTCGTCGCTACGAGCTGCGCGTGGAGGGTCGTTGGGATCCGCGCACGCCGGCCGAGAGCATCTCGGCCCTCGAGGAGTCGGTCGCGGCCTACGAGCGACTGATCCGCGGCCACCCGGGGCAGTGGATGATGTTCGAGGACGTGTGGACGGGGGCGCCGGAGATCCCGCCTCAGGAGATCGTGCCCCAGGCGGCCGGGTTGCGGCGCAGGTAGCCGGTCACCTTGGCGTTGGCGACCACCATCGCCAGCGTCTCGAGCAGGTTCTTGCGCGGCGGCGGCATGAAGCGACGCAGCATGCTGCGCACCGAGAAGAAGCCCGAGTAGACGTAGCGGAAGCCGTCGATCATCTCGTCCGCCGTCATGCCTGTCGGCTGCACGATGGGGCTGCCGTAATCGTAGTGCGACCAGTCGGTGTCGAGGATGCGGCCCGCGGCCGTCATGTCGTCGTGGAACTTCGTGCCCGGATACGGCGCCGGCGTGAAGAGCTTCAAGAAGCTCACCTTGCTCTCCTCGAGCCAGCGCAGCGTGTGCGCGAAGGTCTCGGTGGTGTCGCCATCGAGGCCGACCATGACCAGCGCGATCACCTGGATGCCGCGGGCGCGCAGCTTGGCGACGTCCTCTGTGAAGCGGCGCGGGTCGTTGAAGTCCTTCGAGACGGACGACAGGCTCGCCGGGGACAGGCTCTCGAAGCCGATCGAGAGCACGCGGGCCCCGGAGCGCGCCACCAGGTCGAGCAGCTCGTCGTCGCGGGTCACGTTGGTGGTGATCTGGCTCACCCACTCGACGTTCAGCGGGATCATGCGGCGAAACAGCTCCTTGGCCTCGTCCGGCCGCGCGATCGGGTTGTCGTCGAGCAGCAGCAGGCGCCGGGCGCCGAAGCCGCGCAGCTCTTCGATGTCGGCGATCACGTCGTCGACGGGCCGGGTGCGGTAGCTGCGCTGGTAGTAGCTCTGCACCGCACAGTACTCGCAGGGGTGGGGGCAGCCGCGCGAGAAGGTGATCGGCCAGAAGAAGTACATGCGGTAGAGCCGGCTGGTGCGGAAGGCGTCGGTCTTGAGGAGCGGCAGGCTCCACCAGTCGATCTTCGGCAGGTTGCGCAGGTCGTGCCAGTGCTCGGCGCGGTAGATGCCGCGCGAGCGCCCGGCCTCGAGGTCCGCCAGCACGTCGGCCCACACGTGCTCGGCCTCGCCGGCGACCACCGCGTCGGCGTGCTGCAGCGACGTCTCGGCGGTGAGCGAGACCCAGGTGCCGCCCAGCACCACCTTCTTGCCGCGCGCCCGGAAGTGGTCGGCCAGCTCGTAGGCGCGGCCGATCTGCGGTCCCATGGCGGTGATGCCGACGACGTCGGCGTCGCGCTCGATGGCGGCGACGTCGAGGTCGGCCATCAGCTCGTCGGTGAAGTCGACGGTGTGTGGCGGTGGTGTGAGCGCCTTCAGGTACGGCAGCGTGACGCCGCTGGTCCAGTAGCGCGTGGTCTTGTGCAGCGCGCCCTCGCGCGTTCGGTGTGTCGGTGAGACGAGGTGGATGCGCATCAGAGGCCCTCCGCGATGGCGCCCGGGTCGGGGGCCCCTTCGACGATCGTCCAGGGTCGGTCGGCGGCCAGCGGCCCGAGCGCCGTCCGGGTGCCGGACGGCCAGTCGATCTCGACGGCCTGTACGGTGTCGTGCGGTCCCAGGCCGACGTGCTGAACCAACGTGCTGCCGGACAGGAACCCCGTGCCGGCGCTCACCACGCGCGTCTGCCACCCGGTCGGCGTGCGCACCCGTAGGCGCGCGCCGACCGCATCGCGATTCGAGCGCACGCCGATCAGGCGCAGCGCGATCCAGTGACCGGTCGGGCCGTCATTGCGCAGCAGGTGCGCCGGCTGGCGGAAGTTGCGCAGCAGCAGGTCGAGCCGCCCGTCGCCGTCGTAGTCGAGCACCGAGAGCCCGCGGCCGTCCTCGATGCGGTCGGCGGCGTTCACCCAGCCCACGTCGGTGAAGGTGCCGTCACGATTGTTGCGGAACAGGGCGTTGCGCTCGCGGCCGTTCAGGCTGTGCTGTCCGATGTTCAAGAACTGTCCCGTGGTCTTCTCTCGGCGTCGACCGACGCCGTCGAACATGTCCATTCAGACGTCGTCCAGTAGGGGGCCGGTGATGAAGCCGTTGACGGCGTAGAGGTCGAGCGCGCCGTCGTGGTCGTAGTCGAGGAACTCGGCGGCCCAGCCCCACTGGGCGTCGCGCACGCCCGCGTCGTCGCTCACGTCGGTGAACGTGCCGTCGCTCTCGTTGCGGAAGAGGGTACTGCCCCGAGTGAGCTGATCCATGAACATGTCCGAGCGGCGCTGGACCTCGGCGGTGAACAGGCCGAGGAGGCGATACCGCCAGGGGATCGGCGCCGGAAAGTCGGGATGGAAGAGCGCCCAGCCCGAGTTGGCGTGCATGTTGGAGACGAAGAGGTCGAGATCGCCGTCGGCGTCGTAGTCGCCCCAGGCGACGCCCATGCCGGCACCGCCGTCGGCCACGCCGGCTTCGTCGGTGCGGTCCGAGAACGTGCCGTCGCCCTCGTTGCGATAGAGCACGTTGTCGCCGAACTCGTTGGCGACGTAGAGATCGGGCCAGCCGTCGCCGTCGTAGTCGGCCCACGCGGCGGCCAGGTCCCATCCCGTGCTGGCGACGCCCGCGGCGTCGCCCACCTCGTCGAAGGTGCCGTCGCCGCGGTTGTGCAGGAGGAGGCTGGGGACGCCGTTCGTCGCTGCGTAGCTGGGATCGGGCACCTCGCGCTCGTGATCGCCCATGGCGGCGACGTACACGTCGAGAAAGCCGTCGCGATCGTAGTCGGCGACGGTCACGCTGCTCCCCCAGCGCCCGGGCGGAATGCCGGCGGCGACGCTCACGTCCGCGAAGCGGCCCCCGACGTTGCGGAAGAGCCGGTGGCCGCCCGTCACGGCCGCGACGAAGAGATCGGGCCAGCCGTCGTTGTCGTAGTCGAGAAAGACGGCGCCGGTGGCGGCCGCCGGGTACGGGCGCGGCAGACCCGCCTCGGCGGTGACGTCCTGGAAGGTGCCGTCGCAGCGGTTGCGGTAGAGCGCGGCGTCCGGATCGCCGGCGAGGAACACGTCGGGGCAGCCGTCGCGGTCGAAGTCGCCGACGGCGCTGCCTGCGGGGGCATGGACGGGGTTGTCGGGCCCGCCGCCGAAGAGGCGGAACGGCGGCGAGCCGTCGCTGCGGTGCTCGTCGTCGATGCCGGCCCGGCCGGTGACGACGGTGAAGGCGGGCGTGCGCCGGGACACCAGCGTCCGGCGGGTGACGTCCTCGGCGGTGAGGCGCCACTCGCCGTCCAGCTCGTCGACGTGCCAGGTGACGTGCTGCTCGAGCTGGCAGCGGGAGTCGTCCCAGCAGCGGCCGCGCACGATCAGCCGCGCGCGCGCGGGCCAGCCCGCGGCGCCGCGCTCGCGCCAGGCGATGCGGTCGATGCGCAGCTCCGCCCGGTCGATCGACGGCACCATCGCCAGCAGGCGACGCCAGCGCTCGCGGATGGGCTCGCGTCGGCTCGGGCCGTCCCAGGTGAGCGTGCTCTCTCGGCGACCCGGATGGGCGGCGTGGCCGTCGTCCCAGCCGAGGCCGGTGCCGGTCTCGGTGGCGTAGAGTGCCTGCAGCGCGTCCAGGTCCTGGTTCTTCAGGTAGGTTGGCAGGTGGCGGTGGAACTCGGCGTTGATGGGCTCGATGACGCGCGCGCGCGTGACCTCCCACGTGCCCGCGGCCGCCGCCGTCACCGCCGCCAGCACGAGAAACGAGCCGACCGCCACCGTCCGCATCGTCGTGATTTCCTAGCACAGCTTGACTCGGTGGTGCCATCCGTCGCACGTCGAACAGCGCGATGGAGTCGACGCACGCGCCCGCCCATGCCACGCTGGATACGGACGTGATCGACGCCCTCGACCGGACCGTGGCGCGCGCCAGCCGCAGCGAGCTGTATCGAGAGCGGCTCGCCGGTGTGCGCGTGCGCTCCGCCCGGGACCTGGAGGCGCTGCGGCTCACCACGCGCGACGATCTCGGGCGGGCGGGGCCGCACGGCACGCGCGCCGCGGCGCTCGCCGAGGTCTGTCACTACGGCGAGTCGTCGGGCACGACGGGCAAGAGCAACTCCACCTGGCTCACCGAGGGCGACTTCGCGCGCGACGCCGAGGCCATCCGGGCGCGGCATCCGGACGTATTCGCGCCCGGCAAGATCCTGCTGAACCGCTTCCCCTTCATGGCGGCCCCGGCGCACATCATGCAGCTCGTGGCGCAGCGGGGCGGCGGGGTGGCGATCCCGGCCGGCAACATCAACTGGGACGTGCCCTTTCCGCGTGCCCTCGACCTGGCGCAGACCACCGGCGCGCACGTGCTGGCCGGCCTGCCGATCGAGCCGATCGTGCTCGCCGAGATCGCCCGGTCGCGGGGGATCGATCCCATCGCGGACTTCGCGTTCGAGGCGTTCTTCCTGGGCGGGGCGCCGCTGCCGCTGGCCATGCAGCGGCGCATGGCGCGCACCTGGGGCGTGCGCGTCATCGAGCTCTACGGGTCTACCGAGACGATGCTGCTCGGCACCTCGTGCGCGCACGGGACCCTGCACCTCGAGGAAGGGCTCGCCTACTGCGAGATTCTCGAGGAGGCGTCCGACGTCCCGGCGGCGGCCGGGGCCGACGGACGGCTGGTGGTGACGACGCTCGCCGTCGAGGGCAGCCCGTTGGTGCGCTTCGACACCGGCGATCTCGTCCGGCCGACCCCGCCGTGCGCCTGCGGCGACCCGCGGCGCGGCATCGTCGTGCTGGGCCGCGGCGCCGACGCGGCGCAGATCGCCGGCCGGCGCGTCCATCCGTTCGAGCTGGTGGACGCGGCGGCGGCCGCGGCCGATGCCCTGGACAGCGCCATCTTCTTCATCGTGCTGCTGCCGGATCGGGTCCTGGTACGCATCGAGGCGCTCGCCCCGGCCGGCGAGGCCCACGGGGCCTTCGTGGCGGCGCTGCCCGGCGTGCCCGTGGAGATCGAGGTCGTCGAGCCGGGCATGCTGCTCGACGTCGAGCTGCTGGCGCGCAGCCCCAAGGTCTACAAGCCCGTCGTCCTCGCCGATTGGCGGCGGCCGGGGCGGCGCATCCTCACCGTCGGCGAGGGGATGATCGAGTGGCCGCATCCGACGATGGCGGAGGGCCGGCGCTGGCTGTCGCGGACGCTGCGCACTCTGCGGCGCCGCCGGGAGCTGCTGCGGGGCCTGCGGTAGCCCGCCTGCCCCGTCGTTGCTAGAGTCTGGAGTGGATGCAGCCCTTCGCGTTGGACGTGCCCGCGCTGCGGGCCGCCAGGGATCGCGCCGGCAGGCTCGCCGAGTCCCCGCAGGCGGCGGCCCCGGCGGAACGGGCGCGCACCGGCGCGGCGCTCGCCGACGAGGAGCTCGCGGCGTTGTTCCTGTCGCCGCACGTCACGACGGAATCGTTGCTGGCGCTGGCGCGCGACCGCCGCGGGCCGGCGAACACCATCGAGACCTTCTCGCCGCTCTACATCACCAACGAGTGCGACGCCGCCTGCCGCATGTGCGGCATGCGGGCCTCGAACGACGACCTGGTGCGTGAGACGGCCGCCGCCGGCACCATCGAGGAGCAGCTCGCCATCCTGCACCGGCGCGGGCTGCGCGCCGTGGCGATTCTCACCGGCGAGTACCGCCATGGCGAGCGCCGGACCGCCATGCTGCGCCGGACCGCCGAGGCGCTGCGCGCGGCGCTGGGGCGCGGCTTCGTGCACGTGCTCATCAACGTCGGGGCGCTCGACGAGCCCGAGTACGACCTGCTGCTCGGGGACCTGCCGCGCAGTGCGCCGGGTCGCGTCGCGCCGCAGGTCACCATGTGCACGTTCCAGGAGACGTACGACCCCGACGTCTATGCGCGCTTCATGGGCGCCGACGGCGGCAATCCGCGCAGCGATTTCGGGCGGCGGCTCGGCAACTTCGACCGCGCCGGCGACGCGGGCATGTGGTCGGTCAATCCGGGCATCCTGCTCGGTCTGAACCCGGACACGGGCTACGAGATCCTCGCCCTGCTCGCCCACGTGCGCCACCTGCTGGCGCGCGACCTGCGGGTCTACGTGAGCGTGCCGCGGCTGCGGCGGGCGAGCGGCACGGCCTACCAGGCCGGTCCGAGCGACGACGCGCTCACTCGGCTGGTCTCGGTGCTCGGCTTCGGCGTGCCGGCCGCGCGCGTCGTCATCTCCACGCGCGAGCCGCCCGAGGTGCAGCGCCGCCTCGTGCCGGTGATCGCCGTGCTCACGCCCGGCTCGCCCGGCGTGGCGCCGTACACCGAGACGGGTGCGCGCTTCGAGCTCGAAGCGAGCCAGTTCGAGGTGCTCGACCACCGCCCGATCGAGGCCATCCTCGACGAGTACCTCGCCGCCGGGACGGCGATCGAGTGCTACGAGCCGTCCGCGCGCGCCTGAGCCGGCTCAGCCCGCGCTTCGTTCTCGGCACCAACCTGGTGGTCGCCAGCGTCCTGCTGGCGTTGGCACTGTCGTGGTTCGGCGTGCCGGCCCTGGCGGTGTTGTCGGCGAATCCGTCGTGGATGGGGCTGGGCGGGTTCGTCGCGGCCGTGCTGGCGGTGTTGCTCGTGAGCGCGATGCGTTGGCGCCTGGTGCTGCGCGGGGTGGGGCAGGCGCCGTCACTCAGGGCCCTCACGCTGCACAGTGCCGCGGGGCAGAGCGTCTCGATGCTGGTGCCGAGCGCCCGTCTGGGCGGCGATGCGGTGCGCGCCTACCTGCTGGCGAAGGACGGCGTCCCCGCGCCCGCATGCATCGCGACCGTAGCCGTCGATCGCGTGCTGGACATGGGCGCGACCTTGGCCTTCGCCGTCGTGTTCGCGACGCTGCTGCTGCAGGTAGGCGTGCCGGCCCTGGGCGGCGTGCTGGTGACGATGCTCGTCGGCCTCGCGGGGCTCGGCGCCGGCGTATGGGTGACGGTGCGGCGGCTGCGCAGCGGGCGGGGCGTGGTGACGGCGCTGGCGCGTACCACGCGACTCGATCGCCTGGGCTCCGTGGCGCGCACCATGGACGTGCTGCACGCGGCCGAGGCGGCGGCCGCTGAGCTGATCGCGCAGCGCCGGCGGATGGCGGCGGCGTTCGTGCTCGGGGTCGGGATCAATCTCGTGGTGCTGGTGGAGTACTGGTTTCTGCTGCGCGCGTTCGGGCTACCGTCGAATCCGCTCGCCGTCGTGGCCGCGATCTTCGGTGTCGGCGCCGCGAGCTCGATGCCCGTGCCGGCGGGTGTGGGCGTGCTCGAAGGCTCGCAGATGTTCCTGTTCTCGGTGCTCGGGCACGCGCCCGAGGTGGGACTCGCCGTGGGGCTGGCGGTGCGGTTGCGCATGCTGGTGTGGGTGGTGCCGGGGTTGCTGCACCTGGGGGTGCGTGGGGTGGTCCGGGAGGCCGCGGCGACGCAGTGACGCCTGGTGCAGCCGCTACGGGGCGATCAATGCCCGCCCGACGATACGGGCCGAGGCGCGCACCGCCGCCGTGAAGGCGAAGAAGAGACCGAAGTCGCGCGCCGCCGGTAGGCTGGTGACGAAGAGACCGGGGACGGTCGTCTGCATGCACTCGTCGAGGACGGGGGAGCCGTCGCGGCACTCGATGCGATCGAGGAGGTTGCCGGCGCCCAGCAGGGGAACGCGGCGCAGGTCGGCCTTGTAGCCGGTGGCGTAGAGGACGTGGTCGACCTCCACCGTGTCGCCGCCGTCGAGGCGGACACGGAGCGCGGCCCCGGTCGCCTCGGCCGAGACGATCCGCGTCCGGGCACGGATGGTGATGGCCTCGTGGCGCACGCGCGGCCCGAGCCAGGGCTCCAGCTTGAGGCGTCCCTCCTCCCAGAAGCGATCGTCCAGCGCTTTGCGCTCGGGCTCTGGCAGGTCGCGATACCAGCCCGGCTCGCCGGCGATCCGCTGCAGCAACGGCTCGACCCACGACCAGTCCGACTGGGCGAAGGCCGGCGTGTCGTGGCGATGGCAGACGTGTACGGCGGTTGCCCCGGCTTCTGCGAGCAGCGCCGCTGATTCGAAGGCGCTCTGGCGGCCGCCGACGACGAGGACGCGCCGGCCCGCGAAGCGTGCGGGGGGCTCGCAATCGCAGGTGTGCGAGGAGTAGGCCGCGGGCACGATCACGGCCAGCTCACCGGGCACGTGGGCGAACGCCGCGAAGCCGAGGGCGAGCAGAACCCGCCCCGCCGTCACGATCGTGCCGTCGTCGCACGTCGCTCGCAGGCGATTCTCCACCGAGTCGAGCCGTGTGACGTGCAGCGGCCGGACGTCGATGCCCCGCGTCTCCCGGAACCACTCGGCGTACTCGAGATAGCAACCCAGGGAGAGGGGCTCGACGTCGGCCGGCGTCTGGCCGCGCGTGGCGAGGAAGCGCACGATGGTGTCGCCTCCCGTCGGGTCGAGGTGCCAGTCGCATCCGGAGCGCAGCAGCATGCCGGCCGGCATGTGCCGCTTCCAGAACGACATCGGCTCCCCGACGACCACGTGGTCGACCCCGAGTGCCTGCGCCTGCGCCGCCATGGCGAGTCCGAACGGCCCGGCGCCGACGACGAGAAGGGCAGTGTCGAGGTTCGTCATGGTGCGTCGCGAGTCTACCTCGACGCGCCCTGGCGAAGGCAACGCACGCCCCTTGTGGTGGGGTCGCGACGGGTGTTGGATTCGGCACCGGACCGAGGAGGTACACGATGGGAACGATCGAGAAGCTGTCCGATGCCGAGATCACCGAGGCGCTGGCGCGCGTCCCCGGCTGGGCGGTCGAGAACGGCAAGCTGCACCGCGAGCTGAAGTTCAAGAACTTCGTCGATGCCTTCGGCTTCATGACCCGTCTGGCCCTGATCGCCGAGCGCTGCGACCACCATCCCGAGTGGCAGAACGTCTACAACCGCGTGACCATCGACCTCACCACGCATGACGCGAAGGGCATCACCGAGCGCGACTTCGCACTGGCCGAGGCGGCGAACACGCTGCTCGAGTGAAGGGGAAGGACATGGACACGACCACACACGAGGTCGCCGACGGCATCTTCCGCCTCTCGACCTTCGTTCCCGACGTGACGCCGGACGGTTTCACGTTCAACCAGTTCCTGATCCGCGCCGAGCAGCCGTTGCTGTTCCACACCGGACAGCGCGGGCTCTTCCCGTCGGTGTCCCCGGCGGTGGCGCGCATCGTCCCACTCGCGAGCCTGCGCTGGATCACCTTCGGCCACGTCGAAGCCGACGAGTGCGGCGCCATGAACCTGTGGCTGGCGGCGGCGCCGCAGGCCGTGGTGGCGCACGGGCAGGTCGGTGTCGACGTGTCGCTGAACGACCTCGCCGATCGGCCGCCGCGAGCGCTGCAGGACGGCGAGGTGCTCGACCTGGGTGGCAAGCGCGTCCGTCACCTCGACACGCCGCAGGTGCCGCACGCCTGGGAGGCGCGCCTGCTCTTCGAGGAGACGACGCGCACGCTGCTCTGTGGCGATCTCTTCACCCACGCCGGCAACGGGCCTGCCGTGACCGCCAGCGACATCGTCGGCCCGGCCAGGGAGGCCGAGGAGCTCTTCCACTCGAGCTGCCTGACACCGGCCACCGGCGCGACGATCCGCCGGCTCGCGGACCTGCAGCCGCGCACGCTGGCGCTCATGCACGGCTCGTCGTTCAACGGCGACGCCCCGCAGGCGCTGCGCGACCTCGCCGACCTCTACGACGGGTGGCTGCGCGCCGCCTTCCAGACGTAGCGCCCGAGGTAACGGCCGCCCTGGTCACGGCCGCGGCCGTGACCGCGGGCTCCGGTGCTACGGAAACACGACCACGTAGAAGCTCCGGTCGGCGCCGCTTCCTGTCTCGTCGACGGTGGCGACGGCCAGCTCGGAGGTCGTGTTGGCGGCATTGGGGATGTTGCAGAAGCTCGTCGTGGGTCCGGCATCCGGCGCCCCACAGATCGCCACCTGCGCCCATCCCGTGCTGGTGAGGCCGCCGCGAACCGTTGCGAGCGCCGCGCGCCCGAGCAGGTCCTCGGCGAAATCGAGCACGTAGATGCCGGCGATCGCCTTGGCCTGCAGCGTGATGCCGCCGGACTGGGCGAGGATCTCGGAGCCGTCCGCCGCCACCAGCGCCCAACGTACCTGCCGTGCGTACTCGCTGCCGTCGAGTCCATCGAGCATGTCGGCGTCGGCAGCGGTGTCGGCCGTGGCCGCCGACGGCACCTGCGGAAGCGTTGCGGCATCGACCGCGGCGCCGTCGATCAGCACCTGCGTCTCCTTCGCCTTGCAGGCCCCGTCCCGGAGTTTCACGCGATTCTTGCGCTGACAGGCGACCGCGGCCGCCTCACCCGTCGCCGGGACGGCCAGTGCCCCCGTCACGATCAGTGCTCCGAGCGTTCCCAACCATCGTCCACGTACGTCCACCACCGCATCCTCCTCGTGATTGATTGAGGCCCCAGTGTAGCGGAGGCGGCGACGGGGCAGAAGCGGCGCGTGGGACCATGGACGCGGCGATCAAGGACCCGCATCATCCTTGGCGCTGTCGAGTTCAGCGGAAGTGTTCACGCTTCACCCCGGCCATGGTCACGAAGGCGGCGGCCTGCGCCTTGCGGCAGGTGCGGCAGTGGCAGTTGCTGAGCGGGCTCGCCAGCTCGGTCACCCGCGTACGCGACGGCGCTGCACAGACAGCTACCAGTCAGCAGGGTGTCTCCCCCGAGACTTCGTCAACGCAGGCACCCGGAGAGGCGGATGCCCTGCACTTCGAACGGCCCCTCGCTGAGCACCTGACCGGCTGCGTCCCGACAGATGAACCAATTCGGCTCGGGCTCTCCGAGGCCGAAGCGGATGGTGCCGGCGAACTCGCAGGTGGCGCCGCCTCGCCAGCGTGCGACGGCGGTGAGCCGGTCGCCGGCGACCTGGCCGCCAAAGCGTGCGCTCCTGCCGAAGCAGACCGGGGCGGGTCGGTTGCGCTGACAACGCCTGCGACGGAATCCAGGCACGGGCGGCCTCGCATCGTCCGCGTCCGCGAACGCCCGCAGCCTTCCCACCAGACGCCCTGGCCGCGGCCTGCCTCGTGTCGTCAGAGTCCAGTAGACGGGCACGTCGGGAGGCAGCGAGCTGATCAAGAGGATGCCCTTCGACGGCACGCATTCGGCCTGCACCGGCCCACACTCGGTGGTCACGCCGCCCTCCTGACACAGGCCGGCGAAGCCGCAGGGTCGGCATCCGTTGGCGGCCGCGGGGAGGACGCCGAGGCCGAGCAGGACCCCCGTGATGATTAGGAGCGATATCGGATGGAATCGCATCGTCCCGCACGCATCCGTAGCACGGGCAACCCCGAATTGCCGATCGTGGATGACGCGATGCGCTGAAGGCGGCAGGGCCGTCCGTTGGGCCGACCATCGTTGACACCCCGGACCACCGTGCAGGGGACCCTCGACTTCTATGGGCTCGTTCTCGTCCGTGACCGGCTGGTGATCAACGTGGACGACTCGCTGGGCGTCACCGGCAACGTCACGGTCTACGGGTCGGTCTGGACGGCGGGTCTCGACTTGATCGTCGGAGGTTCGGCGTTTCTCGTCTACAGCAGCCAGGCACTCCTGTTCGCCGATCAGGTCGCCGGCACGAGCTGCGAGACGTCCACGTGCGGTGACGGCGTTCGCACCTACGACGAGGAGTGCGACGACGGGAACGTCGAGGCCGGCGACTGCTGTTCCGCCACGTGTACGCTTGAACCCGATGGGTCCCCCTGCGACGGGGACACCTGCACCGACGACGCCTGCGTGCAGGGCACGTGCGCGGCGCCGCCCGTCGTCTGCGGCGCATGCCAAGCGTGCAGCCCCGGCGCCGGCTGCCTTCCCGCGCCGGCCACCGACTGCCGGCAGCCGGTTCCGCCCCACAGGGCGCGTCTCGCACTGCGCGACGACCCGATCGACGCCAACGACAAGCTCACCTGGAGTTGGCGCACGGGCGAGCTGGCCGAGCTGGCGGATTTCGGCGACCCGACTACGAGCGACGACTACACGCTGTGTGTGTTCAGCGGCGACGGATCGCCGACGCTGCTCCTGGGCGCCGTCGCCCCGGCCGGCGGCCTGTGCGGCGACCGGCCCTGCTGGCTCCCGCGCACGAGCAAGGGATTCGCATACCGCGATCCCCTCGCGCCCGCCGGCCTGGCACAGATCCGCCTCAAGGCCGGCGCCGGCGGCCGTGCCAGGATCAGGGTGGTGGGCAAGGGGGAGCACCTCGGCCTGATGTCCCTACCACTGCCGCTCCCGATCAGCGTCCAGCTCCGAGCCGACGACGGCACCTGCTGGGCACACTACTCCGCGACGGGCGTGAAGCAGGACGAGCGTCGCTTCCGGGGGCTGGCCCAGGCGCCGTAGCGTCGCCGCCCGAACAGTCAGGTCCGAAAGCCGCCAGCCCGCGCCCGCTGGGTGTGCTCGAATGCACGCCACATCGAGCGCAGCTCACGTAATGCTGGAGGAGAGACCACATGGACCTGAAAGTACGAGGCATCCCGACTGTCGAGGTCGCGCGGTTCCGCCAGGGCCAGCCCGACGCGAACGGCCAGCCGCCGCTGGTGCGCGTCGCCGAGGGCCTCGCAAACCCGTGCCGCCATTGCCTGGGGCTCATCGCCGAGGGCGAGGCGAAGCTCGTTCTGGCGTACCGACCGTTCGCCGCGCTACAGCCCTACGCGGAGACGGGGCCGATCTTCCTGCATCAGGACGAGTGCCCGCGGTACGACAGCCCTGCGCTGCCGGAGTGGTTCGAGTTTCTGGACCCGGCGATCGTGCGCGGCTACGGCGAGGACGACTGGATTCGGTATGAGACCGGCGACGTCATCCCAGGCAGGGACCTGACGGCGTCATGCCAGACGATCCTCGCGGACCCGACGATCGCATACGTTCATATCCGCTCGAAGTACAACTGCTTCCAGTGCCGTGTCGATCGCGATCGAGTGTGGTAGCCCTACTCGGTGCGGCGTAGTAACTCGACGTAGGGTGCAGCGCGTTCCACCAGGAGGCACAGGCCCTCGACGTCACGAACGACCACTTGCGCATCCTCGGGAAGAGCTAGCTCCACGAGCGACCGCGCGGCCCAGAGCTCACTGCCGACCTGAACCATCCCCTCCGGTGCGCACGCCCTGAGCACCACGCCCCGCTTGCCGATCATGGCCTCCGGTCCCGTCGCCGAGGGGGCATAGAATCTGCTGCCGACGAGGGTCCCGTGCCGGCGCTCGTGGGCCCGGATCCGAACGTAGAGCGTTCCCGAGGTCGCGAGTCCCATGGAGGCGACGCCGAGGAGGATCGCCAGGGTTCGATCGGGCGACAGGATCGCCATGAGGCCCCCGCGAAGTGCGGCTTGGGGGAGGAGGGCAGCCACGCCCGCGATGCACAGGAGCGAGAACGCGAAGCTGTCCACGAAGTAGAGGACGACGCGGTTGCCTGCGAAGATCCGGCGTCGGATCTGGCGCCACGTCAGCGCGCCGAAGAGGATGCCCAAGGCGAATCCGCCGGCGACGGATGTGATCTTTCCCCGGGTGTGCAGGTCGGGGACGAGCCACAGCAAGAGCAGGGTGCCGCCGTATGCGGCCAAGGCTGCCAACTGCTCCCCATGGACGGATGGACGCTCCACGGGTCACTTCACCCGCCACGGCGGGTTCAGGCGGTTCTCGCCGGCATGGTAGAGCCGCAGCTCGTGCCCGTCCGGGTCGCGCAGGTGCGCCTCGCGCCACAGGTAGAACATGTCGGTGGGGTCCTGCTCGAAGACGAGCCCCTTCGCCTTCAGCGCGACGACGCGCTCGTCGAGGTCGTCGCACTCGAAGAAGAGCTGTGCGCGGTCTGGGGGACGGGTGGGCTCGTTCTCGAGCACCTCGACCGACAGCGTCGTGTCGCCGTCCGGGAACACGAAGCGCGCGTAGCGCGGCGGGGTGTCGACGATCTGGACCAGGCCGAGGGTCCGGTAGAAGGCCTTGGAGCGTTCGAGGTCGGCGACGATGAGCGTGATGTGGTTGAAGCGCATGGTGGCTCTCCCCGCGCCATGCATCACTCCCCGCTCGGAATGCAACTGGGGGAGAGGACGGCGGATCGGTGCCCGGTGCGTTGCGTGCGCCTCACGGCGGTATCGTTTCCGGCGGGACGGATGACCTCGGACACGGCGTGGCATGCAGCAAGTGCGAAGCGGAGCGTGCCCGCGCTCAAGTCGATGAGGCGGGCCGCCGACAGCAAGGTCAGGGGACACCGCGGCGGCCTCCTGCGGTCGGCTCCGTTGCCGCGAGTCGTCGCCGTCCCTGCGGAACGATGTCGTCGTCGGTGCCGAGCCAGATGCAGTCGAGCCCGCGCCTGCTCCGTGCGAGCGC
>Ga0299906_10002186_pt1 | contig 16328 bp, 10 predicted proteins | sample RVTome_14_FD_200259 | JGI IMG/M metagenome (GOLD analysis project Ga0299906, IMG submission 200259) | Soil microbial communities from uranium-contaminated site in the Upper Colorado River Basin, Wyoming, United States - RVT145D125 (version 2) ...
CGAGATAGACGGTGTTGTCCTCGGCGAAGAGCGGAGCCGCGAGCCCGGCGAGAAGAGAAAGAAGGATCGTCTTTTGGATCATAGGGGGTGGATTCTAGGATCCACCCCCTATGGGATCAAACAAACCTACTCGGTGTTTCCCGTCTTCTTCACCGCTTCTAGCTCGAGCTGGATCACGACGTCGTCGCCCACCACCAGCCCGCCGCCGTCCAGGACCCGGCTCCAGCTCACGCCGAAATCCTTCCGATTCACGGTGGTCTCGGCGGTGAAGGCCGCGCGATCGTTGCCTCGGGCGTCTTTGACCGAGCCCCCGTACTCCGCCTCGAGGACCACCGGCTTGGTGACACCGCGGATGGTGAGGTCGCCCTCGAGCTTGACCTTGTTCCCGCTCACGAGCTCCGCTCTCTTGCTGGTGAAGCGGATGCGGGGGTGATTCGCGACGTCGAAGAAATCGGCGCTCTTCAAATGCGTGTCGCGGTCTGCTTCCCGGGTGTCGACGCTCGCGGCGTCGATGTCCGCCTCGGCCTTCAAGCTCGCGAGGTTCGCGGGGTCGAGATCGAACGTGGCGGTGAAATCCTTGAACTCTCCGGTGACGGTCGAGATTCCCAGGTGCCGGACCTTGAACAGGATCTGGCTGTGGGCGGGATCGACCTGGAACTCGTCCGCTGACGTCGCAGCCGGGATCAGAAGCGCGAGAAGCAGGAACCTTCGCATGGCGTCAAAACCTCCGTTTGGAACCGAGCCCGGAGCCATTATTAGCACAAGCCCATTTGCTCTATCCTCCCGCCATGACCAAGCTTCTCGCCGGCATGCTGCACCTTCCGCCCCTCCCCGGCGCGCCCCTCGGCCGGTCCTCCCTCGACGCCATCGAGAAACAGGTCCTCGCGGACGCGCGGATCCTTCTGGAAGCGGGATTCGACGCGGCGATCCTCGAGAACTACGGAGACGTGCCGTTCTTCAAGGACCGCGTCGAACCGGTGACGGTCGCGTCGATGACCCGGCTTGCCGCCGCCGTGCGAGGCGAAGCCGGAGCTCTGAGACTGGGCATCAACGTTCTGCGGAACGACACCCTGTCGGCGCTCGCCATCGCGTTCGCCGCCGGCGCCGATTTCATCCGGGTGAACGTTCACGTGGGAGCGACGGCCACCGATCAGGGAGTCATCGAAGGCCGCGCCGCCGATACCCTCCGTCTGCGCGCCGCGCTCGGAGCGGAGGTTGCGATCTGGTCCGACGTGCACGTGAAGCACGGACGGAGCCTGGCGCACCCTTCGATCGAAGGCGAGGCCGAGGATGCGGTTCTCCGCGGGCTAGCCGACGCCCTCATCGTGTCGGGACGAGCGACGGGCGAGCCCGCATCGCTCGAGGAGGTGCGCCTGGTGAAAGCGCTCGACCTCGGGGTGCCGGTCTACGTCGGAAGCGGCGTCAACGAGGAGAACCTGCGGGAAGTCCTCGCTTCCTCGGACGGGGTCATCGTCGGGACCGCCCTCAAAGAGGGAGGGCGCACGGCGAACCCCGTGGAGCGCGATCGGGCGCTCCGGTTCGTCGAGAAGGCCCGCGGTTGAGCATTCCTCCGGCTCTCAACGGGTTCCGATGCGCACGTTCGAGTAGATCGCCTGCTCCAGGGTCTCGTTACGGGGCGCGCCTCCGAGCTCGATCCAATGGGTCGAGGGTCGGTACGGGAACTCGTAGTTTCGCGTGAGGATCTCGACGCCGTCGAACAGCACCCGCACCCACTGGGTGTCGATGTTGAGGAAGTCGCCCCATTCCAGGCGGAAGCGATAGACCCTCTCCGGGTTCCAATCGGTGAAGTTGTATCCGATGTTGCGCTCCTGGCCCCTCGAGATCCAGCGCAGCCGCAGGTAGTCGAAATCGACGGTGCGGCGGTCCATCTTCTGGAGGTGAACGCGGTAGGGATTCGTGGTGTAGTCGCCGCGCGTCGGGTCCCACATGACCAGCAGCATGCGCTTGTCGGAGCGCGGGTTCGGCTCCTGCAAGTTGGTCACGTCGAACTCGACGAAGCCGCTCACCAGGGTCGGGATCTCGTAGCGGATGTAGGCCGCCGCGTTCGTGGCCAGCCATCCGCGGGCGTTGAAGTCTCCACCCGAGACTTCTCCCACCGAGGTCCCGTTCGTAAGGGGATCGGCCACGATCAGGCCCGATGACGAGGCCCCACCTCGAAGGAGGAAGCCCTCCTGGACGCGGAGGTTGGCGGTCGCCGACCAGGGACCGACTTCCCCCGTGGCGCTCGCGCGCGCCCTCCAGTAATACGTGACGAGACCCGTCTCATCGACCTGGCCTCCAAGAAGGGGCTCGGGCACGCGCCAGGACGTGGCACCGCCCGTCCCTTGCGCGATGCCTTCCTCCGCGGCCAGCTGGTTGGTGAAGCCGGAATCGGCGGCGACCTCGAACCGGTAGGTCGGTTCGCCGACTCCGCCGGTTGCGTTTCCAACCGTCAGCGTCTGAGCGTTCCCGGACACGGTGGCGCCGGCTGCCGGACTCTGAATGGTCGGCGCGGAGAGCGAAGTAGAGGTTGGGGAGTCGCTTCCACAGGAGAGCGCAGTCGCAAGGAACAGGGACAGGATCGGGATCTTCCGGGTTGGGTTCATCGGGAGGGTCCTCGGGTGATCGTTCTTCAAGATGCGGGTGAGGCGCGGTTACCCCACCACCACAGTATGGGCACGAGTGCGATCAAAGAAACTGCGATCGCCATCACGCTGGGCGGAGGTGGGCCCAGGAGATTCGCGGCGTAGATGACGAGGAGAAGCGCCATCAGCCCCCAGAATCCTTTGCCCGGGGCCCGGCTCTTCGCGTAGAGAACGACGGCGCCGAGAAAAAGAAGACCCTCGACCACGACCGTCGCGGCGACGGAGTACCAGAGACCGAGGCCGAGGTAAGGTCCGTTCGGAAGAACCGGCATGTCCGGGCGATGGCTCACGAAGTCCAGCACCCAGTGGCTCGCGACGAGCGCGAAGAGAAGTAAAGAAGCCCGCTTCGTCCGTCCCAGCCGGCGATAGACGAAGCCCGCCGCGAGTCCCCAGAGCAGAACCATCAGAAGGCTGTGCGACCAGGGATAGTGCACGAACCGAAGCGGGGTCACGGCCGTGTCCCCGGGTGCGATCTCGACTCTTTCGGCCCCGGCCAGGAGCAGGAAAGGCCAGATCGCGTCCGGGAGCTGGGCGGCGAGAAACGCCGTCCCCAGCGGAAGGCGAGGTTCAGCCCGGCTCGCCAGAAGTCCCGCAGCGAAGTGACCGAGGAACATGGCGCCATCCTATCACCCGGCTCGAGCTCCCTTTCATGCCCGTCCCTCTCCGAGGCTCGAGCACGGCGGGCGTGGCAGCGGACACGCCTCGACGAACCGACAATCCGGGCCGTAGGTGGCGGGTTCTGCCTCCCTTTGACGTAGCTCGAGACGTGGGAGAACCGCGCGAAAGGCAAAGTCGATGAAGCGCACGGACACCATCATTATTGGCGGTGGGCAGGCCGGTCTCGCCATGAGCCGGTGCTTGTCCGACAGGGCCGTGGACCACGTGGTCCTCGAGCGGGGCCGGGTAGGCGAGCGCTGGCGCTCGGAGCGCTGGGACTCGCTACGGCTTCTGACCCCGAACTGGCAGAGCCGCCTTCCTGGGTTTCGATACGACGGGCCGGACCCGAACGGGTACATGACCATGCCCGAGGTCATCGATTTCCTCGAGCGCTACCGCCGCTCGTTCGATGCCCCCGTGGAAGAAGGGACCCAAGTCCTCTCGGTTTCGCTACGGGAGGGGGGCTATCGCATCGCCACCGACCGGGGGATCTGGGAGGCCCCGACCGTCGTCATCGCCACCGGGCAGTGCGACACGCCGCTGGTGCCTGAGTTCGCCTCGAAGCTGTCGCCGGACATCGTTCAGGTCGTTCCGTCGAAGTATCGCAACCCCAGCCAGCTTCCCGAAGGCGGGGTCCTCGTCGTAGGGGCCGCCGCTTCCGGAATCCAGCTTGCGGAAGAGATCCACCTGTCGGGCCGATCGGTCACGCTCGCCGTGGGCCGCCATACGAGGCTTCCGCGCCTCTACCGGGGCCGGGACATTCTCTGGTGGCTCGATCAGATGGGAGTCTTCGCCGAGACCCACGATCAAGTTCAAGACGCGGAACGATCCCGCGGTCAGCCGTCCCTTCAGCTCGTGGGGCGGCCCGACAAGAGCTCTCTCGATCTCATCACGCTCCAGGACGAGGGCGTGAAGCTCGCGGGGAAGGTCATCGGTGCGGAAGGAGACGAGGTGTTCTTCGCCGATGATCTCGTCGCCTATACCGCCCGGGCGGACGTCAAGCTCGCTCGGCTGCTCAAGCGTATCGACGCGTACGTCGATACGACCGGGCTCGGCTCGGAGGTGGGTCCGCCCGAGCCCTTCATCCCGTTCTTCTGGCCCGCCCCCGGGCCGGATGCCGTCGATCTGCGCGCGCGAGGGATCCGCACCGTGCTCTGGGCCACCGGGTTCCGCCGGCGCTATCCCTGGCTCTCGGTCCCGGTTCTCGACGATCGGGGAGAGATCCGACACGAAGGGGGGATCACGCCGGTCCCCGGACTCTACGTCCTCGGGCTCCAGTTTCTCCGCCGGCGCAACTCGAATTTCATCGACGGAGTCGGCACCGACGCGATGGAGCTGGCCGAGCACATCGAATGTCTCCTCGAAGGCCGTGGAGAGCGGCTCCAATCTATTGCGGCCGGTGGCGGGTTTCCGCCACCGTAGCGTATATCCCCATGGTGAGAGACGTCATCGACATTCAAGGAGGAAGCGAGAAAATGTCACAGCAGACGATGGAGGCCCAAGGGGCCAAGAAGGCCACCAAGGCCGTGAAGGAAAGAGGACCGCTGAACGGCGTCGATACACCGACGCTCTTTGCGACCATCAACGCCGTGAGGGACCAGCCCGAGTTGGCCAAGTTCAAGTTCCGCGCGTCGAGCCGATGGCTCGAGGGAACGCACAGCCGGGCCAGGAGCGAGGGTTTCTTCGGAGCCGGCGGCGAGCACCAGCACGCCTCGGAGTGGCAATTCGACTCCGACCATCCCGCGGTTCTCGTGGGCAAGGACCAGGGACCCCTTCCGATCGAGTACCTGTTGTATGGGCTTCTCGCCTGCATCACGTCGGGGATCGGGAACATCTCCGCCGCGCGCGGGGTGAAGCTCACCGAAGTCGAGTCCCGCATCGAGGGCGACATCGACCTTCGAGGGATCCTCGGACTCTCGAACGACGTCCGCAACGGCTACCAGGGCCTCAAGGTGAGCTTCAAGATCAAGGGCGACGCGCCGAAGGAGAAGCTCCGCGAGATCGTGGAGCAGTCCCGCGCCCGCTCGGCGGTCTACGACGTGCTCAAAAACGGCGTACCGATCGACATCGCCATCGACGCGCAGTAAAGAGTCGTCCTCAGGGTCGCCGGCCCTTCGCTCGAAGGGGGGCCGGCACCTCGGCGCTGACGGTCCTCGTGTGGGTCCGCTCGGCCCGAGCAGGTCCGCCCCGATCGCGCTACGATTCCTCGAGGAACGGAGGTGGCGAACGATGAAACCGACTCTCGTGCGACTCACGCTGGCTCTGGTTGCAGCGTCGGCAATCGTCGCGGGTGCTGGATGCGGGACACGAGGCGACTCCTCGCCGGCTCCCGGACCCAAGGCAACGGCGCACTATCTCGCCAACGAGGGAGTCCTCATCGCGACCGGCGAGACCCGGATCGTCTTCGATCCGCTCTTTCGAAACGACTTCGGAACCTACCGACTGTTGCCGGAGGAGCTCGAGCGCGCGCTCTTCGCCGGGGAGCCGCCGTTCACGGGGTTGGACGCGGTGTTCATCAGCCACTACCACGAGGACCATTTCTCCCCGGGCGACGTCCTCCGGCTCCTCAGAGAGCGTGAAGAGCTCCGGCTCTACGCACCGGCTCAGGCGGTGACACAGATGAGACGCATCGCCGGTGGAAACGATGAAGGCGACGACGTCTTCTCCAGGGTGACGGAGATCCGGCTCGAGTACAAGGACGCGCCGACGGTCATCGAAACGGGCGACCTGATCATCGAAGCGGTGCGGATCCCGCACACCGGCTGGCCGGACCGGCAACTGGACGTGGAGAACATCGCCTATCGGGTGACGCTCGACGAGTCGACCACGGTAGCGCACCTCGGAGACGCAGACACCAGCGACGTTCATTTCGCTAACGACGCTCTCTACTGGACGCGCCGTCCCCTCGACGTGGCATTTCCGCCCTACTGGTACTTCCAATCGGAGGACGGCCGGCGGGTTCTCGAGGAAAGGTTGAAACCCAGGCAGGCGGTGGGCATACACGTTCCCGTCGAGATGACGAACCGGGCGGAGCGTCCTCTCGAGCTCGCGGACTATGACCTGTTCGTTTCACCCGGCGAAACCCGGGACATCCCCTGAGCAAGGGGATCTCGTCACCCGCGGGGAAATCGAAACCGCTCTCTCTGGGGCGGCTACGTGAAATGATCTCTTTGCAATTCGGTAGAGCCGCCCCCGTGCGCTAAAATTCCCGCCTAGTGTCTTTCGATGCCCGCGAGTTGGACCGGGCGGAGCTGCTCCGGTCCTTCGACGCGATCCGATCGAGAACGCGGTCGATTTTCGACCTGGTCGCGCCCGACTCCTACGACTCCCGGCCCATCCCCCTGCGCAACCCGATCGTGTTCTACGAGGGCCACCTCCCGGCATTCAACGTGAACACCCTGTTGAAGAAGGGCCTGGGCCGGGAAGGCGTCGACCCGGCGCTCGAGCGGATTTTCGAGCGCGGCATCGATCCCGAGGACGAGAAGACCGCCGCTCCCCGGGGAAACGTGTCGAGCTGGCCGGCGCGCGACGAGGTGCTGCGCTACGCACAGGCGGCGGACCGGGCGATTCGCGACGCTCTCGAGAACGCTCCGCTCGAGAGCGACGAAAGGCCCGCTCTCCGGCGCGGTGAGGCGGTGTTCGCGTCGATGGAGCACGAGCTGATGCACCAGGAGACGCTTCTCTACATCCTGCATCAGCTCCCGCCCGATCAAAAGCGCAAGCCCCGAGGACCGGCCCCCGAGCCGGGCGTCCCGGCGCCCCGGCCCGAGACCGTTCGGGTTCCCGCGGGCAGCGCCGTCCTCGGTGCGTCGGTCGAAACCACGCGGTTCGGCTGGGACAACGAGTTCCCCACTCTCGAGGTCGAGGTGCCCCTCTTCGAGATCGACGTCTACGACGTCACCAACGAGCAGTTTCTCGACTTCCTGGAGGCCGGCGGCTACGAGCGGGAGGATCTCTGGACGCCGGAGGATTGGCGATGGGTCCGCACGGCTCCGATCGAGCACCCCCTCTTCTGGACGCGGCGCAACGGGGATTGGCAGTGGCGCGGTCTCTTCGAGGATCTCCCTTTGCCGCCGGGCTGGCCAGTGTACGTGACGCATGCGGAGGCCTCGGCCTACGCGCGGTGGCGGGGGAAACGCCTTCCGACCGAGGCCGAGTTCCATCGCGCGGCCTACGGGACCCTATCGGGGAAGGAGCGCTCCTTCCCGTGGGGCGACGAGCCTCCTGACGGCTCTCGCGGCAATTTCGGGTTCGTCCGATCGGACCCCGTGAGGGTCGGCTCGTTTCCCGCGGGCGAGAGCGCGTGGGGCGTACAGGATCTCCTCGGAAACGGATGGGAATGGACCTCGACGGTCTTCGAGGGCTTCCCCGGCTTCCGTCCGATGGCTTCCTATCCCGAGTACTCGGCCGACTTCTTCGACGGCCGGCATTTCGTTCTGAAAGGCGGCTCGCCGGGGACGGCGGCGGAGCTTCTACGGCGTAGTTTCCGGAACTGGTTCCGTCCGCACTATCCCTACGTCTACGCGACGTTCCGCTGCGTCTCCGCGGAAGCGGTTTGAGAGGGGGGTTTCGTGCGTACTTCTCCGGCAAGACACGAAGCCCTCGATGATTTCGCCGACGAGGTCCGCCGCGATCTGGCGCTTTCGCCGAAGCAGCTCCAGTCGAAATATTTCTACGACGCCCTGGGCTCGTGCCTGTTCGAGGCGATCTGCCGTCTGCCGTGGTACGGAATCACCCGGGCCGAGCAAGAGCTCCTGAGCCGTCACGCGGACTCCATCCTCGCGCGGTTCCCGGCTCCGACGGCGGTGGTCGAGCTCGGATGCGGAAGCGGGGAAAAGCTCGCGATCCTGGCGGAGGCCGGTGCGAAGCGCGGCACGGTCAAACAAGTGCAGCTCATCGACATTTCCCCCACCGCCATCGAAGCCTCCACCCGCGCCCTCCGCCGGTTTCGGCAGCTCTCGGTCGTGGGGCACCGGACCACCTACGCCAGCGGCCTCCGGCTCGTGGCGGAGCACCGGAGGGACGATGCGGCGACGCTGGTTCTGTTTCTGGGATCGAACATCGGGAATCTGGATCCACCCGCGGACGAGGAGTTCCTCTCGAGCATCCGGGCGACCCTCCGCCCCCGCGACGGGCTCCTCCTCGGAACCGACCTGGTGAAACCCGAGCCGGACCTTCTCGCGGCTTATGACGACCCTCTGGGGGTGACCGCCGCGTTCAACAAGAACGTCCTCGTCCGCATCAATCGGGAGCTCGGCGGCGGGTTCGATCTCGGCGCCTTCGAGCATCGGGCGATCTGGAACGGCGAAGCCCGAAGGGTGGAGATGCACCTGGTCAGCACCCGCGACCAGAAGGTCCGCATCCCCGGCGCCCGCTGCACGGTGTCATTCCGAAAGGACGAGTCCATCTGGACCGAGAGCTCGTACAAGTACGAGCCCCACCGCGTACTGGCGCTCGGCGCGCGCGCCGGCTTCACGCGCTGGGCGCAGTGGGTCGACCCCGAGGCTCGCTTCGCCCTGACGCTCTTCGGAGTCGAGCCGAAGGGACGCTAGCGCGATTCGCCCAGGACCTCGAAGCGCCGCGACAGCCGGTTTCCCGCGCCGTCGATCACGGTCACGACGTGGGCTCCGGGGGCGACGTCCAGAGCCTGCTGGTGGAAAGTGTCCGTCGCGCCGAGGTACCGATCGTCGAGATGCCAGAAGAGCGTCGCGCCGGGCTCCCGGTGGACCGCCTCGAACACCGCGCGGCCCTTCTTCCCTCCGAGGTCCAATGGAATGTAGAGACTCGTCCCCGCGTGGGGGTAGAGAAAATCGATGGGGGCGTCGGCCGCCTGAGCCGCGCAGTCTTTCCGATGAGGCGGAAGCGCGCGGTACTCCGCGTGGTGCTTCCGGAAGTAGTACTCCTGGCCCGGAGGAAGCACGAACCAGGAGCGGTGCTCCATCCGTCCGGGAGACTCGCAGTCGCCATCGACGCGGAACCGGCCGGTGTCGTCGAGGTGCACGAGCCGGTTATGCGGGCTCGGCTCCTCGAAGTGGCTCTCGCGCGGGACCCACTGCGTTTCGGTCTCGCAGCCTCCGGCAGCCAGAAATCCGTCGTTCCCGCAGATCTCCACCTGCTTCAGGAAGAGGTAGGGGGGATTGAGCCACTCCGATTCACCGAGACGGCCGAACAGATCGAAGAGGAGGGGAGCCGCGGCCGAGGCGCCCGTCAGGTTCGGGCTCCCCTCTCCGCTCGCGTTTCCCACCCAGACGCCAACGGTGTGCCGGCTCGTCGTTCCGATCGCCCAGCCGTCTCGCAGCCCGAAGCTCGTTCCCGTCTTCCACGCGATGGGAGAAGAGCTCTCGAAGTTCCGCCAGTGGCCGTCCTCGCCCGGCCGCGTCACCTCGGTAAGAGCTTCGAGCGTGAGCCACGCGGCCCCTGGTCCGATCTCGGCCATTCGTTCGGACGCCTTCTCCTCTCCGCGCAAAACCGCAAGGCGCCGGTAGGGTCCCCGAGGCGTCTTCCGCCCGGCGATGGCGGCCAGGTTTCCGTACATCGCCGTCACGTCCCAGAGCGTTCCCTCGCCGCCTCCGAGAAACAGCGTGAGCCCGTAGTCGTCCGGAGGACGAAAGAGCGTCGTCATTCCGAAGCTCTCGAGGAGCGCCTGGAACCGCTCGACGCCATGCCGCTTCAGCATGTGGACCGCGGGAACGTTGAGAGATTGCGCGAGCGCCCTCCGGGCGGGAACGGCTCCGCGGTACGAGCGATCGAAGTTCTCGGGCATGAACCCCGCATACTGGACGGGCACATCGGGAACGAGGGTTGCGGGAAGGATCTCTCCCGCCTGGACCATGGCGGCGAAGAGAAACGGCTTCAGGATGCTTCCCGTGCTTCGCGGGCGGCGCACGACGTCGACCGCTTCGCCCCGATCCTCTCCTTCCGGCGGAACTGCGTTTCCGACGTACGCCAGGACCTCGAAGGAGACGTTGTCCATCACGAGAACGGCGGCGTTGTGAATCCCGCGGGAGCGAAGGCCCTCCGCGTGGCGCTCGACCGCCTCTTCGGAGACGCGCTGGAGCTCCGCCGAGACCGTCGTCTCGAGCCGGTGGAGCTTCCCGCTCGACTCTTCGATGAGAGTCGAAAGAAGATGCGGAGCGTACGCGGGGAGGGGATGGGGGCTCGACGGCAGCGGCTCGAGGAGCGCGAGCTCGAGGTCGAGGGGGCTCATGTGACCCTGTCTCTCGAGCTTCTGCAGGAGCGCGTCGCGCTTCTCCCGAAGCCTCTCGCGGTTGCGCCCGGGATGGACGAGCTTCGGGGCGTTCGGAAGCACCGCCAGGGTCGCGCTCTCCGCCCACGAGAGCTCGTCGGGGGGACGGCCGAAGTAGCGCCACGAAGCCGCCTCGAGCCCCACGACGTTGCCGCCGAACGGAGCGTGGCTCGCGTGAAGCGCCAGGATCTCGCTCTTGCTGGCTCCGAGCTCGAGCCGAACGGCGAGAAGCGCCTCGGCGAGCTTCTCTTGGTAACTCCTCTCGGGATTCCGGCGCGCGAGACGGATGACCTGCATGGTGAGAGTGCTCCCGCCGCTCACGATCCTTCGCCGGGAGAGGTTGAGGGAGAGGGCCCGCGCCGTCGCCAGCGGGTCCACCCCAGGGTGCCGGTAGAAGCGCTTGTCCTCGTAGGCCACGAGCGCGGTTGCGAACTTCTCCGGCACTCGCTCCATGGGCGGGAAACGCCACTGGTCGTCGTCCGCGATGCGCGCGCCGAGGAGCTTCCCCTCCCGGTCCAGCATCACGAACGACTCCGGCTCCGAGAACAAAGGATCCGGGAGGCATTTCCAGAAACCGATCGCCGCGCTCAGGATGAGGACCAGGGCGGCGGCCGTAAAGGGCTTTCGCTTCACCGCCGGCCCTCCTCTGTCACCTGGACCCAGGCGCCGCGGGTGCGGGCGTTCTTCGTCGAGTCGTACATCGCTTCGACCGACACCGCCGGGAGGTAGTACCGGCCGAGATAGGCCGCGTTGAGACGGGTCGCGAAGCGCTTCGACTCTCCGGGATTGAGCCCGAAGTAGCGATAGACGCGGTCGTCGCGAACGTCCTCGTAGTCGAGCCCGCGCTGGGCCCTGGACTCCGCGGGATCGAGCCGCGAGGAGAGGATCTCCCATCCGGAGGGGAACACGTGCGAGAGCGCCAGATTCTCGACCCTCGCGCCCGTCGTATTTCCGACGCTCACGTGGGCGATGAAGTCCTCGCCCTGAGCGAGCTTCTCGATTGCGACCTCCTCTCCTTCGGAGTCGGTGAAGCTCACGTCGAGCGTGAGGCCGGAGGAGGCCGCGTCCTCTTCGCCCGCCTGGGCAACTCCGCGCATCACGACGTTCGCAAAGAGCCTTCGGTTCGAAGGGTTCTGGACGCGAAGAACGCTTCCGGCATCGGGGAACTCTCGAAGGACGCTCGTCGCGATGGGCGCCGCCATCGCCACCGTTTGTTTTCTTCGGGAGTCGATCTGGTATTCGAAGCTCGGCGTCCCGAGATCGACTCCGCCCGTGAAGCGGGCCATGGCCAGAAGCGCCATCGAGACCGCGTGGGTGCTGTGCCACTGGTCGGAGGCGATCTCGCTGGACACGCGGGAGGCGAGCTCCTGAAGACCGTCTTCTCTCTCGAGGGTCACCATGGCGTTCAGGATGAGAGCCCGGTCCCGGAGGCTCGAACCGAACGTGGCGTCGGGCGCGATGCCGTCGTCGACGACTCCGCGGTCGCCGCTCGCCAGCTCGAAGGCGGCGGCCCCAAGACCGGCGAGGCGGTAGGCCGCCGCGAGCTGCCATTTCTCGACGGCGGTGAGCCCGCCGCTCTCGCGCAGGCGGTTCATCGCTCCGAGCTCCGGCTGGCCCGCGAGCGCGAGGGTGTAGAGCCGGTACCCTTGATCGAGGCGGGACACGGGGCCCTGCGGAGACCACGACTGGGCCGCCGACTTCTGGTGTTTTACCCAGGAGGCGAGCATCGGCGGCGGCACGGCGTATCCGAGCAGGTTCGCCTCCACCAGAAAATGCCCGGCATAGCTCGTGACCCAGGAGTTTCTGGGATCGTTCCCGGTCTCGACCCAGAACCCGCCCTGCCAGTACAGGAAGCTACCCGCGGGGTTTTGAAACCCCCGGAGCCTCTGGATGCCGGCGCGGATGTTGCCCTCGATCTCCTTTTGCCGATCGGGCTCGAGCCGGAGGAGCTTCGGGAGATACAGCTGAGGAAATACCGAGGACGTCGTCTGCTCGAGACAACCGTGGGGATAGCGCACGAGGTAGTCGAGGCGCCTCTCGAGATCGAGTGGCGGCACGGCGGCGACCTCCAAGGTCACGGCGTTCGTCCCCGAGATCCCGTGAGGCTGGACCTGCGGCTCCCAGGCCTCTCCCGGCTCGAGCATCTTCCGCACCGCGCGGGTCGTGGGCGGATTCGCGCTCCGGAGGTCGAGATGAACTTCGGAGCTCGCCCGGTGGGCGCCCGACGCCGCGCGGAAGCGCACCGTCGATTTTCCCACGCGGTCCTTCGCGCGCAGCTTCAGGAAAACCACCTTCTCGCCCGTGCCGGTGAACGAGGCTTTCACCGTGCTCGGCCCTTCGACCTCGAAGAGCTCGTCGGGCGCGATCTCGACGCTCACGTCCCGGATGGAATCCTCCATTACGAAGAGAGACACCGGTACCGTGAGCTCTTCCCCGGGGCCGATGACGCGGGGAAGGGTCGCGAGGAGCATGAGAGGCTGGCGCACGAATACCGACTTCTCGGTGGAACCGTAGGCCCCGTTCGAGCCGGCGACGACCATGACCCGCACCGAGCCCACGTACTCGGGGATCGGAAACTGATGCTGCGCGCTCTTTCCCGCCGGGAGCTGGAACGGTCCGAGGAATCTCACGACGGGAGGAAATCGCCGCCGCTCGCGGCCGTCGTCCCGCAGGTTGGAGACGTCGCTACCGCCGAGGGCGAGAAGCCGCTCGATCTCGCCGCCGTACGCGCCGACGACGTCGTCGAAGAGGTCCCAGGTCGTGACCCCGAGCGCCTCCCTCTTGTAGAACTCCTGATGGAGGTCGGGGGTCTTGAAGCTCGTGAGCCCGAGGAGCCCCTCGTCCACCACGGCGACGGTGTAGGTCATCGCGCGGCCCCGGGCTTCGGACACGGTGACGCTCGCCGTCGAGCTAGGCTTCCACTCGGTCGGCGCCTCGAGCTTCGGCTCGAGAAGCGTCTCGGGATCGCGGACTAAGAGAGGAAGAAAGCCGTAGAGCCGGATGGGCCGATCGTTGTCCTTGCCCGCGTGCGGCTGGACGAGGGTGACGCCGACGTAGACGTTCGGGGTCATGCCCGTTGTCACCGGAATCTCGATGAGGGGCGCCTCGCCCTGGAGCTCCACCCATCGCTTCTGAAGGACCCCGGTTCCGTTCTCGAGAGTCACGAGCGCGCGGCCCTGGCTCGCCTGCGGAAGCCAGACCCTGGCGACCTCTCCCACCGTGTACTCTTTCTTGTCGGAGACGAAGGTGAGAGCGTTCGCGCCGGGGCCCGCCTGCTCGAGCGCCCGTCCGGCCCACCCCGGCCAGTCGATGTAGAAGACCCGGCTCGCGCAGTGCCCGCGCTCGCCGTCGCAGGCTCGGACGAGATAGCGCCCCCACGCGGGGTAGGCGATCCGGAACTGCCACTGGCCCTGACCTCCGGCCGTCGCCACCTTGCCGGTCGCGATCGCCTGCGTGTGGGGGGCGGCGGCGTAGTTGGCGAGCGACTCGCCCGACTGGTCCCACCACCACTTCCACTGGATCTTGAACAGAGAGACGTCGACCGCCTCGATCGAAACGGGCTGCCCGTCCGCCGACAGGCTCGCGATCTCGACCGCGTGGTCGACGTCGGTCAGCAGCATGTCCCGGGTGGCATCGCCTTTGGGGAGCTTGATTCCGAGGAACCGATCGTAGGGGCTGAGGGGAAGACTTTCGTAGCTGACGCTGAAGGCCCCGCCGCTTTCGAAGACGCGCGAGCTGAAGCTCGCTCTCAACATTCCGGGCGCCTTCTGGTCCAGACTCATCGGGGCGCGGAACCGGGCGCTTCCGTCCGCGTCGAGCTTTCCCTCGAAGAGGACTTCCGGCTCGGCGCGGAACTCGCGCGTGGGATCGTCGAAGGTGAAGTCGGCGGCCCGGCTGAAGCGCGTGGGGACCGGATCGAGCCTGGCTTCGACCTTCGCCTCGAGGCCCGAGGCTTTCGCCCCGCTCAGCCACTGGCCGAAAAGCTCGCCCTTCAAGGGAAGGTCCGCGGGCTCGAGGCTGTCCTTGCCGAAATCGAGCTCGACCTTGAGCCGGTTCGGCATCACCGTCTCGATCTTGAGGGGCTTGGTAAAGACGCTCCCGCCGAGGCGCGCCCGCGCCGTCCACGAGCCCGTTGGAGCTTCCTCGCTGGTCTTCAGGGTGAACGCGTAGAAGCCCCTGAGAGGAGAGCTGTTGGTTTCAGTCTCGACGAGCTGGCCGAGAGGGTTGATGAGCTCCATCGTGACCGGATGATTCGCGGGTATGGAGTGGTCTTCGTCCTCGAGGACGAAGGTCAGATGGAGCTCATCGCCCGGGCGCCAGACCCCCCTCTCGCCGTAGATGTGGCCCTTGGTCCCGGAGCTCACTCTCTCGCCGCCGACGTCGAAGTGGCTCACCGGAAGGGAAGTGCCGTCGGACAGCTTCAGATAGCCGCGCTCGCCGCCCTTCTCGGCGAGAAGATAGAAGGGCTTCCCCCCCTCGATCGAAGTCTCGATCGAAGCGAAGCCGCTCGGATCGCTGACCGCGCTCGCGAGGGACTGGTTCTGGAAGTTCTTGACAGTGACCTCGACCCCCGGAAGCGGCCTCGAAGTCCTGAGGTCCGTGGCCACGACCAGGAGCTTTCCCCTTCGATCGCGTTTCGCGAGAAGGCCTATGTTCGAGGAGACGAAGTTCCTCGAATCCGACACCCCGGTCGCGTACTGGTAATAGGCGTCCTTACAGGGATCGTTCCGGTCGGTCCAGCGGTTTCCATCGGCGTCGTAATAGCTCTGGTAGTAGTCCCATTGGCTCCTGTCCCGGACGTTCAGATCGTCGGCGCTCTCGGGGGGAGGCTCGGAATCCGGCTCCAGGGGAGGAGCCTCGGCGCAGGGATAGCTCGAATCCGTCCTTCGAATCGAGAGCGTCAGCCGGAAGAGACCGCCAGGATTGTCGCGGAAGAGATCCGTGGCGTCGAGGCTGTAGCGATTCCACTGGTTGGGCTTGGGCGAGGAAAGAGGCACCGTGCGGCGCCAGAGGTAGCGGCCGACGCGGCCGAGCTCGCTCGCTCCGTCGAGCTTGTTCGCCTGAAGGAACTGGCCCACGTTCGGCTCGAAGACTCGAAACGCCGTCACCCGCACGGAACGCACGCCCACCGCCTCGAACGGGATGCTCAGAACCGGGTTCTCCGGAAGAATCACTCCCGTTCCCGCGAAGCGCACCTGCGGCTGCAGGCTCACGAAGGAGACGGTGTGCTGCGATCGAGCCTCGAGCCTGTCGCCGCGCCGGTTCCGGATTCCGGGCTCGAGGGTCACCGTCAGGTTCGCGGCAGCGATCTCAGGATAGAGGGTGAGGACGTTTCCCTCGATGCGGGCGGTGTGGCTTCCCTGGTCCAGGAGAACGAGGCCGTTCAGGTTCTGGGCGGGGTCGAGGAGATCGGAGAAGTACACGAGGACCGAGGCCTGCTGTTCCTGGAGAGTTTGAACCTGGGTGACCTGGAACCGATCTCGCGCGGGGATCTCGACCTCGCGGCTCCCCTCGACGTCGACGCCGAGGGCGCGCCCGTTCCAGGCGAGGCGGAGGTTCTTCGCGGCCGCCTGGCGCTCGAGCCCGGCGGCTTCGAAATCGTGGCGCCTCCCATCGGCGGCATGGCGCCAGGTCAGGGATCGGGTGGTGCCCAGATAGCTCGCAGTGAGGACCGACTCGACGGCGTCGGCTTCGGCGACGTCCGCCGTCGCGATCGAGCCGCGAAGCACCATGGTGCTTTCCTCCATCTCGGACGAGGAGAGACCGGCGACTTCGACCTC
>Ga0299906_10002187_pt1 | contig 16327 bp, 12 predicted proteins | sample RVTome_14_FD_200259 | JGI IMG/M metagenome (GOLD analysis project Ga0299906, IMG submission 200259) | Soil microbial communities from uranium-contaminated site in the Upper Colorado River Basin, Wyoming, United States - RVT145D125 (version 2) ...
AATGATAATCAGGAAACCCAGTATCACGACTGCCCAGTCCTCCGTGACGGTGAATCCTTTTTGTGACTTCAAATCTTCTGCAGGTTCAGCCATGACTACAATTTTTTATTTAATCAATCTTAATCCCTATAAATCAAACTAATATTAAGGACAAAGCCTAAGGCACGGGGGTGAAAAATGAAGGATGCCTTCTCGGGTAGTGAGCGCGAATCCTGGAATAATTATGTTTTCAAACAGGCCTGCCTGATCCTTTCTTCTTTATAAAGGAATAATTACATTTCGTAAGTTAGAGATTGAAGGATCTCGAATTTCTGACATCGATTCAAATAACGCGGGTTATGCTATCAAAAAAATGCCAATATGCGTTGCACGCTTTAATCTATCTGGCGGAGCAAGTTGAAGGGACTGCGGTAACGATTGGTGAAATTGCGACGGAGAAAGCCATACCGAAAAAATTTCTTGAAGCTATTTTGCTCGACTTAAAAAATGCGGGCATTTTGGGTAGTAAAAAAGGCAAGAGCGGTGGTTATTTTCTCTTGAAGGATCCGAAACGAATTTCCATCATCGAGGTCATCAGGGAAGTCGATGGCGCCGTTGCCATGTTACCCTGCGTCTCACTTAATTTTTATGATAGCTGTGGAATGTGCGCCGACGAAAAGACCTGTAAGATCAACAACTTGTTTGGCCAGGTGCGTGATGCCACACTCAAAATCCTGTATTCAAATACCGTGGCGGATTTGGCAGACTCCCATAAATCCCTGGGAGCCGCACCGGTTGAAGGCCAGTAGTCTAGGGTTACTTCGTCTGCCGACACATCCGGGCGACCCTTTGATTTATCTTACGAATCCAGCGGCAACTCCACCATCCACATTAATAACATTGCCCGTTGATTTGGAAAGCAATCCACCTACCAGCGCGAAGCATGCATTGGCTATGTCAACGGGTAAGATTATTTCATTAAGCAGCGTCCGCTTCGCGTAAAATTGTGGCAGTTCTTCAACCTTGACACCGTATGCCTTTGCCCTGCCCTCAGCCCAACCACTCGACCAAATTTTGCTATCAGTAATCACGGCATCCGGATTAATCACATTTACGCGAATCTTGTCGGCTCCCAATTCGGCGGAGTTGAGCCGGCTTAAGTGTAGTTGAGCTGCTTTGGCCGACCCATAGCCGGCATTGTTGGGTCCGGAGACAAGCGCGTTCTTGCTGACGATGTTAATCACATCGCCACCAAGATCCTGCTTCCTCATGGAATTGACGGCAGATTGTGTCATCAGGAACTGACCCTTCACCAGAACGTCATACAAGAGGTCCCAATCTTTTTCCGTATGTTCTTCGAGTGGTTTTGAGATGGATAGCCCGGCGTTATTTACAATAATGTCAATGCCACCGAACGCAAGGGCAGCGACACTCATCGAATCTTCAATTTGCTGTTTGCTGGTAACATCCAGCAGCGTAGTCGTAAAGACATCCTTTCCGTATTCGGCAATGAATTCCGATTCGGCTTCCTTTAAGCGATCCGAGTCATTATCGCTTAAAATAACACATGCTCCTTCGTCGGCGAATCGCTTCGCAACAGCCTTACCTATTCCTCCTGCACTTCCGGTGACAAGCGCAATCTTACCCGACAGTGCTTTCGGTTTGGGCATGCGTTGCAGCTTGGCTTCTTCCAGTAACCAATACTCAATATTAAATGCTTCCTGACGCGGAAGTGACGTATACTCCGATATTGATTCGGCACCCTTCATCACGTTGATCGCATTGATATAGAATTCTGATGCCACACGTGCCGTCTGTTTGTTCCTGGCGAACGTAAACATGCCAACGCCGGGATATAAAATGACAACCGGGTTAGGATCACGCATCGCCGGACTATTTTGATGTTTACACGTTTCGTAGTAGTCCGCATACATCTTACAATAGTCATCAAAAGCAGGCGCCAGTTTTGCTTTCAGCGCTTTTGTATCCGAAAGATCTTCTTTTGAATCCAGGTCTAAAACCAGCGGACTGATCTTTGTGCGAAGGAAATGGTCGGGACAACTTGTTCCCATCGGAGCTAACCGGTCCATATCCTTTGAGTTTGTAAATTCCAGGACGCGTTCGTCGTCGCTGAAATGTCCTATCATCGGAGTTTGACGTGAACAAAAACCTCGCAGCACGGGGGCGATCGCAGATGCTTGTTGCAGCCGTTGATCCTTGTCGAGGCTTTTGATTTTTTGCCCACCGAAAACAGGTCTCTTTTTGCCGTAATTATCCTCGAGATATTGGGCACACCGTTCAATGACTTCCAGCGTATTCACATAGCTTTCATAGGCGGTGTCACCCCAGGTAAATAATCCATGCGAACCAAGCATAATACCACCTATCCCGGGGTTTTCATCCAGACATTGTTTTAATTTCAGTCCCAGGTCGAATCCAGGCCTCTGCCACTCAACCCATCCGATCGTGCCGTTGAAAAGTTCTTTGGTTATTTTTTCTCCGTCTTTGGCTGCTGCAATCGCAATGGCGGCATCAGGATGTAAGTGGTCAATGTGTTTGAATGGCAGGAAGCCGTGCAGGGCTGTGTCAATAGAAGGTGCCTTCGAGTTAAGGTCATAGATGCAATGGTAAAATAGTTCCACCATTTCATCCTCAAACTCAACACCACGGTATATGTTCTTTAACGCAAGAAGTCGCTCAACATACAACGCGGCAAGGCCACTTCGCTTCAGCGTTCCTATATCTCCACCCGATCCCTTAACCCACATTACTTCCGTTTCCTTTCCAGTCAGGGGGTCAATCGCCATGGCCTTGCAGGAAGTATTTCCCCCGCCATAATTTGTCAGACGCAAATCGGCGCCAAGAATATTGGAGCGATAAATAAGAAGGCCAACTTCATCCCCGGCCAGTCCTTCTGCTTTCTTTTCATCCCACAAGTAACTTACGTGGCTGAATCGAGTTGTTACATTTGCTGACATACTGTTAAGTTTTATGATCAATTATTTAATTGCATTTCCATATCCAACGACAAATACCGAAAGAATAATTGTAGTAATACCAGTAATAATCGTTGCTCGTGTCTTCGGGCTGACGCCGTGCCATTCTTTTAAGATAATACCCCACATGTTTGCGATGAGAATTATAAAAGCCATATGCAGGATCCATGAACTGGCACCATTGCCAAGTTTGCTTTCTCCCATTCCATAAAAAAAGAACTGTAAAAACCAGGTGGTACCTGCCAATGCCGCGAACGCGTAGTTCGGAAACAACGGAGTCTTTGAATTGGTGTAGTCGCCAAATGTCTTATTCCTGGCGTTCAAAATCATACACCATATCAGATTCGTCGTAAGTCCTCCCCAGAGTAGCACAACATAGGTAACGTTATTTTGGTAAAGCGTATTCAATCCGAGTGACACCGCCTGCTCTGCCATCGGTTTCCCTGCCTCAATTCCGAAATTAAAACAAGAGCTTAAGATACCAGAAGTCACGGCGACAACCAACCCCTTCACCAGATTGAATTCGGCAACACTTTTCTTTTTGTCCTCTTCATTCATTTCGCTTTCCTTGAGAACACCCGCCCGCCCGCAAATGTATATCCCCGCCAGGCATAACACTACCCCCAGCAACACCACCTGCCCCCAGGTTGTCGTTAGCAATTCCACAAAAGTAGTTTTCCCAGGCGCCGGAAAAAAATTATAATAAATAGAAGGAACCAACGCGCCAAACGCCGAACAAAAGCCAAGAACCACAGAGTTGCCCAGTGACATTCCCAGGTAACGAACTCCAAGCCCATACGTCAACCCACCAATGCCCCACAAAACGCCAAATAGGATTGTATAAAGTATCGTCGATGAAGATGCAGTCTTAATTATATCAGAGAAACCCGGTAGTGTAAGCCAGGCTGCCAGTGGAGGGACAATCAGCCAGGAAAACAAGCCCCCAACAATCCAATAGCTCTCCCACGCCCAGTCCTTTACCTTTTTGAATGGCATATAAAAACTACCCGAAGCAAAGCCACCAATAAAATGAAATATTACTCCGAGTACTACGCCCATAAAATGTGATTTAGGAAAAGGTAATTGACAAATATAAAGGCAATTTTATTAATCACACATAGTACTCCATCATGCACTGTCATGGTTGAGGATCGTTATTACGTCTATATGATATAGAATACCAACTCCGTTTGAGAGCGATCTGCCGGGAAGCTGATTCCCTATTCTCTTGAGACCGGACCTTGACACTATGGAATATTAGATGGAGGATCAACATGGACTAAACTAGAAAAACTTTGAAATCAATGTTTTCATACGCGAATCCGGATGTTAAGAGCAAGGTTTTTGCATTTCGACCGGGATCGTCTTAATTAGAGGTATTTCTACTAAACTCTAAATGTCGTGAACGCCAACAAACCTGATGAAGCACTTCGACTCGCTTTTAAAATGAAATTGAAGCCAGGATGCGAAGCCCTTTACAAAGAAAGACATGATGCGATCTGGCCTGAACTAAGCGCCTTACTCCGCGAGAGCGGAGTTCATGATTACTCGATTTTTCTTGATGCGGAAACAAATACGTTATTTGCTGTGCAAAAAATTACCGGACCTCACGGATCGCAAGGTCTCGGCAGCCATCCGGTTGTAAAAAAATGGTGGGCGTACATGGCAGATATTATGGAGACAAATCCTGACCAGTCGCCTGTGACCGTCCCGCTACAAGAAGTGTTTTTCCTGTCATAATTTTCACTCATGTATTCAAACTCCTGTACATCTAAATTACAAAATTTGTTTTTTGCGGCCGGCTTTTTGGTCCTGGCGGGATGCAGCGAGCCTCAGCTGAAACAATTAAGACCTGAATGGCCTTCGACAACGCGTGAGACAAAACCCTGGACGCGATGGTGGTGGCATGGTAGCGCCCTTACCAGACAAGGTATTACTTCTGAAATGGAAGCCTACCAGGCGGCAGGTATTGGCGGACTTGAAATCACGCCCATATATGGTGTATTCGGCATTGAGGATCAGTTCATCGACTACTTGTCGCCGCAGTGGATGGAACTGTTGCAGCATACATTGAAAGAAGCGGAACGTTTGGATATGGGCGTCGACATGGCTACTGGAACGGGGTGGCCGTTTGGTGGTCCATGGGTCACCGATGAAGATGCCAGCAAGAACTTGCATCATTTGGAATTCTCCCTGTCACAAGGCCAACGGCTGAAGGAGCCAATTACTTTCATACAACAACCCTATCTCAGAGCGGTAGGCAGTCAACTCTATGAGGTCCACGACAGCTTTTCCACTGAAAAGATTGTAGCACAGGGAACGAGAAGCGAGCCCGTGATGCGAATTGATCCAAAGACTATTGATATTACTCAGCTAACGCAGCCTATTTCATCGAATAAAAACCTTCAGGCACTCGCCATCGATCAGGTTGTCTTTGAACGGTCTCTGCCATTGGAATTATTGATGGCCTATAGTGATGTTGGCGATGTCCTCAATCTGACGGACAAGGTTGATAAAAAGGGAATTCTGGACTGGGAAGCCCCTGCTGGAAACTGGAAATTGTATGCCATATTCCAGGGATGGCATGGTAAGATGGTCGAACGCGCGGGTCCTGGCGGTGAGGGATATGTCATTGACCATTTTTCAACGTCAGCGTTAAGTCACTATTTGAACCGGTTTGACTCGGCTTTCGAGGGTCATGATATTCACACACTTCGAGCGTTTTTTAACGATTCTTATGAGGTTGACGATGCTCGCGGGGCAGCAGACTGGACGCCAGAGTTTCTCGATGCATTTCGACAAAGAAGAGGATACGACCTAGAAAAAAATCTTCCAGCCTTGTTTGGTAACGATACATCCGATAAAAATAAACGCGTACTGTGCGACTATCGGGAAACGGTTTCGGAATTAGTACTCCATAATTTTACGCAGCCATGGAAAAAGTGGGCCGAGGGTAAGTCAGCAATCATCAGAAATCAAGCGCATGGATCTCCATCAAATATACTTGATCTCTATGCTACCGTTGATATTCCTGAAATTGAAGGTGTCGAGGCGTTGCGAATAAAGATGGCTTCCTCGGCTGGGAACGTTACCGGAAAAAAGCTGGTATCGTCTGAGTCGGCTACCTGGTTAAATGAACATTTCGAATCTAATCTGGCCGATATAAAAGTAGCGCTTGACCGATTCATGCTCAACGGCGTGAATCACCTCTTTTATCATGGCACGTCATACTCACCTCCCGATGATGCGTGGCCCGGAAGGTTGTTCTATGCCGCTGTCCATTTGAATCCAAGGAATTCATTATGGAAAGATGTGGGTGTCCTGAACGCTTATGCCACCCGTTGCCAGTCATTTCTGCAGGATTCCCAGGCGGACAATGACATTTTATTGTACTTCCCTATCTATGATCGATTCTCAACCCCCGGGAATGAAATGATTGAGCACTTTGACGGAATCGGAAGACAATTTGAAGGAACCGCCTTTGCACGCGGGGCTGAGCAAATGCTCAAGCGCGGATTTACATTTGACTACATCTCTGATTTGCAGATCGCAAACAGCCAAACTGAAGGTGGAAACATAAAAACAGCTTCTGGAAGTTTATATAAGGTTCTTGTCGTTCCGCATTGTCAGTTTATTCCCGTGAACACCTTGACCAAAATTATGGCACTGGCCCGGCAGGGTGCTGCGATTGTATTTTTGGAAGGACTTCCCGATGCGCCATCGGGCTACTCGAATTATGACGAAAACCGCAGGACGTTTGAGGAAACATTGAAAAAAATTGAAAACAGATCAGTGGTCACCCCCGGTGTCCAAATGGTAAAAGCAGGAGCGGGAAATGTTTTTGTGGGCGACAGCCTCGAGTTGCTTCTTGCCCGTATGTCGGTTCCACGCGAATCAATGGTTGATAGTCAAATTCAGTTCATACGAAAAAAACGTGATGGCAACCGGACATTATATTTTATTTCTAATAGCGGGGATCAACCCTTTGAAGGCTGGCTGCCCTTGACAGCGGCGGCGTCAGCGGCTATCTTGTTCGACCCCATGCATGGCGATTTTGGAGCGGCCGGGATACGAAGTGGCCGTGAAGGGGCAACCGAGGTTTATTTGCAGTTGCACCAACAAGAGACTTTAATCATTGAAACGTATGAAGAGCGAATTGAAATGCTGGTCGTGCCGTTTTATAAAGATGCCGGTGATCCGGTAATGTTGTCGGAAAAATGGACGGTAAGGTTTCACGACGGCGGCCCCACACTGCCTCCGGTTTACGAAACCGACGTATTGACTTCCTGGACTAACTTTGGCTTACCAGAACACCAAACATTTTCAGGTACGGCAACCTATGGAATTTCTTTTGATAAACCGGGTCAGCATCCACAACGATGGTTACTGGATCTTGGCCAGGTAAAAGAAACTGCGGAAGTTTTTCTCAACGGCAATTTATTGGGGACCCTGATCGGTCCGACATACCAACTCGACTTCGATCCGGCTTTGCTTCAGGAAAAGAATCACCTTGAGGTAAAGGTTTCAAATAGAATGGCCAATCGAATTGCTGACCTGGATAGACGGAATGTGTTTTGGAAGAAGTTTTATAACGTTAATTTTCCGGCGCGTAAAAGCGAGAATCGTAAAGACGGTCTCTTTGATGCTTCAAAGTGGAAGCCCGTGGATTCAGGTTTGCTGGGCCCGGTCAAACTGGTTCCTTTGAACTTAGTAGATGTAGCCGACAGGTAAGTCTTGTTGTCTTGCCGAAAATCAAATTCAATATCTATGAGATACCGGTCACCGCTAATGTTTGTTGTTCTTACCTGTTTCTATTCGTGCCAAAGGGATAAGGTAGAACAACCTATTGATCGATATGCGTTGGTATCGCGTCATAATGTAGTCCTCCACGTACCCGATACGTTGGGATCACTGTCGGTTGGAAACGGTGAGTTTGCTTTCACGACTGATGTAAGCGGGTTGCAGACATTTTATAATGAGTACGAAAACGGTATTTCGCTCGGAACTCAGGCGCAATGGGGATGGCATCGTTCTCCCTCCGATGAGCGATTTTCTCTCCGTGACGTAGCACAAGAGTTTGAATCATGTGATGGTACGAAGGTTCCTTATGCCATACAGCACGATGAAGGTCGAGGTGGAGGGGCTACCCGGTATCTCAGGGCTAATCCGCACAGGCTGCACCTTGGCTTGATCGGCCTGACCTTACTTAAAAAGGATGGGAGCGAAGTGACACTTGAAGACCTAAGCAACATCACCCAACAATTGGATCTGTGGACGGGAAAGATTGAAAGCGAATATGAGATTGAGGGAGTACCTGTGCGGGTTGTCGTCTATGGTCATCAGCAACAGGATGCGATTGCCGTAAGAATTCAATCACCGTTGATCGGTCTTCACCGACTTGGCGTTAGATTTAATTTTCCTTATGGCAACGAGTGTCATGTCTGTCCGGGGTACGATCTGTCAAATTTCACGAAACATCAGACCGATATAGTCTCAAAAGAAGTTAATCGGGCCGTTGTGAGGCATTCACTTGACACAACAACTTATTTTACACATGTTCAATGGAACGGTGCCGGTGAATTCCAGGAGTCGGAACGGCATCATTTCAACTTACAGCCGGACAGCAGCGACGTGTTTGAGTTCTCCGTCCTCTTCAATACGGATCCCGAGGTCCTTCCATCAGATTTTGCGACCACAAAACAGAGTAGTGAGGACGGGTGGAATGCATTTTGGTCATCGGGCGGCGCTGTTGACTTTTCAGGTAGCACAGATCCACGGGCGGATGAGCTTGAACGACGCGTTGTCTTGTCGCAATATCTGACGAAAATTCAATGCGCAGGGTCAATGCCGCCACAGGAGACGGGATTAACCATGAACAGTTGGTATGGCAAGTTCCATCTGGAAATGCATTGGTGGCACGCGGCTCAATTTGCGCTGTGGGGCAGGGCGGAACTATTGGAGAAGAGCCTCGTGTGGTATAGTGACGCACTCATTAAAGCCAGGCAGACCGCCAGTTGGCAGGGGTACGCCGGCGCCCGCTGGCAAAAGATGACCGACCCATATGGTGCGGAGAGCCCTTCCAATGTTGGTGCATTCATAATCTGGCAACAGCCACACCCGATTTACCTGGCGGAATTGCTTTATCGGGAAAGTCCAAATCAATCGACTCTCCAGAAGTATAAAGACCTCGTTTTTTATACTGCCGAATTTATGAGCTCATTTGTAAAAGAGCAAAGTGACACATTCCATCTATGCCATCCTTTGATTCCAGCTCAGGAGATATTTCCGGCAGAAACTACTGACGATCCGGCCTTTGAACTTCAGTATTGGTACTATTCACTAACGATAGCACAGCAATGGCGGAGGAGACTCGGTATGGATGAGGATGCCCATTGGAACGATGTTATTAAGAAGCTTACGCCGCTACCCATGGCTGCTGCTGATAATCTGTACCTTCCCAACGCGACCACGCCATTAGCCTATGAGGACGATCAATTTCGAAGGGACCATCCCGCCGTAGTCGGTGCGTATGGATTGCTTCCTTTCAACGCCAGGATGGATACGGTGGTGATGGCTAATACTTTCAAAAATATTTTAGGACATTGGCAATGGGATACCACCTGGGGTTGGGACTATCCCTTGCTTGCTATGACTGCTGCACGTCTTAATCAACCAAATGCCGCGATCCAGGCCCTGATGATGAATGTTCAAAAGAATACCTATTTGCCAAACGGGCATAATTTTCAAAACGAACGCTTGCGATTGTATCTGCCCGGAAATGGTGGACTTCTGGCCGCTGTGGCCATGATGGCCGCAGGATGGGATGGCAACAAAAAAACTAACCCGGGATTTCCAACAGACGGAACATGGCGTGTACGGTGGGAAGGCCTGCGGAAAATGCCATAGAACCTTAATGATACCAGATTCTAAATTGAATTTCGGTCAATGAAGTGAAAGACGTTCTTGACTACCTCTTTTTTTCTTTTTAAGATCATATACGCAGCGGTCTCGCCCATAACTTTAAAATCTGTTGAAACTACCGTGATGCCAAGCAGGTCTTTGAGGGGTGTGTCATTGTAGGAAATGATTCCAATATCCAGGCCCATCACCAGGCCCTTGTCCCGGATTTGTTTGACAAGATGGACGAGGTCAGCTTCCTCAATAATGACGTACGCATCCTGCGGGCGAAGCTCCATGTCAGCATATATTTCTTCCAGGATTTCGAAACTAAATTCAAATTCGCGGCAGAATTGTTGAAAGCCACTCAAAATTTCCACGGGATAAGGATAGAGCGTCTTTGTTGGATAAACCAGAATCAATTTGTTGAAGTGCCTGATTTTAGCAAGGCCTTCCGTAAGTGCATTGTAGATATCCATCTTGAAGTCCTGGTAAACGGACGCGACCTTATTTTTCAGCGCAGGCGAGTAATTATCCAGAATTAACAATTTGTCATGCGGTATCTGCTCCAATGCGCTGAGTACATCATCGCGAATGTTCTGATGATTCTGGAAGTCATCCTTGAAATGTGGCATGATGACGTAATGATCGTATTTCCCCGCGTTTTCCTGCAGGACGTTCAGGAAAATCTTAGGGTCACAATGATATATCATCAAATCTACTTTTGCGTTCTGACCGAGATTGTTTACGAACGAGTTATAGATAAGGAGCTTATAAGAGCTTAGCTTATTTAGTAGAAACAGGATATTCAGCCTCGACGGTAACAGTTTCCGCGCAACGTAGTAACCCTTACCCTTAACAGAAACAATTATTTTTTTTTCCTTGAGGACATTGTACGCTTTTTCAGCGGTGTCGCGTGACAAATAATATTCTTCACTGATTTCATTGATAGAAGGGACACGCTGCCCCACAGTCAGTATGCCACTTTCAATATCAGCAATGATAGAATTTGCGATCTGCCGGTATTTTGGTACGCTCGACTCATGATCAATTCTAATCCCAACCAACGATTCTTCGATTTTCATTTCCTTAACATTATGCCTGTGATATGCCTACTGGTATTTCCTCGTGATCATCCGAACCGATACCGCTCCGGAATTAGAAAAAATCTTTAAATTGAAGACGCTAAATATTCCCAAAGCGAGCCCCATTTCTTTAGACGTAAAAATTGGGACTGGCACGAACACAAAATCAATATTTATTATGAAAAAAGATGATAATGTGACTCGAAGAGCATTTATGGCCACTACCGGAACGGCGATTGCGGGCGCTATGATTTCGAATCCTGTAAGATTAGCGGCGAAGGGTTTTTCGGCCGATCCAAAAAAAAGAATTGCGATTGTTGGCACGGGAAGTCGTGCGTTGGGAATGTGGTCCAAAGAAGTCGCTGCTAATTACGCCGACCGGGTAGAATATGTTGGACTTTGCGACATAAATCCGGGGCGGGTCGAATACTTCAAAAAGAAAACCGGTTTCTCGTGCCCGACATTCACGGACTTTGAGAAAATGATGAAGGAAGTGAAACCGGATACATTGATTGTCACTACGGTGGATGCAACCCACCATGAGTTTATTATTCGGGGAATGGAGCTTGGTGCCAATATTATCACTGAAAAGCCGATGACAACCGATGAACAAAAGTGTGAAGCAATATTACAGGCAGAAAAAAAGAATAAAAAAAATGTGACGGTTACATTCAACTATCGTTACTCGCCTCATCGGGCAAAAATCTACGAGCTTCTTCGGAGTGGTGGTATTGGTGAGCTGACATCAGTAGATTTTCATTGGTATCTGGATACCAGACACGGTTCCGATTACTTTCGTCGTTGGCACCGTTTGAAGGAAAAGGGTGGTACACTTTGGGTACATAAGGCAACTCACCATTTCGACCTTTTAAATTGGTGGATAGAGTCTGACCCCAGCGAAGTGTATGCCACGGCAGACCTGCAGTTCTATGGGAAAAACAATTCATTCAGACATACTCATTGCAGGCCCTGCCCGTATAAGGATGAGTGCAAGTTTTATTTCGATATGACCAGGCGTCAGTCCTACATGGAGCTTTACGCTGATCATGAAAAATATGATGGCTATTTGCGCGATGGATGTGTGTGGAAGGAAGATATCAACATCTATGATAAAATGGCTGCTACCATCAAATATGCCAATGGTGTTCAGGTGAGTTATTCGCTTACGACGTACTCACCCTACGAAGGCTACCGTATTGCATTCAATGGTACTAAGGGAAGAATAGATGTTTGGATTGAAGAAAGTAATCCAATCGAGGAAAAGCCGTATGATGAAATTATTGTGACGAAGAATTTTGGAACGAGGGAATTTATTCGCGTTTCACACGGCACGAGCGGGCACGGCGGTGGCGACCGGTTACTTAAAGACAAAATTTTTGGTGGCGTAACAGAAGATCCCCTCAATCAGTCGGCCAGTGTGCGTGACGGTGCGCTGTCAATTCTCGTCGGTATTGCTGCCCGTAACAGCTGCGAGACTGGAAAACCCATTAAGATTGCAGACTTGACAAGTTTGAAACCAGGTGTAAAACGCCAGTTTGCTACCGGATAGTCCATGAGCCAGCTATTAGGGCTGACCTGATCATGAGCAAACCCCGCAAACAAAAAAACTCACTGTAGTTAAAAGGACGATTCTTATTAACCACGGTGAGTTCATGTTGTCAACGATTACATCTTTCGGACTTTGCCACTTCCTGACGAGTGGCTGTTTATTTTGTTTGGATTGCCTTTGTATAACACGGTACCGCTACCTGAGATGGTGGCATCGATTTCATTCTTCACGTTGATTTCAATATCGCCTGAACCTGAAATCCGGATTTCGCAGCTGTTGGTTTCGAGATTACTGGCGAAGACTTTTCCAGACCCGCTAATGGATGCCTTCACCCGTGAGGCGGTCCCGCTGGCTTCGATTTTTCCAGAACCCGAAATACCAAAGTCCGCGTCGTTGGCAATATTCAAAGCCAGATTCACTTTTCCGGATCCGCTTACATCGCTTTCGAAGCTTGCGCACCTGCCTTTGATGTATAAATCGCCCGATCCTGAAACATCTCCCTCAACATCGCCTGAAGCCTCTATTTCCACTTTCATATTCCCGGACCCGCTGACATTAAGATCCAGATTCCTGGCTATGATTTTAGTTTCACCTATAATATCCCCTGATCCGGCGACACCTATTCCCTCAATGTCTTTTACGGTAATATACACGGTGACATTATCATTGCTACCCCAGGTCCAGTTCATCCATCTTCCCTCTTTCCCAATGACCAATCTACCACCGCTAACTTCCGTTTCGATCTCTTCCAAAAGGTCTTTTTGCCCCTCAATTTCAACTTTTTGTGGGGTTCCCTGCCGTAAGTATAATTTACCGGGAACACGAAATGAAATTTTGGTGAAAGTGCCAACATTTCGCGTCTCCTTAGTTTGTGCACAGGAGAGCGAGGCAAAACTAAAGAGTGCTAAAACAAGAATAATAGGATGCTTTTTCATGATTGTCGATGATTTATACGTTCGAAGGACGGCCCCCAGCCTTCAAAGGTTGCTTGGGTTGTGGATCAATTTTTAATTCGTCTATTTGACGTCGAATAAAGTGTTTTCGTTACATGCCCGAATTTAGTTTTAACACCCTGCAAGGGGAATGTTCTGGCGTTTATAAGGAAAAAGGTAGTAAATTCCTTGCTTTCGCCTTCCCGGTACGCACAAAATCGCAGGCCAAGGAGATATTTGAAGGGGTGAAACGCCGGTATTTTGACGCCCGGCATCATTGTTTTGCCTGGATGCTTGGCCCCGGGCAGAATGAGTATCGAGCCTCAGACGACGGGGAGCCAAACCATTCGGCTGGTGATCCCATATTAGGTCAGATCAGATCAAAGGGCCTGACCAATGTAATGATTGTTGTGGTGCGATATTTTGGGGGCGTAAAACTTGGAGTCGGCGGACTTATCAATGCCTATCGTTCTGCCGCTGAAGCCGCCCTGAATAATGGTTCGATCATCGAAGAGGAAGTCTACAAACGGGTAACGGTGGAATACACCTATCCGTTTACCGCTGAGGTTATGCGTCTGGTCACCGAATTCGAACTCAACATAGAGAAGCAGGAATTTACAGATGCCTGTCGCATGGAAGTGAGTCTGGCATTAAGACACGAAAGTAAATTTCTGGAAAAAGTTGAGCGTATGAAACAAATTGGAATTTCCATCACAGTTCATTAGTGCCTGAACGCAACGTTTGTCAAAACGGAAACCCGAGGCCATTTAGCTCATTGCCACAGCATCCAGGCGGGTAAGAATGACGAGTACCTTGGTGCTCGTTTGATTGGTAACTTCCACCGTCTCATCATCGACAATACGCGTGACATAGCCATTGACGGTATTGCCATTAATATAAAAAGTCAGTCCTCTTTTCTTGGCTAAACTTTCTGCGAGGTATTTTTTGATTTCGTCGTGCATGGTGAAGGTAATTAGTTTGGTAGTCGCCATTAAAGTTAAGTGACTCTTCACAAAAATGGGTTTAATTTGCGTAAAATTTTCTATGTCTATCAAAAACCCTGCGCTCGGTTTTATTTTCGTAACCCTTCTCATTGACATCACCGGACTCGGGATTATTATTCCGGTACTACCCAGTTTGATTCAGGAGCTGACGGGCGGTACCATGAGTGACGCCTCGATGTATGGAGGTTGGATGTTGTTTGCCTATGCCTTTATGCAGTTTATCTGTGCTCCCATCATGGGTGGTCTCAGCGACCGTTATGGACGCAGGCCTGTTCTTTTGGCTTCGTTGTTTGGCTTCGGTGTGGATTATGTGTTCCTGGCTTTTGCTCCAACCCTGGCATGGTTATTCCTGGGGCGGGTCATAGCAGGAATTATGGGGGCAAGTTTTACGACAGCGTCAGCGTATATCGCAGACGTAAGCACGCCGGAAACAAGGTCTCAAAATTTCGGAATAATCGGGGCAGCTTTCGGACTGGGATTTATTATCGGTCCGATGCTTGGCGGATTCCTGGAAACGTTCGGATCGCGGGTACCCTTCATGGTTTCTGCAGGGCTTTCATTACTGAATTGGCTCTACGGATTTTTTGTTTTACCTGAATCCCTCCCACCTGAAAACAGACGAAAATTTGAATGGTCGCGTGCAAATCCAATAAGCTCACTGCGTAACCTCAAGCGATATCCGGTCCTCCTGGGACTCGTAACATCATTGGTACTGGTGTACATATCCGCCCATGCCGTCCAGAGTAATTGGGCCTATTATACCATGGAGAAATTCAAATGGACTCCGAAGACCGTGGGAATTTCTCTGGCCGTTGTAGGACTGGTTTTTGCGATCGTTCAAGGGGGGTTGATTCGAATCATTATCCCGAAACTTGGCCAGCAACGCAGTGTCTACATCGGATTGGGATTCAGTTCACTGGGCTTTGTGTTATTTGCTGTAGCCACTCAAAGTTGGATGATGTTTGCCTTTATCGTGATCTATTGCCTCGGAGGTATCGCCGGGCCGGCACTTCAAGGTATAATATCAACGCAAGTGCCGGCAACGGAACAAGGTGAACTTCAGGGAGCACTTGCAAGTTTGATGAGTGTTACCTCCATTGTCGGGCCACCATTGATGACGAACACATTCGCATTTTTTACGAAAGCCAATGCCCCCGTGTATTTGCCCGGAGCGCCGATGTTAGTGGGTGCCGTGCTGACCATAACAGCTACGATTTGGGCTCGGAAAAGTCTGAAGAAAACCATGAGCTAGATTCCCGGGCAACCGCCTATGGTAATGTCTATCGTCGTTCCGGGCGAATTTGGTACATTCGGAGACGCTACAGAACGAACTTGCGATATGAAGCCTACACTTACCACCTGCGCTCTTTTTTTTGCTCTTTTTTGTTGGGGACAACCCGGCGGGAAGAACCCATTGCCCCAAACTGGTTTTAGCAACAAAGCGAAATCCGATCAATTCGTTGTGGAACCTCCGACGTTAAGGTGCGCTGGATTCGAATGGAAGGTGTATGATGATGACAACCGCAACGCAAGGGTGCGGGTAACGTATCGAAAAAAAGGCAGCACCAACTGGCATGACGGGCTGCCGCTATTGAGAATTGGTGGTGAAAAGGTTTATGGACACGGACAACGATGGGTATATACGACGCCACAAATGTTTGCCGGAAGCTTGTTCAATTTGGAAGAGGGAACCTCCTATGAATGTCGTTTCGAACTCATCGATCCGGATGGCGTCGACGGCACTACCATAAAAACGGTGATCGTCAAAACAAAGACCGAACCCATGCCCTTTACCGATGGGCAAACCTACCACGTCTACCCTCCCGGTTACAGCGGAGTAAAACAACACCCCGCATTCACAGGACTCAATGAAGCTTACTATGGA
>Ga0299906_10002188_pt1 | contig 16322 bp, 13 predicted proteins | sample RVTome_14_FD_200259 | JGI IMG/M metagenome (GOLD analysis project Ga0299906, IMG submission 200259) | Soil microbial communities from uranium-contaminated site in the Upper Colorado River Basin, Wyoming, United States - RVT145D125 (version 2) ...
CCTCTTGCGCAATGCCCTGGCTGACCGCGCCGAGGACGTTCTCTCGATGGCGGTGTCAGCTGACGAAATGACCGAACGCATCGCCATGCGACCGGGCTTCGGGACGGCGCGGCCATTGGCATGGCGGGACGCCCCCGCGGGTCTGACGCTGCTGATCGTCATCGGCCTGCTGCTTGCCGGGATGGTCGCAGCACTCGTCATCGGCTCCTGGCCGCGGCCCCCAATTACTGGCGAACTTGCTGTCATCGGCCAAGTCGTCGACGCCGTCAACTCCAGGGACGTCGCTGCGCTGAGGTCGAGCTTCGCGGCCGAAGCGACTGTTGGGCTGCCACAGATCCGATCCGACGGCCTCCAAGAGAGCGCGGCCTCCGACTCCGACTGGGGGATGTCGAAAGAGCTGGGCTTCGTGGAAGCATGGATGTTCCATATCGACAGTTGGGACATGGAGGCGGCACTCCGTTCGTGCCAGGCCGAGGCGGAATCGACCTTCCGATGTGACGTGACCACTCTGTGGCACGTGATGCAGGTCGAGATCGGTGAAGAGTGGACGTTTGAGTTTGATGGGCCCCAAGTGACACGACTCGAGATGGCCCGCGTCGAGCCGAGTCCAACGAACCGCACCCTGCCACTCGGCTACGACGACCTCGCATCCTGGGAGTCATGGCTGGAAGAGACCCACCCCGAGCAGGCAGCCCGGCTGTCCGGGAACGAGTGGATCTGGCCCTTCTATTTCCGCTACCACCCCGAGTACGCGGAGGCCATCGGAGCGTCGATCCAAGAGTATCTGGAAAGCCAGCGGCAACCATGAGCGCGCCTCCAACCCGAATCGGGTGGTTGGGGCTGCTTCTGGCTCTAGGCGGGTGCGTGGGAGCCCAAGACGCGGGTGGCACCTCCCCCACGGCCGTACCCATGGCGAGTCTTACAACCGACGCGCCGCGGGTCTCTCCCTCCGCACTCGTTCGCCCGCTCCTCGATACTGGTTCGACGGGAATCCTCGACCCGGGCACCTATGTGCTCGACCAGTTCCCGGTAGACCTCGCATTCGACATTCCCGACGGAGATCCACCGGGCTGGCACGTCGGGTACTCGAGGGCCGACCTCGCCACCGTCCTGTGGTTCACGCCCTCGGAAGTCACCTACGCGTTCGGCTTCTGGACCGCCGACAACCTCTACGTCGACCCCTGCGATCCCGCCGCCGGCGAGCTCGAGCCACCGATCGGACCGTCGGTCGATGATCTTGTCGTGGCGCTTTCGAGCCAGCCCGGAATCCGGGCGACCGATCCAGTAGACGTCACCGTCGGCGCATTCCGAGGCAAGGAGATCGAGCTGACCGCGCTCGACCTCGCGGAGGACTGTCCCGGAGTTATCCCCTGGATCGGATCTGTTCACACGGTTGGTCTGGCGACCGGCGAGACGCTTCGCGTGCAGATCCTGGATGTGGACGGCGTTCGGATCGTGACCCGCGCACGCTATCCCGCGCAGCGTGATGTCGCCGTTGTGGCCGAGCTCCAGCAGATCCTCGACTCCATCCGAATCGAATCGCTGCCCTGACGGGCCCCTCCTTACGTGCTCCAGGTGAGCATCACCGCTTGCCCGTTACGGGCTTGACACGTGCTATGCCTCGGCGCCCATCGCGATCGTACCGTTGGAAAGGACGGGCGAGATGAGGCCGAAGACGTTGCCGTCGGGATCGAGCAGGTAGCCACCGCGCCCGATACCCGGCCAGTCGGTGGCCGGCAGCGCCTCGGTCGCGCCGAGCTCGATGCCCCGGCGCGTCAGCCCGTCGACGTCCTCGATCCCGACCACGACGTTCGCTCCATTGACCGGCGCGCCGACTTCGGGACGCGGACCATTCCGATGGGTCAGGCCGCCGTTGATCCCGAGGCCGGGCTGACCGGCGGTTTTCCCGATGGCGCCCTCGCCGGTGTCGATGACCCAGTACGGCTGATCATCGCCCGCCGTATTCCTGGAACTGCCAGCCGAGGAGCTTGGAGTAGATCTCGATTAGCTTCTGTGGTTCGGATGCGTGGATCTCGAAGTGGACGACCAGATTGGCCATGGCGGCCTCCTTTCTGGGCACGGACTGGGGGGTGGTGATCCGGATTCCGCATTGGTCAGGTCGGCACAGCGCTTCCTGACCGCTTGACTAGGGATAGGGTCCCCGGGCGTATCCTGCACCCGTGACCCCGGAAACCCGCTACGCGCGTGCCGGCGATGTTCACATCGCGTACCAGGTGCTCGGCGAGGGCCCCGTCGACGTCGTCCTGGCGGACATGTGGTTTAGCAACATGGACGGCCAGTGGGATGTGCCACCCCTGGCCGAATTCCGTCGGCGCCTGGCGGCCTTCAGCCGACTGATCATGTTCGATCGGCGCGGCATGGGGCTTTCCGATCCCGTCGCCATCCAGTCGCTGCCCTCCCTCGACGCCTGGATGGACGACCTGCGGGCGGTCATGGGCGCGACAAGCAGTGATCGCGCGGCACTGATCGCGAACATCGGCGGGGCCATCACCAGTCTCGTTTTCGCCGCCACCCACCCGGACCGGCTCAGCTCGCTTGTCATCGTTGACGGCTTCGCCCGCGCCCGGTCGGCGCCCGATTATCCGATCGGTGCGTCAGCCGAAGTGGCGGAGCGCCAGCTTGGGCAGATCGAGCCGAACTGGGGCCGTGGGCTGATGCTCGACGCCTTCGCGCCCACCATGCGCGCCGTGCCGGGGCTGCGCGAGACCTGGGCACGCTTTGAGCGCATCGCGACGAGCCCGGGCAGCGCGCGGGCGATCGTGGGCTGGATTTTCGGGAGTGACGTCCGCGAGTTCCTGCCCACCATCCGGGTCCCGACCCTCGTGATCCAGCATCCCGAAGGGATGGTGTTCCCACCCGCCCTCGGCCGGTACGTCGCGGAGCATATCCCGGGTGCCAAGTACGTCGAGTTGCCCGGGCCGGATCAGCTCATCTGGGGCGGCGACCAGGCCCGCACGGTGGCGGAGATCCAGGAGTTCATCACTGGTGTGCGGCCGATGCACCCAACCGACCGGGTCCTGGCGACCGTCCTGTTCACCGATATCGTCGACTCGACCCGGCGAGCCGCCAAGCTCGGCGACCACGCCTGGCGCGAGCTCCTCGGGACCTTCGAGCGGTCGGCAGGCCAGGTCGTCGCTGCCGCGTCCGGCCGGCTGATCAAGTCGACCGGCGACGGGATTCTCGCTACCTTCGATGGACCGGCTCGCGGCGTCCTCGCTGCCCGCGAGCTATCGGTCCGTGCTCGGGAGCTCGACTTGCCAATTCGCGCTGGCCTCCACGCGGGCGAGATCGAGGTCAGCGACGACGATGTGGCGGGGCTTGCGGTACATATCGGCGCACGAGTAGCCAATCTTGCGGGAGCCGATGAAGTCCTTGTCACCAGCACCGTGATGGAGCTCGTCATCGGCTCCGGGATCGAGTTCGAGGATCGCGGCAGCCGGGTGCTCAAGGGAATTCCGGGAAGGTGGCGCCTCTTCGCCGTCGTGAACCGCTAGAAGCGCGCGCCAGGCCTCATGAGGGCCTCCACCGCCTCGCCGCCGACGCGACATTGGCGTCATCCGTCGATGACGTCTGGAGCCGTGACCTCATAACTGCGTCGATTTCGCTCGACGCACCACGCTCGCATTACAGCGCTCAGGCGGAAACGCTTGACATGCAAGAGGTCACTGGTTCGAGTCCAGTGTCGCCCACCAATCACCCGATTCACGCTCAAACTGACCGCTTAACTGCGTCGGGCCGCCCGCCAGCGGTTGACTACGGCGCTCCGTAACCGCAATAACGCCAACCACCTGGACGTGTTGCGATTACGACGCGTGATCTGGAAGTTGTGTCGTGTCTATTTGTTGGGCGGGAGCGGCACAACTTGCGTTAGCCTTGGTCAATGGCCACCGAGGAGACCCGCGGTCGCAAGAGCCGCGAGGCGATCTACCGGCAGCTCGCCGAGGGCGTCGAGGAGCTCCGCATCCGTCTGGGTGGCCTGCCCACCCCGATCGAGGCCGAGGACATCTGGGGCGACATCTGGTACCAGGAGGCCCACAACTCAACTGCCATCGAAGGCAACACTCTCGTCCTGCGGGAGGTTGAGATTCTGCTCAGCGAGGGCCGCGCAGTCGGCGACAAGCAGTTGGCCGAGTACATGGAGGTGCGCGGGTACGCTGACGCTGCGCAGTGGGTCTACGAGCACGGCCTGGCTCCGGGCGATTGGACGACCGGCGAGCTTGTCACGCTGACCGAGGTCCGCCACATCCACACCCTCGCCATGGCGAAGGTCTGGGAGGTCGCCCCGCATCCCGAGGCAGGGCCTACCGAGGGTCCGGGCTCATTCCGCCAGCACAACATCCAGCCCTTCCCGGCCGGCATGCTGCCGCCGGACTGGCCCGATGTGCCAGCGCTCATGACCGACTGGCTAGACCGCGCGTCGGGGCTCCGCCGTACTGATGGCCCATTTCCGGAGGCTCTCGCAGCCGTCCATGCCGATTTCGAGCGGATTCACCCGTTCTTGGATGGCAACGGTCGGGCCGGGCGACTCCTCACCAACCTGCTCCTGATCCGGATGGGCTACCCGCCGGCCATCATTCGCAAGGCGGAACGGACGCGCTACCTGAGGAGCCTGCGCCGGGCGGATGCGGGGGACGCGGGCCCATTGGGCGAATTCCTGGCGCGAGCCATCACCGATACGCTGATGCGATTCATCGTACCGGCGGTGGCGGGGCCGGCGAGGCTCGTCCCACTGGCCGCCCTGGCCACGCCCGAGATGTCAGCGCGAGCGCTTCGCGTGGCGGCTCAACGCGGGCGGTTGCGTGGCCATCGCGACGCTCGAGGCCAGTGGCGGAGTAGCCGGCGTTGGGTGGACGAATATCGCGCCAGTCGCTACAAGCGTCGGACTTGAGCGCAGATCCACTACAACCACCGGGACCGAAAAGACCACGATCTGGCGGAATCGAGAGTCCGACGGGGGAGCATTCGAGCTCCTGGGGAACGGGGACGCAGCGCTGCGGTCCGGAGCAGTACCCGTGACGCACACGTCGTATCGCGAGCGAGCTCAGCACCCTGTACGTTGGGTGGCGGGAAACCTCGGTCTGCTGGTCCTTCTCATCCTCGCCGTGTTCGCCGTCGTCGCCCTTATAGAGCGGGGGTCATCAGGTCCGCGTTTCGGCGACGCGGCGTACGCGAGCTACTTGATGTTCGGTGCGATGCTCGTCCCGACGCTGCTCTATCTGTTGCTGTTGTGGCTATTGCCTGGCGTGTGGTCTCGTCCACAACGGCGCATCGCCGCAGTTGCGCTGAGCCCGATCTCGATGATGGCTTGGTATCTGAGCGTCGGGTTGAGCACCTCGCCGGACCTCTACCGGGAGATCCTCGAAGGCGTCGTGGTTCCGCTCACGTACGGCGTAATAGTCCGGCTACCACGGAAGGCACCCGTCTAGGTAGCCGGAGCGTGACCGTATAACTGACGCAGTTTTGCTCGGCTGTCCCACGCTCCGAGCACAGCGCTCAGGCGGAAACGCTTGACATGCAAGAGGTCACTGGTTCGAGTCCAGTGTCGCCCACCAAATACCCCTCCCACAGAGGGCATTTCACGCTCAAGAAGGCCCGAATTCGGCATATGAGCGTCCCGCAGCTACGTCCTTCAACAGGCTATGCGGAATCGCGCGCGTTATGCGGTCAGTCCGTGGCGATGGGAGGCGCCGGGTTCAGTTGGTCAGCCCACCCGCCGCACGAGAAGGATGCTCATGAGGAGGAGCCACAGGAGGAATGCCATGATCGCCACGATTTCAAGCACGCCGCCGCTGGAGAACGGACCGCTCTCGACGAAGAACGCGGTCCCACGGCTCAAGGAGAGCACCGCGACTACGATGCCGAGCCATCCCAGCCAGCCCGGAAGGGCCTTGGTCCGGAGGATGACCAGCGCTGAGGCTCCCGTGAACGCGACGACCGGGAAGAAGACCAAGTCGGAAGCCTCGATGACCAGGGCGTAAAATGCCCTGCTCGTATCCGGGGGGGAGAACTCGGCCAAGCGGTCCGCCAGGGCGTAGGTCACCGTGAGGCTGAACATCAGGAACACCATGGTGAGGATCCCCCCGGCGAAGGCTACCGCCGACAGCTGACCTGAGCCCCCCTCGGCCGCACGCAGGTAGCTCCACACGCTACCCAGGAACCACAGGAAGAAGATCGAGGCCAGGCCGGCCAGGAAGCTCTGGACCAGCAGGCGCCCCCGATTGTCGACGAAATACTGGACCACGTCCGGATCCGGCTGTCCTCCGATGAACAGCGCGAGAAGCGTGAGAAACACGAAGACGATGCCGGTGGCGGCGCCCAGCCGCTCCCATCGCGGGTCTGCCATGGCTCTTTCCTTCCTCCGGTTGGGAATAATGCGCGGAGGCTCCGCTCAGCCCTCGGGCAGCCAGACGAAGCCGTCGACCACGTGGATGTCGCCGCGCCAGTGTAATCGCCGGCCGGATCAGCCGCCCCGTGAGCGGATACCTACCTAGGGCGTAGCGGCGTCCATTGGCCGATGGCCCATCCCAGCAGCAGGAAAAGCATTCCCGGCACAATCGCGTCTCTATTTCGTGCGAAGAAAGACGGCGGAGCGAGTAGCTCAGGACGTCCTATTTCGGCCGTCGTTGAAGAAGGCACCGCGCGCGGAGCGCGTGATCGGCGAGGCCATTCAGAAGAAACGCTTGACATGCAAGAGGCACTCGTTCGAATCCAGTGTCGCCCACCATCCATCAGTCGCGCTCGTCCCCAGGTCGCGATTCAGCCGGCGCAGTCGGCACGAACCGGCCATTGCAGCGCCTCCTGCCCAAGTAAGCGTACGTGGAACACCGCCGATGCCCGCCGCCCGAACTGGCGGGTTGACCGCCGGTGGCAGCATGGGACTGTAAATCTAGAACACGGGGCCGCCCCCAACCTTCGGCACGGGCTCCGAGCCGAGCTCCCGACGTCCGTGCCGACTGCCCTGAGCCTGCGGTCCCAGCAGCGTGGGAGAGCCGTATGCCTGTTTCCAACCCTCCGGCACGTCTTGCAGGGATCCTTCTTGAGCCAGGTGATGCTGACTTCGATGCGGCGAGATCCCTTTGGAACGGCAGGTTCGATCGGCGCCCGGACCTGAGCGCCCGCTGCTCGCAGACCGCCGAGGTCGCTGCGGCGGTTGACTATGCCCGCGCCAACGGCATGCGCCTCTCGGTGAGGGGTGCCGGCCACTCTTACGCCGGGAAGTCAGTCGCCGATGGCGGACTGTTGATCGACCTGTCTCCGATGGATCGGATTTCGGTCGACACCGAGTCGCGGACGGTCACGCTCCAGGGCGGCGTCACCTGCGGCCAGCTTGACGCTGCGACGCAGAGACACCGGCTGGCGACCTCGCTGCCGACGGTGTCATCGGTCGGCGTGGCTGGGGCGGCGCTCGGAGGCGGCACCGGCTACCTGGGGCGTCGCTACGGTCTGACGCTCGACAATGTGGTCTCCGCGGAGGTCGTCACCGCCGACGCTCGCGTGGTCAGCACCTCGGTCGACAAAGAGCCGGACCTGTTCTGGGCCCTGCGCGGCGGAGGCGGCAACTTCGGGATCGTGACCGAACTGACCCTGCGCCTCCATGAAGTCGGACCGCGTGTGCTTGCTGGCCAGATCATCTACCCCTTCGACCGCGAGTTGCTGCTCCGGTTCCGCGACTTCATGGCCGAGGCGCCGGACGAGTTACAGTGCTACCCCTTCATGTTCCGCGTCCCGCCGATCGACGCGTTTCCGCCAGAGACGCACGGGGTGCCGGTCATCGACTTTGTCCTCTGCCACCATGACCCGGAGGCCGATGACTTCGTCCAGCCCCTTCGCGAATTGGGACAGCCGATCCTCGACGCTGTCGCGCCCGCGCCCTACACGCAGGTCCAGCAGACGTTCGACGCCAATCTGCCGGCCGGGCAGCGGTACTACTCGAAGGCCCACGACGTGGAGGCGATCTCGGATGGCGTGGCGGACATCGTCGCGGAGTTCGTGCCGCAGATGAAGGGTGCGTTCACCGCCGCGTACTTTGATCCGCTCGGCGGTGCGATCGGGCGCGTCGACCCAGCCGCGACTGCGTTCGCAGGGCGAAACGCGGGGTTCAGCTTCCACACTCTTGCGGGGTGGATGGATGCCGACGATGACGAGTCGGTGATCGAGTGGGCTTCCGCCTTCCACCAGGCCATGCGGCCGCACTCCACAGGTGGGGTGTACGTGAACCTCCTCGCCGATGACGAGAACGATCGCGTGCCGGATGCGTACGGAGCGAACTACTCACGGCTCGTCACGCTCAAGCGAGCGTGGGACCCGGAGAACGTCTTTACGAGCAACTACAACATCCCGCCCACCGGGACCTGAGCGACCGCGGGATGGCGTGACGAGGGTGCGATCCTTCGGGACTGAGCGATCTCGGATGCCCCACGTCCTTCGGGGCATACCAGCCCTGAGGAGTCAGCACCGGCCGTGTCAACTCTTACAGGCAAGACCAACATTGTCCCCACGGCCCGGTTGGGCGTGACCGCATAACTGCGGCACTCTTGCTCGGCCTTCCACGCTCGTAGCACAGCGCTCAGGCGGAGACGCTTGACATGCAAGAGGTCACTGGTTCGAGTCCAGCGTCGCCCACCAACCACCCTCATCACGCTCAATCTGACCGCATAACTAACCAGCGGTGCCAACCGGCGGTTGACTACAGCGCTCCGTGACCGCAATAACGCCGATGCTCAGTGCTAACCGCTGCGGAGCAAAGCACTCCACAAACAGGCATCCGGCCATTGCCATCCACCATCACTGTGCGTCAGTCTTGGGGTGACCCAGACCGGACGGGACCACGAATGCGCCATCGCCGTCTCCCAGCATCACTGCTCGCTACCCTTATGATCGGCTGCTCGGCGGCTCCGTCGCCCTCACCAGAGGTGTCGCCATCCGCGAGCCCGCAGTTTGCCGAGCAGATCGTGGTCGGGGTGGTCGAGCCGCCACGGTTCCCGCCGCCATTCCTCGCCATCTCGAACACGACCCCGTTAGGCTTCCGCATCCCTGGTTCGCGCCCCGAGCTCGCGACGCAGCTGGTCTACAACGGGCTGTATCGATATGACGACTCGCTGGCCGCCGTGCCCGATCTGGCCGCGGAACCGTGCGACGTTTCCGCGGACGGACTGACGATCACCTGCCGCCTGGTCGAGACGACATTCCATGACGGCACGCCGCTGACCGCGGATGACGTGGCCTACACGTACGAGCTGGGACGCCGCCATCCCGATTGCCTCTGGGCGTTCTTCGAGTGCTATGGGGAGATGCTCCGATCGGCCACCGCCCTGGACGGCCGAACGGTGGAGTTCAGGCTGACCCAACCCGATGCGCGCTTCCTGACCCTGATCCTGCCCGGGGTCATGATCGACTCTCGGGCGGTGATCGAGGCCGCCTACGCGCCGCTGGCTGCGGCGGCATCCGGCCTTGATGCCGCGGAATACGAGGCGGCGTCTGACGCGATCTTTGCCCAGCTCGACTCGGATGCCCCCGACTGCGAGTCGCCGCTCCCTCAGGCCGAAGCCCTGCTGCAGGCCGCCGCGATCGAGCCTCTTCCTCGCGACCTGTTCCAGCGCCCGGACCAGAGCTTCGATGTCTGCATGTACGCCGAGTGGAACGCAGTGTTTCTCTCGAACATCGCTCGGAGCCTTGGAGCGCAGGACCTCGACGCGGTGGCGCTCGCATACCAGACGCTCTCTTTCAATCGCGCGCCGATAGGCACCGGTCCCTGGAAGTTCGTTCGGGTCGAGGACGGGAATCGAGCGCTCTTCGAGGCCAACGAGGCCTACCACCTCGGACGGCCGGCGACCTCGCGGATCGAGGTGCGGGCGATGCGCGATCCGCAGGCTGCCGTCGACGCGATGCGGAACGGAGAGCTCGATTGGCTCACCCTTCCTGGGAGATATCCGGAGATGTACGACCAGCTCAGGACCGAGCCCGACGTCCGGTTCGTCAGTTTCCCGACCTCCGGGGGCTACTACCTGCTCGCCTACAACCTCCGCGATGGGATGCTCTTCGCCGATCGGAACCTCCGAGCGGCGGTCGAACTGTGCATCGACAAGCCGGCCACCGTCGACGCGGCCACCGACGGCCGCGGCGACGCCATCTATTCCCCGATCGAGCCCGCCTCGTGGGCGTACCAGCCCGATCTCGTCAGACCGGAGCGCGACGTCGATCAGGCGCGCCGCCTGATCGAGTCGTCCGGTTGGACGGAGGGCAACGACGGCATCTACCAGCAGGGCGGAGAGCGGTTGGCGGGTACCGTGTTCGTCAGCTCGGTCGAGGCGGCGCGGGTCGAGTTCATGGACCTTGTCGCCGCCCAGGTGCGGGACTGCGGGATCGAGCTCACCGTCGTTCCCGCCGACCAGGACACCGTCCTCCGCCCGCTCACCGAGTACCCGCATATCCCGGGCGGCCACCAGGAGCCGTTCGAGGCCGTCTTCCTCGCCTTCGGCCGCGGATTCGATCCAGCCGACGATGGGTGGCACTCGCGAAACATCAGCTCGGCCGAAAACCCTCTCGGCGTGAACTTCATGGGGTACGGGAATCCACGGATCGACGAGCTGCTCCAGCGGGGGATCGCGACCTACGAGCAGCGCGAGCGCGCGCGGATCTATCGCGAGTTCCAGCAGGTGCTCGCCGAGGACCATGCCGCCCTGTTTGCCTGGGCGTTTCGCGTCAACGAGGCGATCGGTCGAGACCTCGGGCTGACCGAGGGCGAGCTCAACCTCGGCTCGCCCTCCTGGTTCTGGCAGCTCGAGAAGCTCGTGGTGCGCGAGGAGCCTTAGCGCAGGAAGAGCCGCACCTGCGTCCACCACTCGTAGAGGCCTTGCCAATCCTCGGGCGTGTCGCCGCCGCGAACCGCGCGTGCCAGGATCCGTTCGGCGTCGTAGCTCCACAGGGCCCAAGTGCTCCCGTCGGCCTGGTAGCAGACCAGCCGGCCGCTGTGGGTGCTGCCGACCTGCCAGTTGCCCTGAGCGCGCGAGACATCGGGTGAGCAGTCGCCGCGGGGGACGCCCTGGTCCAGGATGAGATCGGAAAGGACGTTCGAGAGTTGCTGGAGCGACCCGAAGCTCTCGTACCAGACGGTATCCGCCTCGGCCGTGAGAGCAAGGTCGCAGCGCACGGAGGCGAGGACGCCGCTCGGTCGAGGCTCGTCACTTCGACGACAGCTATCTCGGATATCGGTCGGCACCCGGGCGGTGAGGTCGGCCTCCTCTGCATTCGGGAACGCGGCCGGGGCCGTCGCCGACTGACCCGGGGTGGCTCCTGTGGGTGCGCTCGGTGATGGGCTGCCCTCCGGGCGCTGAGCGGCCAGCAGCACGTAGCCGGCAGCGGCACCGGCGAGCAGGAGCCCAACCAGCAACGCGCCGACGCGCACCGTCCGGGCCACGCCCCCGCCCAGCGCAAGGCGTCGTGCGTCTCGGCGACCAGCACCGATCGCCGCTCCCTCCGCGACCGGTTCGACGCGGTAGAGGACCATCTGCTCGGCGATCCCCTTGAGGCGACGGCTCCGGCGGTCGACGAACTGCACCGGCAGGAACGTCCTGGTGAGGGCCCGCACCGTATCGGTCACAAGGAGCTCGCCAGCCCGCGCCTCACTGCAGACCCGGGCGGCAACGTTCACGGCGGACCCGACGTACCCCTCGGGGGTCTCCACGGTCTCGCCGGCGTGAATGCCGATGCCGACCTGGATCGGCGCACCGCCGGCCGCCCTCGATTCGGCCGCGAACGTGAGGATCGCGAGGCCGCATTGCACGGCGCTGCTGGCGGATGGGAAGACGACGTAGAAGCTGTCGCCCTCGGTTTTGATCTCGGCGCCGCCCTGTTCGGCGACGGCGGCACGGACGAGGGACCGATACGCTTCGAGCAGCGTAGCCGCCGCTCGGTCGCCGTGCGACTCCACGTACCTGGTGTAATCGCGCAGGTCGGCGAACAGGAAGCCGTTCGTGCGCGAGGAAGCGACCGTCATGACACTCCTACCCGCTCAGGCGCCACCATAGCGCCACAGCGCGGTGGGCAGCGCTGGTCGAGCCCAGTGTCGCCCACCAGATCCCTGCCGACAGTCGTGATTCCGTGACCGTATAACTGACGCAGTTTGCTCGGGCATCCCACGCTCCGAGCACAGCGCTCAGGCGGAAATGCTTGACATGCAAGAGGTCACTGGTTCGAGTCCAGTGTCGCCCACCACCATCCGGCCCGGCTTCTCTCGGGTTTGAGGCGGAGTCGCCTACGCGAGTTTGTGGCCAGACCGGGAGCGCCATACGAGGAAGCCACGCCCCGCCGCTGCGGCCGCAATGGCGACGAGGATGAGCCACGGCGCCAGGTCACCAAACGTCGTCGTGTCCTGGTAGGCCGTCGCGGGATCCTCGCCCGCCGCGACCGCGGCAAAGATCGCGTCGATCGCCGACACGACAGCCGGATCAGGCCTGGGCTGGACGACCGAGCCGTCAATTTCCAGCTCGAACGAGCTCGTATCGGTCAGTCCATCCGAGTCCGTGACCATGGCCGTGATGGTGTGGGTGCCGGCCGAAAGGTCGTCGACCACCAACTCAGAGCCCGTCCCCAGATCGCCATCGAGGGATGAGCTCCACGAAATGGCCTCACTCGACAGCGTGCGATCTTCGGGGTCGAACGCCGTGGCCTGAAGCACCACGTCGGCGCCGGACGGGTGCGTTCTGCTGGTCAGGCCACTCACGACCGCACTGGGAGGGAGGCCCGGAACCGGCACCACGACCTCAGCGACCGCGCTAGCCGCGCTGTTCCAGTCGAAGGCATTGATCGACCATTTTGGCGCCGGCCCACTGGGCAGCGTGTCGAGATACACCTCGAAACCTGGCTCCGTGAGCCCCGCTGCCAGCACCTGCCAGTGTTCCCCATCCGGCGCGTACAGGAGGGTGTAGGTCAGAGGGTCGCCGTCCGCGTCGCTCGCGTCCCAATGGAGCTGAACCTTGACGCGGCCGAAGGTGTCCGTCTCCTGGGTGATCGGCCCCCAAGTCACGGTCGGGGCATTCGCAGAGATCTCCAGCCGGATGAATTCGTGGTCGGTCGAGCGAAGCTGATAGACGTGAGCCTGGGGAAAGACCGGCACGAGGGCTTCGAAGTCGATCGTAGTGGCGTCGGTGTGGACCATGTCCTGGTGCTGGATGGGGACGCTGGCGAGCTCATTCCCGGCCGCATCCAGAACGACCACGTGGTGCGTCACCTGGGCTACCACGTACTGGCCGGAAAACTTCTTCAGCGCGGCCGTTGTGGGCTCATCCAGGAAGAACGCTCCCCCCATCGAGGCTGTCCCAGCGACTGGGTCAATCGAGCCGCGGAGGCCAATGAGACCGGTGGCTCCGGGCGGCAGGTCATCGTGAGTTGGATCCGGCGGCGCGGTCAGTGGCCCGCCGGCCGGCGCGTCGGGCTCGCTCCACGGGATGCCCAGGTCGGTCGGGTCGCAGGGCACGCCGTAAAAGTCGAGGAGGCGGCAGTAGTGATACGGATCCGCCCAGCCGGGGTCCCGGTACGACAAGAACGGCCACGCCCGGTTTGGGGCTGCCTGGTCCGGGTTGTTGCTGATGGGCGTCGGGCCGGCCAGTCCGAAGAGTGACCAATACACGTCGAAGCCGTACCAACCCTCCGGATCGACGTCCGCGAGGGCGCAGTTCGGGAAGGTCAACGCGTTCGGATGGCTGGGGTCGATGGCGCCGCCTTTCAGCTCATCCGGCACCCCGTCAGGCTCATTATCGGCATCCCCGTCTTTGCAGGGAACGTGCTTGAGGCCTGCTGCATGGCCGGCCTCGTGCGCCAGTGTCTCGGCTCCCGTGTGCCACCACGTGGACGTGCCGCCAACGGTATCCCGCATCCGCACCCAAACCGCATCCGTCCCTCCCGTTGACTGACCGCCGAACAGGGTGGGCAGAGATGGATGGACCATGCCCACGAACAGGTCCTCTTCGTCGTCCCAGTCGTAGAAGGCGCGGTATATCGCCAGCGTCTGGTTGGGCTCGGCCGACGTCGAAGGCTGAGGCTTGCAGCCGCCGACAAAGACGGGCGTGCCGGGCAGGGGTTGGGGCCCATCGCCCGTGACTTCGCCGTACACCACGATCCGGCCGTCCTCCTCGACAATGCCCCAGAAGTCGATTGCGATGCGGCGGTCAAGGATGGCCAGCGTCTTGTGGTCGGCCTCCATCGTTTGGCCAACCGTGGGCACAAAGGTATCCGGATCCTCCATCAGCGGCTCCCAGTCCGTGATAGCAACATGGTCGTCCGGGTACCAGTCCACCAGGGTCGTCTGACAGCCGCCCATGTTGAACTCGTGCCCAACGTCATGGTCGTCGGGTGTGATCGGCGTCAGGAGCAGATCGAGATTCACCTGGGACAGGGGGTGATACCGATAGAGACCGTTCACGATACGCAGCGTGGCCGACCCACCTGGCGGCAGGAGGTCGGCGTCCAGGTCGGAGTCGTAGGTGCGCTCCACGTCGTCGGGATGGAAGGACCGATGGAGATGGAGCGGGGCAAGGTGCACGGTCAGGGGCTGGGCCGCGTGGAACGCGACCTCGACCGCGAAGAGGTTGTTCTGCCACTCAGGTTCCTGGTCGAAGACCGAGGCCACGTTGTACGAGTAGACGAACGCCCGCAACGTGACCTCGCCGTGGAGCCAGTCCTCGGGCAGGCGGAAGTTCAGGGTGTCGTCGACCTGGACCCGGCTGCCGGCGCCGGCCTTGGCGTTGATCGGTCCATTCTCGGGCCAGATCCAACCGATCTGTTCGCCATTGCGCCTGGCCTCCAGCGAACCGTAGGTGTTCGGCCAGCTTGGTTCGCCGATGGTGCCCACGTAGACCCGCGCGTAGGTGCGCCGATCCTCGACCAGCGGCATCCGGTTCTGGAGGTCCTGGATGCCCTGGGTCACCTCGATGGCCTTGATCCACAGGTCTGGGTAGTCGTCGGGGTCTGCATCCAGCTGGTTGGGTGGCGTCGGCGCGGGCGTGACGACAGCGATAGGCGGGGGCTCGGGAGAGGGGGTCTCAGCCCCAATGGGGAAGGTGGGGTGGGGGAGGGTTGGCTCAGCCGTCGCCGAGGCGCCGGGGATGGGTGTCGGGGGTGGTGGCAGCGACGGCAACGGCGCGGGAGTCGGCGTCACGGCGGGGATGACGACGGTAAACGGGGCGGTGTCGCTGGCGCCGCCGCAGCCGGTCGGTCCGGTACCAGTCACGCACAACGTCACGACGTGGCCGCCGGGAGCGGCCGGAGGTACCTGGAACGGGATGTCGAAACCGGTGCGCTCGGTTCCCGAGTTTCCGGTAGCGACGAGAGTGTCGTCCCATCGGACGGAGATGGGCTGGTTGGGCGGGTAGCCCGCGCCGTGGGCGTTGACTGTGTCCCCCGGGACGCCCGAAGTAGGCGTCAGGGTCAACGTGGCCGCGGCCACTCGGGCTGGAAATGCGAGCGTAACGAGCGCGGCGACGACCAGCGTCGCCGCCCATTGGGCCTTCGTCCTGCCGACCCGCGCCATCGTGATTGGCGCATGCTAGCGGCGTGACCGATACCGCACCGGTTGAGACGGAACGGAGTCCCGACCCGGTCGACGAGCCGAAGGCATGCCAGGAGATGATCTGATCGCATCCAGGCAGCGCCGAGGCAGGTCCCACCGCGGGACGCCGATGTGACGGCTCGGATCGGTACCTTCCTCCCATTCCGGCCGGCGCCTTCGCGGGCGACGCTTCACCCATGCCGATCCTGCCGGCGGATCCCCTCATCGTGCTTCTGACCATGGCCGTGCTGCTGGTCGCCACCTGGATGTACTGGCGCCTCATCCGGCGGCGGGGTCGCACGCGACGCATGAACCGCGAGTCGGATGAAGCGCAGCTGCGCGGCCTCGTCCGCGTGACTCTGGTCGGCCGCTAACCGCCTCACGCGCCTCGCGCCGGGAACCTTCCCGCCAGCGCCCCTCGGCGCTACCATTGCGGCGTGGACGTCGAGTCAGCCCTCGCCGCGACCCCGCTGCTGTCGAGCCTGGATCGCAAGACGATCCGGCGCCTGGCCGAGCAGGGCAAGCACCGCTCATACGCCGCCGGCGAGGCCATCGTGCGCGAGGGTGCGCCGGCCTCGGCGCTGTACATCATCCTGAGCGGCAAGGTTCACTTCGAGCTCGCCGAGGGCGACGGTTCCCCGGTCGCCCATGCCGGGCCGGGCGACTTCTTCGGCGAGCTGGCGCTCATCGAGGAGCACCCGCGCAGCGCCACGGTCGTGGCCGATGAGCCCACCGAATGCATCCTGTACGTGGCCTG
>Ga0299906_10002189_pt1 | contig 16322 bp, 17 predicted proteins | sample RVTome_14_FD_200259 | JGI IMG/M metagenome (GOLD analysis project Ga0299906, IMG submission 200259) | Soil microbial communities from uranium-contaminated site in the Upper Colorado River Basin, Wyoming, United States - RVT145D125 (version 2) ...
CCGCATCCGGCGCTGGGACCAGCGGGGCGTCGTCCTGGACGCGACCGGCGCCCAGATCGTCGACCTCGACGATCCGGCCAGCGGCGGTGTCATTCCGGTGCCGGCGGCGGGCACCACCTTCGTGGTCCTCGAGCACGGCGTCCAGGCGGCCTTCGAGATCGCGTCGACGGGCGGTGCCTTCCACCCGATGGACTACTGGACCTTCGCCGCTCGGGCCGTGGAGCCCGCCACCCTCGAGATCCTCGACCGGGCGCCGCCGGCCGGCGTCCATCACCACCATGCCCGGCTCGCGCTCGTCACCTTCCCGAGCACGGTCCACGACTGCCGCGTCTTCTGGCCGCCCGAGGTGAGCGGCGAGGCGTGCGGGTGCTCCGTCTGCGTGACCCCCGAGTCTCACAACGGCAACACCCTGACCATCCAGCACGCGGTGGACCAGGTGCGGACGACCGGCGGCACCGTGTGCCTCGGCGCCGGCCTCTACAATCTGGGCGACGCACCGGTTCGCATCGACGGCGCCGGGTCGGTCCGCATCGCCGGCCAGGGTGCGGCGACCGTCCTCGTGTTCGGCGGCGACGGACCCGCCGTCATCATCGAGAACTCGCTCGGCGTCACCGTCGAGGAGCTGACCGTCCTGTTCCCGCCGAGGATCGTCCTGGCCGCCACCACGTTCGGCGGCGGGCCCGCCTTCGGCATCCGTAACTGCACCGGGGTCACCGTGCAGCGGTGCGCCGCCGCCCAGGCGGGCGAGGCGAACGCCTCCGGCACGGCGGTCGTGCTGGGGCGGTCGCTGATCGGGGTGACCCTCGCGGACAACGTGCTCTTCGCGCGCAACGGGATCGTGGGGCCCGATCCGGCGGACGACGACGAGCAACGGTATCTGCTCACGGTCAACCTGGTGGTCCGGGACAACGTCCTCTGGTGCTCGGGCCGAGGCCTCGCGCTCACCGGAATGAGCCTGCACACCGGCGACACTCGCATCGGCGGCAACATCGTGCTGGCGTCGACGTCCGGGGGCATCGTGGCCCTGGGCCTCGGCCTCGCCCCCTCACGGCTCGACGTGATCGGCAACGCCGTGCTGCCGGCCGGGCCGGGGATCGTCGTGGGAACGAGCCGCGCCCGCATCGTCGACAACGACGTCGGTCCGCCGGCGGCACGAGCCGACGCGGCGAAGGCGTCGCCGACCGACGCCGGCATCGTCCTGGCCGAGGGGCTCGATCCCGACGGCCTCGACGAATGCCAGGTGCTGGCCAACCGGATCACCGATCCCCCCGGCCCCGGCGTGCTGATCGCCGGCCCCGTCCGGCGGGCGATGATCAAGAACAACACCATCAGCCGCGCCGCCATCGCCGGGGTCGTCATGGATCCGGATGCCAGCGCCACGGACCTGGTCGTGGAGAACAACCAGCTCCTCGACATCGCCCCCACGTTCGACAGCGAGACGGAGCCGGTCGCGGGCCTGCGGTTCTTTCACGTCGACCGATTGACGGTCGCCGGCAACAGCGTCGGCCAGGTGGGAAGACAGTCGGCGAAGAACCCGGTGCGCGCGGCGATCGACGCGCAAGCGTGCGGCTGGGTGCGGGTGGCCGGCAACGACGTCTTCGACGTGGGGCCGACCCAGACGCTCACCGGGCTGGTCACCGCCGGTATCCGGGTCATGCTCACGACGACCACGCTCCACGTGGCGGACAACCGTGTGCACCGCACCAGCCAGGACCCCGACTCCCGCGCGGAGGCCGGGGACTGGATCGCGCTCCTCGTCACCGACAAGGACGCCTTCCGGCAGCCGGTCGCGAGCTTCGCGGTGCCCGTCTTCCTGACGACGAAGACCGAGATCCTGGCGCTGGGCCGGTCCCGCCTGCGGACGCTGGCGATGCCGGCGGCCTCGGAGATCACCGTGCACGGCAATCACCTGCGGGCGTGGGGTGGTACGCTGCCGGCCGTGGACATCACGATGACGGGCGGGTGCGTCTTCCAGGGCAACCAGTGCGCGCTGCTGCTCGCCACGAAGGCGGAGGCGGTCGTCCGGATCACCGCCCGGTCAGCGGCGGTCGCCAACAACCTCGTGCGGCGCGAACGCGAGGAGGCCACGATCATCCTCAGCACCGAGCAGGTTCCCGCAGTCCTCGGCAACGTCACGACGGGGACCATCGGGGTGTCGGTGGGGGGTGGACCGCTCCAGCCGCTCGGCAGTCCGTGGGCGTCGCTGAACGTCACGCCGTAGGCTCGACCGGAGGGCTCATGCGCGTCATCAAGCTCGATCGTGACACGAAGCTGGAAGACCTGGTGGCCACTGCGTACGCCGCGCCCGGACCGGGGTCCGGTGACGTCGTGAGGCGTGCGGGGGCGGCGCTGCTGAGCGCCAATCCCCGGCTCGCCGGGCTGGCGGTCGTGCCGAACGGCACGTCCCTCGTCGTGCCGGCGGTCACCGGCCTCACGGTGAACCCCAGGGCGGAGGCCCCCGCCACCGCCGGCGGTGAGCTCGTGGACGGCGTCCGCGCCAGGCTGAAGCCGGCGTTCGACCACCTGCGTGATGCCGCCAAGCGGGACGCCGAAGAGGCCGCCTCGACGCTCAAGCTGCTGGGCTCGGCCAGCTTCAAGAAGATGGTCCAGGAGCAGGTGGCGGCGGCCGCCCCGCGCGTCACCGAGGCGGTGAAGGTCCTGAAGGAGCGCCAGAAGGATCGTGAACGGCTGCTGAAGGTCCTGCCGGCCGTGCTCGCCACCGTGCGCAAGGACCTCGACGAGCTCGACCGCCTGCGGCGGGCCCATCCGGTCTGACCGGCATGCCGAGGCGTAGAGGCCATCCGGGCCTTTGGGCGCGGCAGGCGACCCTTGCTACACTGCGGCGCCCGTCATGGCCGAGTTACTCACCGGCATCCGCATCGTCTACGTCGAGGACGACGACGACACGCGGGAGGTGTGGGACCAGACGCTGACGCATCTGGGTGCGACCGTCGTCAGCGTGTCGTCCGCACGCGCCGCGCTCGACGCCGTCGCGGATGCGGACATCGTGGTCACCGACTTCGCGCTGCCCCGCGAGGACGGCGTGTGGCTGCTGGAACAGGTGAGCCGGCAGCCGCGACCCGTCCCCGTGATCGCGGTCAGCGGGTTCGCCGAGGCGCACATCCCTCGCCTGGCCCGGGCGGCCTTCGCGCGCAAGCTGCTGAAGCCGATCGATTCGCTGGAGGTGGCCCGCGTCGTCCTCGAGGTGCTGCGCGCTCATGGTCACGGCTGATACGGCGCGCTGGAGCGCGGCGCATCAGGCAACTGCTCGTCCAGGGACCGGCGGTATCGCAGACATCCCTGGAGAAACTCCGGCCACGTGGGAACCGTGGGCAGCGGGTCGGTCTTCTCGGGCAGGAGGCCCCAGAGCGCCGGATGATGCCAGCAGAGCGCATGTCCGGTACTGTCCCGGTGCGCCCGGATCCCGGTGCGCAACCGCCTCGCCTCGGCAATCAGCTGCTCGCGCGTCATCGCTTCGAGGTCCTCGTCCACGACACCTCCATGCCGGGCCGCAGCGCGCCGCCGGCTGACGTGTGCTCCCCGCCGATCCTGCTCCGCCAACCGGCGCCCGGCCAGCAGCGCCCGCCTGCCGGATCGTGATCCAATATACCCGGAGCAAGGTGACGACCTGGAGCGGACCACGGATCGCAGGCGCGTCCCTCGGTTCGTGGACCCGGTTGACGAGGGTTCGTTCGAGTGGCAAGGCCGGGGCAGCGTCCAGCCCAGAGGCCAGGAGGAGCCCCATGCCGAGACTGATGAGCCTTCTCGTAGCTCTCGCGTTCGCAATGACGTCCGTGAGCCCGCTGCTCGCCCAGCAGCCGGCGGCGAAGTCCGACAAGGCGGCCGCGTCGACGACGAAGGAGCGGCTCGACATCAATAGCGCCTCGGAAGAGCAACTGAAGGCCCTTCCCGGCATCACCGAAGCCTACGCCAAGAAGATCGTGGAAGGGCGACCGTACGCGCGAAAGGTCGATCTCGTCACGAGGAAGGTCGTACCGCAGACCACCTACGACAAGATCAAGGGACAGATCGCCGCCAGACGGAAGTAGCTGGACGAACATTGGAAGGGGCGCGGTCACGTCGCGACCCCTTCCAGCGTCAGGGAACTGCTCCGGTCAGACTGTAGGCGGTGACGGGCTCCTCCTTGCCCCGGAGCGTGAGCTCACCGCACCGCGTGGCCGCGATCTTGCGCGGCAGCTCGAGCCGCTTCAGCAGCGAGTCGGACACGACCAGTTCGAGACCGGCGCGCTTGGCGTACTCCGCGAGGCGCGCCGCCGTGTTCAGGATGTCACCAACGAACACGATCTGCTGGCGGAGGTCGCCCAGCTCGCCTGCGGTGACGGTGCCGCCGTGGAGACCTCCGCGGAAGCGGGGCACCACGCCGAAGTCACGCTCGTACCGCGCGGCGTGGCGGATGACCGCCGCCCGGATCCCGAAGAAGCATCGGATGCAGTTGGCCGCGCGTACGCCGGCCTCGATGCGCCAGGTGATCACGACCTCGTCGCCCGCATACTGGTAGATCTCTCCTCCCGCCTCGAGCACCGGCTCCGTCAGGTCGTCGACGAACCGGCGAAGCAGCTCGAAGTAGCGGGTGCTTCCCAGCCGCTCCGCGAGCTGCGTGGAGCCGACGAGATCGAGAAACAGGAAGATGCGGTCCTCCGGCTTCGGCCGATGGTAGACGCCGGCCACGAAGTAACGCAGGACGTTGGCGCCGACGATGCGGTTCATCTGGAGGACGAACTGGATCGTGACCGCGACGACGGCAAAATAGGGCAGGGCATAGACGAGATGGGCGTCCGTGAAGCTCGTGAGGAAGCGCCGCGGCTCCAGGCTCGTCACCACCTGTCCGGCCGCACGGCCCACGAGGAACAGGGCGAGCACGATCACGCTACTGAGCGCCAGATCCGTCGAGAAACCAAGCCGTCGGAACCATGGCCGCAATCGGCCGTCCCGGACGAGCAGCAGGTAGCCGCCGACGAGCAGGGTGATGAGCGGCGCGTCCACGAGGCCCTGGAGCGCCGTTCGGACGGACGCGTCACTGGTCAGGACGTTGAAGACGGGCGTGATCGCGCCCACGACGACCATGACCACCGCCAGCCGCCGTAGCTGAGTCCGTGTGCGAGCCGCCCCCACGCCCCGTTCCCCCTCCTCAGTGACCGACCGCCATTCGGATGCTGCCGACGTGGTCGTCGATGTGGCCGAGCAGGCCGCGGGAAATGAGCTCTTCGACGGTCATCGGCGGCGCGCCCGGCACGAGCCGCCCGCTCCTCGCCAGGTCCTCGTCACTCAGCGCACGGATCGTCGTGGCCTCAGCGGCGCCCTTCCGGTACAGCTCGACTGTCTCCATCCTCGTGCAGTCGGCGTGCTCCATCGCGTGCCTGGCGCCTCGCTCCTGGGTGCCACGTAGATCATCCAGGACACGCCGAAGCGGTCGGCCACCATGCCGAAACGCGGAGAGAAGAAGGTCGTGGCCAACGGCATCTGCACCTGGCCGCCGTCGCTCAGAGACGCGAACAGCCGTTCGGCCTCGGTCGCGCTGGGCGCCGGGAGCGACAGCGAGAAGCCCTGGAAGGCCGGTCGCCCACGGCGGGACCATGCCGGGGTCGGGGCTGTCCTTGAAGCGCATGAGCATCGTCACCGCGGCGCCGAGCGCGGTCCGGGAGAACTCGATCGCCTCCTCGCACCGACCCTCAAAGAACAGGTAGGGCTGGACCTGCATCAACGAATGGCATCGTCCCGGCTCCTTTCCGGTATCGGGTTGAGACAGGGACTTCCGACGGTCTCGGCCGACCGCCGACTGGACCCGGGCTCCACGTATAGGTCGAACGACGCGTGACGAGATCAACAGGCCTTTCACCTCTTCGTCAGCCTGGGACAGGCAGACCTTGGGATGACCGGCGGACGCAGAGGATTCGGCCGAGACTTCCTGCTCGAGAGGAGGGCGCGGCGCCCGTGACCGTCTTCGACCGACAAGGGCGCGTGATACGGATCGTCCCGGCGCAGGACTTCCGTCGAAGCCACGGTGGTCCCGTCGGACCGACGTCAGCCAGCTGGCGTCGCAGAATTGAGCGGGCCAGTACGAGCGGAACCGAGCAAGGTGCGACCGGGACAGTCGTGCCGCGCTGACTCCCGTCCGGGCGCCGTTCACGTCGATCCAGACCCCGGCCGTTCGACTCCCTTATGGAGGCACGCGCATGAGGTATCTGCTGCTCTGTTACGACGACGATGCCTGGCCCGGTCCGGTGAGGCCGCCCTCCGGCAGGCCATGGACCAGGCCGTCGGCCTTACGCGCCAGCTCCAGGCGAACGGGCAATACGTGATCGCCACTTCGTTCTGTACGTCCGATCGCTGCTGACCTGATAGCCGATGTCGCCGTGGACGAGTCCGGTGCGTGCTGTCACCTCGCCGAAGGGTCCAGGCCCGGTCTACCGCGCGGGCTACTGCCAGCGCCCCCGGCTGCGTCGATACTCCGCAGTGTTTTCCAAGACACGCTAGACTACGGGTCGAAGAGGAGAAACGAGATGTGCCGGAACATCAAGACGCTTGCCAATTTCGAGCCGCCCGCGACCGACGATGAGATCCGCGCGTCGGCGCTGCAGTTCGTACGGAAGTTGAGCGGATCGAACAAGCCTTCGCGGGCGAACGACGCCGCCTTCAATCGTGCGCTGGACGAAGTCACCGGGGCAGCGCGGCGCCTGATTCGATCCCTGAAGACCAGTACCCCTCCGCGCAGTCGGGAGGAAGAAGCACGCAAGGCGAAGGAGCGCACCCGCGTGCGCTTTGGCTAGCCACCTACACAGCGTCCTCTATCCCCCCGACCAGCGCCGCGCGTTTCGCGAGCCCTGACCGCCAGCCGGGCTCGTTGTCTACGGTCGACAGGCCGAGGAATCGCGGTCTCCGACCTCGACCACTTCGACACCTGCTCGTTCGTCACGAGCGCGCGAAGCGACCGTGGTACGTGTCGGTGTGCGCGGTCGTCTTGTCGCTTCCGGTCGGCGCGTCGTACGTGAGGGATATCTGGAACGAGCCACCTTCGCGGGCGTCGAACGCATGTACGAGGCAGCTCATGGTGGCGGGCACCTTCCACGTACCGTGCGCGCGTCGAGAAGTGTGGTGATCCGACCGAAGAACGGAAAACCGTCCGGCGAGGTACCCGCACGAGGCGCCAAACGGTATCGCTGGCCGTTGCCATCTCGTTGCCATTCGATGGGGTGATTCGGGATGATTTCGCGATCTTCGAGGGTGACGAGCGCCACCGTCGAAGATCGCGAGACATCGCAAAAGCGCGAGTGAACTTGCAATGGTGGCCCCAACGGGATTCGAACCCGTGTTTCAGCCTTGAGAGGGCCGTGTCCTGGGCCTCTAGACGATGGGGCCGTGCCGCGTGAGTGGCTGGGGGAGGAGGATTTGAACCCCCGCTACCAGGGCCAGAACCTGGCGTCCTACCCCTAGACGATCCCCCAATGCCCGCCCACTGCGACAGCGGGCTACAGCATACCTGACGCGCCGGGCCGGCGAAAGTCCTAGCGCACCGCCGCCTTCAACCCCCGGCTCGGCCGGAAGCGCGGCACGCGCGCCGGCGGGATGGTGATGGCCCGGCCGGTGCGCGGATGGCGGCCCTTCCGGGCCGCGCGGCGGGCGACGACGAACGTGCCGAAGCCGCTGATGGTCACCGGGCCGCCGTTGCGCAGGCCGTCGCGGATGCCGGCGAGGAACGCGCTCAGCGCGCGCTCGGCAGCGGTCCGGGAGCCGCCGGAGCCGCGGGCCAGGACCGCGACGAGGTCGGCGCGGGTCACGAAACGCTCATGGCGCGCGCCACGGCATTCTCGAAGACCGCCGGCGAGAAGGGCTTCTCGATGACGGGCACGCCGGAGTCCTCCAGGAACGCCCAGGCGTCGGGATTGGCGGTGTCGCCGGTGACGAAGACGAAGCGGCTGGCCAGTGCGGGGGTGCGGGCGAGCACGCGCTTGTAGAACTCGGGGCCGTCGCCGTCGGGCATGCGCATGTCGGAGATGATGAGATCGTACGCGCGGCGGGCGACGCGCTCCAGGGCCTCGCGGCCGCCGGCGGCCACGTCCACGCCCCACCCGTGCGACTTCAGCAGCGTGACGATCAGGTCGCGCACGCTCGGCTCGTCCTCCACCACGAGGGCCGTGCGTCCCTCCCCTCGGGGCACGGCCGCGGGGGCGCTCGGAGGCGGCGCCTCCGCCGGCGCGCCGCTCACCGCCAGCTCGACGGTGAAGACGGTCTCGCCGGGCCGGCTCTGCACGCTCAGCCGGCCGCCGTGCTCCTCGAGGATGCCGTACGACACGCTGAGGCCGAGGCCGGTGCCGCTGCCGACGATCTTGGTCGTGAAGAAGGGCTCGAAGACCCGGGGCAGCGCGTCGGGCGGCACGCCGGGGCCGTCGTCGACCATGTCGGCGTACACGACGGCGCGGTCCGGGCTGACGCGCGTGCGCACGAGGATCCGGCCCTGGGGGCGGGCTTCCAGGATCGCCTGCTCGGCGTTGAGCAGCAGGTTGAGGAAGACCTGTTCCAGCTGCTGCGCGTCGCCGGTGATCTCGGGCAGGTCGGGCGCGAAGTCCGTCTCGACCGTGATGCCCGACAGGCTCAGCTGGGTGGTGCGCAGCGCGAGCGTCTGCTCGAGCACCGCCTGCAGGTTCACGGGGGCCCGCTCGGGCGGGCGCTGGCGGGCGAAGAAGAGCAGGTTGCGCACGATCTTCGCCATGCGGTCGCCCTGGGCCACCATCAGCTCGATCGGCCGGCGCATGGCCTGAGGGGCGTCGCGGGCGAGCAGGAGCTGGCCGTAGCCGATGATGACGCTGAGCGGGTTGTTCAGCTCGTGCGCCACCCCGGAGACGAGCTGACCGAGCGCCGACATCTTGGCCGCCTGCACGAGCTGGGCCTGGGTGTCCCGCAGCCGGGTGAGGCTGTCCTGGGCGGCCGCGTACAGGCGCGCGTTCTCGAAGGCCAGGGCGGTCTGGTCGGCGAAGGCCTGGAGGGCGCGCAGCTCGTCGGCGCCGAACTCGCGCCCGGTGTGGTCGGCCAGCGCCATGGCGCCGACGATCTGCTCGTGAGTCATGAGCGGCACGCCCACCAGCGCGCACACGCCGGCCGCGGCCAGGTGCCCCCGCACCTCGGGCGCGAGCGCGAGGCCGGGCTCGCGAAGCGCGTCGGGCGTGACGATCACCGTGCGCTCGGCCACCGCGCGGCCGGCGATCCCCTCGCCGGGCTTCAGCACGACGCCCTTCACCATCCACGCGACCGGGCCCGCCGAGGCCAGCTCGTGCAGGGTGCCGTCCTCCGGCTCGTAGCGGGACACCGACGCGCCCTGCACGCCCATGAGGTCGACGAGGCCGCGGCTGACCAGCGCGGCGATCCGCTCGACGTCCAGCGCTCCGGTCAGCTCGCGCCCGAGCCGGGCGAGCACCTCGGCCACGTCGCGCCCCCGCTGGGCGGTGCGGTAGAGGTGGGCGTTGCGGATGGCCACGCCGGCCTGGGCGGCCAGCAGGCGCAGCGCCTCCTGCTCCTCGGAGTCGGGCAGGCCCTCGGGCAGCACGTAGTCGAGCACGCCGACGAAGGTGTCGCCGGCGTCGATGGGCACGCCGTAGTACGTCGCCTTCGGGCGCCGCTCCCACCAGGCGGGCACGAGCGTGCTCGGATGCTGGACCGGCTGGGGAATGAGCACCGGCTCGTGGCGCTCCACGACCAGGCCGGGCAGGCCGCTGGCGGCCGGGCGTTCGAGCGGCAACTCGGCCCACTCGGGGCCGGACACCGCGGCGGCCCGCAGCCGGGTGCGGCTCTCGTCGAAGACGTGCAGGGCCGACAGCGCGCCCGCGCGCATGCCGGCCGCCGCCTGCACGATGCGCGTCATGACGTCGCCGGTCTCGAGCGAGGCCGAGATCGAACGGCTGACGGCGACGAGGTCGCGCAGGCGGGCCGCCCGGCGGACGGCGTCGGCATAGGACCGCGCGTTCTGCAGCGCCACCGCCGCCCGCGCGGCCAGCGAGACGACCAGCGCGCGGTTCTCGTCGGTCGCCAGCTCCGCGGTGCGCGAGCGCACCGCCAGGACGCCCAGCAGGTCGTCGCCGCTGAGGATGGGCACCGACAGCATGCGCTGGATGCCCGTCTCCCGCGCCCACTCGGCTGACAGCGCGCGCGCGTCGCGGGCGACGTCGTCGACGTAGATCGGCGTCTTCGTCTCGGCCACCCGCCCGGCCACGCCCTCGCCGAAGGCCACCGCGGTGCGGATGCGGACGTCGGCGCCGCCCGGCTCGGCGTACGAGGCCTGCAGGCGCAGCCGGCGCACGGCGGGATCGGCCGTCCACAGCTGCACCGACGGCGCGTTCAGCAACCGCGCGGTCGCCTGGGCGATGCGCCGCAGCACGTCGTCCACCACGAGCGACTCGTTGACCAGCTGCTCGACCTCGGCCAGCTCGCGGAGCTGCTCGGCGCGGCGGGTGGCGTCGGCATACACGCGCGCGTTGTCGATCGCCAGGGCCGCCTGCTCGGCCAGCCACCCCAGCGCGGCGATCTCCTCGTCGGCGAAGGCGCGCTCGGTCCAGTGGTGGACGACGAGCGCGCCGTGCACGCGTCCCTTGGAGCGCAGCGGCGCGGCGGCCACGGCCTTGAAGCCCTCGCGCTCGATCTGGCGGCGGCGCTCCGGACTCAGCCACGTTTCGGCATCGGTGAGGATGTTGGGGGTGGACACCGGCGCCGCCCGCAGGACGGCGCGGCTGATGGGGCCGCCGCCGACCGGGATGAAGCCGGCGGTGGCGTACTCGCGGCTCAGCCGCCCGGCGGCTCGCATGACCGTGAAGCGGGCAGCCTGCCCGTCCCACGACACGACCAGCACGGCCTCGGCGCTCATGACCTCGAGCGCCTTGTCCGTGATCGTGTCGAGCACCACGTCGAGGTCGAGCGTGGAGGCGAGCGAGTGGCCGACGGCCTCGACGGCGCGCACGAACGTCGCCCGCCGCCGCCGCTCGCTGACGTCGTGGTGCACGCCGACGACGCCCGCCACCGCGCCGGCGCCGTCGCGCCAGGGCCGGTACGACGCCTCGATCCACACCGGCCCCGCCCCGCCCGGCAGCGTGCAGCGCGCCTCGACCGCCGCCGGCTCGCCCCCCTGCGCGCACCGCAGCAGCGTGGGCAGTCCGGCCTCGCGCAGGATGCCGAGCAGCTCCTCGGCGGGACGGCCCAGCGCGTCAGCCCGGGCGATGCCGGTCAGGCGCTCCATGGCGGCGTTCCAGGCGAGGACCATCAGACGGGTGTCGGTGACGACGACCGCGCCGTCCAGGCTGTCGATGAGATCGTGTCCGACGGGCTCCACGGACCCGACGAGTATACCCGAGCGACGGAACCCTTCTGCAGTGGCATCACCATTGCTTGATAGAGAGTGGGAAAAGGTTTGCTCTCCATGGGCCTGGACCAAATGCGGATCCTGCTCGTCGAGGATGCTCCCGACATCCGGGAGGTCTTCACCGTCCTGCTGCGCGTGGAGGGGGCCGAGGTGACCGCCACCGGCAGCGGTCGTGAAGCCGCCGAAATGGCCGGGCGGCGGGACTTCGACGTCGTCCTGAGCGATCTGGGCCTGCCCGACATGCCGGGTGATGTGCTCATTCGCCACATCCTGGCGACAGCGCGCGGCCGTACACGCGTCATCGTGGTGACGGGGTACGGCGAGCCGTACTTGTCGCGTGCGCGACAGGCTGGCGCCGAGGTCGTCTTTACAAAGCCGGTCGAGTGGACGCGCATTCTCGAATGGCTGGAGCGGCCGGGGCTGGCGGCCTCGGCCTGAAGGGCGGTTCCGGGGCCCCGGCAGGGCGCTATGACATAATGAGCGGGCGATGCGCCCGGAGATCACCACGATCGTCCTCGCCGTCCTGGCCATCGCGTTCGGAATCGTCGCCTATCTGAAAGATCCGGGGCTGCCGCTGATCGGCGCCCGCAACGGTCTCCACATGCTGTGGTTCGTGCTGCCGCGCCTGATCCCCGCGCTGATCCTGGCCGGCATGCTGCAGGTGCTGGTGCCGCAGGAGGTGGTCGCGCGCTACCTCGGGCGCGACGCCGGCTTCCGGAGCATCCTCATCGCCTCGGCGGCGGGCGTGCTGACGCCGGGCGGGCCGATGGTGACCGTGCCGTTCCTCGTGGCGCTGGCGAACTCCGGGGCCGCCATGGCGCCGCTGGTGGCGTACATGACCTCGTGGTCGCTCTTCGGCATGCAGCGGATCATCGCCTGGGAAGCGCCGCTGATGGGCTGGCAGTTCGTCGTCGTGCGCGTGGTCCCCAGCCTGGCGTTCCCCGTCCTCGCCGGCTGGCTCGTCAAGACCTTCTACCAGGAGTAGCCGTGGCGTTCACCGACCTGCGCGACTTCGTCGCGCGCCTGGACAAGCACGGGCGACTGCGCCGCGTGACCGCCCCGGTCTCGCGCGATCTGGAGATCACCGAGATCGTGGACCGCGTGTCGAAGACGCGGGGCGACGGCAACGTCGCGCTGCTCTTCGAGCGTGTCGAGGGCTCCGACATGCCGGTGCTCGTCAACGCCTTCGGCGCCGAGGACCGGATGGCGCTGGCGCTGGGCGTGGACCGGCTGGACGAGCTCGGCACGCGCGTGGCCCGGCTGCTCGACGCCCGGCTGCCCGGCACCTTCGCCGAGCGCCTGCGCAAGCTTGGCACGCTGATCGACGTCGCCCGCGCGGCGCCGCGGCGGGTGGACGCGGCGCCCTGCCAGGAGATCGTCGAGACGGCGGCGCCGTCGCTGGCCGGCCTGCCGGTCCTCACGTGCTGGCCGGGCGACGGCGGGCGTTACATCACGCTGCCGGCCGTGTTCACGCGCGACCCGGTCACGGGCGCGCGCAACGTGGGCATGTACCGGCTGCAAGTGTTCGACGACCGCACGCTCGGCATGCACTGGCAGACGCACAAGGGCGGCGCCGAGCACCAGCATCGGGCGACCGGCCGCATGCCGGTGGCGATCGCGCTCGGGGGCGATCCGGCCATGATCTACGCGGCCTCGGCGCCGCTGCCGCCGGGCATCGACGAGGTCGTCTTCGCCGGCTGGCTGCGCGGCCGCGGGGTCGAGCTGGTGCGGTGCCGGACGAACGAGCTGGAGGTCCCGGCCCAGGCCGAGATCGTGCTGGAGGGCTGGGTCGACCCGCGCGAGCAGCGGCGGGAGGGCCCCTTCGGCGACCACACCGGCTACTACTCGCTGGCGCGCGACTATCCCGTCTTCCACCTCACCGCCGTCACCCGCCGCGCGCGGCCGATCTACCCCACGACGATCGTGGGGCGGCCGCCGCAGGAGGACTACTGGCTGGGCAAGGCCACCGAGCGCCTCTTCCTGCCCATCACCCGGATGGTCCTGCCCGAGATCGTCGACATGAACATGCCGGCCGAGGGGGTGTTCCACAACCTCGTCATCGTCTCCATCCGCAAGCGCTATCCCGGCCACGCCCGCAAGGTCATGCAGGGCCTGTGGGGCATGGGGCTCATGATGCTGGCCAAGACCATCGTGGTCGTGAGCGAGCACGTGAACGTCCACGACCTTTCCGAGGTGGCCTGGCGCGCGACCGGCAACATCGACCCCCGGCGCGACCTCGTCCTGCTGGACGGCCCGATGGACGACCTCGACCACGCCGCGCTCCGCCACCGCTTCGGCGGCAAGCTCGGCGTCGACGCCACCGAGAAGGGGCCGCTCGACGACGTCACCCAGCCCTGGCCCGACGAGATCCGGATGACGGACGAGGTCCGCGACCGCGTCACCCGCCGCTGGAAGGACTACGGGCTCTGAGCACGCTGCGCCACCTGCTCGAGGCCGTCAAGTTCGAGCACACGGTCTTCGCCCTCCCCTTCGCGTACATCGCCATGGTGCTGGCGGCCGGCGGCTGGCCGGGCGGGTGGACAATGCTGTGGGTGACGGCGGCGATGGTCGGCGCCCGCACGTGCGCGATGGCGACCAACCGGGTCGTGGACCGCTGGATCGACGCGCGCAACCCCCGCACGGCGCGGCGTCATCTGCCCGCGGGCCTCCTGGGCGTGAACGCGCTCCGCCTGCTCGCGGCCGCCGGCGCCGGGCTGATGCTCGCGGCGGCGGCGATGCTCAACCCGCTCTGCCTGGCGCTGGCGCCACTCGCGCTGGTCTTCCTGGTCGGATACTCCTACACCAAGCGCTTCACGTGGGCCTCGCACTGGATCCTGGGCTTCACCGACGGGATCGCCGCCGCCGGCGGCTGGATCGCCGTGACCGGCGCCTTCGCGCCCCCGGCCTTCGTGCTGTGGCTCGCGCTGACGGTGTGGATCGCCGGGTTCGACATCATCTACGCGTGCCAGGACGTCGAGGTCGACCGCGCCCAGGGCCTGCGCTCGGTGCCCGCGCGCTTCGGCGTCGCCCCCGCGCTGGCGCTGGCGCGCGTCAACCACGCGCTCACGGCGGCGGCGCTGGCCTGGCTCGGCGTGATGATGGGGCTCGGTGTCTTCTACTGGCTGGGCTGGGCGGCGGTGGTGGGGCTGCTCGTCTACGAGCACTCGCTCGTGCGCCCGGGCGACCTCTCGCGCCTGGACGTGGCGTTCTTCAACGTCAACGGCTACATCGCGATGATCGTGCTGGTGGCGGTGGTGACCGGGCTCTGGCGGTGAGCGCGCCCCCCCGGGCCGAGGCCGTGCGCGCGATGTTCAGCCGCATCGCCGGGCGCTACGACCTCATGAACGCGCTGATGACGGGCGGCCGCCATCACGCCTGGCGGCGCCGCACGGCCGCCGCCGTGGCCGCCGCGCCCGACGGCCCCGCGCTCGACCTCGCCACCGGCACCGGCGACCTCGCGCTGGCCCTGCGCGCGGCCGGCCACGGCCGCCCGGTCGTCGGCGCCGACTTCTCGGAGGCGATGCTGCGGCACGCGCGGCCCAAGCTCCGCGCGCGGGGGGAGGGGCGCGTGCTGCTGCTGGCCGCCGACGCGCTGGCCCTGCCCTTCCCCGACCGGACGTTCGCCTGCGTGACGTCCGCGTTCCTGCTGCGCAACCTCGCCGACCTCGCGGCCGGCCTGGCCGAGATGCGGCGGGTGACGATGACGGGCGGGCTGGTGGCGGCGCTGGAGATCACGCGGCCGGCGGTGCCGGGGTGGGATGCCCTCTTCGGGCTGTACTTCAACCGGGTGGTCCCGCTCGTCGGCGCGCTCGTCGCCGGCGACCGGGCCGCCTACACGTACCTGCCGCAGTCCGTCGCGCGCTTCGTCACGCCCGCCGAGCTGGCGCGCCTGATGGAGGCGGCGGGACTGCACGACGTCCGCTATCGCCGGCTGGGCCTGGGGACCCTCGCCATCCACGTCGGCACCGTCCGGGAAGGAGCCCCGCCATGGACCGCATCGTGAGGGACACGTGGACCACGCGCGACTTCAAGCTCGAGGGCGGCGAGGTCCTGCCCGGCTGCCGGCTGGTGGGACGGGCTGATCGGCCCCGGCAAGGCGATCGACACGGACCGCTACTTCGTCGTGGCCTCCAACATGCTGGGCTCTTCCTACGGCTCGACGGCCCCGGCGAGCGTGAACCCCAGGACCGGCCGGCGCTACGGGCCGGACTTCCCCGACATCACGCTGGGTGACATCGTCGGCGCCCAGAAGGCCATGCTCGACGCGCTGGGCGTCCGGCGCCTCGTCGCGGTCGCGGGCCCGTCGTACGGCGGCTTCCAGGCATTCCAGTGGGCGGTGACCTACCCGGAGGCGATGCAGGGGATCGCCGCGGTGGTCACCGCGCCCACCGCCCCCGTGGGCCTCGAGGCCGTGCAGGCGCTGCGTGCGCGCTTCGCCGCCGATCCGGCCTGGAACGGCGGCTGGCACTACGACCACGGCGGCATCGTCGCCACGATGACCGCCCTGCGGATCGAGACGCTCGAGCGCTACGGCACCCGCGAGGTGCTCGCGCGCACGATCGCCGATCCGGCCGACCGCGACGCCGCGCTGCGGCGGCAGGCGGCCGCCTGGGCGCGCGAGTTCGACCCCAACTCCCTCCTGGCCCTGCGCAAGGCGATGGTGAGCTTCGACGCCGCGCGCGACTTCGCGAAGATCAGGGCGAAGGTCCTCTACGTGCTTTCTCGCACGGACAGGCTCTTCCCGCCCTCGCTGGCGCCCGGCGTGACGGCGGCCCTGGCCGCGGCCGGCGTGCAGGCGACCTACGTCGAGATCGACAGCGAGCTCGGCCACGTCGCCAGCGGCCACGAGTGGGCGCAGTGGGGACCGGCGTTGCGCGCGTTCCTGCAGGGGCTGCGCTGACTCACGGTATCGGTTTCGTGGCATTGACACCAGCGGCCGAGCTGGCGAGACTGGCCGCAT